>Ga0315280_10000431_pt1 | contig 77741 bp, 54 predicted proteins | sample YL17G06_40_MG_FD_203697 | JGI IMG/M metagenome (GOLD analysis project Ga0315280, IMG submission 203697) | Sediment microbial communities from Yellowstone Lake, YNP, Wyoming, USA - YL17G06_40 | ecosystem: Environmental > Aquatic > Freshwater > Lake > Sediment | place: USA: Wyoming | collected... | reverse complement strand
ATCGAATGGATCACCTACCGGCGCTGCCGCCATGTCCGCCACGAACGCCTCCAGGAATGCATCGAACACCTCGCCAACGACGATGAACCGCTTCGCCGCGATGCAGCTCTGTCCTGAGTTCGTCAGCCGGCTGGCGGCGCAGACCTTCGCCGCGTGCTCGATGTCCGCGTCCTCCAGCACGACGTAGGGGTCGCTGCCCCCCAGCTCGAGCACGGTCTTCTTCAGCCTCTGGCCCGCTCGGCCGGCCACGGCCCGCCCGGCGGGCGTGCTCCCCGTCACGGTCACGGCGCGCACCGCGGGGTTATCGACTACCGCGGGCACGCCCTCGCTGCCCAAGAGGAGAGTCCGGAACAGCCCCTCCGGGAACGCCGCCTCCCGGAACACCTCCTCGATGGCGAGGGCGCATCCGGGCACGTTCGACGCGTGCTTCAGTAGCCCGGCGTTGCCCGCCATGAGTGCTGGCGCGGCGAACCGGAATACCTGCCAGAAGGGGAAGTTCCACGGCATCACCGCTAGGATGACTCCCAGCGGCGCGAAGGCCACCAGGCTCTCGCTGGCGTCGGTGTCCACAGGCTCGGGCGCCAAGCAACGCTCCGCGCCGTCAGCGTAGTGCTCGCACACCCATGAGCACTTCTCGGCCTCGGCTCGACCCTCGCGAACGGGCTTGCCCATCTCCAGGGCCATGAGCCGGCCGTACGCCTCCGCACGCTCCCGGAGGATCGCCGCCGCCCGCCGCATGGGCTCGGCCCGGTCCGCGAAGCTCCGGCGGCGCCACTCCCGGAAGGCCTCCTTGGCCTCGGCGATGGCCTGCCCCGTCGCGGCCGGCGTCATCTCTTCGTACTCCCGCACCAGCTCGCCCGTCGCGGGGTTCGTAGTCGCGATAGCCACGCGCGTCGCCCACCCTTCCTGATCGGCTCAGGCTCCTGCGACCGCTGCCCTCGACGCGGAACTCAACGGACGGGCGCCGGCCTGACGAGACATCCCACATGGACCCGGCCGCGTGGGCGCATTCGGCCCGTTCCAGGCGCCCACCTTGGGGGTGGGGCCAGAGTCGGCTGTCCGCGGCTCGGCGGGAGTCCGTGCGTCGAGGGGCAACCGTCCGCCGCGACAAGGGCCCGACCGGCTCGCGCGGGAACCAACCAGGGAGGCAAGGTGATCTCGATGTCGCGGAATCCGGCACCTGTGCTCGGTTGCGTCATGGCGGCGTGCTCCGCTGCGTGTTGGTCCGCCCCTAGTGGCGGGGACGGGCAGCGGTACCTCGCACTGACGGCGGCGACCGGCTCCTCCTGTGGCTGGGGGACCGCGCGGAGCAACGCGAGTGTCACCGGAACCCCTCTCCGAGTCGGGGCGCTCCGCTTCGACCGCGGCATCGGCACCCACGCCCCGGCGGAGCTCGTCTTCGACCTTGGAGGGGAGTACAGGTGGCTCACCTTCTACGCCGGAGTGAGCGCGGACATGACCGAAGCCGGGTCGATCACCGTCGAGGTGTGGCTGGACGGCGCCAAGGCCTTCGACACCGGGCTCGTGACCGTTGGGCAAGAGGCACTCTACGTGAGCCTGCCGGTTCGAGGAACAAGGGAGCTGAGGATAGTGGCCACGGACGCCGGGAACGGCAACGCGGCAGATCATGTGGTGCTGGGAAACCTGCGGGTAACGACGGGGGACGAGGCGCCGGCGCCCGATGCTTCCGCCGGGCGGCGCTTCACGGAGGAGGCCGGAGCGCCGCCCGAGGCCGTGTGCCTCTGGTACCGCCGGCCGGCCAAGGGGTGGTTCGAGGCCGTGCCCATAGGCAACGGCCGCCTGGGCGCGATGGTCTTCGGCGGGGTCGACACTGAGCGGATCGCCCTCGACGAGTCGACCCTGTGGTCGGGAGCGCCGGACGACAATGTGAACCCCGAGGGGCTGGGACGCCTCGCCGAGATCCGGCAGCTCTTCTTCGACGGACACTCTCGCGAGGCTGTCGACGGATGCGCCCGGTACTTGCTGGGGCGCAAGGGGAACTACGGCACCCATCTGCCCCTCGGCGACCTGCGGCTGGACCTCGACCTCCCGGAAGGCGAGGTGGCGCGGTACCGCCGGGAGTTGGACCTCGGGGAAGGCATAGCTCGGCAGAGCTTTCGGATCGGCGACACCCAGTTCACCCAGGAGGTGATCGCCAGCCACCCGGACGGGGTCATCGCGGCGCACCTCACAGCCGATGGACCGCAGGGCTTGAGTCTGGCCGTGTCCCTTGACAGCGGCTCGCCACCATCGCGGCAGACGACGGAAGGGCCCGACACCATCGTGATGGTAGGCCAGGCCCGGGAGTCCGTGCACAGCGACGGCAATACGGGGGTTGCCTTCGAGTGCCGGGTGAGGGTGCTCGCCGACGGCGGCACCGTCAAGACGGAGGGCGGAGCCATCCGGGTCAGCGGCGCTCGCGTGGTCACGCTCCTTGTTGCGGCTCACACGGACTTCGGGGGCGCACATCCCCGCGACCTATGCGGACGCGAGATCCGCCTCGCGAGCGCCAAGAGCTATGCGGCCGTGCGTCGCGACCACGTCGCGGACCACGGGCGGCTCTTCGGTCGGGTCTTCATCGACCTAGGTGGCGAGGAGGCTTTGGCGCTGCCGACGGACCGTCGCTGGGAGCTGCTGCGGGCCGGCCAGGCCGACCCTCAGCTCGCGGCAATGCTGTTCCAGTACGGCCGCTACCTCCTGATGGCGAGCTCGCGTGAGGACTCACCTCTGCCCGCGAACCTGCAGGGCATCTGGAACGATGACCGCGCGTGCCGGATGGGCTGGACCTGCGACTACCATCTGGACATCAACACCCAGCAGAACTACTGGCCGGCCGAGGTGGCCAACCTCGCCGAGTGCGCCGAGCCGCTGTTCCGCCTGGTCGAGAGCTTGGCCGAGTCCGGGCGCCGAACTGCCCGCGACCTCTACGGCTGCGACGGCTGGGTGACGCATGTGTTCACCAACCCGTGGGGGTACACAGCGCCAGGCTGGGGACTCGGGTGGGGCCTGCATCCCACCGGCGGCATCTGGATCGCCTCCCACCTATGGGACCACTACGCATTCACCGGTGACCGGCGGTTCCTCGCCGAGAGGGCCTACCCCGTTCTGCGAGAAGCCGCGGCGTTCTTCCTCGACTACACGGTCGAGCATCCGCGCCTCGGGTGGCTCGTCACCGGTCCCTCCGTCTCGCCCGAGAACGCCTACGTCGCCCCGGACGGCTCCGTGGCCAGCGAAGGCATGGGCCCGACCTGCGACATCGTTCTCGTGCGCGACCTCTTCACACACTGCATCGCGGCCGAGACCGAGCTTGGGGTGGACGCGGACCTCCGCCAGAGGCTCCGGGCCGCTCTGGCGAAGCTGCCGCCCCTGCAGGTCGGTAAACACGGACAGCTCATGGAGTGGCTTGAGGACTACGAAGAAGCCATCCCCAACCACCGCCACACCTCCCACCTGATCGCCCTCTTCCCGAGCGACCAGATCACACCTGACAGAACGCCCGAGCTCGCGAGGGCCGCGAGAGCCACAATCGACCGGCGGCTCAGCCGGCCGGACTGGGAAGACGTCGAGTGGAGCCGGGCCAACATGATCTGCTTCTTCGCCCGGCTCCGGGACGGCGACGCCGCGCAGGGCAGCGTCGACATGCTCATCAGCAGGCTGACGGGCCCGAACCTGATGGGCTTCTCACCAGGAGGGATCGCCGGGGCTGAGACGGGCATCTGGGTCATGGACGGGAACACGGCCGCCGCGGCCGGCATCGCGGAGATGCTGCTTCAGAGCCAGCACGATGAGCTCGCGTTCCTGCCCGCGCTGCCTTCCGCTTGGCCTTCTGGCTCGGTGAAGGGCCTGCGTGCGCGAGGCGGTTTCAAGGTGGACTTGGCGTGGAGCGACGGGCGCCTGGCCGCTGCGACGATCCGCTCGCGGCTGGGCCGAGAGTGCCGCGTGCGCTTCGAGGGTCCCTGCACGGTCAGCGGGCCGTCCGGGCCGGTCGCGTTGCACAAGGAGAGCCCGGGGTTGTGGAGCTTCGGTACTGAGGCAGGGGGCGGCTACACGCTGACCTCAGCGGCCCCCGCGCAGAGATCCGCATCTGATCGCGCGTCCCCGCCGTGACGGAGGTGCCCCGCCTCGGCGGCCATGAGTCGGCTCGCGGCGGCCAGCGCCTCTCCCCCGGGCAGGCCCTCGGCCGCCCGGTACGCGGATGCCTCCTCGTGTCTACCGAGGGCCTCCGCCGCGTCGGCGCACTGCTTCAGGACCGGCCCGACAGACGTCGCGTCGCGGACCTGGACGGCCATGCGTAGGCTCTCCGCGGCCAGACTCTCGGATCTACCCGCATCGCCCTCAGCCAGCGCAACGGCGCTCAGCACCCGAAGCGACGCAGCCGTGTTTCGATCGTCGCGAAGCTCCCGCCGCAGAGCCAGCCCCTCCTCGGCGTAGGGTCGGGCATCGGCGACCTCGCCGAGTTCCAGGAGGCATTCCGCCAGGTTGGTCAGTGCTCTGCCGAGAACCCGCTTATCGGCGGCCTGCCGGGCGGAACGGGCGGCGCGACGATACAGCTCGACGGATCGGGGCACATCGCCGAGCGAATACGTAATGGAGGCCATCAGGCCGAGCGCGTGCGCGGCCCCTGTGTAGTTTCCGATCGCCTGCATCTCCCGTGCCCCGGCGGCGCAGAGATCCAGCGCCTCACGCGGTCGTCCTCGCTGTCTGGCAAGGTAGGCGAGGTTGACGAGGGTAGACGCGGCCCCTCGGCTGTCACCCATCTCGGTCATGGTCGCGAGGCACCGCCGGTAGACCTCCTCGGCCCGGTCATGGTCGCCGCTGACAGCGGCCAGGTTGGCGAGGTTCCCAAGGGCCCACGTCGCGCCCCATCGGTCGCCCGAATCCTCGGCGAGCGCACGAGCCTCCTCCCAGCGCGCGCGGGCAAAGTCGTGGTCGCCTCGCTCGAAGGCGAGCGTACCGGCAGCGCTGAGCACCTCCGCCCGGGCCCCGCTGTCGCAGTCCGTGCCGGCCGCGAGGACACGCTCAACGAACCGACGGGCCTCGTCCACTCGCCCCTCTCTGCGCAGGTAGCGCCACATACCGGCGCAGCACTCGTAGGCGATCTGGGTCGCCCCGCTGGACATCGCCCACTCGGCTGCTTGCTGCAAGTTGTGGACGTCTGGGGCCCACTCGGGAGCGGCGCCGTCACCAATGGACGACCTGGCCGCCTGGGCCGCTAGCCGGGCGATGCCAGCGTAGTACTCTGCATGGCGGACGCGCAGGTCAGAGAGAGCGGGGCCCAGCTTTTCTGCCGCGAACTGCCTAACTGACTCGAGCATCCTGTAGCGGCACCGGCCGTCAAGCTCTCGCACCTGCACGAGCGACTTGTCCACCAGCTCGGAGAGCAGGTCGAGCACGTCGGCCTCCTCCACACCGCCGCCCGAGCAGACAGCCTCGACGGCGACGAGATCTGCGTCGCCGCGGAACACGGACAACCGGACGAAGAGCGCGCGTTCGGGTGAGCTCAACAACTCGTAGCTCCATTCGACTGCCGCGTACAGCGTCTGCTGGCGTGGCTCGGCGGTCCGAGCGCCGCGGGACAGAAGACGGAAGCACCTGTCGATTCTATCGGCGATTTGCCTTGCCGTCAGCACTCCGATGCGAGCGGCCGCCAGCTCGATGGCGAGCGGCATCCCATCGAGGTGCGCACATATCTCCGCTAGGACGGGCGCGTCCGCGTCTGTCGGCGAGTAGTCCAGCTTGACGGCCTGAGCTCGGTCTATGAACAGCCTCGCCGCCTCACAGTTGGAGACCAGCCTCGCGACGGAGCTTCCGTGCTCGACGGAGCACGACAGGGCAGGCACCTCGAGCATCTGCTCGCCCGGCACCGACAAGCGCTCGCGGCTGGTCGCGAGGACAGACAGGTCGGGACAGGACCTTAGCAGGAACTCCAAGACTGCCGCGGCGCTCGCCGCGACGTGCTCGCAGTTGTCGACGAGCATGAGCATGTGCCGGACGGCGGCGTGGTCGCGAACGGCGCTCAGCGCGTCCTTGCCGGGCTCGTCCCTGAGCCGCAGAGCGGAAGCAAGCGCGTCGCCGATCTCCGCGCCCGGCGACAGCGACTCCAGCGGCACCAGCCAGGCACCGTCCGGGTACCGGTGCAGCACGTTGCCGGCCACTTGCAGCGCCAGCCGGGTCTTGCCCGATCCTCCGGGCCCCACGAGGGTCACGAGCCGGCGTGTTGCGAGCAGGTCGCGGACCGTCTCTATCTCGCGTTCCCTGCCGACGAAGCTCGTAAGCTGCACCGGTAGGTTGTTCGCGAACGAGTCGAGCGATCTCAGGGCTGGGAACTCGGCGCGCAGCGACGGGTGAGAGAGCTGCCACACGTGCTCCGACCGAGACAGGTCTCGAAGACGGTGCGGGCCCAGGTCCTCGAGCCACGCCCCTTCGGGCAGCCGGTGTTGGACGACAGCAGCGGCATCCGAGGACAGAAGCACCTGTCCGCCGTAGCCGATTGCTGCGAGGCGGCTGCACCGGTTCACGGTCGGGCCGAAGTAATCGCCATCCCGCAGCTCCGCGCGCCCCGTGTGGACCGCGACACGGACCTCCAGGGGAGAGGCAGTCGGCCAGGTCTCAGCGGCCAGGACCGACTGGAACTGAAGCGCGGCGGCCACCGCGTCGCCTGCCTCAGCGAACGCGGCGAAGATGCCGTCTCCGAGGTGCTTGACAACGTGCCCGCTGTTGCCATGCACCGCGGCCGCCGCTATCAGGTCGTGCCTCGCGACGGCCGCGCGCATGGCGCTCGCGTCTTGCTCCCACAGGCCCGTGCTGCCGACGATGTCGGAGAACACGAACGTTACGTTCTGTCCGACAGAAGCCGCCATCGCCTCGCTCCGACGCCCGGGGTGCGCTTACTGCCGGCCCCGGCGTGCGCCGGAGCCGGGTCGTGGCGCCTTGGAACATTAGTCATGGATCGGTTCACTCGGCAGGACCTGGTAGGCGACCACCTGGTTGTGCCGCGCAGTCGTAGCGGCGCTAAGCGGGGCTTGTTGAGGAGCGGTGCCAGCGCGCGAGCCCCCCGACGGGTCCAGCGTCTTGAACCACAGGTCCGCCAGATCCCAGGACAGCGCCTGTATCTTTGCCGCCATGGACCCAGTGAAGTGGGGCGTTAGGGCGGTCACGAAGCGATCCTTGACCAGCGTGAGCTCCGCAGGTGACGGGCTCGGGGGGTTGCTGTTGATGCCGTACTGTTGCACATCAACCTTGAGCAGGTCGACTGTCGCGTAGAGTATCGGCTCCTCCTGGGGTGGGTTCAGCGGCCCGACGCCGCTGATGCCAGTGTTCCGCTCTTGGCTCATCACTGTCACCTCGGTCTATGTCCCACTCCCCGCCGCGAGGCGGCGGGCCAATTGCCACTCGCGAAGGTGGGGGTCCACAGTGCCACGCGCCCCCGACCTCGGCTACGGTTATGCGCGATCTGCTCCGTCCAGCGGCAGATCGACGCCAACACGCGCCACTTCCTGCACCGCGTCCGGGGCACCTCTCGGATGCGGAGAGAGTTCGGGCGGCAAGGCCCCGGCAACGCCGGGGCCGAACGTGACACGGGTCGGCGGGACGGACGTCAGCACACCGAACGGAGATGACGTCCCGTGTCAGGTACCTGGATCGAGCGCAGGAGTAGGGCGGCGATCGTTACCGCTCTGCTAGGGTGTGTGTGTCCGCTCGCACAAGGAGGCAACGCCGTGGACCTCGCGACGCCGACGGCTCAGCAGCTCGCATGGCAGGACATGGAACTCGGCGTGTTCATACACTTCGTGCCTTCGTCTTGGGGAAGCGGCTTCCCCTACGACCTCGCCGCGATCCACCCCGACGAACTCGACACCGACCAGTGGGTGCGGGCCGCGGAGTCGATGGGCGCGAAGTACATGGTGTTCGTGGCGAAGCACGGGCCGGGCTTCTGCTATTGGCAGACCGACACCACGCCCTACGGCATGAAGCAGCTCGCGTGGCGCGACGGCAAGGGCGACGTAGTGCGCGAGTTGGCCGAGTCCTGTCGGAAGCGGGGCATGAAGCTCGGGCTCTACATCACCGCCTGGGACGGCTACTGGGGCGCGGGCCTGGGCGGCATCATCGGCGACTCCGGCATGGCGGAGAGCTACAAGCAGCTCCGCGGACAGGAACTCATGGTCTCCGCAGAGGCACAGGAGCACTACAACGGCGTCTACCGGGAGCAGCTTAGGGAGCTCCTCCTCCGCTATGGCGAGGTGTGTGAGATCTGGTGGGACGGTGGAATCCGCATCCCCGTGCTCGACATCGTCGAGGAGCTTGCGCCTGGCGCCGTGGTGTTCGGCTCGCCGGCGGACCAGCCGTTCGCCAACCCGATCCGCTGGTGCGGAAACGAGGACGGCTGGGCGAACTACCCGCTTTGGAACGGCCGCTCATCCGTCGCAAGCCCTCAGTACAGCCCCACGAATCCCGAGTTCGTCGGCGACCCGCAAGGCAAGGTCTGGTTCCCCACAGAGTGCGACACGACGATGCGTTACGGCCCGCCCGGCTACCCCTCCAAGTGGGGCTGGGAGCCGGGCCAGGAGCACCTTGTCCGCAGCGTCGATGACCTGATGGACATCTACTGCAAGTCGGTCGGCTGGGGCGCGAACCTGCTGCTCAACCTCACTCCCGACCCGACCGGACGCATCCCCGAGCCTGACGTGAAACGCGCCGCGGAGTTCGGCGCCGAGATAACGCGGCGCTTCGGCCGGAGCATCGCTGAGAGGAAGGGCAGGGGCGAGAGGTTAGTCCTCGACCTCGGCGGGCCGAAGCTGGTCGACCACGTCATCGCGATGGAAGACATCGCCCAAGGCCAGCGCATCGCGCGCTACGCCATCGACGGCTACCGTTCCGGCGGCTGGTTCGAGCTCGCCAGCGGGTCGACCGTTGGGCACAAGAAGATCGACACGTTCGACGTCGTGGAGGTCGAGAGGCTGCGGCTCCGGGTGTTGGGGTCGGTGGCACCTCCCATCGTCAGGCGGTTCGCCGCCTTCAACGTGTCGGGAGACGCCAAGACCGACGTGGACGGCAGGCCCCGGATCGTGCGCATCGGCACGACCGACTGCGACATGGTGGAGACGACGCCGGTCGTGTTCGGTGGCAGGCTGTACCGGTTCGAGTACGTCCGCACGGGCCACTCGGAGAACCCGACGGACAAGAGCTTCTTCCGGTTCGTAGACCACGAGGCCGGCGAGCGAACGCCGCCCTTCGCCGCCGGGTACGTGTTCGGCAGCGCCTTCGTCGACGGGGACACCGTGTACGTTACCGGCACCAGCACTGAGGCGGCGTGGACCGGGCAGCGCGTGGAGATGTTCGCCTCCAAGGATCTGCGCACGTGGGAGTCCTGGACGGCGCTCGACCTGCCCGGCTTCGGCATCTGCAACACCTCCATCTGCAAGGCCGGGGACGAGTATGTGATGATGTTCGAGATCCACCAGCCCGCGGACCAGGCCGGGGTGCCTTTCACCGCGCGGTTCGCGAGGTCGAGGGACCTGCGAACCTGGGTGCTCACGCCGCCCGAGTGCGTCTACTCCAAGGACCGGTACACAGCGCCCCACTGCCTGCGGTACCTGGACGGGTGGTTCTACGACTTCTACCTCGAGGCGCACAACGGGTACGAAACGCGGGTCGTCAGGTCGCGCGACCTCGTCACCTGGGAACCGAGCCCACTGAACCCCGTCATGGCCGCGTGCGATGCCGACAAGCGGATCGCCAGCCCTCGGCTGACGCCGGAGCAGCGCGAGCGCATCGCGGGAGCAGTGAACCTGAACAACTCCGACATTGACTTCTGCGAGTACCGAGGACGGCTGGTCATCAACTACTCGTGGGGCAACCAAACGGGAGTCGAGCACTTGGCGGAGGCCGTCTTCCCCGGATCGGAAGCCGAGTTCCTCCGCGGGTGGTTCCCTGAGGACGCCGGTAGGAGGTGATGCGGTTGCCAGACCGTCGAGTGTTCATGCAGTCGGTCGCCGCGGGAGCACTGGGACTCGCGGCCCGCGGAACATGGGGCCGCGAGCCGGAAGGGAATGCGCGAGTGGACACCGTTCGGGATCGCATCTGGCTATGGGGGCATCCTGCCGGCAGTCACACGAGGAGCCGGGAGCAGTGGGGCATTCCGGGCACGTCGACTGTCGAGCCCGTCGCGGCGGCCGAGCACATGGGCATTCGCAACGTCATCATGGTGCGCTATGACCTTGAGCCCAGGCCGCCGTTCGATGCTTACGCCGCGCCCTTTGCCGGCCTGGATCGAGTCGTCTGGTCCATCGAGGGAGGCGGCGGGCATGATGTCGACGCGGCGCTGGCGCTCCGAGGGGTCCTGCCGAACCTCCGCGGGCTGATGATGGACGACTACTTCGGGCGGGTGCCGGGTCCGCCGATGTGGCTGGCGGCCAACAACCCCACCTTCCCCGTGTCAGTCACGCTGTCTCTTCGGGACCCAGCGGCCATTGACTCGGTTGGGCTTACTCAGAGCTGCTGGGGCACGGGCGACTACCTCTCGAAGGACTTCGCGATCGACATCCGGCGCGAACAGGTCGCGGAGGGGGCCTGGCGGGAGGTGGCGTCCGGTACGCTCCCGCCGGTGGCGGGCGGCACGCTCACGGTCCGTCTGCCTGGCGACAAGGCCGCGGCCCTGCGCGTACGCATCCTGAACACGCACGATACGCGGGACGCGATGAGCTGCGGCCTCACCCGTGTGAAGCTGCTGTCCGCGGGTCGGGCGCTCACCGAAGGGCTGACGGCGACGGCCGACTCCGAGTATCCCGGGCATCCGGCGAGCAACGTCCTCGCCGGGGACGCGGACGAGGCCCAGTCGGCCTTCTCCCTGCGAGCTCTCAAGGAGCTGCGCGGGAAGCTGAACGCCTGCGATCCGCCGCTCGACCTGTGGGTCGTCCTGTACACCCACGAGCTCGGGCTTGGCTCCCTTGGCGACCACCTCGATCTCTGCGACGTAGTCGCTCTCTGGACCTGGCGCGCCGACGAGCTCGACCGTCTGGAAGCACAGATGGACCGCCTGGACGCCGTGGCCGGGCCCAGACGCAAGGTCCTGGGCCTCTATATGTGGGACTACGGCACGCACCAACCGATGCCCGTCGCAGCGATGGCGCATCAGTGTGAGCTGGGGCTCGCGTGGCTGAGGGAGCGCCGCGTGGAGGGGCTCATCTTCCTCGCGAGCTGCATCTGCGACCTGAACCTGCAGGCCGTCGAGTGGTCGCGGCGCTGGATCGCCCGACACGGCGATAGCAGGCTCTGACGGGCGTGCCGGCCTAGTTCGCAATGTAACACGCTGTAACACGGTTTCCTGGGCAGCCGGGCAAGGGACACGGTGTCGGCGGGCGAACGCACAGACTGGTCGCCCGCGTTCGTCAGACCATGCCCCACAAGGAGGCGTGCCCGATGAGAGGCGGTTACCCCCGGGTCGTGCTGGCCCTCATAGCATCGGTCGCGACAGCGTCGGCCCTCTGCGTGGTCGGCTGCAAGGGCGGGAAGCCGCCCGAGGCAGGCGCCGGGCCCGCAACAGCCGCCGCATCAGGGGACATGACGCTTCGGGTTGTGCGTAACCTCGGCGGCAGGCAGGGCTTCACGGCCCACTGGGAGGCCTGGAAGGCCGCCTTCGAACGCGACAACCCCGGCTGGACCATGGAGCTCATCGACCTGGGTAACGCCGACGGGGCTGAGTACTACAAGGCGCGCGCGGCGACAGGCGACATGCCCGAGGTCATCCAGACCTGGGCGCTGACCGACTACCTGGCCGACAACGGCATCATCGTGCCGCTTCCCGACGACTACTACTCGCGCCACGGCATCCCCACGCCCCTGCCATACAAGGGCAAGTTCTACACGAGCCAAGGCGGGCTCCAGCTCGTAGGCATCGCGGTGAACAAGGACCTGTGGGACTCGGCCGGCGTGAAGGGTCCGCCGATGACCTGGGATGAGCTGATGAGCGACCTCGCGGCTCTCAAGGCCGCCGGCGTACGGCCGCTGGTGTATGGGGGCAAGGAATGGTCGGCGGCGATGCCGCTCACCGAGCTGCTTCAGATCGACCTGTACGACTACGTCGTCGATCCGGACAAGCCGTCGTGGAATACGCTGCGCGATCAGGGCAAGACGGCATTCGCCACCGATCCCGTTGTGCGCAAGGCCGTCGAGCGGGCCATCTACCTAGTGGACCACTTCGTCGACAAGGGCGCGCTGAGCGACGGCTACAACGAGGAGCAGCGCGACTTCTACTCCGGCAACGGGGCTACTTGGATCATGGGCTGCTGGATCGGCGGGGACCTGGAGGCCAACAAGGTCGAGTTCAACGTGGAGTACTGGCCGATCCCGTCGATGACCGGCAAGGAGCCGAAGTTCATCAGCAACACCGGCGGCCAGTCCGGCTGGGCCATCAGCACGACCGCCACCGGGGAGAAGCACGACAAGGCTGTGGCAGTGCTTGACGAGTTCTATGACTCCGAGGTCTACCAGCTCTACCTGAACGGCGAGGCGATGCTCAACATCCGAACGGGCACCACCGTGACGGGACCCAAGACCGACTGGGCACCGGCCCAGCGGTTCTTCGACCAGATGGATGCGAACTACAAGGCCTACGGCGGCGCCGCCGGGTCGTGGCGAAGCTGCGGGGACAAGTGGCCGGCGGGGATGGAGATGTCCGTCGCAAGGGTCATGCAGGAGATCATCGCGGGACAGCGCGACGTCGACGCGCTCCTGAAGATGCTCGACGACGACTGGGACAACGCGCGCAAGGGCGAGTAGCCCTGGGCTCGACCGGGGACCGGAGTGGCGGCTTCAACGTCTCGCATGCGCATGGCTCGCCGGTTCCGCCCGGCAGAGTCGCTCGCGTCCGTATTCTTCTGCGGGCCCGCCGTGGTGCTCTACCTCGGCTTCGTCGTGCTGCCCGCTGTCATGGGGTTCGCCTACAGCCTCAGAGACTGGAGAGGCTGGACCCTAGAGGCTGAGTACATCGGCCTCGCGAACTTCGCCGAGCTGGTGCGGGACGAGCGGCTCGCCCAGGCCATCCGGTTCACCGCCTTCGAGACAATCCTGATCGTCGTCGCCTTCGCGCTCGGCGCCATGGTCCTCGCGGTGGTGCTCGATCGCGCGAGGCGGATGAGGTCGCTGCTGCAGGGGCTGTTCTTCTACCCGTACGTGCTGAGCGTGCTCGTGAGCGCCCTGCTTTTCCAGTACCTCGCGAACTACCGCGAGGGCCTCGTCAACATCCTGCTGCGATCGGTGGGCCTGGAGAGCTGGACTCAGGACTGGATGGGCGACCCGGCACTGGTCGGGTACTTCATCTTCGCCCTCGTCGCGTGGACTGGCCTCGGCTTCTTCACAACGCTCTACATGGCCAATCTGCAGACGATCCCTGTTGAGTACTACGAGGCCGCGCAACTCGACGGGGCGGGCCCTGTGTCGGTGTTCCGCCACGTGCAGTTCCCGATGCTGCGTCCCGCGTTCACGATAAACGCGGTCCTCGCGACGATCACCGGCCTCAACCTCTTCTCACACATCATGGTGACGACCCAGGGCGGGCCGGGCTACCGCACGATGACGATCGGCTACTATGTCTACTGGCAGGGGGTACTCAGCAACCGGCAGGGATACTCGGCGGCTCTCTCGCTGGTCGTGTTCGTGGCGGTCGTCATCGTGGCCGTTGTCCAGGTGATGCTGCTGCGCAGACGGGCGGTGGACCTATGAGCGGGCACCCGAGCCACAAGCGCTCGTCAGGCCGGCGTCGGTGGCGCACGCTGCCTCTGGAGATCGTCCTGCTCATCTGCGGGGTCCTGTTCGTGGCTCCGTGCGCCCTGGCACTACTCAACACGTTCAAGACCCTGCACGAGATCATTGAGTCTCCGCTCGCCCTGCCCAAGTACCTCAACCTCGACAACCTCGTGTATCTCTTCTCTCGCGTGAAGCTACTGGTGCCCATGCGGAACAGCCTGCTGATGTGCATGGCCGTCATCGGGGCGCTGATCACTCTGGCGCCGATGGCCGCCTACTCGATCGTCCGCCGGCGCATGGCGACCGGTAGGTTGCTCGAGCTGGCGTTCCTCGCGGGGCTGACGGTCCCGTTTCAGATCATCATCGTGCCCCTGCTTCAGGAGTTCCGCCTCCTCGGCATCCAGTTCACGTACTTCGCCCTCTGGCTGCACTACGTCTCCTGGGGACTACCCCTGTGTATCTTCATCTACAGCCGGTTCCTGTCGACGATACCGAAGGAGCTGGAGGAGGCGGCGGCGATCGACGGGTGCGGGCCTATCGCGACATTCTGGCGCATCGTGTTTCCCCTGCTGAAGCCCTGCACGGCCACCGTCGTCATCTTCTGGGGGCTGTGGATCTGGAACGACTTCGTGCAGGCCTATGTCTTTATGGGCACGATGCGGGGCGAGCTGGCCTTCGTCCAGTTGTGGCGGTTCCTGTCAGACCAGTACGTGAAGAACTGGAACTACATCTTCGCCGGCGTCGTCGTGCTGTCGGCTCCGGTGACGGTGCTCTACATGGCCATGCAACGCTCGTTCGTGAAGGGGCTGACGGCGGGGGCGTATCGGTAGCCCGTCGCGGCCGGACTGGAGGAAGTCGATGCTGGTTCACACGATGGGGATCATGCTGATCGGCCAGGCGGCTGGGCTCGTGCCCGGTACGGGGGACGTCGTCCTTACCATGGAGACCGCGGTGCTAAGGGTCGACGTCGACTCCCGGGGCTGCATCGTGGCTCTGCGCGACCGGGCGAGCGGCACGGAGTATCTCGCGCCCGGGCAGCCCGCGCCGCTGCTGTCCCTCGTTGTCGGAGGAGCCATGCACGCTCCGACGGCGGCCGAGTATGGCGAAGGCGCGCGCGAGCTGGTCCTGACTTACGAGGACACGGGCACCACGGCAAGGGTCACAGTCTCGGCGAAGCCTACCCACATCACTCTGACGCTCGCATCCATCAAAGGCGACCTGCCGCAGGACGTGGTGTGGGGACCGTACCCGACCACCATCGGCGAGACCGTAGGCGAGACTGTGGGCGTCGTGCGCAACGCTGCCTTCGCCATCGGCATCCAGGCGCTCAATGAGAAGACCATCGGTGGCGTCGTGTCCCAGCACGATGCCCAGGTCGGCAGGGGGAACACGGCCTCAAGGACTGACTTCGGCAGCGTCCTGGGTGCGTACACACCCGAGGCCGAGGGCGGGGCCGTCGGCTCCAGCGTGGCGCTGTTCGGATGCAAGGCCGCGGACGCCCTTGCGACCATCGGCGAGATAGAGATCGCCGAGGGCCTTCCGCACCCGATGCTGAACGGCGCCTGGGCGAAGGTCTCGCCGGACGCCACCCTCTCCTACCTCATCACTCCCTTTGGCGAGGCCAACATCGAGCAGGTGCTGGCGCGTGCGAAGGAAGCCGGCCTCGGCTACGTCTACCACCCCGGACCATTCGGCACCTGGGGCCATTTCGAGCTGAACCAGGGCGAGTTCCCGGACGACGACGCCAGCCTAGAGCGGTGCGTGGACAAGGCCGAGGCCGAGGGAATCGGTGTGGGCGTTCACACGCTCACGGCCTTCATCACCACCAACGACCCTTACGTTACCCCGGTGCCCGACCCTCGGCTGGCACGATGGGGCTCGAGCACGCTGACGGGCGACATCGACGAGGCGGTGGCCGAGATCACGGTCAAGAGCCCCGACGCGTTCCGCGGCCGTGGCACTCTCGGGGCAGCGATCATCGGCGCCGAGCTCGTGCAGTACGACTCCGTATCCGATGCCGAGCCGTGGACGCTGGGTGGCTGCAAGCGCGGCGCGTTCGGAACCCAGCCCGCGGCTCACAGCGCGGGGGACGACATCGGCCACCTCGCCGACCATGCCTATCGCACGCTCTTCCCAGGCATCGACAATGGGATGATGGAGGAGATGACCCGGCGACTGGTCGAGCTCTTCGACACGACGGGGTTGCGCCAAATCTCGTTCGACGGCCTGGAGGGCCTGTCGCAGTACGGCTGGGGCGAGTACCCACGGAACCTGTTCGTGAAGCAGTGCTACGACGGCTGGAACCGCGAGGTCATCAACGACGCGAGCAACCTGCTGCATTACCTGTGGCACATCCACACGCGCATGAACTGGGGCGAGCCGTGGGGCAAGTCGACGCGCGAGGGAATGCCGGAGTATCGCTTCCAGAACCAGGACTACTTCGAGCGAAACCTGTTCCCGAAGATGCTCGGCTGGTTCCAGCTTCGGCTCGCGTCGCCGGACGTCGAGGCCACCGCGCTCGATGACATGGAGTGGGTCCTCTCGAAGGCCTCGGGCTATGGCGCGGGGTTCGCGCTTTCGACGAGCCTTGGGGAGATGGAGGCCAACGGCCAGACGCCGGCCATACTTGCCGCGGTGAAGGGATGGGAGAGCGCCCGGCACGCGGGCGCCTTCAGCGATGAGCAGAAGGCGCGCCTGCGCGACGGTAAGAGCGAGTGGCATCTCGAGCCAGAGGGCCCCGGCGCGTGGCGTCTGCAGCCTGCGCGGTTCGTGCGTCTCGAGGCATCAGGCGAGCAGCTCCAGCCCGGCCAGCCCCCGGTCTCGGAGTGGGAACTCGACAACCCATTCGGCGAGCAGCCATTCAGGTTCGTGCTGCGCGTCCTCGCGAGCGACGACCCGTCGGCGGTGATCGACCAGCCCTCGATCTCGGTCGGCGGCCGCGAGGTGACGTTCCACACAACGCTGAAGCCGCAGCAGTACCTCGTCTGCGACGGCACGCGAGAGGCGAAGGTCTGCGATGCGAACTGGAATGTCCTTGCGACAGTGACCGCGGACACGGACCCGCCGACCGTCGCAACGGGCAAGCAGACCGTCACCTTCGCGTCTGTCGCCACGGGCGGCACATTGCCGCAGACGACCATCACCGTCCGCCTCTACGGCCCTGCGGAGAAGGTGGGGTAGCGGGAAGGTCAAGGAGAGGACCTGCATGGCCACACCCAAAGACCGTGCCCGACTCCGCGAGGTCGCGGCGGAGTACGCGGAGGTCGTGAACAGCGACGAGATGGACGCGCGCCGGGAGCGGTGGCGGCGAAGCAACCGGCTCCTCGAGCGGACCGTGCCCTTCCAGATAGAGGATAACGGCTCGTTCTTTGGCGACCTCATGCCGAAGCCTGAGTGCGAAGGCGAGATGGAGCGGGGATTCGAGGGCCGGATGCTTTGGGCTCTAACTAGCTACCGCCTCATCCCCGACGACCGGGTCTTCCCGCGGACATTCCGGGTAGGGTGGGCGGTCAGCCGGTCGTCGATCTGCCCGGAGCTTGAGTTCCGGCGTGTCCCGGATTCCACGGGCCGCGAGCTGGGCTTTGAGACGAACACCCCTCTCGCCGATCTCGCCAACAGCCTCCACAAGCTCCGGCCCACCGAGTTCAGCGTCGATCGCGACGCGACCCTACGGCAGGCCGAGGCCGCGACCGACCTGTTCGGCGACATCCTGCCCGTCGAGATCGCCGGCGGCGATGTCGCCGGGGTGGGCACGGGCTTCGCGATGAACGCCGTGCTGCTGATCGGCATGGACGACTTCTACATCGCCCTCCTCGATCAGCCCGAGAACGTCCACCGGTTCTTCGAGTTCCAGTGCGCCGATGCCGAGCGGTTCCTCGCCTGGCTCGAAGAGGAGCGGCTCATAGCGCCGAACGGTCACGAGCACGATTGCGGCTCCGGAAGCTGCGTCTACTCGGACGAGCTGCCCAGACGCGAGATCGCGCCGGGCGACAAGGTACTCGCAAGCGACTGCTGGGGGTTCATCGAGGCGCAGGAGGCGGCCGGGCTCTCACCCGCGGCGTACGCTGAGTTCATCTACCCCTATCAGCGGCGCATTGCCGACCGCCTCGGGCTCATCAACTACGGCTGCTGCGAGCCGGTGCACGCATTCTGGCCCACGCTCAAGGGCTTCAAGAACCTGCGGAAGGTAACCGTGTCGCCTTGGTGCGATGTGCCGTCGATCTCCGCCTCCGTGGGTCGTCAGGCTGTGCTGTCGCGGAAGCCGCACCCGATGAAACTCTGCGGCAGCGCCTTCGACACCGCGGACTTCGAGGCGAACATCAGGGAGACGCTCGACATCACGCGCGGCAACTTCATTGAGCTTATCTTCCGCGACACGTGCCCGCTGAACGGCTCGATGAGGGAGCGGGTTGTGGAGGCCTGCGGGATCTTGCGAAGGCTGATCGAACGGTAGGCTTGACGGCTCGGCCAGGTGCCGGGTCGGGTAGGAGAGGTGGTCATCGTGTCGAGTCATAGCCGTAACCGGTTCTTGCGACTCCATGCGCTCGCATTGCTGCTGCTATTCGCGCTCGCCTCTCAGACGTGGGCTCAGTTGCCGACCGTCGAGAAGGTCGGCTGCCGGGGCGAGTGGGACGCGCCGACCGATGTCCTGATGCACACCCCGGGCGATGAGCTGTTCCTCGGTGTGGTCCATCCGGAGGCGGCGCTGTTCGAGCGCGCGTTCGACATTGAGACGGCCGCCGCCGAGCATCGCGCCTACATCGACCTCCTTCGGCAGCGCGGCGCGCGCGTCCACACCGTTGTCGAGACCCTGTTGGCCGGCACGGTCGATGAAGCCGGAAAGGCGCTACCCGGGGCGGCGCTCGATGAGCTGCGCGAGTTCGCCCGCGGGTTCATCACCGTAGATGCGTCGGCTCTGCCCAAGGCCGAGCGTGCCGAACAGAATGCGTACCTGGACGAGACGCTACGCGCGCTCCACCCGCGCGAGCTCGTAGAGATCATCCTTCTCCGGCCCACAGTCCACCTGCGCCCGAGCCTTGTCCCCAACACGCGCTACGCGGCCTCGTATGAGCTGTCGCCGGTGATGAACCTCTACTTCTGCCGCGACCAGCAGATCACCACCGCCCTTGGGGTCGTGATGGGCAGGATGAACTCTGAGCAGCGGGCGGTCGAGACCGACATCATGCGCATGGTGCTCCACAAGCTCGGCATCACGCCGATCTACGAGGTGACAGGCGACGGACGCCTGGAGGGCGGCGACTTCATCCCCGCCGGCGATACCGCCTTCATCGGCCAGGGACTGCGCACGAACGCCGAAGGCGTCGCGCAGTTGCTCGCACACAACGCATTCGGCGTGCCTCGCGTGGTCGTCGTGAAGGACCCCTGGAAGAACCAGGACCAGATGCACCTCGACACCTACTTCAACATCGCCGGGCCCAAGCTGGCGGTGCTTGTTGAGGACCGGATGGACGTTCGCGACGCGACGGGGCGCATCGTGAAACCGGCTCGCGCGGACCGTAGATCGGCGATCGACGTGTACGAGTGGACGGGCGATCGCTATGAGCGCCGCCGGGCCGACGGGGACTTCCAGGAGTTCCTCGAGAAGGAGATGAGCTTCACGCTCGTGCCGGTGCCGAACGCGGACCAGCTTCGCTATGGCGTGAACTTCCTCTGCGTCGGCCCGATGTCGATCCTGGGCGTCGCCGGTGTCTCCGAGGAGTACAAGACGAGCCTCAAGGGTGTGGACGCGGTGTGGATGGACTTCGCGAACCTGACCGGCGGCTATGGGGCCGCGCACTGCTCCGTCCAGGTGCTCCACCGCGAGCCCACGCGGTAGTCAAGGCAATGGGCTTTGGCCCATTGTTCCGGCGGGCTGCAGCGATGGGCTGAAGCCCATTGTCTCGTATGCAAGGAGGTCGCGGAATGACCGTCGCCCGAGTCTCGTGCTCTCTCGCCGTTCTGGCCCTCGCGCAGGGACCCGCGCCAGCGCAGGACGCGCCCTTCACCGTCTGGGTCGCGGACGCGATGGACAAGGTGCTCCCCGGCACGACTCCGCCCGACACCGCCCCCGACGGCGTTGAGCTCTCCGCGGCGCGCGGCGAGATCGAGAACGCCCAGGTCGTCGTGCGGAGCGATGCCGACCTGTCGGGCGTGAGCGTCGCCGTGACCGACCTCTCCGGACCTGCGGGTACCATTCCTGCGTCTGCGGTGGAGATCGGGCACCTGGGCTTCGTTCCCATTCAGGCCAACACGGCCGACACGCCGCCAGAGGAGCTCATCGCGACGGCGCCCTGCGAGGTGCCCGACCCGGTGCTGCCGGGCGCGGCGTTCGACATTGCCGCGGGCCGCGCTCAGCCGGTGTGGCTGACGCTGCGCGTGCCTCGCGAGGCCGCCGCGGGCACGTACGAGGGCGAGGTGCGCGTGTCCGCCGTTGGAGCGGAGGTCATCGTGCCCTTGCGCCTGACCGTGTTCGGTTTCGAGATGCCTCAGGACAGGCACCTTCTCTACACCAACTGGTGCAGCCCCGACGAGATAGCGAAGAAGCACGGGCTCGAGCTGTGGTCCAAGGAGTACTGGGCCATGCTCGGCCGCTACCTCGACATGATGGCCGAGCATCGGCAGAACATCCTGTGGGTGAGCCCGGGCTCGGTGAGCATCACCGAGGAAGCCGACGGCACATACTCCTTCGACTACTCGCTCTTCGACCGGTGGGTCGAGACATGCGAGGCGCACGGCGTCTGTGACCGGATCGAGATCCAGCAGCTCGGTAGCTTCGGCCCCGACGGATGGAATGGGAGCGAGATCGTGCTCAGCCCGATGCCTGTGAGGGTCCGGGCCACCGGCGAGTCGCGGAGCGTGGCCGCGGAGGAGATCCTCCCTCACTACCTCCCGGCTCTGGAGACGCATCTCGAAGCCAAGGGCTGGCTCGAGAAGACGCTGCTCCACATCGCTGACGAGCCCTCGCAGAACAACACCGCGTCCTGGTCCGAGAAGTCGGCGTTCGTGCATCAGTACGCGCCGCGGATAAGGCACATCGACGCCATCGAGGGCCCGAGCTTCGAGGGACTCGATGTCTGGGTGCCGAAGCTCACGCACCTGAGAAGCTGGTTGCCGCAGTACGAGCGCGCTCGCGCGAACGGCGCGGAGCTCTGGTTCTACACCTGTTGCCACCCGATGGGTCTGTACCCCAATCGCTTCCTCGACTTCAGCTTGCTCAAGACCCGCATCCTCCACTGGTACAACTGGCGCTATGACCTCTCCGGCTACCTGCACTGGGGGCTCAACTTCTGGACCGACGACCCCTACACTCAGGTGACCAGCTCGGGTCTGCCCCCGGGCGACTGCTTCATCGTCTATCCGGGCACCGACGGGCCGGTCAGCTCCATCCGCTGGGATGCCTTGCGCGACGGCATCGAGGACTACGAGTACCTGTGGATCCTGCGCGACCGCACGTCCGCGGTGCTGGAGCGTCTCGGCAGCGACGTCGTGTCGCCATCCGAGCGCGCGGATGAGATCGCGCGAAGCATCGTGCGCGACTTCGTCGACTATGCCCGAACGAACGACGAGATGCGCGCTGCGCGTGCGGCCGTCGCGGCGGAGATAGAGGCGATGGAGTCCGATCCGCCGCTGGTGGTCGCCACCGACCCGCCCACCAACGAGGACCTGATCCCCGGCCCCATCGTCGTCTTCGTGCGCGGCGTGACCGTACCGGGCGCGGCGGTGACGGTTAACGGCAACGCGGTCGCCGTGACCGAGGGAGGGGAGTTCCGGCTCCACGTGTTCGTGTCGGAGGACTCCCCTGTGGTGACAGTCCAGGCGTCAAAGGACGGGGCGTCCAAGACGGTAGTGCGGCGGTGGACGGTCCGGGAGCACCGATGAGCATGGGGCCTGCGAAGAGCCCCCTCATCCCGGCCCTCTCCCCGCGTTGCGGGGCGAGGGAGGCGCTGCCGCCTATCGCTCCTGCGTCGGCCCGATGTAGGACGTGGCGACTGCGACATCGTCGAACCAGACGGAGCTCACGGGGTCGGGGTCCGCCACGTTGTTCTGGCGCGCGGCGTTCTCGGTCACGTAGTGCAGCAGCCAGAGGAAGTTGATCTTGAGGTCGGTGCTGGTTCGCCAGCGGAAGCCCTCGAACGGCTGCCCGCCGTCCTTCACCAGGTCGAAGCCCATGCCGCTCCATTCGCCCCGCTGCACGCCCTGGGCAAAGTCAGCGGTCAGCTTGCCGTCGAGCCACAGGGCGAGCTCCCCGTCATACGCGGTTGGATCCGAGTTGAGCTTCAGCATGATCTCGACACACTGCCACCGGTCGCGCGGGACTTGGGCGGGCTCGACGGGGCGCAGGGCGTTGCCCCAGTAGCGCCCGTCGGCGGAGATCTTCATGTCCAGCCAGTAGCAGTAGAAGCTCCAGATGCCGGGCGCGGGGTAGCGGCCGTACACGCCGTGAGGCTCGATGCCGACCGTCACCCGCTCATCGCCCTCGGGTCGCGTGCCCGCGCCGCCTTGCGGCCAGCGGGTCGACGGGTGGTAGCCGCCGAGGTGCACGAAGTGGTGGATGTACTGGGCGTCCTCAGGGAACTTCACGTAGAACCGGGCGAAGGCGGTCTCCACCTCGCGGGGGAGAACGCGGTAGAGGTGCCCGCCCGTGTTCTCGCCCAGCGTCGCGGTCATCTGAAGAGAGCGCTTGCCGGACCCGGTGCCCGGCACGTCGCCCGTCAGCGCGAGCACCTCGCCGCCCTGGTTGCTGGCATCGTCCCACCGCGCGGCGATGTCGTCGAGCGTGCCGGTCTCGAAATCCTCATGGAGGAGCACCTGCGGATCCTCTGCGAGTCCCACGTCGCCGGGGTACCGGTCGGCCAGCCCCGGGCCCTCCGGTAGACGGCTCTGGGTAACCGACCCCTGGGAGCAAACAAGGAGAAGGGCCACCAGTCCAGCGCCGGCCAGCATCGCCACAGACGCGCGCATCGACCACACCTCCACTAGGCGATGATCGCCCAGAATGGCGTCCGCGTAAAGGCCGGGCTCACGCCGCAGGGCCCGGGCGAGGCCGAGGCGAAGGGCGCGATCCTGGGAGCGCCGGCGTCGTCGCCGGTAAGGGGAAGAGTACCGTGCGCACCGCTACGAAGGTCACGCTCGCCGTAGTGATCCTGTGTCTCGCTGTCGCGTCCGGCCTGGTCTGGCACCGCATCGCTGGAGGCCGTTCTCTGAGGAGGCAGAGCGAGCGCGCTCTCACGTTCGTGCTCGACAACCCGAAGGTCAGTTGGAACGGCGTGCGGCCCGTCATATCCCTCGATACCGAGGATGCCCTGCGCCGGACCGATCCCGGCTACTTCACCTATCCGAAGACCAGCGACAGCCGGTATGCACGCCATCTGCTCACGGCTCCGGGCATCGCGAACGTGACCGCCATCGCCTCCGCCAGCACGCTCACCATCGGGGACACCGAGGCTGAGCTCGGCCCGGCCGAGCCCGTGACGAGCGGCTTCGAGCTGACGCAGGCCATCCTCTTGTGGTACCGCTACGGTGCCGTGGACATCGCCACCGACCCTGACGGCACGGTCCATGTCCTGCGAGTCGACGGCGCGACGTGGCGGGGTCTGGTCCGTCAGTGATCTTGGCGAACACTCCGGAGCCCGGCCCCGGCCAGCCCTACGCACGCAGGCGCCAGACACCGGCGACGAATGCGCTCGCACAGGGAGAAGAGCACCGTGCGCACCGCTACGAAGGTCACGCTCGTTGTGGTGACTGCCTGCGTCGCCGTCGCGTGCGGATTAGTCTGGCGCCGCGTCGTTGCGGGTCCCCCGGCCAGGAGGCTGAGCCAGCGCGCTCTCTCGTTCGTCTTCGACAACCCGCAGATCGAGTGGCGCGAGGTGAGCTCCCCTCTGTCTGTCGAGACCAGAGAGGACTTCGAGTGGTTCGCGCGCGACCTCTCGCACCGCCCGAACTACAACACCAGCAGGTATGTACGCTATCTCCTCACTCCTCAGGGGATGAAGAAGGTAACAGCCACGGCCTCGGCCAGCACGCTGACCATCGGCGAAGTGGAGCGCAAGCTCGGCCCGGCGGTGCCGGTCACCAGCGGCGTCGAGTCCGCCCCCGGCGTTGAGAAGTGGTACCGATACGATGCCGTCGACATCGGCACCCGCGAGGATGGTACCGTGATAACCTTGCGCGTTGACGGCCCAAGGTGGCACGCCTTGGGTCGATGATGTCGGCAGGGCCGCGGCGCACGTCACGCGAAGGACCACACGCACATGCGACCGGGACCTCCGGTCGCGCTCACCCCGAGGGGAGCCAACGTACATGGCAGGGCGCGTTCTGATCACGGCGCGCGCGTTCTGGGAGAACGGCCAAGCGGCCGAGGCGGAATTGCTCGGCGCCGGCTTCGAGGTTGCCCACTCAGCGATCGCCGGGCCCCATCCCGCGGACGCGCTCGTGCCCATGCTCGAGGGCTACGATGCGGTCGTGGCCTCGACGGACGTTTACAACGGTGCCGTCTTCGCCGCGTGCCCGAACCTGAGAATCGTCTCGCGCTGGGGCATCGGGACTGACAGCGTCGACCTCCAGGCCGCGACGCGTGCCGGCGTGGTCGTGACGAACACTCCGGGCACAACGACCGAGGCGGTTGCTGACTACGCGTTCGCCCTCATGCTCGGCATCGCGCGCCGCACCGCCGAGGGAGACGCTATGATGCGCGCGGGCGGCTGGGGCGAGCTTCCGGGCGTTCTCGTCTGCGGGAAGACGCTCGGCCTCGTGGGCTTCGGGCAGATCGGCCAGGCCGTCGCGCGTCGCGCCGCCGGGTTCGGGATGCGCGTGCTCGCCCACGTCCCGATGCAGGAGCGCCTCGACCCTCCGCGCAGGCCGCCGGCGGAGTTCGTCGGGCTCGACGAGCTCCTCGCGCGGAGCGACTTCGTCTCTCTCCACGCCGCCGTGACCCCCGAGACGCGCGGCATGTTCGGCGCGGCGCGCTTCGCGCAGATGAAGCCCACGGCCTACTTCATCAACACCGCCCGGGGCGCGCTGGTCGATGATGCGGCCCTGGTCGAGGCGCTCGTGTCAAGCAGGATCTCGGGCGCGGCGATGGATGTGTATCCCGAGGAGCCTCTGCCCGCGGACCACCCGCTCCGCCGCGCGCCCAGGTGCCTGCTGACCCCGCACAACGCGTTCAACGCCGTCGAGGCGGCCCAGGCCACGAGCCTGCGCGCCGCCATGAGTATCATCGAGCTGTGGCGCGGCGAACGGCCGTCCACGGTCTGCGATCCCGCCGTCTTCGACTCGCCGGCTCTGCGCGTCCCCTCTCCCTCTGGGAGAGGGCTAGGGTGAGGGGAACCGGCAAAAGGCGAACCTGCTGAAAGGACGACATCCATGCGTACCAACACGGTCAAGGCCGCCCTGCGCGAAGGTCGGGCGCAGGTCGGCACGTGGCTCTCGCTCGCGAGCCCGATGGCGGCCCGCTTCATGGCGAGAGCCGGGTTTGACTGGCTCACACTCGACATGGAGCACAGCCCCGCGGACTGGGAGACGGCGGCGGCGATCTTCGGCACGATCGCGGACGCTGGTGGCATCCCGCTGGCTCGCGTGCCGCTGAACGACTACCAGAACGTGAAGCGAGCGCTCGACGCGGGCGCCTACGGCATCGTCTTCCCCATGTGCAACACGCGGGAAGAGGCGGAGGAGGCGGTCGCCTCGTGCAGGTACCCACCCCAGGGCCGGCGCAGCGTCGGCGGCGGGCTCAACGCTCTGAACTTCGGGGCGGCCCAGGCCGACTACTTCCGCCGCGCCAATGACGAGATACTCGTGATCGTCCAAGCGGAGCACGTCCTGGCCGTCGAGAACTGCGAGGCGATCTTCAGCGTCCCCGGCGTGGACGGCATGTTCGTGGGTCCGAACGACCTGCTCGCCTCCATGCACAAGACGCCAGCGATGGAGACGGACGACCCGCAGTTCGTGGAGGCGCTCCGCCACCTTCGGGAGACCGCCGTGCGTTGCGGCATCGCCCCTGGACTGCACACCGCCGACGCGGAGGCGGCGCGTCGCAGGCTGTCCGAGGGCTGGCGCTTCGTGGCGATCGGCAGTGAGCTCAGCTTCATGCTCGACTCGGCCCGGGCTACGGCGCGCGCCGTGGTTGGGACGTAGGAGCCTCCATGCGGCAGTGTCATTGGCTCATCGTCATCACGGCGCTGTGCGCGAGCGTCGTCCGCGCTGACGTGCCTCCACCATCCGAGACGCCCGCGCTGGTCGTCGTCAGCGGGCTCACGACGACTGCGGTGGACATCAAGGTCGTGAAGGTCGGCCAGGAGATCGCCGACACCTATGCCGGCTCACAGGCGGCGAACACCGAGGGCTTCGAGTGGTACGTGAGCCAGCACTACGCGCTGAAGTCGAACATGGGCGACGACTTCTCGCGTGATATCCTCGAGGTTTCCGAACTCGCGTACCCTCAGTGGGTCGCGCTCACCGACCTCGAGCCGCCGGACCCCGCCAAGCGGATGTACATCGTCTACGGCAACGACCGGGAGCACATGACCCAGGCGATGAAGGACGACGTCGGAGGCATATGGGAGGGCCCCGGCGGCGGGATCACGATCTGGAACAACATGTCGGCCTACAACTACCCCAGCGGAACGCTCAGGTACCACCGGCGGGACCTGGTGATCCACGAGAACCTGCACATGCTCCAGGGCATATCGCTGCGGAACATGGGCTCCGAGAACATGACATACGCGGCCGCCAACCACGTCTACGACGAGGAGAAGAAGCAGCTCACCGTCGCGTGCTTCGACAAGCCAACGATCAACAACCCGATCGACGACGGCCTCACCGCGCTGCAACAGCAGCCCTGGAACCTGCAGGACAGGATCGACGACATCTGGCGGCAGGGCGGAGGTGAGGGCGCGGTGTACCAGCAGTTCCTATGGACCGACCCGGACCGCTGCCTCAAATGGCGGATGTGGCGCGACGAGTTCTACGCTGGACGGCTCGACCGCGAGCCCAACGCGGAGGTCATGGCGGACACCTACGGGTCGCTCGACGAGCTGAACGAGGAGTGGCTGGCGTGGCTGAAGGTCCGCCACCACTCGTTCCATCACGTCCAGTGGGGTTGGGAGCAGAGCGGCAACACGCTGTGGTCGTACGGCTGGCCGTGGAACCCCGCCGCGTACTCGCAGGTCGACCTCCGGTACCGCCCCAGCGATCCGGTGGAGTATGGCCCTCTGCGCATGGACTACCCGGCCGAGCCAATGCCCCCGATCGTAGGACCCGTACGGCGGGGAGTCGAGGAGCCCGCGGTCGGATGCGTGGTGGACTTCCGACGCGACCCCGATCGGGGCCAGGGCGGGCTGGGGCTCGGCGTGGATGGCGAATCCCACTGCCCGGTCACCATCGACGCGCGCCGGCAGCTACTCATTGGAGGCTACACGTCCGGCATCCCCGGCCAGGCGTTCGACATCCCGGAGGAGCTCCAACAGGCCGCCGCCCTTGACGGGCATCGCTTCGGCCTCACCATGCGGATCGGGAAGGAGTCCCTCGACGTCACGGTCCGCGCCGGGCCGCCGGACGCGATGCGGGAGATGAGCGCCTCCGTTCCGCTCACCCTCGAGCAGCGCGAGCCGCTGATGACCCGTTGCATGGCGGTTATCGCGAAGGGCGGCTACGAGGGAATCACGCCCTTCATCGACGACGCGCGCGAACTCCCGCCGGACCTTACGAAGCCCGCACCGGCGAACAGATGGCGCTTCGCAGGCTGGGACCGGCTCTATGGCCTGTACAGGGCCGCCTACCATCTCAAAGACGACGCCCCTCAGTCGCTCCGCACACTCAAGGCTGCCATGCTCGTCGCTGTAGACGGCAGCCCCGAAGCGCAGGCACAGGCCGTCGCTCTGTACGGCAACCGGATCGCCGAGGTGTTCCGCGATGTGCGGGCCTGTGGCGCCGAGCCGGACCGCGTCGACGCGGCGCTAGGCGACCTGGCGGGCTTAACGCTGAGGCTCGCGCTTCGTCAGGGGTCGGTTCCGGACGAGGTGGTCCTCACGGCCACATTGCGCGCCAGGGACTACGCGAGCGCCGAGGGCCAGGTTGCCTTCACCGGCGGGTCCGAGGTCGCCCCCTACGCTGTGAGCATCGCGGCGCAGGGCCAAGCCGTTGTAGAGTGCGCTGTGCGAGTCGACCCGGCGTCGCTACCCGCGACGCCCACTGCGGCCGCAACCCTCGTGTCGAACGGCGAGGCGTTCACGGCCAAGGCGTCGCGCAGCGTGGGCGCGTCGATCACCCGCTGGTACGTGATCGGCCCCTTCGATAACCCCGGTGGCTCCGCGGACGACGTCAAGCACCCCGTAGAGATGGAGCCGCTGAACCTGTGGGGCACCTATCCGGGTCAAGGCGGCGAGGTGGCATGGCGGCCGGTCGAGCGCGACCCGGCGCTGCCGGTCGCCGCCGAGCACGTGGTGGACTTCGCCGCCCTGTTCGGCGCTCGCGCCAACGCCGCGGCATACGCGCTGGCCGCGCTGGAATCCGACCGCGACCAGCAGGCGCTGCTGACGATCGGCAGCGACGACGGCGTGATCGCGTGGCTGAACGGCGAGGAGGTGCACCGCAACCTCGTAGGCCGCGCCTACAGCCGGAGCCAGGACCGCGCACGCGTCCATCTGATGCCGGGGCAGAACACACTGCTCCTGAAGATCACACAGGGGATCGGCGACTGGAAGTTCAGCGCGGAGGTTCTCGGCATGGACGGGAATGCCGCACCGGGCGTCCGCTGCGCCACGTGGTAGCGCCCGAGTCGCCCCGCTTGGGTTGTGCCATACTGCCTTCGACTTCACCGGGCAACCCGCGGCACTGAGCATCGGGGCCAAGCCGCATGCTGTCGGGAAGATCAAGCCGCACAGCGCCTGGGAGCGCCGTCTTCCAGCCGGCACGGAGACCACCCCGTGGCGGCGTCGTCTCGCCTGCCGCCGATGACCAACCCCCTCCGCTACATCGGCGCGCTCGGCTACTCCACGGAACGGGCCCTCGGTCTGCACTACGTGAGAGCGCTGTGGCTGAGGCCGGCGACGGGCTCATCGCACAGCGTCGATCCGGTGCCAGGGGAGCCCCGGTACCCCTATGCGCATAGCTCGCCCCTGGTTCAAGTCGATGCTGGGGGTAGGCGGGTGGCTCCTAGAGAGGACGCCGATGCCATCTCGAGTGCATGACAAGCCCATGCGCTTCCGACTGCCCGCATGGGCGGTCCTGGTATCCGCATGCGCCGTAGGCTTAGTGCCTCTCTGTCCACGCCTCACGCTGACCGGTTCGAGCAAGCAAGGGTGGACGCCGGTCGTCGTGGCGCATTTGGCCTTGGGCGCCGACCCCAACTCGGCCGATGCCGACGGATGGACACCTCTCTGCCATGCCGCGTACCGCGGGCATTACGGGACCGTTGTCGCGTTGCTGCAAAGAGGCGGCGACCCGAATGGCCAGATGGGTGGCATGCCGCCGCTCCACCTCGCCGTGCAGGAGGACCACACGGCCGTTTGTGCGGCGCTCTTGGCGTCCGGAGCCGATCCGGACAGACGCGCTGAGACCTTTCGCCTCCTTGGCGCAACCGTGCAATGGGACGTGACCCCGCTCGAAGAGGCCGTACGTAGGGACGAGCGGGACTGCGCCAGTGTGCTGCTCAGGGCGGGGGCGGACCCCAATGCGCCGAACGCAGACGGGGGCACCCCCCTTGACCTAGCGCGCTGGTCGGGTCTGAGGGACATGGCCGACTTGCTGCGGCAGTACGGCGCCAAGACAGGTGCACAGAGCCGCGAAGGCTGCACAAGCCTCCACTGGGCGGCTAGAGGGGGCGACGAGCAGTGCGTGGAGCTGCTCCTGGCCCAGGGAGCGGAGGTGAACCCGGTGGCGCACGGACTGTTTGGCAGGCTATGCACGCCCCTGGACCTCGCGGTCAAGCATCCGAAGGTCGCGCGTCTCCTCCTGGACGCGGGCGGCATATCGACCGCCGACATTCGAGCGCTGCCTCCAGCACGGAGGTAGCCGTCAGGGGCACGCGAGCAACGTACGCATGGGGCCCTGCCCACCGGCCGGTCGAGATAGCCGGCGCATTCACGGCCCTCACCCTGGCCCTCTCCCAGAGGGAGAGGGAGGAGGGCGCGACCGGACTGCGCCTGTTGCGGCTTGCTGGCCTACATCTCGCCCCAGAACGGCCGTGAGCAGTCGCCGCCGATCGCGTTGGCGCTGGCCCCCGCGGCGAGCATGATCGCCGACGACGACATCCACTTCCCGTGACCGTCCGCGAAGGCGAGGTTCTCCCCGCCATTGTGGCGGGTGTGCTTCATCTGCGGCCACTCGACCCAGTAGTCACAGGACACTTCCCATCCACACACGAAAGAGTAGGTCATCCGGTAGATGTTCCAGCAGATATCGAGGTTCATGGCATCGCCCAGTACCATCGTCTCCGCCGGTCTGGGGATGTCGGCGAGTATGCGAATGCCGTGCCACGAGTAGGGGAGCCGGTAGTTGATGCCGTACCCGCACTCACCCACAGTCGCCGACCACCACGTGTCGCCGCCCGGCCGAGCGGTGGGGGTGCCCAACACGACGCCATAGACCTTGCTCGGGCACGCCCAGATCTGCGTGTTCTTGATGTAAGGCGTGAGTTGGTCCCAGATCATGGGATACTCCCAGCCCGAACCCGTCCAAGGCCAGGCCCTGGGGACCCGCTCGTCGACGTCCTGAACGTACATGGCCCAGCTTGTGCCGAGCTGCCTTGTGTTCGACAGACAGCTCGTCTGCCGTGCCTTCTCGCGAGCCCTCGCGAACACAGGGAACAGGATCGCGGCTAGGATGGCGATGATGGCGATGACTACCAGCAACTCGATCAGGGTGAAACCGTGTTTCCGGTACCGCATGAGACTCCTCCCGATCTTGTCCGAGCGATGCCAACAAGCTCTGTGTGCGGATATCGTGCCGCACGCTGGGCGAGTTCCGCGCCGGTACTGACTCCTCCTCTGAACGGACGCCGTCCGGACGGCGCCAAGCGTCGGAGGACATGACGCGGGTCCGGTGGAATGCGAGTGAGACGGTCCGGTGTGCCGTCCATCTCGTGCCCAGTGGGCACTTGCAGAGGGAGATCCCCCACGATGCGCTCAATCCGCCCGAAGCTGGCATTCGCGGCGCTCTTGGCCGTTCTGGTGGCCGTCGTTGTGCTGCCATGTGCGTGCGGCAAGAAGGGCTCGGCGTCATCCCAAATGAGCGCCGAGGAGATGCGGACGAAGATGCAGGCATCTCAGGACAAGGCCTATGGCACCAAGAAGGGCGGCTAGCCGACCGGTTCGCCGGGCGCCGCCTCGGCCTGCAGCTCATACAGCTCGTAACCGAACTGAAAGCCCTTGACCTCCGGGACGAACTCGCCGTTCCCGTCGCGACGCGGCACCAGACGGAACGCGCGGCCGCCCGTGGGATCGGACTGGTAATACGGGCAGTCCGGGCCGGTTCGCAGGAGGCCACTGGCGAGATCGGGCATCAGCCGCCACGACGCCCCCGCCTGGTTCGTCCACCGCAGCATCGGCTGCCCGTCCGGTCCCGGCTCGTCGTCCTTGGAGATGCTCCCCACGTGCCAGTCGTTCTGCACAGGCCGATGGCGGTACTCGCCGATGAGCGAGTCGAGCGTGATCTCGCGGAACAGCTCGGGCGGCGGTGAGTCGTAGCGGAGCATCACATGCAGCGGCGGCTTGCCGAGAGGCTGGATCCGCTTGTGGATCGCCTCGTGGTAGTAGTCGGGCTCGAACCGTCCCTCGAAATCCGGCGGCCAGGTCGAGCGGTCGAACCACTGGTGGCCCCTGTCCTCCAGCCCGAACTCCGGGTAGCAGGCGAAGAGGTGGTGCGTGAACTCGTGCTGCAGCCATTGCGGGAGGTAGGCGCGCCGCTCTACGGACGAGTAAGGCCCCTTGCCGAGGTGGGGCGGCTTCCTCACGAGCCACAGGTCGTCGATGATGAAGCACGGCGAGCCGCCGTCCGGCCCGCGCCCCATCCCGCCGGTGATGAACTCGGTGGTCTTGAAGTCGGGGTACTGCTCCGGCACGTGACACGGGTACAGCACCCACCACCAGTCGGTCGACGCCGTCACTTCGGGCGGCGCCGCGGCCCAGATCTGGTCCATGGCCCCATCGCCGAGCCCGGCAACGCGGTAGGGCCTCGCGGCGGTGTGCACTGGTACGCAGAGGTCGGGCAGGTGCACGATCCGCGTCCGCACTGCCAGGCGGCCCTCGGTGATCGCGAGGATCCACTCGGAGAACAGGCGCAGCGACCCATGCACGATCGCGCTGTCGTTCTCCAGGAGCAGCGGGTGAAGGGTGTGCTCCGCCTCCTTCCCCTCACCGATGTCGAGTTCCGCCATCGTCGTCGGTTGCGTGCCGCGCGACCGGCCGACCAGCACTACGGTGAGGGTCGCGTAGTGCGGCGTGGGTGGGTCGGCGCCGGCCTTCTTGAGGGACATGCGCCAGTCGACGCAGTCCTGGTACATTCGCAAGGCGTAGTAGCACGGGGGAGAGCCGATGTTCAGGCCCGCCGGCTGGATGAGTCCGCCCGGCCACGCCTTGTCGGCCGGTGGGTAGCGGGCCCACAGCTCCCTCAGCCCCTCATCGGCCGTGTCGTACTCGCCGGCGTCGTAGGCCGCCTCGGTGTCCAGGAACGCGTCGAGCGCGTCGCGGAACACGGGCTGGAACTGACCGGCACCGTGGGGCGCGAGGAACTGGTCGGCCGGCGAATCGACCGCGAGCGCGATCGTCGATAGCCGCGCTACGAGCGCGGCGAGCTGGGTTGCGTAGAGGATCATCTCTGGCCTCTCTTCGGCCCTGGCATCTCCGGGAGCGCCGGCGTCCCCGCCGGGTAGCTACTCGCGGTGCGCCGGATGGCCGCACACAGCGGTGCTCCGTCGTCCGCCCCGCTCAGTCCAGGACCGACTCCAAGAGCTCCTTGAACACCTCGGCGTTGTCCGGGGCCTGGCCCATGCGGTGGTTGTTGAAGTAGACGAGCATCCGCTCGGCCGAGCCGGCCATCTCGCGCACGCGAGGGACCCACTCCTCGAGCTCCTCGCGGGTGTAGCGGTAGTCGTACCGTTCCCAGGCCTCTTCATGCTCGTGCCACTTCGCGGCGTTGCGCCCGTGGAACCGCACGTAGCCCAGGCCCCCTGTCACCACGGTCTCGCGCGGCATCAGCCCCGGCAGGTCCGGTTCGTCGACGCAGCAGTATCCCACGCCCCGTGACGTCAGCCACTTGTGCACTGTGTCGCGCGACCACGACTTGTGCCTGAACTCGCACACGAGCGGCAGGGGTGACAACTCGGCGATGAGGTGGGCGATGTGATCGCGGGCCTCCGCGGTCGGCCTGAGCCGCTGAGGAAACTGAAGCAGCACACACCCCAGGCGGTCGCCCGCGATGAGCGGCTCGATGGCTTCTCGAAACCGCGGTATGGCCGTGGCGGCGTCGGGATTCCCAGTGTCGTGGGTCATGAGCTGGTTGCCCTTGACGGTGAACAGGAACCCCTCGGGTGTGCGATCGACCCAGCCCTGGACCATCCGGGGCGCGGGGATGCGGTAGTAGGTCATGTTGATCTCGACGGTGTCGAAACGCTCGGCGTAGAGCTCCAGGAACCGGCGCGACTCCGTGCCGGGCGGGTAGAACGGCCCGACCCAGTCATCGTAGCTGAAGCCCGAGCAACCCACGCGAATGTCCATCAGGCAGGCACCGCCCTCTCGCTCAGGGGTCTACTGCGGTGGGTAGATGCGGCGCAGGAACCCCACCGCCTCCGTTCTGTCGGCAAACGCGCCCTCTACGCGGTCACCGTTGACGAACCTGACGGTGATCTCGTACCGCACCAGAGCGGACGCGGTCGCGACCGGAGCATACGTTTCCACGAACGCGACGGCCTCGGACACGGATGGAAACTCGTGGGCGGTACCGAACACAGGGATGACCGTGACCCGCTCGACACGCCGGCTCAGAGCGCGCTCAAGGGTGCTAACGAAGGCGTCAATGTCCGACTTGCACAGGGCTAACAGCCTACGCGAAGCGCGAGCCCTGGAAGGCAAGTCGAGAGCCTTGAAAGCGGCTACCTTCGTCTCCAGAGCGGCGCGAGGGGTGCCCTCATCGGAACTCACGTCCACGGCAACCGCGAGGAGGGAGGCTTCGAGCGTGGCCGCCGGGATGTGAACGACGCAGAACCCCACTGACCGCAGTTGCGCCAACGCGTTGCCGGTCCAGTTACCTGCAGCTATCACGCCCAAGAACGGGCGCGTGTCGCTGAAGCGTTCCGCAATCGGGAGGAGGGCGCCCTGCATCTCCTGGGCCTTGTTCCGTGAGTGCTTCGTGTACCGGCGCCAAGCGGTCTCGATGAAGGCCACCGGTCTGCCGACCGTGTGGTCGCTACCATCGGCCTCCATCACGAAGTCCAGGTCGTGAACGTTGCCGAACGCGTCATGCCAAACCACACTCGCACCCGCCCGCGCCGCCCGTCGTCCCTTCGAGTCCAGGTACAAGCCGTGCGCCCGGGCGACCTTGGCCAGGCGGGGCTTGACCGCGCCTTCCAGGAACGCGCCGATGCACTCGCCAAGCTCATGCCCGGGGTTGGTTGGCATCGGTTACCCTTCCACCCACAGACGGCCCTCATGCAGAGGCACCTTGTGCTTCCGATTGCGCCAACGCGTGTTGCGATCGCGTGTCTTCTCGAACCGATAGGAGCCGAAGCCCGCCGCCAAAGCCAACTCGCCGAGCCACCGCTCAACCGGGACGTGGATCCCGTACGGCGCTGAGTCTCCAATGACCCAGCAGACCACCGCGCCGGGTGCGACCACCGTGCGCAAGGCGGCCCACACATTGGCCATGTCTACGAAGTAGGCCGCTACGAGCGTGTGGTAAGGCTTACGACCGCCGTGGAGGTGGCGTTCGGCTTCCAGTGCGGCGCACACGGTCTGGAGTTCGGGCCTGATTGGGGCGACAGGCTCCTCGTCGATAAGCTCACCCGTCGTCGCCACGAGTCGCGCCACGTGTTGTGTGCACGACCTGGCAAGATGGACCCGCACGGCATTCTGCAAGTCCGCCCAGGACGAGACCTCGCCGAGAACGGTCATCTCCAGCCGCGTAGCATCCGCGTAGTCGTAGTTGTTCAGATACGGCGGCGAAGTGAGCACTACGTCGGCCCATGCTTCCGCGATGGGCGCCGGCTCACGCGCGTCGTGCCTGAGGACCAGGGCCGGTGGCGCGTGCGGAATAGACCCCTGTCTGTCCCGCATGTCACCGGCCATCCGGCGCGCCTTCGCAATGAAGGCCTCGAACGGGTCCGACCAGGAGACTCGGGGCTTGTTCGGTAGAACGTACTGCCACTGCGCGGCTCCCACCGATGTGCACTCCCTGACGATGGACACAAAGGCAAGCCACGTGAGCTCGCCGGTGTCGCCAGTATCGAGCAGAGCGCCCACCGCGTCGCGTAGGGACAGCAGCCTTGGGAGCACCGCTGGATCAAAGCAACGCGCCAGGAGTGGCGGCAGGTCAGCCGTGCTGGCAACGCCATGCCGGGCGGAGTCGAGCGCTCTGCCGGCCGCGGTTTCCAACTCCCTCGCCGAGCTCCGCCAGGCTAGCTTGGCCGCCGCCACGCGAAAGACAAACGGATGGGCCTCAACGCCCACCCCCTCCATGCCCGCGCGCTCGGCCTCCAACGGAACTGTCCCTGAGCCCGCGAACGGATCCAGGACTCGACAGCGGCCCTCGCTACGGGAACGGGCCAGGACGTCACGCACCCAGAGGGCCGAGAAGCCAGCGGAGTAGCGGAACCAGTTGTGCACTGGCAGGCGCAGGTTGTCGTCAAACGACGTCGGCCGGTCGGTTGGCCGCTCTTCCGTCGGCGTGTCGAACAGCCCGTACTGGACTGCACTGTGTGACGTTGCCCTATCCTCCGTCGGAGCCTCAGCACTCACAGCATACCACGCAGGGCAACTCGTGGCCGGGATACGAACAAGAGTTCGCTCAGCTCAGCCTGGTCACCTGCCCTGAGCCATCGGTTATGCGGCGACCGCGATCTGCGCGCGCCTCATAGGAGGTCACCCGCCGGCCGACGCCCAAGACGAGCACGGAGCGCGGACGTACGCTATCACGAGGAGCATCCCATGCGACTAGTGCGGTTCAGGCACGGCGGCGAGGTGCGGCGGGGTAGGCTGATCGACAGCGATTCCGTGATAGAGCTGAGCCCGGACGGCTCGGAGACCGGCGGCCCGGCGCTGCTGCTGGAGGAGCTCGACCTGCTGCCTCCGTGCGAGCCCACGAAGCTCATCATCGTCGCCCACAACTACGCTGAGCACTGCAGGGAGACCGGCTCCGAGCCGCCGTCAGCGCCGCACCTGCATCCGATCCCCGCGTCGTGCGTGGTGCCGCACGGCGCGCCGATCGTGCTCCCGCCGGGGATCGGCAGGGTCGACTACGAAGCTGAGTTGGTAGTCGTGATCGGCCGGCCCTGCAAGGGGGTCTCGCCACAGGACGCCAGGCAGCACATTGCCGGGTACACGTGCGGGAATGACGTCTCGGCTCGCGATGTGCAGTGGGGCACTCCGCCCGCGTTCGCGAGGGGAAAGTCGGTTGACACGTTCGCGCCCCTGGGGCCGTGTCTTGCGACCGACCTGGACCCGTCAGACATTGCGGTTGAGTGCCGCGTGTCGGGCGAGGTCAGGCAGTCCGGGCGCACGAGCGACATGATCTTCAGCGTCGAGGAGCTCGTGGCCGAGTCGTCGCGCTGGATGACGTTGCTCTCAGGTGACTGCATCTTCACCGGCACCCCGCCCGGCATCTCGCCCTTGCATCCGGGAGACGTGTGCGAGGTGTCCGTCGAGGGGATCGGCGTGCTGCGCAACCCGGTGGTGGAAGGCTAGGGCCCGGCGTACCCGCGGCCCTCGTACCGCTCCTCGCGCACGAGCTCCCCGAGGTCGCGCCGCGGCCTCGCGGACGGCTCCTGGTCGGGCACGCCGACGGCCAGGACCGCTACCGGGCGCGACGGCGCCGGCACCTCGAGCGCGTCAGCCATGCGCACATCGTCGAAGGCCCCGATCCAACACGCACCGAGCCCAAGCTCCGTCACCATCAGGTGAGCGACCGTGCATGCGATCGTCGCATCCTGGACAGCGTAGAGGCTCGCGCGCTCGCCGTACCGGGCCTCGGCCAGCGGCAACTCGGCGACGAACGCCAGCAGAACGCCGGCGTCGACTATGAAGCTCTGCCCGAAAGCGGCTTCGGCGACCGCCTTCTTCCGGTCCGGGTCGCGGACGACAATGATGCAGTAGGCCTGTAGATTGCCGGCCGAGGGCGCCAGGTTGCACGATTCCAGGATCTTGGCCAGCTTCTCCTCGGCGAAGGCGCCGGGACGGTAGCGGCGGATCGACCGCCTCGACTTGATGGCGTCGAACAGCTCCATGGCTGTAGTCCTCTCAAGGTCGTCTCCGCCACCGAGCACGTGGCGGCCTTATCACGAGTTCGGCTTGCAGCAAGCGCGAACCTGGCCGCGTGCGTTGCGCCTACGACGCCTACGGCTCCGGTAGCTTCCTCGTCACTTTCAGGATCTCGAGCTGCGACGACTGGCCGTGCAGCTCGAACACCACTCGGCTTCCCGGGCGTGCGCCGAGGAGACTCTGGCCCAGCGGCGCCTTGTACGACACGACGTTCTCATCCAGCGCTGAGTCGCCCTCGCCCAGGAGCCACACCACTCGCGGCTCCTCGGCGCCATCTTCCGCGAAGGTCACCTCGGTGCCGGGGCGGGCGAACGTGCCGTCGATGTCCAGCTCCTCGATGAACCGGGCCTTGGCGAGGTCATTGGTGGTGGACTCCATCGTGGACAGAAGCATCGCCCGCTGCTCTCGCGCGGTATCGTACTCGGCGTTGTCGCTGACATCGCCGTGAGCGCGAGCCCTCTCAAGATCCTCGAGCACCGCGCGCAAGCGCTCCTGCAAATCAGCGAGGCGCTGCTCGAGCAATGCCCGCGTCTTGCGCGTCATGAGGACGACGTCGGGGTCCCGCTCGGGCAGCATCTCTCCTACCGCCTCCACAACCTCCTCCGGCGCTCGCAACGCCTCCGCTACATCCTGATGGCCCGCACGGTCCAGCAGCTCGCACACAAGGGCGCCGTCAGCGCCTGAGAGGACCCGCCTGACGATCAGGGCGAGGCGCTCGCGTGTGCCGTCGGACGGGGGCACTGCCTCGCGAAGGATGCTCTCGAGCCCCGCGGCGCCGGTGAGGAGTCTCCGAGCGCTCTCGGCCGCCTTGGGGGGGCCGCCCTTGGCCAGGGTCGGCAGCACGGCCAGAAGCGCCAGCCAAGGCTCCGGGCGCTGCGGGGGTGCAAGGTCGTCCCATCGGTCGAGCAACGAGGAAACAAGCTGCACCGTGGCGGCCGGTGCCATGCTGTTGGACAGCATCCGCTCGAGCTCCCGTCGCAGCTCTGCGCCAGAACGCTCGAGCAGCGCTTGCCACGAGCGTGCCTGCATGTCCGGGTACTTGGAGAGCGTCCCTCCCAGCGCGGCCTGCTGCCAGCAGTCGCCCTCGAGCGCCAGACCGAGGCACGCCGTCTGCCCGTCGAGATCGGGGTGGTCCGTGACCTGTCCGCCGTCCGCTATGGCGCGGCATGTCTCGGCGACCCACTCTTGCCGCCGATCCGGCAGCCAGGCCGCCATGTAGGGCAAGACCGAGAGCCGCGCGGATACCGAGCGCTCAGTCTCAAGACCCAGGGACAGCGGAATCGCATAGCGCTCGGCCGCTTCCGCCTCGAGCTCCGGGTGCTGCTTCAGCAACTTCCCCACGACGATGGCAGCGCTCTTGAGTCCCTTCTTGGTGTCCAGCGGCGCGAGCTTTGGGGCGGCCGTGGCTGCCTCATTCCTCGCGCCCTCGGCCGCGAGGCGGAACACATCGCGGAATGACTGAGTCGCGTCGAGCCTCGTGTCTGCCTTCGCCGCATCGCGCGCCCGGCGCCACCATGCGGGCCACTCGTCGGGGGCGACGATCTCCCTCGTCAGGATCTCCTTCAGGTCCCGCAGGCCGACCTCTCCCCCGCGCTCGATGACGGCCCGCACGACGAGCGAGGCCGGCTCCTCCTCGCGCTCGCGGACGATCTCCTCCGGGTCCTCGAAGTAGGCGACCGAGACCAGTGTGTCCGGGATGACGGAGATCGCGTGGAACGCTATCTGTAGGCTCATCCGGTGGCCGGGCTTCTCGCGGAAGGCGACGGTCAGGTACGCGCCGTCATGGGCGACAACACGGCCGACGCCCCAGTCTCGGTCGAAAACATGTGCCCCGGGCAGGTAGGCTGCGAGCGAGTCGTAGCGCGCTACCGCATCGGCGAATGGGACGCTGCCATCCCCGAGCCCGGCCGTGCGCACCAGGCCGCCGACCGCGGACTCCCCGCCCAGCGACGCCGTGAGCGCTTTCACGTAGAGCACGCGCACGCTCGCGGGCCTCCCGTCATTGCGGAGCAGGATCTCCTTCAGGGCCGCGGCATAGTCTCCCACAAAGGCGGGCCCGTTGAAGCAGCCGTCCGAGAGTTCCATCGCGAGTTCGATGAGTTCGAGGCCGTGCTTCGCGCGGGCTACGGCCGGGAGGTCGCGGACGAACTCGCGCAGCACGGACTCAGAGCTAGACTCAAGAGCCCGCAGCACGGCGCTCTCGGCGCGATCCACCGCGTCGAGTTCGGCGAAGCCCCTAAGGGCCTCGACGGCCAACAGTCCCGCCCTCTCGAAGTCACCCTCAGCTTCGGCAACGTCGCTGTCGTGCCAGGCAAGCTCGGGGGTGGAGGGGCAGTGCACGCGCGCGACGGCCAAGTCGGCGTTGAGTCCGTCGGGCAGGGCCGCCCCGACCTTGAGCAGAAGCTCCACAAACCGATGGTCCGGCTTGCGCGCGATCCCGCGCCTGGCCACCCAGCGGGCGGGCTCCCAGCATTCCGCCTTGGCAAGCTCTCGGGCCAGTACCAGGAGGGTGGGGCCGGCGAGGCTCGGATCGTCGAGCCTCTCCTGCAGCAGCCCCTGGGCCAGTCTGGCGGGGCGGTTTTTGGGGTCCGCCTCGAGCACGGTAGCGGTGAGCCTGATCGCGAAGGGCAGCTCATCGTCGCACGCCTCCACGGCCCGCCGAATGCGCTCGACCGCCGCCACGTCCAGGGCCGCGAGACTCTCGTCGGTCAGGAACTCCTTAGTTAGGTTCTCCGGCCGCGCCGATGCCTCGCCGGGCTCGGACGCGGCGTTGTAGTCGTTCTCCATAAGAGGGTCCTATCGTCCGGGACGGGACGCCGCCGGCAGGTGTAGCTTGAGCGGGTTCCTCGCGCGGGGTTCGAAGGCCTTCCGCCTCGCCATCACCGCCCTGGCGCGGAGGCCCCGGGCGCCGGCCCGGCGAACTCGCTACGGTCATTCGGTCTTGCCGCGGAGGTGCGACACATGTCCGACGGGGCCTTCTGCCTCGTTCTGCATACTCACATCCCCTACGTGCTCGGTCATGGGCGTTGGCCGCACGGACACCACATGATCTGTGAGGCGACGGCGGACTCGTACATACCCATCCTGTGGCAGCTCCAGAGCCTGGTGTCGGACGGTGTCCGCCCCGGCGTGACCATCGGGCTCACCCCGACGGTCATGGAACAGCTCACCGACGAACGGTTCAGACATTGGATGGTCGACTACCTCGACTTCCGGGTCTCGACGGCGCGCTGGGACTACGAGGAGTGGAAACGCCTGGGCGAGGGGCACCTTCAGCACCTCGCGTGGATATGGGAAGAGCACTTCTCCAACATGCGGCGCTACTTCATGGAGGACCTGAAGTGCGACATTCTGGCGGGTTTCCGCCGGCTCTATGAGGACGACCAGATCGATATCATCGGCTCCGCCGCGACGCACGGGTATCTGCCACTACTCCGCGAGGACGCGAGCGTAAGGGCCCAAGTCCGCCAGGGCCTCGCGTCGTTCGAGCGACACATGGGCCGCCGGCCGCATGGGTTCTGGCTGCCCGAGTGCGCTTACCGCCCGCGGTGCCATTGGGGGGAGCCACCGGAGATACGAGGCGGCAGCCCGCCGCGATTCAGGCCCGGCGTCGAGGAAGTCCTGGCTGACGAGGGCATCGAGTTCTTCGTAGTCGACACGCACATGCTCGGTCGCGGAGACTGGCCACTGCCCGTCGATCTGGTCCCGGGTGGGGAGGACAGGCTGTTCGGAGGTGTCGCGCGGCGGCCGGAGCAGGACGAGGGCCGGTGGCCGAAGTCACAGCACTCGGCCTACTTCGTCGGCGACCACTTCGAGGACCACTCGCCGATCGCGTGCCTATTCCGCGACGACTCGGTGTGCAGGCAGGTCTGGAGCGCGGACATGGGCTACCCGGGGGACCCGGACTACCTCGAGTTCCACAAGCGCCGGTTCCCGGGACGACACAGGTACTGGCGCGTGACGGCTCGCGACGCCGACCTTGGGCACAAGTGGGCCTATGAGCCCGAGTGGGCGGAGGGCAAGGCTCCGCAGCACGCGGCTCACTTCCTGGACGTCATCAAGGGGACCCTTCATCAGCAGTCCCGCGAGTACCGTCGTCCCGTTCTCTGCGCCGCGTTCGACACCGAACTCTTCGGCCACTGGTGGCACGAGGGGCCGCGCTGGCTCGGAACGCTGCTGCGCTACGCGAACGCGGACCCCGCGGTGGACGTGGTCACGGTCGGCCAGTACCTGCGTGAGTCGCCGCCGAGCTCCGCGATCGTGCTGCCAGAGGGCTCATGGGGCCGCAACGGCACACACGAGGTCTGGCTGAACCGAGAGACGGCGTGGATCTGGCGTCACATCTACGACGCGGAGATGGACATGGTCGCCCTGGTTCGCGACTGGGGCGAGACGATCGACCCGCGGCTCAAGGAGGTCATCGCCCAGGCCGGGCGAGAGTTGCTCCTCCTGCAGGCATCCGACCTGCCGTTCCTCGTCTCGACCAAGAGCGCGGGGGAGGCGGCCGCGTGGCGCGTGAACGCTCACTTCACGGACTACAAGAAGGTCGCGGATCTAGTCCGCAGGTACGGGATGCACGTCCCGATCGCGGACGAGGAGTGGACGGCCTTTCGCGAGGTGTCGCAGCGCAACCGGCTGTTCCCCGACTGCGGGCCCGAGTGGTGGCGGTCCTGATACGTGGCGCGGGCTCTCGCCTGCGATGGACTGGGCTCACAGGCCTGTTAGCGCGCATGAGGGGTCGGCTGCGAGCTTATCAGCGAGCCGCAGGAGCTCTCCGGCGCGGTCCCTGCTCAGGAACCTGTCGGTAACGGCCTGCTCGAGGTCGTCCTGGTCGATGAGCTCAGGCCGTGCGCCTGGGACGATGAAGACATCGAGCAGCAGGTCGCGGTAGCACACGCGATCGCCTCCGATACGCACACCCTCCGCGAGGTGAATCACCGAGCAGAGGTGCGCGCCGGTCGGGCTCTCGATCCGCCACGAGACGAACGGCTCACCCTCGGCGTAGCGGGCCAGGGTCCGCGAGCCCCGGGGAACCGTCACGCTCTTGACCGCACCCTCGCGCCGGGATGTGTACTCCAGGATGGCCAGGCCCTCGCCCCGCTCGACCAGCCGGCAGTGGAAGAACGAGGGCTCGGTGAAGACGTGATGGCGCACCTCGGTGAAGATGGGGCCGCGCGCGCCGTCCGCGACGATGCGCCGCGCCTCGGCAAGAAGCTCCGCGGCGCTTGCGGCGTCGAGCCCTGGCAGGTCCAGGCCGACCGGAAGCTCGACTGACGGAGACCCGAACGCGAGCCAGGCGGCTGCACATCCCGACTCATCGGGGGGCTGAGACACGACCCCAACGGGCCATGGATCCGGGTACGGGTGCTCGCCCACGGCCCTCGCGAGCGCATCTACCGGTGCCTCGCCCGGCGCCAACGCCTCGACGCTGCAACCGTCCCGGAACAGCGCCACCACCGACCGCACGCGCACGCCCTTCGGCGGCCAGTCGCCGGAGGTGAAGGTCAGAGGACAGCGAGGTGCGCTGCCAGAAGCCTGCCTGATGCTTGGCAGAGCGGGCCACCTTGGCGACCGTCCCATGTCCCCGCCCGCCTAATGGTATCATGCCTGAACTCGAGTGCGCCCAGCCCCGTCCACCGTGGCGCAAGGGAAAGGCGGCACAGATTGCGGGCGCCCGCCCGTCTGATCTCGGCGGTACTGCTCCTGGCCGCGTGGCTTGCCACGGCCGCGTGGGGCGAGATCACGGTGTCTATCGCAGAGACGCGCGCGCGGTCCGCTATCCTGGGAGTCGACGAGGCCACTGCGGCGGGAGTGAAGGCCCAGGGCGCGTGGCAGCCGCTGGGGCCGCCTGCGGGCAGGCAGCGGGTGAGGGTACTTGACGGCGACGCGTCCGACGGCAGCCGCTCCGCGTCGCTGGCGAGCTATGATGCCGGCCCTGCCGCATGGGCGGGGATCGCGCAGGATCTTCGCCGACCGCTCGAGGGCGGCAAGGCGTATGACTTCATACTCCAGGCCCACGGCACCGTCGGAGCGGACGGCGAGGCGACGGCCGTGGTCGAGGGCCGCGCGGCGGCCGCCGATCCCTGGCAGGCGCTCATCACCGTCGTGCTCGACGTGCGCTCGGCCTGGCTGGAGTACGGCGGCCAGTTCCGCGTCGATCAGGCTCCGGTCGAGGTGCGAGTGGCCATCACCGTCCGCGGGAAGGGATCGCTGCTCGCCGACTCGGTGCGGCTCGCACAGGTAGGTTCAGACGACAACCTCGTCGTGGATGCGAGTTTCGAGGGCGTGTCCTACTGGCGGGCGATGTTCCGAACCGACGGCGCGGAGGAGTGGGCGACGGACGGGGCGGCCATCCACGAACCCACGCATGCCCTACTGGCGCTGCGGCCCGCGACCGCGTACGAGGTGTACGCGGAGCTCATCTCCACCTCGGGCGAGGTGCTCGAGCGCAGCCTCCCTCTGCGCGTGTCGACCCTCCCGGAATGGTCCCGCCGGGTGGGTGACTGGACCGCAGAGGAGCCGCAGCAGCTCCGCGGGGCGGGACTCACCGCGCCGTGCCTTGTCTCGGCAGGCGGCAGAGCGATGCTGGTGGCCGCGCACGGCGGCGGCATCTACATTCATCCGATCGAGCGCGACGGCAGCCTCGGGGACCCGACGGTGCTGGTGTCGGCCGTGCGTGTGGCAAGCGGCTGGGCTGAGGTCGAGCGCATGCGGGCGTGCGTCCACCGGGATGTGCTGTACATCGCTTACCGGATCATCCTCGGTCCGGCAGCAGCCGACCGGCACCTGCGCGTGGCTGCGCTCCACCTGCGTTCGGGTGCGGTAACGGGCCCGGTATCGGCGGCCCCGAAGGACCCCACGAAGCTGATCGACGACGGTGCGGTCGCGGGAGCGCTGGGCAAGCTGTGGGTCGCGTTCGCTGAGACCGACCCGTCAGCCGCGCCGGCGACGACCCGGCTGGCCCTCCGGCCGCTTGACCTGACAACCCTTGAACCCGCCGGCGACGACGTGCCCTTGCCGGACGTGCCGTCACCGTACCTCGAGTGCCCGTCCGTGGCCGCAGTTGGCGACCGGCTCGTCGTGTTGTACTCGGACAGGGGTCATGTCGCCGGGGCCGGGGGGGCGCGCGCGGCGGGGGTAGAGCCCCTCTACGCGCAGTCCTACGACGGCACGACGTTCTCCTCGCCTGTCGTGGTCTCGAGCGAGGGCCTGAATCGCGACGCCTTCGCTGTCGAGCTTGGCGACCGTCTCGCGGTTGTCTGGCAGTTCAGCGGGCCTTACGCGGGGACCGCCGTCGGCCCCGAGGCCTTCAGCGACGTCGGGCTCGCCTGGCTGGGAGCAGACATGGCGGTCGCCGGACCTTACTCTTGCGTTGGGGACCAGACGCTGGACGCGTCCCCGTCGGTCGCGGCGGTCGGCGAGCGGCTGCTCGTCGTCTGCCGCAAGTGGGAGCATGCCCACGACCTGCCGGACGACCCGGCCGCGGACTTGGGCCTCTGGGCAACCTGGTTGGAGACCGCAACACCGGACGGTTAGGGAACACGATCACATGAAGCTCTCGCAGTGGGCCGAAGTCGGTCGGCGGATGGTCGCCCGCCAGCTCAGCAAGTACCACCCTCGCGTGTTCCGGTACGGACCGACACTGCGTTCCGCGGCCGTACTGCTGCTCTGGGCGGCGGCGGGCTTCGTTCTGCCCGCGGCGAAGGGAGTAGTCCATTCGGAGGGCTTCCGGGGCCTGCTGCCCTACATCCTCTGGACGACGGTGCTGCTGTCGCCCCTGCTGTACGTCGCCGGTCAGGACCTGACCTGGTCCAGCCGCGGGGCGGTCATCTGCGGAGAGAACGGCATCCGCTACAGGCCCCCCTACGGGCGGGGATGGTCGGTAGACTGGGGCGATGTCGGCTCACTCGTGGTCGACGGGCCGCCGTCGGGCAGCGGATGCCGGTGGGCGATGGTCATCGCGACCGATGGCCGGCGCTACAAGCTGCGCGGCACCGGGCTGGGTCGCCGGAGAGCCTTCGTGCGAGCGATCACCGAACAGGCGGGCCTGGGCGAGCCCCAGCTCGCGAGGTTCAGGCACAAGGGCGGGAAGCGATCGATCGTGACGCTGTACGCGCGGGAGGACGACGTCGCTGATGGTGACGCACGATGAGGATTGACGCGGACAGCGTGCGGGCAGGCATGAACGACCCCATAGCAGAGGCGGCTATGCTCGCGGGCGAGCCATCCTGCGACGCATTGCGCGAGGCCCTGCCGGAGCTTGTGGGCTATGTGCCCGTCGCGAGTGAGGCCGTCGCGGACAAGCTCGTGATGGACGAGAGTGGCCGCATCGGGCGGCTTGGCGACCACGGCGCGAAGGGCCTCGCGGAGGTGCTGTTCGACCCCGAGGAGCAGCTTGGGGAGGGCGCACGCCTCGGGTCCGCATCGCTGCTTGAGGGTTGGTTGCCGGCGATCGCGGGCAGCCTGTCCGGCGGTGGCGAGCTGCTCGCCGTTCCGGCTGTGAGCGCCGACGGCTTCACGCTCGTGCGGGCCGTGCTGAGGGGCGAACGACACCACTGGGCGCTTGACCCTCTCCGCGAGGTGCCTCCCGGAGTGTTCGACGAGGCGCTGGCTGCCGCGACCGACGAGTGGCGCGCCGACCTGTCGTCGGCCGCGCGCGTCAAGCTGCCCGAGTCCGTTCTCGTGGACGCGTCCCTGGCCGCCATCGCGAGAACGATCAGCACATTCGAGGGCTACCACCCGAAGTACGGGCTCGGCGCTTACTCGCACCCGATGCACGACGGCTTCCCGCCAACCTTCATCTTCATGCTCCGAGCCTGCCTGGAGTGGGGCCTGGTCGACCGCGCGGAAGGCTACCTCTCGCACTGGTTCGAGCGGTTCGTGCGGCCGGATGGCACATTCGACTACTACGGACCGGCTGTCTCGGAGTACGGCCAGGTGCTCGACGGCGTGGCGCGTTTTGTGCGGTACACGGGCGACCGCGGGTGGCTGGAAGGGCACCTGACCCAGGTGCGGGCCATCGCCGACCACCTGGTGTCCCTCAGGCGAGAGTCGCTGGCCCAGCCGGCCGGGTCCCCGGCGCGCGGGCTGTTGTTCGGCTCACCCGAGGCGGACACGAGGGACCAGAAGGAGTACCACTTCTCCGGCACAGCCTGGGCCTGGCGGGGGCTTCTTGAACTCGGCCGACTGCTCGGCGGGGACACTGGGGCGGAGCTTCTGCGAGAGTGCCGAGCGCTCCGGCGGGACTTGCTCGCAGCCGCGCGAGCCGCCCTGCTCCCCGGCGATCCGCCGTTTCTGCCACCGTACCCGGGCATTGAGCGGCCCTTCGAGCGCATGACGGCCGGCACGCTGGAGTCCTACACGAACTACCGCTACTGGCCCGAGCTGCTCTCGGCCGGCGCGCTCGAGCCCGATCTCGCGGATGCGGTGATGGAGTTCCGCAAGCGTCGCGGCGGGGAGCTCGCGGGCACCACCAGGTTCGCCGACCACCTCGACGACTGGCCGCTGGCGCATCACGCGTGGGGGCTGCTGCAGGCGGATCTGGCCGACCGGTTCATCCTGACGCTCTACGGCCACCTCGCGCTTCAGCAGACGCCAGGGACCTACTGCGCGTACGAGCAGGTGAGCATCACCGGCGACCCGCGTCGGTTGGTAGCGGACTACTGCGTGCCGGCGCAGCTCACCGTGCCCCTGATGGTCAGGTGGATGCTCCTGCACGACGACCCGGACACGGACCGGCTGTGGCTGGCGAGGGCGCTGCCGCGTCGGTGGCTAGCCCCGGGGGAGCGTATCCGCATCGAAGGAGCGCCGACGCCGTATGGCCCGGTGTCGTACAGCATCGAGACCGATGAACGACGCTGCCGCGCGGACGTGGAGCTGCCCGGCCCGGTGCGCGAGGTGGCTCTGCGCTTGCGCCGCCCGGGCGGCGCCGTCCTCTCGCGGGTGACCGCGGAAGGAGCCAACGCCACTACGATGCGCGATGGTGAAACCGTGCTGCTCAGGCCCACGAAGGCCACCGTGACGGTCGAGGCCACGTAGGGGCGGCCCAACATGGCCGCTCGCGACCTGCTCGGTCGCCAGGCTCACGACTCCGGAGGTGGGTTAGATGACTGCTCTACTTCTCGGCGTGTGCACTCTCCCATTCGGCGGGCCACTCGACCTGCTGTCTGACCTCGGCCGCTGGTCCGGTGGGCCCGATCGGCCGACCACCGAGATGGAGATCGCCCGGGAGAACGGAGTCCTGTCGGCCGCCGTCACAGCGGACGGCGGCGATGAAGACTACACTAAGCTCAGACTGAGCTTCGACCCGCCGCTCGATCTTCGCGACTACGCCCGCCTCGAAGCGAGGGCTCGCGTCACATGCGACGACCCGTCGGTCGGCGAGAAGACCATCGCCTTCGTCTTCTACGACGAGCTCACGAGGCGCGAGGACCTGCCTGATCACCCGATGACACAGCAGGTCATAGGCCGCTCCGTCGCCGTCGGGCAGTGGCTGGACCTGTCCGAGTGGCTCGTCGGCATCAGCCGCTCGCAGGTCAGGGGGCTCGACCTCTACATCTACGAGCTGCCGCCCGCGAAGGCGCATCACTACACCTGGGAGTTCTCGAAGCTGGAGCTTGTGGCGGCCGAGGGCCCTGTGGGGGTGTTCGACGGGCAGTTCCTCGACCGAGGGCGCTTCACGGGCACTGTGGGCGACGCCGCCGGGTCGGTGCGAACCGAGGACGGCCTCGGACTCGCACTCAGCGGCGCAGGCTCGATCGCGTCAGTGTCGGTCGGGGGCAACGATGTGGGCGAAGCATCCGCTGACGCGCCGTGCGGTCTTCTTGTGCGAGACTCAGCCACGGACGGGCCACCTGTCGCGGCCGGAGGAGAGGTGGAGCAGGTCGGGGACGAGATCAGGCAGAGCGCGAGCCTCGATGCGCTCGGACTCACGGTGGATGCTACCTACCGATCCGCGGGTCAGTACCTCGAGGTTGCCGGGCGTGTGTCGGACACGTCGGGGCGCGACCGCGCGGTGACTGTGTACCTGGCGCTGCCCCTAAGCGACGGCCCGTGGCAGTGGTGGGACAGCATGTCCCGAGAGCGAGCACCCTCCGGCGATCAGGACGAGCTCGCATACCTCGAGACCGGGATGGACTACGGCCTGAACGGCGCGCACTCGAGGTACCCGCTCGGGGCCGTCACGCTCCCCAACGCGGGCCTCACGCTCGCCGTGCGAATGGATGAGCCGGTCGTTCACCGGATCGTCTACAACGCCGGGCTGCACCGTTTCTTCATCGCCGTCGACTTCGGCCTGATGCCGGAGACCCGGGTCGACGGCACGGCGCTCTCTTCGGCCCCATTCCGGTTCCTGGTCTACCGGCACGATCCCGAGTGGGGCTTCAGGTCCGCCCTGCAGCGCTACTACGACTTCTTCCCGGGCTTCTTCGAAAAGCGCGCGAAGCGTGAGGGCGGCTGGTACGTGTGGGGCAGCGTGGCAGACACGCCCAGGGCGCTCGACGAGGGGTTCGCCTTTCACTGGGGTCCGAGCGGCGCCGACGCGGTGAAGTACGGCAACCAGAACGGGCTCCTCGCGTTGCTGTACATCGAGGCCGAGTTCTACCAGCAGACGATGGGCGACTGGACTGGGGCCCCGACGCTTCAGGAGTGTCTGGCCAGGCTTGAGAAGGTCACCGCCGGGGACGCCGACGAGGTGGCGGCCGTCTCGAAGCTGGGCTACGCGAGCAGCTACGCGCCCGGGCTCTGGGTGAGGGAGCACTCGCTCGGGGAGCTCCTTACGAGCGTGTCCGGCGCGGCCTCGGCGTCGGTGTTCCACGACGCGCAGGGGGCGCCGTACGGCTCGATCGGCCAGTTCCCCTGGATGGGTGAGACCAAGTGGGGCGTTATCTTCCCGTGCAACCTTGACCCGGACATCCCGGGCGGCAAGGGCCCGTTCGCGAGCGATGTGTACCTCGCGTCGGGCATCCGCGAGATCGAGGAGGCCGGAGCGCACTACGACGGGATCGCGCTCGATTCGCTCGGCGGATACGGGCAGCTATCGCGCGTCAGCTACCGCCGCGAGCACTTCAAGTACGCGAGCATCCCCCTGAGCTTCTCCGCGCGCGACCGAAAACCGGTGCAGCTCGCCGCGTTCGCCACGCTGGAGTGGGTGCGAGCGCTCGCCGAGGAGATGCACGGTCGCGGGATGGTGTTGATGGCGAACTGCTCGTGGGGCTCCACGCCGGGGTGGCTGACGTTCTGCGCGCCGTACCTCGACATCTTTGGAGCGGAGGCCACCCAGTTCGCCGACCCGGACTTCATCCGCGCCATCGCCTATCGCAAGCCCTGCACCGACCTGCCGTATAGCCCGCGTCCGGAGTGGGAGGTGCCCTGGCATCAGTTACACTGCATCTACCCGGGAGCCGGGAATGACCCGGGGGCGATGACGGGGGTCGCCCCCTCGCTGCAGGCGCTCGCCGCCGCCGGGTGGGAGCCCATCACCGGCGCGCGCGTGACGCCCGACACGGTGCGGGTCGAGCGGTACGGCAGTGGGGATCACATCTTCTACGTGCTCCACAACACTACTGACGAGACGGTCAGCGCTACGCTCGACACGACCAAGGGCGGTGAAGCGCCGATCACGACGCAGATCGGGCCGAAGGAGACGGTCGTTCGGGAGTCTATCGTGGTTCGCTAGGCGCTCGTCCTCACCCCCGGCCCCGACCGGCGGACAGTGGGCGTGTAGGGGCGAGCCAATGTGCTCGCCCGCGGGCGGCGACGTTGGGCCGCCCGTACAGCGCATGGCCGGGGGGAGGGCCGGTTCATCGGCCGGCCGAGGCGCGGCCGGTGCGCAGTCCTGTCTGGCGTTCCGACTGCAGCCACTCCGCTGTCCGCGTGCAAAGGTCGCGCGAGTCCATGCCGAGCTGACGCCGATAGGCGTCGTCGTGCCCGCCCGGCCGGGTCAGGTCCTTGTCGCACATCAACGCCCGGTACTGGGCCAGCCCCACCCTGTCGCGCGTGTAGCACGCCAGTGCGTAGTACAGGGAGTAGTCGGCGTCGACCTCTTGGAGCGCAGCAATGGCGCGCCGGAGAGCTGCGGGATCGCGAGCCACGCGGTAGGCGGCTGAAGCCAGGGTCGCGCTTCCGTACTCCGGGTCCATCACGGCTCCGGCGATGTCGGCTTCCCCCTCGTTCAGCCAGGCCGGGCCGGTGTACGCCAGGTATAGGCACTGCATGACGTGCGCTGTCTCGTGGGCAAGCATCTGAGCCGCTATGTCGTTGCACCACCAGGTCTCGCGCCCGCTGCTATTGACGGCTCGTCCAACGATCGAAAGCCCGTGGGCGAACCCCCCGGGGTTCGCCTCGCCCGGCCGCTTGTCGCCCCCGGCTGTCCTGTACACAGCCTCCCAGTCAGCGTAGGTGGTCGGCAGATAGACGGGGATGGGCAGCACGTCTGCCGGCGGACGCCGGTCCCCCAACACGGTGTTGACGGCGGCCTCAAACGCTTCCGGCGCTGTCGGGGCCAGCCGGCGAGCGAGTGTGTTGTCTCCGTTGACATAGAGGCAGTAGATGGCCACGCCTGAGCTGTCGCGCACGGTGTACGACTCAGGTAGCAGGACAGCCAGCGTCTCGATGTCGGACGCAACGGCGCCGGGCTTCGGCCATGTGGGCCAGACCGGCACTCTGGCGGATGCGAGCGCTCTGGCGGCCGGGTACGCCTCCGCATACCGCCCGACCCGGTAGCAGGTCGCAACCGCGATGTACGCGTCGGCAGTGTTGCCTCCGGCGGCCGGGTGTCGCTTGAGCATTACGTAGGCCCCCGCGGGATCGCCTGCGTGCCTGGCGTCGAGCGCGCGCTCCACGATCGGATCGGACGGGCCCGGCATGAAGCCCCCCAATGCGGGCGGGTACTGCTCGGTACGACCTCCGGTGACTCGGTGCAGGTCGGACTCCTGGGTGACCAAGGGCGGCGGTACCGGGTCTCCGAAGCGCAGACCGCGGAACGCCGACACCGACACCGCGGCCGCGATCCCGCAGCAGAGCAGGCACGGCAGCAGCACGCTGAGCACGAGGTACAGCGCCCAAGGGTGTTGTCGGCGGGGCTTGCTCGGTATCACGACCAGCCTTGCGTCCATGTGTTTCCGGAGTCACCGTCCGGGCCGTTCTGCCTGCCGTCACGGTATCTTCGACGCGCTGCGCCCGTTTCCGTCACACGCGACCTGCGGGTGGACCGTTCGTCCTGCAGGTCAGGGCCGCGGCTGGGGGAAGGCTCGCGCATGGCGACGGTGCTGCGAGTGGGTCACAGAGCGCCACGGTGCACTGTGTTGGGGCCGGGCACGCGCGCCGTGCTCTGGCTGCAGGGCTGTGCGCGACGCTGCCCTGGTTGCATCGCGCGTGAGCTGTGGCCTCCCGACGGTGGGCGCGAGACGGCGGTCGCGGAGTTGGTCGACTGGTTCCTGGGCCTCGAGGGGGTCGATGGACTGACGGTCTCCGGGGGCGAGCCGATGGACCAGGCCGGCGGGCTCTCGCAGCTTCTAGCGCGGATCCGCCGCGAGCGTCCCACAGCCTCCGTGATCTGCTTCACCGGCTACACTATCGAGGAGCTGCTCAAAGACACGGCCGATCGGCGGTGGGTGCTCGGGCTTGTCGACGTGCTGGTCGACGGGCCGTACTTGGAGGACCAACCTACCGACCTTCCGCTGCGGGGGAGCGCCAACCAGCGACTGTGGCTCCTGTCGGGCCGCCACGCGGAGGCCGACTTCGCTCCCCAAGGGGTCGAGGTCGTCGTCGAGCCGGACGGGTTCTACATCATGGGCATTCCGCCGCACGGGTTTCGCGGGCGACTGGAAGGCCTGTTGCGCGGCAAGGGCGTATGTCTCCCACAGCAAGCGGGTGGTGTTACAGATGAGCGGAGTACCTAAGTTCGTAAGCCCCATGCTCGTCGAGGCGGCGGTTGTGCTCGTCGTCGGCGCGGTCGATGCGGCCGCGGAACTCGCGCGTGAGCGGCGCGAGGCTGCCGAGGCCGAGGCGCGCGAGCGGAGCAGACAGCGCCTCGAGGAATTGGAGCGTCTTCACCAGGAGGGAGCCGCCCGCGCCGAGCAGGCCGGCCGCCAGCGTGAGCAGGACGCGTCGGACCGCCGTCAGCGGGTGCTGCAGATCCTCTCCGAAGCCGGCATGACAGCTCCCCCGCCACAGGCCGACCTGAGCGCAGTGATCGAGCGCGAGCGGCGCCTCTCCGACCTCGACGCTCGGCTCGCGGGACTGCGGGCGGACGATCTTGTCATGCGCTGGTGCCCCAACGAGGTCGCGGCCGCCGCTGCGGAGCTGCAGCGGCTCAGGACGGACTCCCAGTCCGCCACTTCGGCCGACGCTGTCCTCGAACAGCTCAGCGGGCTGCCGCGGAAGGCCCGGGACGCGGAAGAGGTCGAGGAGCGCCGCCGCTACATCGCGTCGGGCATAGCCGAGTCCATGCGGGAGATGGGTTTCGTCGTATCCGAGCCGTCCCTGGAGTACCCCGGTGTGGCGCAGTCGGCGCTGTTGTTCGAAGGCGTGCGAGCGAGCGGGGCGCAGGTGGCGGTGTCGGTGCCCGTCGAGGGCGACGTGTGGTACGCGGTCAACGGCTACCCGATGAGGCTGGAAGCGGCGACGGGCGGCGGCGAGGCGGCCACCTGCGATGAGGCCGAGCGCGAGATCACCGCAATGCACGAGGTGCTGAAGGAGCGCTTCGGCGTGCAGATGGGCCCGATCGGCTGGCAGGGCAAGGACCCGGCACGCCTTGTGCGCTACGCCGACGACCTGCCCACCGGTCACGGCGCCGATCGGGCCGCCGGAGGGGGGTCTTGACAGTGAAGGTGGACGCGGAGCATTCGTCTCGTTGGATGGTCGACTGCGTGAAGGCGCTCGATCGCTGCAAGCAGCCGCTGCTTCACGGGAACGTGGCCGACCAGTTTCTGCTGAACGGCTCGTACACTACAGCGCTGGAGTTCCTCCGGACCTACCTGCGGGAGGCTGGGTATGCCATCGTCGGCCAGTACGATCTCGCCGACGGCCTAGTGTTCGCCGAGCCCGACATGCGCCGCACCTTCGAGCGGATCGTTGCCGGCAGGCTTCTCGGGCCCGGCGCGCAGCAACAGCCGCCTGCCCCGCCGGGGCAAGAGCCGGCACGGGACGGCCAGGCCCCACGGATCCCGCCTTCGCAGCCACAGGCTGCCGGGCAGCCCGGCGGGATCCCGCCGCCGAATGTGCCGGGGCCGCTGCCAGGGCCGGCCCCGGCACAGAGTGCGCCGCCCCAGCCCGGCGCCTTCTCGTCCCCGAGCGCAGCTCCCCCGCGTGGTGTGCCGGGCCGAGGACAGGCCGCGCCACGCGCGTTCCTGCAAGATCCGCAGGAGGCCGTCAGCCAGATGCGCGTCGTGCTCGCCCAGTCGGAGGCGCCGGCGGCATTCGTGATACGCTTCGCTGACAAGCTCACAACCAGCCCCGAGAATCAACCCATCCCCGAGCGGCAGTGCCTCGTCTCGCTGGCGGCGGCCATCGAGTCAGCCGCCTTCATCCCTCAGGGACCGCTTGCCGGGCGGCGCAACGCCCTGATCATGGTCGCGCCGCAACTCGGCGCGGTGCCACCGTGGCTGTACAAGGACAGCCCGTTTATCACACTCGTGCCGGTCGCGCGCCCGAGTTCGGAGGAGCGCGAGCACTTCGCGCGCAGCTTCCTCCGCAACTTCCACGGCGGTGCCGACCTGCCGCCGGACGAGGTCGACGGCGTCGCCAGGCTATTCGCCGACCTGACCGACGGGCTGTCGGCGTGGGACCTGGACGCTGTAAGGCGCACATCGCTCGCCGAGGGCATCTCTATCTCGCAGACCCGCGAGCTCGTCGCTTACTTCAAGCATGGTCAGCGCGAGGACCCCTGGGAGAAGCTTGACGCGGAGATGATCCGTGAAGCCGCGGACAGGCTCAGCGCCCGGGTCATGGGGCAGCCGGCGGCTATCGATGCGGTGGTCAACATGCTGCTGTCGGCGAAGGTGGGCGTGACGATGTCGCCGGTCACGGCGGCGGCCGGGAAGCCGAAGGGCGTCTTCTTCTTCGTCGGACCGACGGGGGTCGGCAAGACGGAGCTGGCGAAGGCGCTCTCGGAAGCGATCTTCGGCGATGACAGCGCGTTCGCCCGGTTCGACATGAGCGAGTACGCCGAGCAGCACGCCGCGGAGAAACTGACGGGCTCGCCGCCGGGCTTCGTGGGCTACGAGGAGGGCGGCCACCTCACGAACCGCGTGCGCGAGCACCCGTTCAGTCTGCTTCTGTTCGACGAGATCGAGAAGGCCCACCCGAAGATCATGGACAAGTTCCTGCAGATCCTGGAGGACGGGCGACTCACCGACGGCCAGGGGCAGACGGCCTACTTCAACCAGACGGTCATCATCTTCACGAGCAACCTCGGCGCCGCGACCCTGCCGCCCGACCTCGACGCCACCGCGCTGACGTATGACCAGGTGAGGGACCACTTCCTGGGCGCCGTCAGAGACCACTTCACGCGCCCTCCGAGGATGGACGGCACAGGAGGGATAGGCCGCCCGGAGCTCATGAACCGGCTCGGCGAGGGGGTCGTGGTGTTCGACATCCTCCGCGCGGAGCACGTGCGCGGCATCGCGGGCAAGTTCCTGAAGATGCTGGCGGCGAGCGCCGAGGCGAAGTGCGGGCTCCGCATGCAGTACGACGATTCGGTGCAGGCGTGGGTGCTGGAAGCGATGCGCCAGGGCGACAACCTGCTCTTCGGCGGACGGCGGGTGAAGACGCTCATCGAGTCTGAGATCGAGAAGCCGCTCAACCGGTGGCTCTTCTTCAACTCCCCGCCCGCGGGGACGAACGCCGCCATCGGCGTTGCGGGCCAGCCGCCGGCACTCACCGTCAACGGAGCGGACGCGCGATGAAGATCAGGCTGGAGTGGGATCGCCCCGTCAGGCCTCCGGCCGCGGCGCGGATGACCGCGGTGCTGCTCGTGGGCGTGACGCCCGAGGCCGTGAGCGTTTCCGGGCACGACGTGTGCGTCTTGCTCGACACCTCGAAGTCGATGGCAGGGGAGAAGCTACAGCGCGCGCTCGAAGCCTGTCGCCTGGCCGCTGGATCGCTCGGGGCCGAGGACCGCCTTGCCGTCTGCACGTTCGCCAGCAACGTGAACACTCTGGTGCCGCTGACGTCCACCGGCGGGGTCCTGGAGGCGGCACTGGAAGTCGCGCTGAGCGGCGTGCAGGCGGGCGGGTGTACCCTGACCTACGCCGCGCTGCTGCACGCGCAGTCGCTGCTCAGTGAACGGACCGACGCGTCGCGGCCCGCCACCGTGCTGCTCATCACGGACGGCCACCCCACCGACAATCGGGGCAGGCCGATGACCGACATGTCGCCGCTTGTGGAGCTGGCTGACTCGCTTGCATCCGGCGCGCTGACGCTCACGCCGATCGGGCTCGGCTCCGGCAACGACTTCAACACCGGGCTCCTGGAGTCGCTCGCGGACCACGGACGAGGCGCCTTCTGCCACGCGGAAGATCCTGCGGGTCTGTCGGCTCTTCTCGGTGAGCGTCTGCGCCTCGCTGGCCGGGCAGCATGTGCGTCGGCGTCCATGACCGTGGAACCGACCGGCTGTGATGCGATGGTCGAGGGCGCGTGCCGGATCGCTCCTGAGTACTCCGAGCTGCCGGTGCCCCAGGGCCCGGGCACGGTCAAGCTCACACTTGGGCAGGTGCCGGGCGAGGCCGAGTCCGCGTTCATGCTCCGCGTCAGCACGGCGGGGCGGTTCGGCGCCGAGGGTGCGCAGCCCGTCGCGCGCATCACCTTACGCGCAGGGGACGACAGTGCCTCGGAAGACGCCCAGATCGCCTTCTCGAACACCCCGCGTGAGCAGCAGAGCGTCAACGAGGAGGCGAACCGGCTCCGACTGGCCTGGGATCTTGCCCGGTACCAGCAGATGGTCAACGCGTCGGATGACGCGGGCCGCACCGGCGATCTGCTCGAGCACATCCGCAATACGGGAGAGCTCATCGGCAGCCAGGCCGTGGTGGATGACGCCTCTGCCCGGCTGCGGGAGCTCCACGCCACAGGCGCGCTGTCCGGCAACGCGAACGCTCGGGCCACCGCGATGCTACGGGCGACCGGCGAGCTGCTGTCCCGCGCGGGGCCGGTCGCGGAAGGACCCGATTACACGCCTAAGAGGGTGACCGGAGTGGTGACATCACCTGAAACGAACATCGGCTTTGGCGGGGGGATCGGCTTCGGAGGCGGGCCGGAGCCGACCCCGGAGGAGCAGGAGCAGGCCCCGCCCGTCCAGCCGGCGAGCCAGGGCGGCGCCTTGGCGCCGGACACTGCGCGGCTGGTGGTGCGACGCGGCGCGCGGCCGGGCGCGGCCTACGCCCTCAGCGCGCCTGAGACGCACATCGGCCGCACGGCCCCCGGTGTCACCGTCGACATCGACCTTAGCGATCAGGAGACCGGCGACAGGTACACGGTGTCGCGTCGACACGCTCTCGTGTCGTGGGAGGGTGACCGCTGCCTGATACGAGACCAGGGCAGTAAGGCCGGCACGATCGTGAACGGGCGAACACTCGCTGCGCCGGCGGGCAGCACTCCCGCCGAGGTGGCCGAGCTTCATGCGGGCGACCGTATCGTGCTCGGGTGCCTCGAGCTCGAGGTGACGGCAAGTGGGTAGAGCGCTCGAGACAGGCTGCGGCACGTGCGGCGGGCTCGAGTACGCGTGGGTCTGCCGTACGGGCCCCTCACGGGAGGGCAACGAGGACGACCTGGGCCTCGTGGAGCTGGCGCCGGGGCGGCTGCTCGCGGTGGTGGCTGACGGAATGGGAGGGCATAACGACGGCGAGCTCGCCTCGCGGCAAGCGGTCGAGACGGTGCTTGGCTGCGATCCCAAGTTGCTCACTGGTGAGATCACCGTAGCGGCCTACGACGCCCTCCTGACGGCCCTCCTGTCGGCTGACGAGAAGATAGGTGCCCTCGCGACCGGCGCGTACCGCAACCCGGGGTGCACTCTGGTGGCAGCTCTGGTGGACGAGTCGGCTGGGGCGCTGCATCTCCACGCGGGCGATTGCAGGCTTTACCAGGTGCGGCGCGGCGAGGTCATCTACAGGACCGTAGATCACTCGCTCGCCGAGCTGGCGTTCCGGGACGGGCTCATCACAGAGGACCGGATGCTGGTTCACCCGATGGCGGGAGTGGTGACGTCGTGCCTCGGTGGTGACAGCGACGGTCAGCCCGAGGTCGAGCCGAGGTGGCTTGAGGGCGCCGCCGCGGACGACCAACCCGCGATCCTGAGACTGCCGCCGGGTGACCTGCTCCTCCTCTGCTCAGACGGCGTCAGCGGGGTCGTGCCCAAGGCCACGATCGCGGAGGTCGCGGCTGAAGAGTCGCCCCCCCCGACCCTCGTCGCGGCGCTTGAAGAGCGCGTCCTTGATCTGGGCGCCCCGGACAACTACACAGCACTCGCCGTGCGTGTCGGGGCGGGGTAGGGAGGCGAGTATCGTGCTCCTGGGGCGTGGTCTCTCAGGTGAGAGAGTAGCGGAGCGCTATGTCCTTGATGAGTTCCTGGGCGAGGGCGGGTTCGGCGTCGTCTACTCGGCGCGCGAGGTCGTCGGCAACGACTACATCGGCCAGGTCGCGGTGAAGATCACCCCGCCGCCCGATGAGGACGCAAAGCGGCAGCTCGTGCGCGAGGTCCAGGCGATGGCCCAGCTTGCGCATCCGTCGCTCGTCGGCTACAGGCTCTGCGGCGTTATCCCTCAGGGCGATCTGGAAGGCGCGTTCTACATCGTCATGGAGCTGTGCGATCGCAGCCTGCGGGTCGAGCTGATGGAGCGCGGCGCGCTTCCGGCCGCGGACGTCTCAACCTGCTTCGGCTCCGTGGTCGAGGGCGTCGCCCACATGCACGAGGCTGGGGCTGTTCATCGAGACATCAAGCCCGAGAACATCTTACGGGCCGCGGGCCGCTGGAAGCTCGGCGACATGGGCCTCGCGCGCGCGGCCGGATCGTCGATGACGACGGCCTCTCGCCAGATCGGGACGCTCGTCTACATGTCGCCCGAGATGATCGACGGGCAGATCAGCGCTGCGTCGGATGTGTACGCCCTGGGCATCTCGGCCGTGGAGTGCCTGACCGGGCGGCTGCCGTTCAGCGACACCGCGACGACGAAGATCATGCGGCAGATCGTCACCACCGGGCCGGAGATTCCCTCCGGGCTGCCGGCTCCGTGGGACGGCCTCGCGCCCTGGATGCTCGCGCAGTCGCCTCAGGAGCGGCCGACCGCGCGGCAGGTGTACGACTCCCTTCGCGGCATGCCGATAATCAGCGCGGAGCCCGCACCCGAGCAGCGGCCTGCCGCGGGCGCGCCGACGAGCGCTGTTCCCTCCGCAGTGGCCCCTGTCGACCTGCAGTTCGCGGCGGCGTGCGACATGGCCCTCGCGGACGGCGTGCTGGCCGCCGAGGAGAAGGAGTACCTCAAGACTCTGTCGGAGCGGCTGGGGTTGCCGGCTGATGCCGCGAACCACCTCTTCGCGGAGGCCGTCGAACGGCGTGCGAAGCGCCCGCTCACTGACACCGGGGAGCAGAAGCTCGCGCTAGGGAACTCGCAACGACAAGAGGCTTGCCGCGCCATCGCCGAACTGTACCACGTTAGCGAGCTGCGGGTGCGAAACGCGCTCGAGCACGTGAAGTGGGACGTGGACCTGGCGATAGCGCGCCTGGAGGCCGAGACGGAGCAGGACCGCAGGGCCTTCGCGCTCATGGAGGTCGCCAGGCGGTCAGTTGTGCCGGACGCGCGAGCCAAGGCGGCGCTCGAGCAGGTCGGCTGGGATGCGGAAGCGGCGGTTGCGTTCATCTCCGCCGCGGACGAGCGCACGCGCGAGGCGGCCCGTCAGGCGGCGGCGGAGCGCGCGGCTGAGCACAAGGAGCACGTGGCCCAGGTGGCGCGCGTGGCCGGCGGAGTCCTCGCAGGCGCGGCGGCCGTGGGGCTCATCGTCGCGGTCGGCGGGCTGGCGCTGGGGCGGGACTAGTGCACTTTGCCTCTCCCTCTGGGAGAGGCCGCCCCGAGCGTAGCGAAGGGGCGGGTGAGGGACGCCACGAGGCAAGCAGCGTGCTGCCTTTGGACGGCCCTCACCCCAACCCTCTCCCAGAGGGAGAGGGAGCTTTCTCCCCAGAGGGAGAGGGAGCACTACTCCTCCGCCCTCAGCATCCTCGACCTGGCCGTCTTCGGCGAGTGGGCGCCGCAAGAGTCCGTCTCGGTGACGTCGCGCGTGATGAGCGCCTCGCGGTCCTTCAGGTAGAAGCCCATCTCCTGCAGGATCTGGAGCTTCGGCAGGACGTTCCCCTCGAGGTCGTAGTGGAAGAACCCGGGGAACAGGTCCGGGTGGGCGCGCACGAAGTCGAAGATGGGCCGGTGCTCGTCGGAGATCATGACGCCCGTGGCGTCGCAGACCTCGTGGCCGGTGACCATGTACTCAGGAAAGAGCCACTCGCAGAACTCGAGGTTGTCCGTGCCGCCGAGGTCGAGGTAGATGTCCGTCTGCGGCAGGAAGCAAAGGAGCGACGGCAGCACCCGCGCGCCCATCATGCGGAAGCTGACCATCTGGAACACCGACTGGTTGAAGTCATCCATCGTCTCGAACGGGTAGCCCCACACGAAGAACGCGTCCACCCGGTCGAAGATGCCCACCGCCGTGGAGATGACCGGGATCGCCTCTGTGGCGCCGAAGCCCTTGCGGGTGAGCTGCAGGACTTTCTCCGAGCCCGACTCGACCCCGTAGCGGATCTCGCAGCAACCGGACTCGGCCATTAGCCTCATGGTCTCCTCGGTCGTCAGGTTGATCCTACCGAAGGCCTTCCACTTGACGCCGAGGCCCGACGCGATCAGGTCCCGCGAGAAGCTCTGCGCGCGCTCGTTCGAGGCGACGAAGAACTCGTCCTGGAAGAGGAACAGACGCACCCCGTGCTCCTCGTGGAGCCACCTCATCTCATCGATGATGTGCTTGTTCGACCGGAAGGTCGGATGGCGGCCCCAGATGGGCGCGACGCTGCAGAATGTGCACGGGTACGGACACCCGCGCGACGTCATCAGGTTGTAGCCCTCGTAGACTCCGAGGTCGATGTGGTGGTAGGCCGGGCCGGGGATGGCGTCCAGGTCGGCGACGCGCGGTGCAGGATCGGTGCGCACGATGCTGCCGTTGCTGCGAAAGGCAAGGCCGGGCACGTCGCGCAGGTCGCCTCCGTGCCGAAGGGCTGACACGAGCATCGGGCCGCTTACCTCGCCCTCGCCACATGCGATCATGTCGATCCAGGGGAACCGGGTGAGGATCTTGTCCTCGACACTGGATGGCCCTACCCCGCCTAGCACGATCGTCTTGTCCGGGTGGGTCTCCTTGAGCACGCGCGCCGCGAGGAGGGTGAATGGCAGCAAGTTCGCCATACACGAGAGGCCGATGACAGGCGCGGGATCGGCCAGAAAGCTCAGGATCGACTCATCGGAGAAGGGATCGTCGCTCGGGCATAACTGGTAGTCTCGGAAGTCGACGGTGAAGCCCGCCCGCTCGAGGGCGGATGTGAGATAGAGCGTGCCGAGCGGCACGTGCAGCTCGCGCTCGATCTTGTCGAAGTACCGCACGAAGAGCATGTTTAGGTTGACGAGGGTGATGTCGGCGCCGGCGCCCGATGGCGGCTCGACGAGTGCTGGGCTCACCGTTTGCCTCCTGGCGACGTCGTCGAAGCCCGGTTGCCCATCGACACCTTGTTGGACTCGACCATGATGCCCTTGGTCTTCGGGACCGGCTCGGCAGCCATCCCGGTCGTGGCCCTCCTATTGCGGCACGCAACGTCCGAACTGGCGAGCCCGACCCCTGCGAGTATACCCAGCGCCGCCGCGAACCGCGCCAGCAGCCCGCGCCGGGCCGGCATCAGGGGGGCCAGGCTGTCGATCATCCTCTCGAGCTGATCGGTGGGAATGGTCAACAGAACCACGCGCTCGGTTGGTGACACATCCTCGCCCAGCTCAGCGAGGGCGGCCTCGCGGTCGGCAAGCAGCCGCGCGCGGAAGCGCCTGTCTGTCGCCGCGATCTGCAGCAGCCACTCGATGCCCCGCGGGATGTCGGTGACCGCTCGGTCGGACGGCGGGTGCCCGCCGACGATCGTCAGGCGTTCCGCGAGGCGCGGCGTGTCGGGTGATGGGAGTTTGGGTCGGCGTGTCCAGCGCATCGTGTACCTCCTGCCCAGCGAGTTCAGAGATCGGAAGGCTTGCGTTCGGACGCGGTCTTGGTCTTGGTCGTCTTGGGCTCGTCGGCTCGCACGCCCTGGCTCACCCAGCCTATGTCCTTCTTGTCGGGCAGCGTCTGCCGGGCCGTGGCGTCGGTCTTCTCGCCGGCAGCGGCCTTCTTCGTCGACGGCGGCACGTCAGGCCTGATCCCCTCTGTGGCGGGTGAGCGCGGAGCCTCGCGCACGATGCCGGCGGATCGCCTCGTCGATGGCGGGGGCATATCGGCCCTCTCACCCTTCGTTCGCTCTCGAGGGACATCGGCGGTCTCACCCTTGGTCTTCATGCACGAGGTCGCAGTCCCCGCGAGCCCGCCACCGATGAACAGGCCCAGGGCCCCCGCGAAGCGCATGAGCAGGCTCCGCCGCGCCGGCATGATCGGCGCCGCGCCTTCGATCATGGCAGCTAGCTGGTCGTCAGGGATGGACAACAGGATCTGCCGTTCGGTCGCGGACACCACGTCGCCTAGGAGGCTCACGGCCGAAGCTCGGTCTGTAAGCAGCCGTGCTCGAAAGCGCCGGTCCACGGCGGCCCGCTGCACCGCCAGCTCAATGCCGCGCGGGATCTCGATGACCTCCCGGTCCGAGGGCGGGCGTCCGCCGACAATGGTCAGGCGTGCCGCAAGGCGGGGCGCGGATAGTGTTCCTAACCCCTTGTGTGGTGCGAAGCGCATAGCCAACCCCCTCCCGTGCGCCTATGGTGGCGCATCATACCTGCTCTTGGCCTGCCGGGTCCGCAGGTAGGCACGCCGGATGGCCTCCGAGGAGGCACTGTGGCCCGTAGTCCTCCTGCTGCGCCTATCGGCCTCTCTGATGCGCCACGTTGCCCCTCCGACGCCGAGGGCGGCCAGGACCCCGCTCACGAGCCACCCGATGAAGCCGCGCCTCGCCCGTATCAGGGGCACCTCTCTTATCATCGACGCGAGCTGCTTGTCCGGGGTGCTCAGGAGGACCTGCCGCTCGGCGGCCGACAGCCCTTGGACCTCGGCGAGCGCTTGCTCCCGGTCCTCCATCAGCCGGCACCAAAAGCGCGTGTTGGCGGCTGCTCTTCGCAACACGCGCTCGAGCCCCTGGCTGGAGCCGTCACGAGGAACGGTGGATGAGCCCGCACTGCTCTCACGGCCGTTGCGCATGGCCCACTCCCATCGCATGGCGTGAAGAACGACCCTAGACTTCTCCTATCAGTATAGATGCTTTGCGCGCCTCAGTTGTTACCGGACAGCACCCCAACTGCGCCCGGAAAGTACGTGAGCCCTGCCGCCGTTCGCACCTCGAGCACCCGGGGGCCGACCGGCGTGTCGGCTGCAGCGCTGACCACGAGGCAGAGCCGCTCGCCATTCGGGTCAGTTTGCGTTCCCGACACCGACAGCCCTGGGCCCAGGAAGCGAGCGTTGAACCCGTCCGCAAGTGCGCCCGGGCCGACTATGTTGACGCCCGCTGAGAAGGCCATCGTTGCGTCCTCGCCTTGCCTGATCCGCGCGGGCGACGACCACGCATTGGTGCCGGCCTCCCATCGCCGGCACGCGGTCCGACCCAGAACCGGCGAGCCGTCACGAAGTGGGCCGACGGCGACGTTGATGCCGCCAATGCCGCCGCCCGCCGGTACCTCGATCGGGGTACCAGTGATCTCCGGGCCGAAGTCCGTGCGGACGAAGCTCGCCTTTCCGCTCGCGGCGCCGAAGATCCCGGACAGGTAGGGCATCCCCTGCGCCGGCGCGCCGAAGGGCTCGACGAGCAGGATGTACCTGCCGGGCGGGACGACTAGGAGGAAGTCGCCCGATCCAAGGCTGTAGCGATCGGGCATCCCGTCGGGACGAAGGCCGGCAAGCCCCGAGACGGTGCTGCAGTGAGCCGCGCCCGTGTCCGCGTCGACCGCGACCACGTGGGCGCCCGCGAGCGGCTTTCCGTCGTGGTCTAAGACCGTGCCCGCGATCTTGCCGTGTGACGCGAGGAACCCCGGCTCGGGGTACAGTGTCGAGATCCCGGTGGTGTCATCCTCGCTCAGGCGCTCGTTGGTGAACGCCCTGCCCATCGTGGAGTAGGCGTACATCGTGGTCTGGCCCAGACCGGAGTGGTCGAGGCCCAGCATGTGCCCTATCTCGTGGATGAGAATGCCGCGAAAGCTCAGCGAGTCGGGCGTGCTCCCAGCTTCCTCTAGAGCCGTCGCTGCGCCGGGGAACCACGTGATGTCGCAGTCGACCGTCTGGCCTGGCCTGAAGGCGGTGAACAGGCCGCCGAGCTCCGCGACGGGCCCCTCGCGCTCGGAGTACCACGCCCTCGGGAACACCCCCCCGGGAAACCCCTCAGGCATCTTGTAGCTAGGCGCGAAAGTCACGACATTGCGCCCGTCGAAGGCGTCGGTCTCATCTGCGAGCCCGGCGTAGTGGAACCGCACCGCGCAGCCGGGCACCTCTTCCCACGTCCGGAATGCGCGCTGCACGGCGTCCACGAGTGCCTCGGTGCTCGCGAACGGCTGCACGCCCTCGGGGAACCGGGGGTTGATGTAGTACTCGATCGCTCCGTCGGGGTAGGCCGCAAGGTCCCAGTGAGCGACCCATCCCTCGCTTCCCCCGTGGCGGACCGTGTTGATCCCGACCGAGGGGTCGTGCACAAGAGGAGTGTAGGCTCGGGCGGTGCCTGCGGCACAGCAGAGCGCGAGCGCCACCAGCGATACGCGGGTCATGTTGTCGCGACGGCTCCCTTCGGTGTGCGGTGCTCTGTTCGCCGCCGGGGCGGGGAATCCACCATCCATGCTCAAGTTCGCGGCCCGTATGCCGATAGAATCAGCGTCAGGAGCGGGCAGTGTGGGCCCTGACCGAGGGGTGGGTGTTGCTCGACCTCGGATCATGGATGACCCGGGGATAATACGGGAAACCCGAGGAGTCTGACCCACCGAGGTTTGTCTGTCCCCACTAGGCCGGCGGGCGACGGGCTGGGTCGGGCTCCCTCGAAGACCACGGAGGGCGTGTTTCCCCCATTCCGGAGGGGGCTGTCCGCGAGGGTGGCCTCCTCCGTAGGTTTCCGCGCCCAGGAACACGGCGTGCCAGAACGGAACCCCCACACGGCGATGGAATCGTGACCTTCAGCGAAGCACTGTCTCATTGTAAACAGTGGCACCGGCGTCCCTGCCGGTGGCGCGCGCGCGCCGGGCGTGCCGACGGAACGCCCTCACCCCGCCTTCACTACGTTCAGGCACCCCTCTCCCCAGGGAGAGGGGACGGGAGTTGGGGCGCGCGCCGCGTGGCCTTGGCGCTTGCGTTGCTCGTCCTCGCGGCGTCGGCGTCCGCCGACACTCTGGTTGTCGGGGGCGCCAACTCGGACGACACGGCATGGAAGTCGGTCGGGGCAGCCCGGTACGTGTCGGTTGACACGCTCGCGCAAGAGATCGGCGATGTCGGCCACGTAGTCGTCGTGCCTCGACGCTCCACCGCGCTGCCGGACCTCGAGCCAGTCCTGCGCCAGGCTCTGACTCGGCGGTTGGCCCTGGTGTTCCCGGAAGGGGTGCTGCCGGCGGGGCCGGACGGCGCGGGAGCCCTGGGGATACGCGAGTGGCCTCTGCCGGCCTGGATGGGTCTGGTGTGGCCGACCGGGACCCGACCGGCCTGGCGAGCCGCGGCTGATGGCGCGACCTGTGTGGCGCCAGGCTCTGAGCTGCGCGAGAACGCCCGCTGGGACCCTGTTCTTCTGGCGGGGCCGCAGGTGGGAGTTCCGGAGGCGGTCTCCGGGTTCCGCCTTCGGTACCACACAGGCCCGCGGGCCGGGTCGCAGGTGATAGTGCTGGGGGCCTGGCAGACCCCCGGCGTCGATGGCCTGGTCTCATCGCTACTGGAGGATGGAGACCGCCCGTTCCTCGTCGAGGCGAGGCCGGATTACGCGCTGGTGCGCAACGGCGAGGCTCTCCGCGTCCCGGTGAACGCCCGCGCAGGCGCGACCGATCTAGGCTCGTACTCCATCGCCGCGGACGTAACCGACTCCTCGGGCAGGCTGCTCGGCCATGTCGGCCCGGTGGCCACCGCACGCGGCCGAGCGGAGGGGCGGCTCGACAAGCTGTCGGCCGCCCTGCGGATCCCGGCGCGCGCCCGCTGGCCCGCGCCCAGGCTGTCCGTGACCGTCACGCTCACGGATGCGGATGGGCGCTTCGTTGCATCGGAGACGTCCTCGGTCGCGGTGTGGGACCTGGGCGGGACGCGGCGCAGCGGAGGCGCATCGGTGACCGCTCGGCGGGTGGTTACTCGTCGCGGAGCGGCCCCCGTCGTCACAGTGGACGCGGACCGTCCTTGGGCCGGGCTAGCCGGCGGGTCGGCCGACGCCGCCGACCTGGAGGCCTGGCGCGCCAGCTTCCGTGCGCTCGCGGACGCTGGTGCCGGAACCGTTCGCATGGCCTCAGCGGCTGGGACCGATGCGCTGGGCCCGGAGGCCGCCTTCAGGCTGGACGCGGCGCGGGCCCTCGTCGCCATCGATGAGGGCCTGACGCCGGAGATTGTCATGAAGCCCGGCGCTCCGCGGCTCGACGAACTCGCGGCCATACAGGGTCTGCTGGTGTCGCCGGATGACTCCGGAAGCTGCGTTGAGCTATCGCGCCATTGGCCCGTGGAGCGGGTTGTGCCTCCGCCGCGGCCTCTCTACCCTGGCCGGCCGCTGCCGACCGAGGTCGAGGCTACGTGCGTGGCGGGGGCGGGAGTCACGAGAGTCGCCGGCACACCCTCGCCGTCGGTCGGCGAGTCCGTCCTCTTGGCGCTTCGCGGCTGTGCCGGGCGGCTCGTCAGAGGCGACTCGGTCGGCCCTGAGCCGTCCACGTTCCGTCGCGCGCTGTGTGCGAACACGCTCCTTCGGCTCCTCCAGCCTGCCGCGCCGGCGCCGCCCGTTGTGCTTGCCGCGCCGGACTCGGATCGCTCCCCGGCACTCGCCCTGGGCCTGCCCGTCGATTGGGGACCGGTGCCCGCGTCTTCCGCCTCGTTCCTGCCCCCGGAGGCGCGGGTGCTGATCGTCGACGGGGCCGGCACCCGCACCGTCTCATTCGACAACGAGGTCTTGGACCGCGTGGAGCTCACCGGCCTGGGGCTCCTATCGATCGCCGCATGGCCGACCACGTACAAGCCGCAGGCTGGCGAGAGCGCGACTCCCGCCGAGTTCGGGGAGCACGCTCGGCTCGGCAAGGGCTGGGTCGCCAGAGTCGAGCCCGACCGCGAGTCGCTCGCGAAGGCCCTCGAGTGGGCCGGCATCCCGACAGTGGCGGCTCACGAGCTGCCGGGCTGCCGCTTCATGCGAGCGGGCGCACCCGGCGGGGAAGTGGTGGCCGCCGTGCCCGTCGAGGGTGACGGGGGCGAGGTGGAGCTGACGGCACAGGGCTTCACAGTGTCGGCGACCTGCCGTCAGGGGCTGCCGGCCCTGGCAGCGGCGACCGACCGGGGTGTGTGGCTGGCAGCGTCGGTTGGGTCGGTGGCGGTCTCCGGGCGGACGGTGGTCACGGCTCCCCCGGGCTGCTGGGTCGCCATCGCCTCGCTCGACGAGGCGCCGCTGGACGTCAGCCGCGAGTTCCTCGTGTTCGTGGAGTGCGCAGAGCCCTATGCGCTGAAGCTCAGCCCGTCGTCGGACCGGGAGCCGGGCCGACTGGAGGCGTGGTGCGCCACCCCGAACAACGGGCAGCTCATCGAGCTGTCCGCGCGTGGGTGCAAGGTCAGCGATGGCTCGGCGGAGCTGGCGGTCGAACCGGACATGTCTCTCGCGCCGATCGTGGTAGCGCCCAGTGCGCGACTGGGACAGGCCATCGAGCGCCTGCGGCGGCTTATCTGGGGTTGACGCCCTACCAGGCGGGGATTATCAGGGCACCGTTCTCGCTCCGCGCGGCGACCCCCGCCTGGTCCAGCGCATCCAGCGCCGCGGAGGTCACGTCCAGCGCTCGGTACGCGCCCGTGAGCGCGATGTCGGGCCCCGGAACGTCCGGAGCGGAGACGGCAACGCCCTCGTCGCGGGCCAGCCAACCGAGCAGGTCGCCGAGGCTCGCGCCATTCAGGGACAGGACGACCTCACCGCCCATCCCTGACCAGAGGCTGACATTCTCCCAGCCCAACGGGAGTGCCACGGGAGCGCCGACCACGCTGTCGTCGGCCACCGATCGGGCGATGCGATCGGCCGTCGCCTGCGCGCGGTAGCCGGCTGTCGCGCGCTTCACGTAGGCCTCGGTCCTCATGCGGAGGGCATCGAGGAGCTCCGCGACGATCGTCTTGCCCGCCTCGTACTTCACGCGTGTGACGCGGTATGCCTCATCGGCGGACTTTATGGCGTCATCGGCCAGCCCGAGCTGGTCGAGCGCGACCTGGTACTGCACGACCAGGGCACTGAGATCGCGATCGATGTCGATGAGAAGCTGGCGGCGCATCTCGGTCATCTTGTCGATCATTGCGCGCGCCTCGGCCTTGAGGGCCGAAGTGCGCCCGCCTGTGCCGATCGGAATACTCATCGAGAGCCCCCCGGCCCATCCCGGCATCACGCGGGCGGAGCCCATCGCGTTCGCCGTCCCGCCGGCGAAGGCATGGACCTCCGGCCTGCCGGTGCCCTCGGCGGACTTGAGCATCCCTCCGGCCGCCAGTATCCGCTCGTCGGCGGCTTTGACCGTCGGGCGCGAGGCGGACGCCGCGGCCACAAGCTCCTCCCGGGTCAAGTCCACCGCCGGGACGCCGAGCGGCTCCTCGAGGGTCAGGGACGTCGCCTGGTCGAGAGTGAGCATCGCGCGGAGATCCACCAGCGCCATCTCGACTTCGCCATGCGCCTCGCGCTGCATCGACTTTGCGTCGGACAGCGCGGCCTCCTGGCGGAGCAGGTCGACCTCGGCGATGCGGCCCACCTCGCGCTGCTGCTTGGCGACACGCACCTGCTCATCGAGTGCGGCCACTTCCTGGTCCGCGATCTGCGCGAGCGCCTGGGCCAGCAGCGCCTGACGGTAGGCGAGCTTCGCCGAGAGCCTGACCTCCAGCTCCTGCTCGAGGCGGTCGGATTCGGAGGCGGATGCGTTGTGCTCGGCCTCCTCCTCCATCCCCTCGAGCCGGCGGCCGGTGTAGATCGGATAGTCGAGCCGCAGAGCGGCCCGCCCACCGGGCATTCCCGGGGACTGGTACATGTCGTCGGGCATTGTCCCGCCGGGCGAGCCGACCATGAACATCCCGTCGCCGACAGAACCGAACAGGCTGGCGCTCCAGACGAGCCGCTGCTCCGCCCTCGCGGCGCGCGCCCGGGCCCAGGCGATGGCAACGTCCGCCTTCACGGAGCCGAGCATGGGGCTGCGTTCGACCGCCATCGCGGCCGCTGTGTCTGCGGTCAGCACGACCGGCTCCGGGCCGGCCGCGCGCGCCGCGGGCGTCTGCAGCAGAGCGATGGCAAACAACAGGCTCAGGCTCATGTGCGCCACCTCCTCGGGGTGGCCGGGACGGCTACGACGACTTCGTGGCTCCCTTAGGCGCCGGGGCCGCCGCGTCGATGTACCTCTGTGGGTCCTTCTTGAACTCGTCATCGCACCCGGGGCAGCAGAAGTAGTAGGTCTTGCCGCCGTACTCGAACTTGGGCGCCGAGGCAAGGTCCGCGATCGGTTCGTACCGTACGGGACAGATGTACTTGCCCTCAAGGTTCTTGGCGTTGCCGATCTTGGTCTCATCGACCTTGGCCGGCTTGTCGTCGTCCGGGGGCATGTACTTGGCAGGGGCGAGCTTGAACTTGTCGACGCATTGCTGGCAACACAGATAGACGGTCTTGCCGCCTTCCACAACCTTCAACGCGGTCGCGGGGTCCTCGATGACCTTGTCGTCGACGACGCATAGGTACTGACCGTCGGCGTTCTTGAGGTTAGCGACCTCGGCCTTAGTCTCGGTCGCCGCCGCCGCGGGCTTCTCTTCAGCGGGCGCGGGGGCCTTGGCCTTGGCCGCTCCGCCCGTGGCGGTCGGCAGCGGCGATGGCCCGGGCTCAGCCGGCTTCTGGCATCCGGCCAGCACAAGAAGGCCCACGCAAAACACGAACAGAACGTAGATCCCTAGGGCTTTCATGCAACGTGCCTCCTCAACGGTCTTCTCTCCCGCGAGTCTGTCGCGGGGTCACCTGCCCCCAGTGGGGCCGTCGCCCGGGCCCGTGAGACCACGTCGTGACGGCGGCTCGGACTCGCCAGGGGTGAGCCTGGCCAGTTCGAGGCCGCAGATCTCGCATCTCTCTCCCGGTCCGTAGAGCTTCCCCGGGTGCCTGGGGCAGTACCACTCCTTCTTGATGTGTGCCTTGTTCTGGTCCGACTGTGTCATCGGAACCAGGTCCATGCCGCACTTCGGGCACTTGCCCGGCGTGTCGGAGATCACCTCCGGGTGCATCGGGCAGGTGTACTGCACCTTCTTCTTTGTCCGCTCTATCAGGTCCATGCCGCACTTCGGGCACTTGCCGGGGTGATCTGAGACGACCTCCGGGTGCATCGAGCAGGTGTACTCGACATCCGATGCGGCCGCGGTTTGCTGCGCACCCCTGTGGCAGCCGGTCGCCAGTGTCCCGACAGCGATCGCGAGCAGGACGGCGGCGACCAGTCTATGGCGGTGCGCCCCTACGGGGAATCTCGGTGTCATTCGCTCCCCTCCTCCAGTGAGGCGGCCCGCCTGCCGAACAGGCGCCTGACGAAGGTCCGGAACGACCCCTCCGCAGTGTCGGCGTAGGCGAAGCAGGCCGGCACGAACAGCAGACAGAGCACTAGGTCTGAGGCGAAGCCTCCGATCACGGCGATCGCCAGCGGCTGGTACGCGTCCACCCCCGCAGCCGGGTGGAACGCCACCGGTGCGAGCGCGGCGATGGCCGTGGCGCTGGTCATGAGGATGGGAGTTAGGCGGACCGGTCCCGTGTGCAGGATGGCCTCGTAGGTGTTCATGCCCTGCTGTCTGTTGTGCAGCATCATGTCGACAAGAAGAGTCGCGATCGTTACGTCCTGTCCCGCGAGGATGACGAACGCGAAGACGGACACGCTCGACAAGGTCATGTGCGCGAGCTTGAGCGCCAAGAACGCGCCGGAGATCACGAGAGGGACGGACAGGACATGGACGAATGGATAGCGGATCGACCCAAACTGGGCGATCAGCATCAGGAACATGATGACGATGCCGGCCATCAACCCCATGTTGATCCGCTTCAGGCTGCTCATCATCTCGGACATCTCGCCGCGGGCGAACGTGCCATAGCCGGGCTCGATGCCGAGCTGCACCCTAGCCTTGCCCTGGAGCTCCATCCCGAGGGCCATCTCGTCTCTGTCGCCCCTGTGGTAGTAGCCGCTGACGGAGATGCAGCGCCGCATCATGTCGTGCTCGATGACGGTGGGTCCGGGTCGCCTTTCGAGGGTCACGACGTTGAGGAGCGGAACCTCCTGGCCCATCATGCCCTTGACCTTCGCGAGAGCCAGGTCTGCCTCCGTGCCGCGCTGGCCCTCCTCGTACCGGACCTGGATAGTGTTCTGCCGGACGTTCGGGCGACGGAAGAACTCCGTCGTGAGGCCGCCGTTGACGGCGTAGTAGCACTGCCTGGCTATGTCCATCGGAGACAGACCGAGCTCGGCAGCCTTGGCGCGGTCCACGTTGACGTGGATCTGCGGGAGCGTCATAGACCAGCTAATGCCTGGCTGGTACAGGCCCTTCACTCCGTAAGCTATCCCGAGGAGCCCATCTCCGTACTCCGCGAGTTTGTGAAGGTCAGGGCCGTACACGCCGATGTCGACTGGGGCGCGCGCGGTAGCCATTACGTCTGAGCCCATAGCCTTGAAGCTCACACGGCGCATGCCTGGGATCTCGCGCTCGGCCCGGTCGTGCACCTCGTCCATCATCGTCCAGATGTCGACGTTGCGCTCGTTCATGTCGGAGAAGGTCACGAGCAGGGCTGCTGAGTTCACCAGGCCCATGGAGTAGCCAGTGTAATGGGTCCCCCCCGGCTCCATGCCCACCTGAGTCGAGATGCGCTTCACCGCCCCGCCGTGCGCGTTGCCGACGTCCATCAGGATCTGCTCGAGCTCGCTGGTGGCCTCCTCGGTCCGCTCGAAGGACGTTCCGGGCTCCATCTCGAGGAACCCGATGCTGCTGCCGACATCCGACAGCGGCATCATCTCGTACCCGAGCGACGGATAGATGAAGATCCCGGCGATGATCGTGCAGACGCCGATCGCGAGCACCACCGGCCGCCAGCGAAGCGACCACCGAAGAGCGCGCCCGTAGAGCGCGGACACACGGTCGAGACCGCGACCGAACGGGCGAAGGGCGTACCGCTCAACGATGTTGGGCTTGGCGCTGGGGTCGACGACGCGCAGCAGCCTGGAGCACAACACCGGGGTAAGTGTGAAGCTGATGAAGCACGACGTGATCATCGCGAAGACGATAGGCCACGTCAGGCCCACGAACATCTCCTGCGTGACCCCGCCGCAGTACAGCATCGGAAGCAGACCCAGGATCATCATCGTCGTCGTGACCAGGACCGGCCGGCGCACCTCCATCACGCCCTCGACCGCCGCGTCCTGGGGCGACTTGCCCATCGCGAGATGCCGCCGTACCGCGTGGATGTCGATGATCGAGTCATCGACGAGGCGGCCGATGGCTATCACCAGACCGATGAGGGACGAGCTGTTGAGGCTCATGTTCATCGGCACTAGCATCAGTACGGACCAGCCCAGCGTGAGCGGGATAGTCGTGAGCGAGACCAGCGTCCCTCGCACGTCGCCGAGGAAGAAGAGGATGACCAGGCCCGTCAGGAGCACCGCCCACCCGAGCTCCTCGAACATGTGCCGCAGAATGACGGTGACGAAGTGTCCATAGTCCCAGGCATCCCGGAAACGCACGCCCGGATACGACCGCTCGATGTCGCGCAACGCCTTGTGCAGCCCCGCGATGACCTTGGGCGAGCTCGCGTCGGGCTCCTGAATGACATTAAGGGAGATGCCGGGCTGTCCGTTGTAGTGGTAGGCCGACCGCTTCTCCTCGTAGGTGTCCAGCACACGAGCGACGTCGCGGACGTAGACCACTCGATCGCCCATCGCCTTGAGCGGGTAGTCCAGCACCTCCTTCGCCGTCTCGGCGTTGGAGTCGACGCGGACGATGCTCTCGTTCTCGCCCTGGGTGAGTCGCCCGGCCGGGTGGCTCACGTTGTTCATGTCGATCGCGTTCTGCACATCGAGGATAGACAGGCCGTAGGCGCCGAGCTTGTCGCGGTCGACCACGATCTGCATCTGGCGCTTGTAGCCGCCGAAGACGAACACCGACTCGACGTTGTCAACGGTCTTGATGCGGTTGACGACGGTGTTGTCGAGGAACTCACGTAGCCGAACCTGGTCCCAGTCGGGCGCCTCGACATTCAACGTGAGCACCGGCATGTTGAGCGGGTCGACCAGGAGCACGTAGGGCGGCTTGAAGTTGGCCGGGTCGTAGGGCAGGTCGGCCAGCGAGGTGTTCACCATCTGCTGGACATCGAACAGCGCCTTCTTCATGTCGCGGCGGTCGTACTGGAACTGGACCGTCACGAGGGCCATGCCGTCCTGGCTGAATGACCGGATGTACCTCACATTGCGGAGGTCCACCATCCGCTCCTCGATCGGCTTGGTGACGTAGAGCTCCATCTCCTCGGCGCTGAGTCCGTGGTACTTCGCGACCACACCGACGAGCGGCTGCTCCACATAGGGCATCATGCGGATTGGCAGCCGGAAGAAGATCGCCCAGAGGATCAGGAGCGTGAGGCTGGCGTAGAACGCCAGCACCGCGTAAGGGTTCTTCACGCACCACCTGACGAAGCTCATGCCTGTCCTCTGGCCAAGCTGTTGGAGCCGCGGGCTTAAGCCCGCGGCTCCAACACACTACATTGCCATGCCTTCCATGCCGCCGGAGCTACTGGGAGCGGCTTGGCCCGGCATGTCAAGCGACGTGGAGACCGCCTGCCCGTCGGTGACGAGCGAAGCGTTGCGGACGACGACGGTCTCGCCGTCATCCACACCGGTGACGATCTCCGTCATGGTGCCGTTGTCGATCCCGAGGGCCAGCTCGCGCTGATGAGCGATCCCCTCCTGGACCACATAGGCGACCGGCACGTCGTTCACCCGCTGAACTGCGGCGGACGGGACGACGAGCGCGTTCTCATGGCGCTCGAGCACGAGATCAACCTTGGCAAAGCTGTTCTTCTTGAGACCGAGCCCAGCGTTGTCGAGCACGATCTCGACGGTCCCTGTGCGGGTCTCCTCTTCCTGATTGGGGAACACCGTCGACACGGTCGTGGTGACGGTGCCGGCCGGGTCGTCGCCGATCCTCACGTATGCCGTGTCGCCCGGCTCAAGCTGCGCGAGGTGCTCCTCGGCGACCTTCACCTGGACGCGGACGGCGTCGTACGTCGCGATGCTCATGATCGTCATGCCCGGGTCGACGAGGGTGCCGGGATCCGCCTCACGCTTGGTGCACGTGCCCGACGTCTGGGCGCGAATGGTCGTGTAGTCCGCGACCGTCTGCTCCGCGAGGTACTCCTCATACGCGCCCGCGGCCATGCTGGCGGCCTGGCGCTCCATGGCCTGTGCCTCGAGGACCATCTTGTGGGCCCGGTCGACCATCGCCTCGCTCTCGCGGGCCATGGCGCGGGTTTCCTGCAGCTTCGCGCTCGCCTGGTCGACGCGCGACCTGGCCGCATCGACCGCCGCCTTTTCGCCGCTGAGATCAGCCTCCGCCATCGCCTGCTTGCCCTCTGCCGCCTCGACCTCGGCGGCCGCCTCATCCACGCTGTGGCGAGCCGCCTCCACGTCGGACGCGGCCATCTTGGCTTCGGATTCCATCTTGCCGATGTCGACGTCGGACTCGCGGAGCATGGAGGCGGCTTCCTTCTCCATCGCGTCGGCCTCGGAGATCATCGAAGCGGCCTCACGCAGGTCGGCCTGAGTGGCCTTGAGCTTCGCCGCCGCGGCGTCCCTCATGCCCCGCGACATGTCGGTCTCGCGTTTGGACATGTCCCACTCTTCGTCGGAGATGGCGCCCTGCTTGTGGAGCTCGTCGTCGCGGCGGAAGACGCCCTCCTTGAAGGTGAGGTCGGCGTCCGCTGAGCGCAGGTCGGCCTCCTGCTCGCCGACCATCGCGGTGGCCGCGTCGCGCTTGGCCTCGGCCTGGGCGCGCTTCGCGCGGGCCGCCTCGAGCTTCGACTGAGCGGCCGACTGGCGCGCCGTGGCCGCCTGGACCGACGCGCGTGCGCTCTCGAGAGCCGACTGCTTGCCGTCGAGCATGGACTTCTCTTTGTCGAGCATGGCCTGAGCCTTGGCGACCATCGCCTGCGCCTCGCGCAGGCCGCCGCTCTTCGCGTCGTAGTCGGCCTGGGCCATCTCGAGCATGTGCTGCGCCTCGGTGACCATGGACCCGAACTCATCCACCATCGACCGCGCGGCATCGAGCTTCGCCTGGTTGCCCCGAAGCTCAGCGCGGGCCGCCTCTACCGACTGGCGGGCCCCCCGGGCCCCCTCGGACGCGGAGGTCCAGCCCGCCTGGGCCGCCTTGGCCCGTGCGGCCAATTCGGTCTCGTCGAGCACGGCGACGACCTGGCCGGCCTTCACCTGATCGCCATCGTCGACGTACACGGCCTTCAACCACCCCTCCACACGGGGGTGGACGGTCTCCTCGTATAGCGGAAGGACGGTGCCGGTGTAGGTGACCACCTGCTCGATCTCAGCGCGCGTGGCCGGCACCGTGCTCACGAGGACGGTGCCCTGGCGGGTAACGCTGGTTTGTGGGTCGTCCTCGTGCACCATCGCGTGGCCAATGCGTGGGAACCCGCCGCCGAGGACGGGGATAATGACGCCGCCGACGATGAGGACGAGGGCGCCGACCACGGCGGCGACGCCGATCCACCACGTGCGCGGCACGGGCGGCAGGCCCCCTGCCGAACCGGTCTCCGGCGCGGGCATGAGCGGAGGGCTGGGTTCGTCGGACATGTCACGCCTACCCTTCCATCGCCAGGTTCAACAGATCGCTGTGCAGCATTACTGCGGCGCCATTGTGCGGACCTGCGAAGGACTCGCGTGGGTGTCCCCAATGACCAAACGCTCGCCCGTCGCCGAACCCTCGGCGGTCACTCGCCCTGTGCCCGTCATAGCGGTCCGGCCTCGAGTGTGGTGCCGGTCTCGCCCAGCACGGCCCACGACCTCGCCTGTGCCAGGTCGAGGGTCATACTGCCGGCGAATGGCACGCGCTCGTACTCTGTCCAGCGCCCGTCGACGATGTCGCCGAAGGACGCCTCCAGCCCCGTGGCAAAGGGAATCGTGACGCGACCGGAGTTGCCCATGGGCAGGAGGAGCATCCGGCGCGACCGGCGCAGGTCGCCGCCAGTCAGCGACCGGATGGCGACCGTGCCGTCGGCGGAGAAGACCTGCTTGCCCGACAGCCACACGGAGCGGCCTTCGCAGGCGACGAGCTGTCCCGCTCGATCGAAGATGACGGCCCCGCCGGAGTGCGGCGCGAGCGCGATGGTCACCGCTTCTGGCAGGTCGGTCACCGTTACCGTCATGGCAGCGTCGGACGTGTTGAACAGAAGCTGTGCGAGCGCGCCGTCCTGGCCGCGCACGCGGTGCGACTGGAGATCGGGCACGTCCGGAGTCAGACTGTGCCTGGCGACCGCCTCCTGATCGAGGAAGGCTGCCAGCACGCGCCAGGGGTCGCCGTGCAGCTCCAATGGGTCCACCACGTAGAGCACGCGGCCCGGCCCCAGAGTGTTGAGCACCACGACAGGCGCGCCGCCGGCCGTCGCGAGCGTCGTCGCCGTGGTGGGCTCCACTTCGATGCACGGGCCCCTGAGATCTGAGTCCGCGCAAGCTCGCGCGAGCGGGGAGTCGGTAGCCGGCAGCACAGCCTCATCGGACGCCGCGTACTGGATGTCCGGGTAGCGCTCCTTCACGAACCGTACCCCGCAGAGCTCCTCCAGGCGCGCCGTCCTCGTCCGATGCCGCGTCTCGTCGTACGACAGGTCGCCCGATACGTACACCAGGCCGCCGCGCTGCACGAACTCGTGAACGCGCGCGTAGGTCTCGTCGCTAGGGCAGTAGGGCACCGGCCAGACAAGCACCCGCGCCGACATAGGCAGCGTGTCGAGGGTGTCTTCCGACACGGCGCCGAACTCGACGTGCATCGCCACGAGCGCTCGCAGACCGCGCATCATCGCGTCGTTCACGCGGTTGACCGGTGTTCCGAACCGGTGAGACGAGGGGATCACGAAGAACACGTCGGGCGGCTCATACACGGGACTGATGGCCCGGAACAGCATCCCCACGTCGCGGTACGGGTAGAAGCGCGGTCGCGCGGCGCCGTCCGCGTACAGGAGACCGCACGGGAAGATGTCCTCGATGGGGTCCTGCCAGTGCCAGCTCGACGCGAACGCTCCGCCCAGCCCGAAGCATGTGTGGAGGAAGTAGGAGAACCTTGATGCGGCCCTGTCCTCGGTCTCGTAGACGGGATGCGCTTCCAGGCCGGGGTGGCTCGTGGCGCCGAACTCGCCGGTGGTTGGGGCCTTGCCGATGGTCCGCATGTCGATCTGGGCGAGCTCAGGCCCGTAGTTCTCGATCGGCCCGTAATAGTGCCGGTTCGCGAAGTCGAGGTCGCGGGTGGCTTCGATGGGGTCCCAGGTTGTGGTGGTGTCGCCGAACCCCTGAAGGTAGCCGACCGACACGAGCCTCGGCCCGGCGGAGTGCGCGGCGTCCATCGTGACGCGCGCCCAGTCGCGCATCCGCTCGGACATGTAGCGGTGCGTGTCGATCGCGCGCAGGCTGCCCCATGATCCGGTCATGGGGCCGATCTCAACCTCGTCGAGGGAAGCCTCTGTCAGCTCGTCGCCCCACGCCTCGCGGAGAGCGTCGTACGAGCCGTACTTCCCCCGCAGGTACTCGCGGAACTGCGTGCTGTCGGTTTCGCCTTCGCCGATCCGCATCGACGGCTCGTTGACGACGTCCAGGAACCAGCCGGGGTAGTCTGCGTACCGTTCGGCCGCGGTACGGGCGACTTCCGCTCGTCGCGCGACCTCCTCGGGGTCGGTGGTGGGCCACGAGACGCCCGAGTAGAACAGGTGCACACCGTGAGTGGCCGCCAGGGAGACGATCGCGTCCCGGTAGCGCCAGGCCTGCTCGGTATCGCCGCCGGGCACGCTCATGAAGCTGCGTGCGATGCTTAGGCCGCTATCCGCCATCCGCGCTAGCTGCCTATCCCAGCGGAGCGGGTCGGTGCCCGTGGTCGTCGCGTTGCCCCAGTAGAGCTGCGAGCCTATCAGGA
>Ga0315280_10000430_pt1 | contig 77759 bp, 65 predicted proteins | sample YL17G06_40_MG_FD_203697 | JGI IMG/M metagenome (GOLD analysis project Ga0315280, IMG submission 203697) | Sediment microbial communities from Yellowstone Lake, YNP, Wyoming, USA - YL17G06_40 | ecosystem: Environmental > Aquatic > Freshwater > Lake > Sediment | place: USA: Wyoming | collected... | reverse complement strand
CACTGATGTGGCTCTGAGGGTGCTTGGCGGTTCGGTACCACTGGCGCAGCAAGCCTTGCAACGGCGATGAGCCATAACCCGCCCATGGGGCGCACCCTGATGTTCAGGATGCGCTCGCTACGAAGCCCGAATTCGCCGCCTGGTGGGGAAGCTGGGAGACTGGCCTTGGTTGAGCTGGAGGTTCTGCCACACCGAGGATGGCGAGCCGGTCGCGGCATCAAGGGTCTGCGATGAACGCCCCGTTTTGCAGGGCGCCCTTGACTCCGCTCCCGGCTCACAAAAGCCGTGGTGTCTCTTGACAGAGCCGACGCCGTTGACTTACCTCCGTGTGCGGCCTACTTGGCAAACGCAAGACTGTAACCTCCTGTCGCTGATTCGTTCGCGCTGGCCACATCAGCCAACTGCGAGGCCGCATTTCTCAGCGCCGAGCGCCAGCTTCAGACGCGACAATGTCTATCTCGTCCCGCAAGAATTCGTCACCTCTAACCGCCAAAGCATGTAACTGCCTTGGGCTGTCAAAGACCAGCCGACTCCCCTTTACGATGTCCTCACATTCCTCCTCCTCCACGCCATCCAGTACCACCAACCACTTGTCGCCACGACCTGCCGCATAAGCCACGCGCCTGCTGTTCGGGCTTACACTGAGGCTCTTGCTGTTAATGCCGGGATGGATCCTCCCAACCGAAACTTCTCTTATGGCCAACTTGATATGTCCGGGTCGTACCACCCGGAAAACGACGGCTAGGCAGAGGACGAACAGTCCCGCCGCGCACGCGAGACCGAGGCCAAATAACAGTACTCTGCGCCGCATAAGCCCTCCTGTAAGGAGCGGCGTCGGCTTTCTTGCGGAGTGTGCGTCCTCACCACATTCGAGACTTATCTAGCCTTTTTCCAGACCACAGTTCACTCCCTAGTTCACCCCAGCGTTGATCGGTCGCCGGGCCCAGATTGTACTGGAACCGAGCGTCGATGGTGACCTGCTTTTGTTCCTTCCTCCGTTTGAGGATTTCTTGCCGTCCACCGTAGTAGACATCGGCGGGCGTTACATTCCCGATGCCTTCGTGGTAGCGACGGTAGTTGTAAAACTCGATGAACTCCGCCATGGCTGCCCGTAGAGCCTCGGGGCTGGCGAACACCAACAAATTCAGCCGGGCTTTGACCGTCTCGTGAAACCGCTCCAGCTTGCCGTTGGTCTGCGGATGATACGGTGAGCAGTAGATGTGCCTGATCTGGAGTATCCGCAGGTAATCCTCCAGCGCCCGAGCTAAGTAACCTAGTCCCCGGTCGCTCAACAGCCGGGTGACGTTGCGTTTGGAATCAGCGGCAGCGGCAACTCAGTGAATGTGCTGACGTTGGTTCCCACTCGAGTGTTGGCCGCGCACAGGAATGTTGCGCTTGCCCCTTTTCTTGCCAGGGAGGAAGCTCTACACCCCGTCCACGGTTCTCCACTGCCTTCCGGCTCCTACGGAGTGGACGGGCTGGCAGGTTCCTGACCACCTCGGGTGGCCAAAGCAGCGGCAACTCCGGCTCCACCGCCGCCGGCAAGGCCGAGGATAATCCATCCGGTGTGACCTTTCGCTCCCCCCACCGGTGGAGTGACAGATGGAGCTGGCTGCGGCACGGATGGCGCCGGCTGAGTTGGCGCGCTCAGAAGAATCTTGCCCTCTGAAGAGACGAATGCCTCCTGGCCAGGACGGAGGAAAATCGTCGCAGTTCCATCCAAGGCGATCACCCCTACCGAGCCTTGCGTAGCCTTTATTCGTGCCGAGCCATCGGGTGCACGCTCGATGTCGGCAGCAGCTTCAGCGGCTGGGTCAGGTGCAATGACGACGTTGCCGATTTGGATCTCAAAGTTGGTCACCCCAGCGTTCGAGTGAAAGCTGACGGCGCCTTGTTTCAGGGCAGCGAAGTATCCCTGAGGACCGACAATCGAGACCTGGGTTCGCTGAGCGATCAAAAGCTTTCCTTTTCCCGGAACATCAAGCGCGGCGCTGCCCCCGGCGGCACTACGTACCGTGTCGCCAGGAAAGATCGTGGCCTCAGCCGGAACCTTTGTCTCGTTGAGGTAGACTTCGCCTGCGGTTCGCAGTGCGCTGACGGGCTCCCGTTGCGGCGCTAACGAAGCCGTCGCGAAAAGGGTCCCTTCGCCCGACACACTCACTGCATCTGCGGGCGTTCCAGGGAACACCTGCATCGGTTCGATAGGTTGCAGCGCCTGGTCCTGCAATACCTCGTGGCTTGCGGGCTGGTGGGTGAATGCTAGCTGATCGAGGGTTCGCAGGGCTGGCCCTGAACTGGCGAGAAGAAACGGAAGGCCCAGCAGAACCAGGAGTGCGGAGGCTCCTTGAAGGAGCCGAGCTGTGACGGGGGTGAATACTGACCACTGTTCGGTTTGGGAGCCGATCCGCCTTTTGAAGACAAGGCCGTAGTGGCGGCGAAAGCAAACCCAGCAGCGGTAGGGCCGGATCAAGAGTACTGGCGACATTAGCTCGAACAAACCCCTCCGGTGGGAGCGGTGTACATCGTAGCTCTTGCAATGCGGACATTGACGCACGCTCATCTTCTTCCTCCTGTGTTAGAGAAGAGTCTCTATCTCTTGTGGTTTGCCTCGGCAAAAGCATGCGCTCAGCGCAGGGGTCTTGCAAGTCTTGTTCTGCAAGCCGGGGATTGAGAATCGGACACCAAGCGCGCGGTCATTTGATGACTGCGAGAGTAAATAGATTCGGACCGATTCTTCAAACCGAGGCCGTCATCTTTTCTTGAAACACACGGTCGAGCTAAAGAAGCTGAATCGCGTCAAGCTGAGGCAGCCGGTCTATCGCTCCTCAACCAAAAAGCGATTGGCGCGCGACGGCTGGGAGTATTGGGAGTGGAGGTTGAGGGGGCCTCCAGGTGCGCCACAGCCCTCGTGAAAGCCGTTCGGTCGGAATTGGCCTGCCTGACTGGCCCAGCGCAAAGGAGGCCAATTTGGCCTAGTTGGCTCTTTACATCTTCTGGAATTGCGTGTAAATTGGACTGGCAAATCGGACCAGGAGGATTGGCGACGGTGCTGTTGACGCTCGATTCGAGCCTGGACAAGCCACTTTACGGCCAGATCCGCGACCAACTCCGCGAGCGGATTACCTCGGGTGCTCTGAAGCCGGGCGACCGGCTGGAACCGAGCCGCGAGCTTGCCAAGCGTTTGGGTGTGCACCGAACGACGGTCGGCAACGCTTACGCTGACCTGGAGGCTGAAGGCCTAATTCAAGGGACGGTTGGGCGCGGTACGTTTGTCTCGGCGCTGGCGGCCTCCCTCCGCGCTACCGACCGACCTTCGCGCCGGTCCACCCAGGACTTCTCTTGGGACAGTGTCCTGGCGCAGGAGCCGCGGGATGATTCTCTGGGCCGCTTGATGGCCAGCGCGTTCGAGCCGGGCGTGATTTCCTTTGCGTCCGCGGGCGCGTCGGAGGAGGTCACCCCGGTGGAGCTGGTGCGGCGTGCGGCGGACGCGGTGCTCCGCCGCGAGGGCAGTAAGCTCCTCCAATATGGGTCAAGCGACGGCTATCCGCCCCTGAAGCGATATTTGCAGGCACGGCTCAGGCGGGACGGCATCCCGGTCGAACTCGACGAAATCCTCATCACTAACGGCTGCCAACAGTCGCTCGACCTGCTGCGCCGCTCGTTAGTGGGCCCGGGAGACGCCGTGGTCAGCGAGAACCCAACCTACACCGGTCTATGGCACGTTTTTGAGTCACCGGGTGTCCGCCTGATCGGTGTGCCGGTTACTGCCGAAGGGATGGACCTTGGCTTCCTGGCGGCCGTCCTCGAGCAGACCAAGGCCAAGCTGATTTTGACCAGCCCGAACTTCCAGAACCCGATGGGGCACACCATGCCGCTGGGGAACCGCCGGCGGCTGCTCGAACTCGCAGTACGTTTCCAGGTACCGGTGGTGGAGGACGACATCTACGGAGCGCTGCGTTGTCGTGGCAGAGATTTACCTCCCCTGAAGTCTCTCGATACTACGGGGTTGGTGATCTACCTGAACAGCTTTTCGAAAGTTGGCTTCCCGGGCTTCCGGGTGGGATGGATCGTGGCCTCGCGGCGGGTGATCGAACGCTTGAGGTGGGCTAAGCAGCGAGCGGATCTGCACACGAACCTGCTGGCCCAGGCCGTATTGGAGGAATTCGGCCGGCGCGGCTGGCTGGACAAGCTGCTTCGCCGGACCCGTAAGGTGTACGAGCACAAGCTGGGTGTCCTGGAACGTGCTGTCGCGGGGCACTTTCCCTCGGAAGTGCGGATTGCGTATCCCGAAGGGGGCATGTCCGTGTGGGTCGAACTCCCGGCGGAGATGGACGCCGTGGAGTTGCTGGGCAGGGCGCGGGACCAGCGGGTGATCTTCGCGCCCTCGCGTTACTTCTACTTTCAGAACCCCCGGCAGAATGCTTTTCGTTTGTGCTTTACGGCTCTGCCAGATGACAAGATCCAAAAGGGCATCGGAATCCTGGGCGAGTTGCTCAAAGCTGAAATACGCAAAGGAAAGACAGGAAAGAAGCGGACACCGGTGGGAACGGGTGTGGCGCTCGTTTGATTGATGATTGGTGATTGAGAATCGTAGCGCGGGGTCCGTATTCTGAACCCGCGGTTTTTCGAGGGTTTTGGTGGAACCATACGGAGGGTCGCGATGATTTCGCCGGACGCCCCCATCACTAGTTCTCAGCAAGAGAAACTCGGGCGGAGTTCGTTCGCCGAAGCCATAGCGAAGGCTGTGGAAGCATTTGATGGTTCCGAAAGCTTCGTAATCGGTGTCCACGGCCCGTGGGGAATGGGAAAGTCGTCTCTCCTCAACTTGGTGGAAGAGGCTATCAGAATACGCAGTGAAGGCGTGTCCGAAGAGAAGCGGATCTATGTCCTGCGCTTTAATCCGTGGAACTTTGCGGATCGCAACTACTTAGTGCTGCAATTCCTCGGGCAGTTGTCTGCTCACCTAAGGACTTTCGAAAAATGGCACAAGAGAAAGCTGAAGGGCTTGGTTGAGTCAGTGGACGAATACGCCAACGCTCTTGCAGGTCCATTAGAAGCCGCTCCCTATGGGAGGCCCATGCTCGGGGGATTCCGATTGGCCTTGGCATGGGGCAGGAAGGCCCTTCGCGCAGGCAAGGACGCTGAACAACTTTACCGGTCTGTAGAGGAGCGCTTGGCGGAACTGAAACGGAAAACCGTGGTCATCATAGATGACATAGACCGTCTCAATGCTCCTGAGATTCGACAAGTGTTCCAGCTTGTCAAGGCAACCGCGCGGTTTCCCTATGTCGTCTACATTCTCGCTTTCGATAAGGAAGCTGTTTCACGAGCCCTGGCCGACGAAGGTACGAAGTCAGGTGAAGAGTACTTGGAGAAAATAGTCCAGGTTGGGTTCGATTTGCCGCCGGTGCCAGAGGCAACTCTGACCAGCTTCTTAACCTCCGGCCTGGACGAACTGTTACAGAAATATCCTCCTGCCCACTTCGACATGCATCGGTTCGGAAATCTGTTTCATTCGGGGTTTCGAAGCTGCTTTTCTTCTTTGCGGCACGTGAGGCGCTTTCTCAACGGCATGGAATTCGGGTTTGGCATCATATCCAAGGAGCTTAACGCCGTCGATTTCATCGGCGTTGAGGCCATTCGGACCTTCTATCCCGCGACATATGACGTCGTGAGGTCAAATAAGGGAGTATTCGCAGGCCACATCGATTTCAACACGTCCGAAGCCGGCCCAGATGCGTTCACGTCGAGGGTGGATTCGTTGTTGAAAGCGACGGGGGAAGTCGATGCCGTCAAAGATCTACTTGTGGAGCTTTTCCCCAAACTTGAGTACGCGTACGGACATGTCAATCACGGTGCTGAGTCAGAGGACCAGTGGGAGAAGGAATATCGCATCGGAACTGAGCGTTACTTCGATTCATACTTTCAGCTCACGCTGCCTCCAGGTGACGTCTCAGTCGGGGAAATTGATCAAGCGATCTTGGCCGCATCGGGTCAAGCCGCCTTGGAGGAGAAGCTCCGTGCTTTCCTGGCTTCCCGCAGGATCGTGAATGCATTGTCGTCGATTCGGCACAGGCTGGACGACATACCAAAAAATCACTTGCCAAGCGTTTGTGGAGCGCTCGTAGAAATAGGGGACTCTGTGGAGCACGAGGGAAGTCCTTTCTTCCGCAATATTCCTGAATACTGGCACGTGCGGTGGGCAATCTTTGATGTCTTGGAGAGGATGCCGCACGGGAACCGCTTCGAGGTCTTGGAAGGAATCTTCGCACGTTCCCGAGCTGTGGCTACCGTGACGGATTTGGTCGTACTGTTAGCCAAGTTGAAGGACGAGAAAAAAGACAAATATCCTGACCTGAGCGACGAGGTGCTCCAGCGCATGACTGGGATTGCCGTGCAAAGACTGAGAGTGGCGGCGGAAGACAGCAGTCTGCTGACAAGTCCCTATTTGGGGTTCAACCTTGCCTGGTGGGCCAGGTGGGGCGATGCGCATGAAGCAAAGGAATACGCTGCGAGTGTTCTCACGGATCCCGAGAAAATGCCCCGTTGCGTGAAGCACTTTGTTTACGAGCAACGCAGCGCTGGCATGGGCGACAAGGTCGCGTGCGTAAAGAAGAACCTTGCTGCAAAGGCATTGGCTGAACTTGTTGACCTCACGCAACTGCGCGAGAGCTTGGAAGCGCTGGACACATCTAGGCTGCCGGCCACGGATGCGGAGGCCGTGCAATTTGTAAAGGATCAGCTCAGGCAGCTTATTGACAGTGGCTTGACTCCAGAGCAATTCCAAGAGCGGCAGTCTTGGTAGTAGCTGAGGAAGGGTTGCGAGTCCGGCGCCCACCGGGTCGGGCGTGGCGCTCGTGTGACAGAAGTTGACAGTCAACAGTCGACAGTGGCGAGGGAACATCTTTCGTCCTTGGTCTTTTGACTGTGAACCGTCAACTGTGAACTGTTGACTGTCTTTCAAGGAGAACTGCAATGTGGGAATACGATCAGCAAATGAAATTGAAAGTCGGCTTGGCCGAGATGCTCAAGGGCGGTGTGATCATGGACGTGACTAACGCCGAGCAGGCCAAGATTGCCGAGGACGCGGGCGCCTGCGCGGTGATGGCGCTGGAGCGCGTGCCGGCCGACATCCGCAAGGAAGGCGGCGTAGCCCGCATGGCGTCCATCAAGATCATCAAGCAGATCATGGACGCCGTGACCATCCCCGTGATGGCCAAGGCGCGCATCGGCCATTTCGCGGAGGCGCAGGTGCTGGAGGCCGTGGGCGTGGACTACATCGATGAGAGCGAAGTGCTGACGCCGGCCGACGAGGAGCACCACATCCACAAATGGCCCTTTAAGGTGCCATTCGTATGCGGCGCACGCAACCTGGGCGAAGCGCTACGGCGCATCGGCGAAGGTGCAGCGATGATCCGCACCAAGGGCGAGGCGGGCTCTGGAAACATCGTTGAGGCAGTGCGTCACCTGCGCGCCATCACCAGCGAGATGCGTCTGCTCACCACCCTGCGGGAAGAGGAGTTGATGGCCAAGGCCAAAGAGCTGGGCGCGCCTTACGATCTGGTGAAGTGGGTAAGCCAGCACGGCAAACTGCCTGTGCCGAACTTCAGTGCGGGTGGGATTGCGACGCCGGCCGACGCTTCGCTGGTGATGCAGCTGGGCGCGGAGGCGGTCTTTGTGGGTTCTGGCATCTTCAAGTCGTCAGACCCGGAGAAGCGCGCCAAGGCGATCGTCCGCGCCACGACCCACTACAACGAGCCGCAGGTGGTGGCGGAATGCTCGGCGGAGGTGGGCGAGGCCATGCGCGGCATCGACGTCGCCAAACTCGATCCGAAGGAATTGCTGCAGACGCGCGGGTGGTAAGAGGAAATCCAATGCGGATCTCTTCCCGGAGACAACTAAACGACATCATGTGGCGTCGCCACCGCAATCCTGCCAGTGGCTGGACAAGGGTTCTGTTGTTTCCGTTGCTCGCCGTGGGGCTCTGGTATCACTCGTGGATGTTGCTTGCTCTGGTTCTCGCGGCCGGTATCACGAATCCCTTCTGGTTCCCGCCGCCGAGGAGGGGCGACAGCTATATGACGCTCATCGTCGACGGGGAGAGAATCTGGCTGGCCCGCCATAACCGAATCGAAAAGCTCCTGTTCTTGTACTTGCCCGCCGTGCAGGTTGTTCCTCTGGTGTGGGCCTTCTGGGGGAACCAACCGGTATGGGCGGCTTACTTTGCCGCGTGGGTACTGGCGCAAAAGGCGGCGTTTGTAGTTTGGACCGCCGAGATCGCCCGGCGTACGGAATACGACCGTTCAGTAGGTCCCATGGGGAGGCAGACTGGGTGAGCCTGGGGCGGACCTCGAGAGCCGCCGCAGGGTGGCGCATACCTGGCGTAGGTTGCCACATACGCGAATCGATTGAATGATGGAATCGCACACTTCACACAAATCGTGATCTGTGCGCCGCACCTCGCGTCACGCGCGGACCTCGACTTGGCTGGTAAGAGTCTCGGGGATTTCTGCGAGATTGCTTGGGCGCGTCGCCCTGAGACAAGCCGTGATGACCCGGCGCACATTCTTCAAGGCGGCTTCGAGGGTTTTTCCTTGTGACATGCAGCCCGGCAGTTGCGGCACGTCAGCTACATATCCGTTGTACTCGGGGTTGAGAATCAGACTAACGAGGAACTGCCGCCTTCGGGTCATGCCACTATTGTATTTGGAAGGTCCTTGCCGCGCCGGGGCAAAATACCGTGCGAACTCCCGACGTTAGACAGTCTGAGGTGAGAGGCTTTGGCACGGGGATAATCATCCACGTTGGACCTGTAACGGCGAACGGAGAACGAACAACCGACAACTGACCATTGACGACTGACCTCTGCCATGAACAACGGCCACGAACCCGTCGGAATTCTCGCCCTCCAGGGTGACTTCGCGTTGCACGCGAAGATGCTCGAGCGTATCGCCGCGCCGTGGAAGCTGATCAAGCACGCCACGGAGTTGGGCGAAGTGGGCGGGCTAATCATGCCGGGCGGCGAGAGCACCACCATGCTGAAGTTTTTCACGAAGGAAGGCATGGGCGCTGCAATCAAGGAATTTGTAGCGGCAGGAAAGCCCGTCTTTGGCACTTGCGCGGGTGCGATCCTTCTAGCCAGAGAGATCCTGAACCCACCCCAGGAGAAGCTGGCGCTTCTGGACATTACCATTGAGCGCAATGCCTATGGGCGGCAAGTGGATAGTTCGGTGCGGCAGGGAGAATGTCCGGATCTGGCCGACTACCCTGTTGAGATGGTGTTCATCCGCGCACCCATCATCCGCCGCGTCGGGGACATGGTTCGCGTGCTCGGCCGCTGCGACGGCCTGCCGGTGCTCGTCGAGCAGGGCAATGTGCTGGCGGCCACGTTCCATCCGGAGCTTACAAAGGACGAGACCATTCACCGATACTTTCTGAAGAAAATGAGTCATTGAGCCATCGGGCCATTGCGCCGTTGAAGCGATGAATCATCGTGCGTTCCTGCCATCGGGTAATTGAAATGAAGCGCGAATCGGGCCATCATGAAGGTTCGGATTCAATGACCCACTGAGTCAATCACGCAATCACTCAATCACCAAATGGCTCAATCGCTCAATGGCCCAATGACCAGCCGCCCCGCGCAGATTCTTTTCGTGTGCTTCGGAAATGCCTGCCGCAGCCAGATCGCGGAGGCATTCACTAATCATCTGGGTAAAGACAAAGTCCGAGCTTTCAGCGCTGGCTCCCGCCCGCTGGGCAGGATTCTTCCGGAGACTTTCGAAGTCCTGCAAGAAAAAGGGATCTCCTTGGAGGGGCACTGGTCCAAGGGTCTTGCGGATGTTCCGGTCTCCGAGATGGATGTCGTGGTGAGCATGGGGTGCGAGGTGGTCTGCCCCATCCCGCCGGGTTTCACGGGTCGCGTGGTCGAGTGGAATATTCCCGACCCCTACGGTCAGAACCTGGACTTTTTCCGAACCGTGCGAGACTTGATCGAGCGGCAGGTGGTGGCTCTGCTGGACGATATTACAGATGGAATGAAAAACGATGAAGGATGAATGCTGAATGATGAATCGAGAACACCTGCGCCGGAATCTGGTTGCTGCATTTCATACTTCATAATTCATCATTCAGCATTCATAAGGGCATGACCTGGGAACAAGTGAAGCGTTATCGCGAGCGAACGTTTCGTCGTCTGAGATCGCTACGGGTGCGCGGGGCGAGGAGCGCTCTGGATTTCATCAACAGCGTTGGCTTTTGCACGGCGTTCAGCCGGCACGACCACTTGCGTTGCCTCTGGGTGGCGATCTGCGGCCAGCGCCGGCCGCGCAAGCCCATTCACACGCATTCCGACTACGGCATCGGTCTCACTTGGGAATTGAAAGACCGCCTGCCGGATGAGCGCTGCGTTTTCTACGCCAGACTCCTGCACGGGAAACCGTCACTTATTGCGCTTGAATTCCTGCCGTATTTCTGCCGAGTGTTTGGTCCGCCAGGCCGCGAATCGGGTGATCGAGGTCTGGGTCTTACGGAGCAGGGAATCCTCGATTGGCTGGCCACACGTCCGCCGCAGGCTACCTGGCAGGTTCGGCTCCACGGTGACTTCCACGGGCGGCTCTCGAAACTGGGCTTTGAGAAGGCGATGGCCCGGCTTCAGGAACTTTTTTACGTGGTGAAGACCCAGACGGTTTACGAGCCCAAGTTCACCTACATCTGGGGACTGTTTGAAAAGGTTTTCCTGGAGGCAGTTCGCCAAGCGCGACAAATCTCTTACGAGGAAGCGCTGGAGAGTATCTTGCGAAGGTACTTTGAAGTTGCCATGTGCGCGCGGCGCAAGGATTTGCTCGCCATCTTTCGCGGTGCAGACGCAGCCGCCCTCCAAGCCAAGCTTGAAGACCTAGTGCGCAAGGGAATGATTGTGAGCGGACTCGAAATCACCGGCGCCTAAGGCGCATGGTGTTTTCTGAACCGTGGTAAGATCAGGGCCCAGTGATGCGGCACAAGATTGGCGCGTCCACACGCGTCTGATCTGGCGTTGGGGGGACGCAGCTACCGGCGAATCCCAGGGAGGAAACCGTGCGCGAAAACCCAGATAACTTCGATGCAGAACTGTTGTTGCGGCTTTACGACTTGCGGCGCGAAGAGAAACTTCGCCAGGCGCGCGACTGGTTCATACGAGAATTCCAGGCCAAGTCGCTAAAGGACTACGGGCAGCAATGCCCCAGGGGCTCTGAGAAGGACGCGTTCTTCCGGATGACGGTCAGTTACTGGGAAATGGCCGCTTCTATTGTGAACCACGGCCTGATTAAGGAGGAATTCTTCTTCGAGAACACATCTGAGTTCTGGGTGATCTGGGAGAAGTTGAAACCCTTGGCGCCCGCCGTGCGGGAAAATTACAGGAACCCTCTTCTGTGGAAGAACCTGGAGACCCTCGCCGGAAAGTACGAGCAGTGGATGGCCAAGCGAGCACCGGAAGCCATCGACGTCATCCGCCAGCGAATCCAAGAAGCTGCCGCGAAGAACATCGACTAGCGAAGTGTCGAGCACAGAAGAGCAGCCTGTGCAGCGGGTTTCAAGTTTCCAGCGATCAGATATGGCTGACGACGCGGCTGCTGCAGACATTCTGAGGTCGGAACGCAAGTGATGGGGCAGCTCGACACCTGATTTGACATCATAAGAATCGGGGCGGAAAATGGAGACGGGGCAAGTCTGATGAGTGTTATGAATACGAAACCCCAAATGCACGAGGCCCGCTGGTGGGAACCGAGTGCTGAGGGTAAGGTGCACTGCTATCTCTGCCCCCGCCGCTGCCACATTGGTGAGGGGCAGGCGGGATTTTGTTTTATTCGCAAGAATGTCGGGGGCAGTCTATACAACCTCGGTTACGCGCAGCCGGCAGCCATCCAGGTTGACCCCATCGAGAAGAAACCGCTTAACCACTTCCTACCCGGAACCAGGATTCTTTCGCTGGGTACGGCCGGGTGCAATATGGGGTGCTTCTTCTGCCAGAACTGGGACATTTCCAAATCCAGGTCTGACCAGGTGAACTCCGAACACCTCGAGCCGGAGACCGTGGTTCTCGCCGCCATCGAATACAACTGTCCGAGTCTGGCCTTCACGTATAACGAACCGACCATCTGGGGCGAATACGTTGTCGATATTGCGAAGGTCGCGCATCAGATGGGCCTCAAGACCGTGATGGTCACCAACGGCTACATCACGCGGGAAGCGGTGTTCGATGTTTACCAGCACATCGACGCCGCGAACGTGGACCTGAAGGCCTTCACGGAAACCTTCTATGCGAAGCTCACGCTGACGCACCTTCAGCCGGTGCTTGATACGTTGAAGACTCTCCGTCACGAAACGAATGTCTGGTTTGAGATTACAACCCTGCTCATCCCCACGCTGAACGATGGCTCAGAGGAAATCAAGCAGCTTTCTGGCTGGATATTGGAGAACCTGGGCGACGACGTGCCACTGCACTTTACGGCCTTCCACCCTGCCTTCAAGCTGCACGATAGACCGAGTACTCCGCCCGAGACGATCCATCGCGCGCGGCGCATTGCCATGGAGCTAGGGCTGAAGTACGTATACGAGGGGAATATCGTCTCCGAGGCCGGAAACACCTCCTGCCCCGGTTGCAGGCGGACGATCGTTCGGCGTTCGTGGCATCGGGTGAGCGACGTGCGCATCAACGAAGATGGAACTTGCCAGTCTTGCGGATACAAAATTGCCGGATACTTCAAAAGACCCTCCCTGCCTTCTCGCGACCTTGTGCATTCCCTGCGGAAACAAGTGGAAGCCTGCCAGGGTGCCGACCGAGTCATCTAGGATCCTCCCTTAACTCAGCAGCAAAGCGCGACTCGAACCTTCCCAGGCTTGCGGTGCTCAGGTGAGGTGTTGATCTGCTAAGGGACTCTGTAAAAAAAGTATCCTGGGCCGACGCGCATATGGTGGAGGAGCGAGTCGGGTAAGAGGGCGGCAATCAGGAATCCGCCCACGGCCTGCGCCAGGGCGAGTGGCCAGATGTTCCGATGACGCGCGAAGACTTCGGCGAAGAGGAATCCCCCGAGCATGGTAGCGACCATCAGCACGGGGTTAGGAATGTGGGCGGAGCCAAACATCAGCCCTACGACAGCCGACCGCAGATGAAGGTCCCCGACAAGGGGTGTCAACCGGCGGTGAAAGTATGATTGCGTCAGGTACTGCTGGAAGAAGCACCAGATCCCGTAGGTTGCGAACATGCGGAGGATTCGCTCGCCCGGCACACTGATGACCAGCGATCGACTTGCAAACCCGCAAACCACCAGGGGAACGTAGAGAGCCACAGCCAGAGGCAGAACGACTGCGGCGCTGGCGCGCAGGTTGCGCCAAGTCAGGCCGAGGTCGTGCAAGGTGTCTCGGTGCGCGATGTGGCTGGCGAGGACGACACTCAGCAGTGGGATCCAGGTGCGCGGGTATGTGAATTGCCAGCGCCAGATGTATAGTAGAATGCCTGCGTAAACCAGCAGAACCTCGAGCGCCGTGGCCCATTGAGTGCCCGGCCGGGCAGCGCGAGGGGCAGAAATTTCAGCATGTGAGGTCATCGTGTTCACCATGCCGTGGATGGTCATTGTACGTCAGAGATTCCAAAGATTGAAAAGCAAGCAGGTACCCAGGCTCCTTAAGGCTCTTCTGTTGGCGGTGGCGATGCTGGGCCTCCTGGGCGGGCGCGCCTGCCGAGAACGCCCGGCACCCACTCCCGCGGCCGCCCGGCACGTCCTGGTGATTTCATTGGATGGGCTTTGCCCGCGTTCTTATACGTCACCATCCCCCACCCTCCGGATTCCCAATCTCCGGCGGCTGCAAGAGGACGGGAGTTTTGCGGAAGGCGTAGTGGGGGTCTATCCCTCCGTGACTTATCCGTCGCACACCACCCTGGCGACGGGCCGCTTGCCGGCGGAGCATGGCATCTACTCGAACCTCTCGTCGCGTGAGCCTGGCAAGAACTCGCATGATTGGTTTTGGTACTCGAGCGCCATCAAGGTACCCGCGCTCTGGGATGAAGTCCGCCGGAACCACCTGACGAGCGCATCGATTTCTTGGCCCGTCACCGTGGGTGCAGCCATCGACTGGAACGTACCTGAAATCTGGGATCCGAAATCTGGTGAGACAGCCGACTACCAGTATATTGCCAAATTCGCGACGCCCGGTCTGATCCAGGAAGCTATGGCCGCGCTAGGGCCGCCTGCAGCCGGTACAGACGAGGACACCGTCCGGACGCGTCTTGCTGGCTACCTACTGCAGAAGTACAAGCCAAACTTATTGTTGGTCCACCTGGCTGCCCTGGACGGTGCCGAGCATGACTACGGGCCCGAAAGTGCCCAGGCCACGGCCACGCTCGAGCGTGCTGACGCGCAAGTCGGCGATCTTTTGGCGGCGCTTAAGGGAGCAGGATTAGAAGGCTCAACGGATGTTTTCGTTGTTTCCGACCACGGCTTCCTCCCGGTGGGGCGCGAGATCCGGCCGAATGTGCTGCTGGCCAAAGCTGGCTTGCTCCAGGCGGATGCTCAGGGGCGCGTGACCGGGGGAGAGGTGAGAACTCTTGCAGAGGGTGGCGCCTTTTTCGTCTACTGGCCGGAGACCCGCAATCTTCGACGCGGAGTTGATGCGGCCCTTAAGCCGCTACGTGACGAGGGCGTGGTGTGGGGCGTGTTGAGCCGGCAGGCGCTGGCGGAAGTCGGCGCCGAGCCAGCGGTGCAGATGGCGCTTGAGGCGCCATTGGGGGCGAGCTTCGGCGGCCGCGCCAAAGGTGAGCTGGTTGGCAAGAAGGAAAAGCCCGGGGGTACTCACGGTTATCTTCCTTTCCGGCCAGGGCTGGAAGCGTCCTTCATCGCCTGGGGGCCAAGCATCAAGAAGGGAGTCAATATCCACCGCATTCCTATGACGGCGGTCGGGCCGACCATCTTGAAGGCGCTTGGAATCGACAATCCACAGTTCGGGGCGCAGCCGCCGCTCGCGGACATTTTCAAGTAGTGGCGGGCATGGGCGGGGCAGGAGTGCGGAGGGGCCGAGCGGTGAATGCATGGCGATTTCAGCCGGGCATGCAGGCCTAGCGGCAAAGCATTGCCGGACAGATAATCAATAGCACACATCGCGAAAGCGCGATGTATACCCTGCTCTCCAGAGCTGAGGGCTGGCGTTATTTGGAGCCGGAATAGTAGGACCACTCGCTGGCCCAGGTGGCGAGGCGGAACCAGTAGCGTCCGAACATGACAGCTTGTTGAACGATGAAAAGCAGAGCGAGTACCAGCGGCTCGCGGAAACGCCATCCTCCCGCGCTGGCTAGGGAAGCGTCGATCAGTCCCCAGGGCAACACCAGCCTGTACAAGCCGAGCAAAGCGATCCCGCAGAGCGAGGGAAGAGCATAGACAGCGAGCGCCCTTCGCAGGCGCCCCAGGGAAAAGCCGAGTGAAGCCAGAAATGCTTCGATGGCGCTCGGCTCGTCCTCGAGCACCAGCTTGATGCGCGCATAGTCCATCACGAGGTTGACGAACACCAACCCCACCAAAGTCAACACGCCGACCAGAAGCTGAGCCCAGAACTCCGGGCGGTCATCCAGCGAGCCGCGAGTCCACTTGTCAACCAGGTTGCTCAAGCCCTGGTTCAGCAGGCGGAAGACAATCCAGTAGCAGATCAGGCCGATGATCATGAGGCGGATCATGCGCCAGGCGTAGCGCGCGGCATCCCGGAAGAAATCCCGCAACCCTTGCGGCATGCCCAGATCCCGCAAACGTGCCAGCACGCCGCCAGCGAGCACTCCATTCACGAGAATCGAGAGAAGCCCGGCGTAAGCGATCACTGCAGCGTAGCGCTCGAGAGAGCCTGGGGAGTTGAATCGGAAGTCCGTCAACCAATCCACAGAGAAGCCTCGCAGCAGTTCCTGGCTCACTAGGCTGTGTCCCGTGAAGCGAAGTATTCCGCGGTAGATAGGCAGTCCCGCCAGAGCGGCGAGCCCGAGGTTTACCAGCAACAGGACCCAGACTGCCGTGCCGGCTCTGCGCCCCATACGGAACCCCTGCCTAAGAGCTGCTCCCACGCTCATCGTCATCCTCCCTGACCCTCAGAGGTAGCGGCGGCCTTCAAGCCAGCATAAAATGCCCGGCTAAAGCACAGCGCTACCTCTAGAAGCAGTTGCAAAACCGGGTTCCGACCATTGAAAACAAAGCGCTTAACAGGGCCCATCCGAGGTTTTGCAATAGCTTCTAGCCGAAGAATCCTGCGGCAAAGAACAGATTCTCGATCCAGAAGACCCAACGTACATACCACTTTGCAGCAGCGCGGTTGTCTTCCTTCACCTGCCAGCTATTGTTGGTGAAATTCGCCTCCAGCGCCAGCTTGCGTGACGGGTCAACCTCCGCGGACTTCACCTTGGAAGGCCTTTCGAAGACGTACTTCACCCAGCGATATTTGCCGTCCCACTCCTCGCGGACGATCTCCCCGTTCTCAAAGTGGATCACCACGTCTACGGGCGCCTGGACTTCGCCGAGGCGCCGCACGAGCACCGTGGAGCGGTAGCGCTTATCCTTGCTCTGGTCGAAGGCTTTGCGGGCGTCCTTTTCAAGGTAGGTGGTCTTCTTCGCGCCTTCGTCATAGACGCCGAGCTTGCCTTCGATGGGTTCAACTTTGATGTCGGTGACTGCGTAGTCAGCAAGGTTGGAGCTATAGAAAAACTGCTGGAAGAACCAGTCCATACCCTTCCCGGAAACCTCTTTGACGGTCGCGATAAAGTCCTGCATCGTGGGGTGGCGGTAACGCCAGCGGTGGTGATAGCTTCGCATGACGCGGGCCATCGTTTCGGCGCCCAAGTAGCTCTCGAGCGTCCACAGATTCAGCGCCGTGCGGTCATAAGAGTTCACGCTGTAGCTTGCCCCATCGACGTATTGCCAGCCGTTTCGGACCACGTCGTCGTCCTTGGCGTGCTCGAGGTAGAACCCCCGGCGTCCGGTACGCTCTGGGTACCCCACGCAGGAGAAGTACGGACCGAGCGGAATGGAACCTGCGCCGGCAAACGGGAAGGACGGGACCTTAACCCTGAGCCAGGGGAAGGCGGGAATCGGCATCCCGAGAACACGCTGGTAACTGCAATTTTTCTCGTAGGCAGCCTCGAGGACCTTTCCGGTTGAGTAGGTGTTGAGGCCCTCGTCGAGCCAAGCTTCTTCAAACTCATTGTTGCCCACCAGCGCGTACCAGAACTGGTGCCCGAATTCGTGAACGGTCACGCCCTCGGGGCTGAAGGAGTACTCACCCGGCCAGAAATAGGTCCCCCCCGTGAAGAGGGTCGGATATTCCATACCGCCGGTGTTGGAATCGCGTGGGGGATCGACCACGGTGAGCGTGTCATACGGATACTGCCCGTACCACAGCCCGAAATACTTCAACCCGTTGAATGTCGCGCGGAAGTATCGGTCCGCGAGGCCCCGGTGGTCCGGTTGGAGCAGCAACGTCATACTCACATCGCGCAGCGCCACCTGCTCGGCGGGCAGGTTCAAAATCCTGGTCCAGTCCACAAGCTCATCCCCTCGCACTTCCTTGCCCCACTCGAAGGTCCGGGTGAGTTTGATGAAGCGCGGACTCGCGGTCCAGGCAAAGTCGTGGACGTCTTCCTGGTAGAAGTTGTAAGTGGTTGTGCCGTCCGAGTTGCGTTGTTCGTTGCGGAGAAAGCCTGTGGCGCCTAAGATGAAGTTCGAAGGGACAGTCAAATCCACGTCCCAGACGCCGTAATCCGCATAGAACTCGGTGTTGGCGTGGAACTGGTGGCAGTTCCAGCCACCTTGCTTGCGGCCGCGGTCACCGGGGCCTTCATAGACGCCGATTTTGGGGAACCACTGCACTACTAGGTAGTAGTTATCCACGTAGCCCGTGCGGGCCAGCGCGCGCGGCAACTTGGAAGTGAAGTCCACAGCCAATTCGATGGTTCCATGCGGGGGAATCGGGGTGGGGAGAGCCACGCGCATCACGCTCTGGTCGGAGGCGTTGCCGTCGTCGGGATGAACGTAAGTGATGGCGCGTGTCAAATCGGCCCCGCCGACAATCTGGATCTTGTCCACGTCCACCCAGCCCCATTTCTGCTCTTCGGGTTTGGTCGTCCAATCCTTCAGTAGCTCATGACGCCGGCTGACAGACGCTTCGGGCAGAAAAGTACTGTCCATATTCTTGAACGCGTTGAGGTAGAGGTGGAAATAGAGATCCGGTATAGAGTCCTCGGTATGGTTCCACCACGTGAGCGTATAGTGGCCTGTGATCTTCTTCGATACTGGATCAAGCTTTGCGGAAATCTTGTAACGGACGATGGGATGCTCAATGTGGGATTTGTAGGTTTGAGCGCTGGCGCTGATGCCGAAACACGCCATAGCTGCCAGCACCCCGCTCAAGAACCGGATCTGCATCGTCCCTCCCGAGTGGCTGGAATGACTGGCCAGAAGTGAAGACTTGATGGACTGTTGACTCGCGTGCCCAAGAAGGGCGGGGCCATTCTATCAGATTCTGGCGGAAGTCAAGCGGCGCCTTTCTGCGAACTTTCTGCTGGTGGGGCTTGGATTCGGCAGCTCAGCAATCTCCTGACGGATCGCTCTCATTGGGTGCCGGAGTTCTGTGAGCCGTTCTGTTGCAGCTCAGCGGGCGTCGCAGCGCGGGCTTTCCAAGGTGGGAAGACAAAACGATAGGTCAAATAGAGCCCTGCCAAAAGCGCCAGCCCTACCAGCTCCAGGACTACGGCGCGCAACACCTTGTTGGGCGGCAGGCCGAGAAACTCGCGGAGCCACTCCCACAGGCAGTTCTCGAAAACATACAGGCCAACGGTGCAGTCCTTGGCGGCTAAAGTGGCCGCATAGAGGATCAGCGCCGTCAGTGGGATTCCGGCGAGGATCCGAAGTACTCTCGACACGGTCTGGCGGTTTGCCAATGTCTTCGACCTCTGCTTCTCTTGCCTCAAGTCGCGGGAAGGCATTGTACTCGGTGGAAGCAGGCGAGGGAAGGCCAACCTGCATGGAATGGATGGCCAGGAAGGTGTACGCTAGGCGCCAAGCGCATATGACATCTCTCCTGAGAGACGTGTATGAGGCGGAGAACCTTCTTTCAGCAAGTGAGTCTCGGAACCCTCGCCATGAACATCCTGAAAGCGAACGGGCCGCTGCGCAGTTTGGCGGCCGAGCGGGAGGCCCCTCGGGAGATGGCGGCCGACGTGGTCGTCGTTGGAGGAGGGACAGGCGGCGTAGCAGCTGCGCTGGCAGCAGCTCGCAACGGGCTGCGCGTTATCCTCACGGAAGAGACTGACTGGATCGGCGGGCAGTTGACCGCGCAGGCGGTACCACCCGATGAGCATCCTTGGATCGAAGCCTTTGGCGCCACGCGCACTTATCGGGAGCTTCGGACGCGGGTTCGCGAGTACTACCGCTGCAATTATCCCCTCACTGCCGAAGCGCGGGCTAGAGCCGATCTGAATCCTGGCAACGGCGGCGTCTCGAGGCTTTGCCACGAGCCGCGCGTAGCCCTGGTGGTGCTCTACGAAATGCTGGCTCCGCATCTGAGCGGCGCGCGCCTTACTGTTCTCTTGCGGCACAAGCCGGTGGCGGCAGATACTACCGGGGATAACGTTCGCGCGGTGACGCTCCGCAGCCTCTCGAGCGGCCGCGAGACCACCCTCACAGCGCCTTACTGGGTAGACGCGACGGAGCTAAGCGATCTGCTGCCGCTGACCAAGACGGAGTACGTTACGGGGGCGGAGTGCCAGGCCGAGACAGGTGAACCGCATGCTGCCTCGCGGCCAGAGCCTGCCAACCAGCAAGCCTTCACCTGCTGCTTTGCGATGGACTACGTTGAGGGAGAGGATCACACCATTGAGCGACCGCGTGAATACGACTTCTGGAAAGCCTATGTGCCGCGCCTGAACCCACCCTGGCCGGGGCGGCTTCTCGATTGGACGTGGACAGATCCGCAGACGCTTAAAGCGCGCCAGGGCTTCTTGGACCCCCTTAACAGAGTCTCGTCGCACGGGGCATCCAACCTCTGGCTGTACCGACGCATTGCCGACCGGCGCAACTTTGTTGACGGGACCTATCCTGGCGACATCACGCTGGTCAACTGGCCGCAGAACGATTACCTGTTGGGGAACCTGGTCGAGGTGTCGCCCGAGGAGGCTGAGCGTCACCTCAACCGGGCGAAACAACTGAGCCTGTCGCTGCTCTACTGGATGCAAACGGAAGCGCCGCGGCCCGACGGCGGCACTGGCTGGCGAGGCTTGAGGCTGCGCAAGGATGTGGTGGAGACAGAGGACGGGCTCGCCAAGTATCCCTACATTCGCGAGTCGCGCCGTATCAAGGCCGAGTTCACCGTCCGAGAGCAGCACGTCGGGACTGACACTCGCATGCAAGTGACCGGGAAGAAATGGGACGAAGTCACGGCGGAGGCCTTTCCGGACTCGGTGGGTGTGGGAAGCTACCGCATCGACCTGCACCCGAGCACAGGAGGGAACAACTACATTGACATCAGTTCACTTTCGTTCCAAATCCCGCTGGGCGCGCTCCTTCCTGTCCGGGTTGAGAACCTTTTGCCCGCCGCCAAGAACATCGGGACGACACACATCACGAATGGCTGCTACCGCCTGCACCCTGTCGAGTGGAACATTGGAGAATCGGTGGGCGCGCTGGTCGCCTTTTGTCTGGTGAGAAAAATCTATCCGCGCCAGGTTCGCAACAACCAGAAATTACCCGAGGAGTTTCAAAAGGTGATCCGGGGGCAAGGGATAGAGACCGAGTGGCCCAGGATCACGCCGCGGTAAGGAGATTCGGATTAGGATTAGACACCAAGATGCGGTTCGGCCGGATTTACCTTCGAGGCAGGAGTGAGGGCCATGAAAAAACAAACTGCGACGATAGCAATGATCTGTTTAGTTGGCTTCGGGCTTGCAGCGTCATTGCGGGCCGAGGAGACCCTTAACGGGCACCGCGTGGTTCTGGATGCCGGCGGAAAGCTAATTTCTTGGGTGACGCCGCAAGAGAAAGCCTATGACCGGGTAATGCGGCTGGCTTGGGATTTTCTGCTTCACACTGTGCCCATCGAACCGAACGGTTTGAAAACCTACTATGCCTACTGCTGCATGGACCAGAACACGCTGCGCGGCATGGCTTGGCCACACAACCCCGCAGGGGTCTATGCCATGCTCGTGGATTCGGCGACCGCCTATTACGCTTACTCGGGCGATCGGGCGGTGGTTGAGCTGGTCCAGGGACTGCTCGATCATCAACTCGCTTATGGCAGCACGCCGTCGCACTGGGCTTGGGGCGGAGTCCCCTACGCAAGCTCTGACCATGGGGCCGTGGAGTACCGTGGCGCGCACGACTTCAGATACAACCCCAAGCAGACGGCCGTTGGCGACGGCTATGGTGTCATCGAGCCGGACAAGCTCGGCGAACTCGGCATCGGCTACCTGAAGTTCTACGAGCTCACGGGTGAGGCTCGGTACCGCGACGCAGCCACCACTTGCGCCGATGTTCTTGGCCGGCACGTTCGCCCCGGCGACAGCACGCATTCGCCGTGGTCCTTTCGAGTGTACGCGGAAGCGAACGTTGTCCGGCAAGAGTACTCAAGCAACGTTATCGGCCCCATCCGCCTGTTCGATGAGCTCGTTCGGCTGAATCTGGGTGACGTACCGGCCTATCGCAAAGCCCGCGAGATGGCCTGGACGTGGCTGCTGACTTACCCGATGCAGAACAACCTATGGTCTGCCTATTTCGAGGATGTGTACTTCGAGGAGAAACCTGAGAATTTTAACCAGTATAGCCCGATGGAAACCGCGCGCTACATCATGGAGCATCCCGAGTTTGACCCCCAGTGGCAGACCCATGTTCCGAAGCTGATTGCCTGGGTCGAGAAAACCTTCGTAGTGGACACGCCCAAGGAGCGGGGTGTCCAGTGGGGCGCGAACGCGGTTTCAGAGCAAATCCTTTACATGCCCAAGATGGGGAGTCACACGTCGCGCTACGCGTCCGTCAATGCCCTTTGGTACGAGAAAACGGGCGACGCTGCGGCTAAGGAAAAGGCGTCTCGGTCATTCAACTGGGCCACTTACATGTGCCGCGAGAACGGCGTCGTGAACGTCGGGCCCATTGACCAGAACATCTGGTTCTCTGACGGCTACGGGGATTACATCCGTCATTTCATGGCTGGCCTCGGGGCGGTTCCCGAGTGGGCCCCGTCCGACGAAAACTACCTGCTGCGCTCGAGTTCCGTCGTCCAGAGCGTTTCCTATTTGCCCGGGGAGATCAATTACCTGACATTTGACGACGCCTCAACGGAAGTGTTGCGCGCGAACTTTTCTCCTCGTCGCGTGACTGCCGACGGCGGGGAGCTGGCGAAGCGGAGCGACCTCGCCGCACCGGGGTGGACGTTTGACGAGCGCCAACGCGTGCTGCGCATCCGACATGCGGGCTCGCGGGTGATCCGGGTGCTGGGCGCTGGGGTCCCGTAGCGGGTAACCCTGGAGGCGCACTTCTGACCGCGCCTGGGAGCTAACTTTTCGCCAGCTCGGACCCTCTTGACACCTTGCGGCGCATGTGGTAGCCTACACTTATAGCGAGACTACGTGCATGGTTATCATGGCCTCCCATGTTCGCTGCGATTGTCTCCTGGATGCCCCCGTGCACGGATGTCCGGAGTGTAAAGCCGGTGGTCACTTACGTGGAAACCGGGGCTTGGTCCTGCGAGCATTTCCTGAACCGGTCAAGGGCCGCGGACGCGCGAGCGTGCACTGCTGGAGGCGAGAGAACGAGGTGTACCACGCGGCCAGCGGGAGGAAAGCTCCGCGCTCACCCAAAAGGAGCAAGTAACTTTAGAGATGAGGAAACGAAGCGGGTATCTCATTGAAAACATACGTAGCGGCGTCGGCGCTGTCAAGCAACACCAAATCGTTGGTGCGCCGGGAGCGGAGTCAAGGGCGCCGCAGGCGTTCATCGCGGACCCTTGACGCCGCGGGCGGGGGGAGCGTGGTTTTTACACATGAACCGGAGCGGGGAGCCAGGATCTTGTTGAGAGGAAAGGAGTTAGTCGGAAATCAGATGAAGCCAAGCGTTTCTGATGGCGAACGCGTCACGCCTGCAGAAGGCCGGGGACACAGGCGAGCACGTGCAAGGCTCAGGCTCAGAGCGCTTGCTAGAAGCAGTTGCAAAACCGGGTTCCGACCATTGAAAACAAAGCGCTTAACAGGGCCCATCCGAGGTTTTGCAATAGCTTCTAGGCGAACTCACGTCAATGAGGGAAGAGCGGCTGGCAGGGCCGCCATTACATGCAGGGGTTGCTTCGGTCTTCATCACGAACGTCATATACTAGCGGATTAGAGCGCACGTGCAATTGTTCCACAGGAGGACAGAGCCATGTTCACCCGCTTTGAGAATTGGCTTCCAAAGACTCGGCGCGCAATCTTATGTGGTCTGGTCCTTGCCGCATTTGGTGGGACATCTGTTCGCGCCGCGTCCCCCGGCGAGGCGCCCATCCATTTCCTGCCCGAACTGAAGCTATGGGTGATGGAGACTGAGCGGACGTCGTACGTGCTGGGCATCAACGAGCGTAACGAAGTCCAGAACGTCTACTGGGGCAAGAAGCTCCTCCGGGCCCAGGACTTCCCGGCCGCGCACAGTCAACCCGAACACGCTTCCTTTGATTCGCCCGAAACGATGACGAACCTGGAATACCCCGGCTGGGGTGGCCGGCAATACACCGAGCCCTGCCTGAAGGTGACCTTGGCCGACGGCGTCCGCGACCTTGTCCTGAGATACGCCTCGCACCAGGTCCGCGGCGACACGCTCGAGATCCGCCTGAAGGATATCCAATACGACCTGTTTGTGAATCTCACCTACCGGGTGTTCTCTCGACAGGACATCATCCGCAAGCAGGCGGAGATACAGAACCGCACGCCGCAGGCGGTGCTGGTGGACAGTGCTCATTCCGGTGTGTGGTACGTGCCCCGCGGCGAAGGTTGCCGGCTGAGCTACCTCGCGGGCCGCTGGGCGGGCGAAACGCAGCTCATCCGGGAAGTAATCCATCAAGGGAAGATTGTGTTGGAGAGCCGGCGCGGCAATACCAGCCATCAGTTAAATCCCTGGTTTGCTATCGATGAGCTGGGGCGCGCTGACGAAGAGCACGGCCGTGTGTGGTTCGCGGCGCTTGGCTGGAGTGGCAACTGGAAGCTAGTCGTGGAGGAGACGCCGGCCCAGCAGGTGCGCGTCGTGGGTGGCTACAACGATTTTGATTTCGCGTACCTTCTGAAACCAGGAGAGAGCCTTTCAACGCCTCCGTATTACGGCGGCTTCACCGACCGAGGATTCGGCGACGCTTCTCGGCTGCTGCATCGTTTTCAGCGCGAGGAAATCCTGCCGGACCGCGCGGCGCCGCGCCTGCGGCCTGTCCTTTACAATTCCTGGGAAGCCACCTTGTTCAACGTGAACGAAGAAGGCCAAAAGCAGCTCGCCGAGAAGGCCGCCAAGATCGGCGTCGAGCTCTTTGTTATGGACGACGGCTGGTTCGGCGAACGCAATGACGACCGCGCCGGATTGGGTGATTGGACCGTCAATCCGGGGAAGTTTCCCCGTGGCCTGAAGCCCCTGATCGACCACGTGAACAGCTTGGGTATGGACTTCGGCTTGTGGGTAGAGCCCGAAATGGTGAACCCCAACAGCAACCTTTATCGCCAGCATCCCGACTGGGTGATGAATTTCCCGGGGCGCCCGCGTAGCGAGGCTAGGAACCAACTTATCCTGAATATGGCCCGCGACGACGTGAAGGAACACATCTTCGGCGTACTCGACAAGCTGCTGGCTGAGAACAACATCAAATTCTTGAAATGGGACATGAACCGCCACTTCTCGGAGCCGGGCTGGCCTGAGGCTCGGGTGGCGGAGCAGAAGAAGATCTGGGTGAGGTATGTCAACAACGTGTATGAAATTATCGATCGGCTGCGAGCTAAATATCCGCGCTTGGAGATCGAGTCGTGTTCGGGTGGCGGCGGGCGCGTTGATCTGGGCATCCTGACGCGCGTGGACGAGGTATGGACGTCCGACAACACCGAGGCATTCGACCGCCTGCGCATTCAGGAAGGGTTCAGTTTTGCTTACGCGCCGAAAGTGATGATGGACTGGGTCACTGACGTGCCAAACATGAATCGTCGCACGACGCCGCTCAAGTACCGGTTCCTGGTGGCCATGCAAGGCTCACTCGGCATCGGATCGAATCTGAACCACTGGTCGGCTGCAGATTTTGACTTGGCCCGAAAAATGGTCGACTACTACAAGAGTATCCGCAAGGTTGTGCAGGAGGGAAGTCTTTACCGGCTCTTCTCGCCTCGCGAGGGCAACCTGACGGCAAATCAATACGTTTCCGAAGACGGGAAGCAAGCCGTCCTGTTGGCTTTCCTCCACTCCCAACAGTTCCTGCGCCCGCTCCCAACAATCTGTCTTCGCGGCCTCGATGAGCGGGCGGCTTATCGCGTCAAGCCGCTCGACGACAAGTTGGTTGAGAAGCAAGAGATTCTGAGTGGTTCCTACCTGATGAACCACGGTGTGAATCTCAGGCTGGGCGGGGATTTTGACAGCACCTCGATCCTTCTGGAAAGGATCGATTAGTGTGGGAGGAGGTGGTCAGAAAAGTCCTCCGAGATTGAGGACTACAATCGCGACCAGAATCGCCGCCATGCCGATGCCCAGCAGCTTCCTTGTTCTGGGGGAGGTGGATTTCCATTCCCCCGTGAGGATGCCGCTGAGGTTCGCGGAAAGTATGATCGAGGCGCTGAAGAGTGCGAAGCCCACGGAGGTCCCGTACCTGCCCACCAGCGTCGCCCCGATTCCATAGAAGACAATTCCTCCGAGCCAGAGCAGACCCATCGCAACCGCGAGCGCAAATTCCTTGCCCCAGCCTGCCGTGCGAAACGTAGACCAGGTTTGCTTGCGAAAGAGCAGATACAGGCAGTAGAGGAGATTGGAAATAAAGCCTGCGCTCAGCACCAGCGCCCAGACCGGATACGTTGAGGTGGCAGGATTGATTCCCTGCTTGATACTTTTCTGGATGAGGCTGCCCCCAAAGGCGAAACCCAGGTTAAGGTTTGCGCCGAAAATCCCGGTGAAGATCGTAATCGCCAGACCTGCCGCGAAGCTCATCGTGGGCATGTCCGTAGGACCGGAACCAGCAATTTGCTCCTTTTCTCTCCGGCGTCCCGCCAAGCTATACAGGACGAGGCCAGGAAAGAGAATAGGCAAGCTGACCAACAACAGTAGACCCCGGGGCCGAAACAGGTCGGCGGGATTGAAGGCAAGGATCGGAATGAGGGATCCGAGGAGGCACCCTAGGCCGGAGACGACTGCGAACGATAGTGCCATCCCTACGGCTTTGATGCTCAGTCCGAAGGTGACTTGTGCGATGCCCCAGAGAAAACCGAAAATCAAAGGGAGAAGGAGTACACGGCCCGGGACCGCGCCATAGAGCTGGCCGAGTTGGGGCACGAACCCCGCGGCCAGCACCCACGGCAGCACTAGCAGCGCGGTGAGGGAGAAGACCAGCCAGGTGTTTTCCCACCGCCAATGGCGCGCGTACTTCATTGGAAGGGCGAAGTTTCCGTTCAGCGCGCCGCTCACGAGAATAATTGCCATGCCTAGCCAGAAGTGGTCGGCCATCAAGTCTCCTCCTGTGCGGTGCCAACTGAACGGTTAAAACGCGGGTGACGCCGCCAGACGGTCCAACCGTCGAGGCTGGTCTCACGCGCCCCGGATGTTAGGCCCCAGCCATCTCCGAGTCAAGAAAGTCTGCGTCCGGCCTTCGGAGGTCATTTCAGCCTGAACTTTGCCTGCCACGGCGCGCGCCGGCTCTTCTCAAAGCGGACGTGGACCCTGAGGACGTTGGGCTCGTACTCCACCAGCTTCAGCGTGTAACTGTCGATGCTGTAGAAGAAATGCGGATGTCCCTGCCTGCAGACGTAATTCTCGGGTATGTAGATCGACAAACTGTATGCTGTGCCAATAGGGCCGAGCGAGATTCCGCGCAGCGTATCGGTCGATGCGTCCCAATTCAGGCTCTCAACTTCCAGTGCGGCTTGCGTGAAATGCCGGTCGGTGGAGATCACATGGGGGTTTCAGGTTTCCCGTGAACAGCCAGCAAACGCACAGAGGAAGGCTCCAGGCGCACCCGCAGCGAGCCTTGAATGGGAGCCACGAGGTTCTGGCTCCAGAAATCATACGCGACATAAGTCTTAGAAGGGTCCAGCCGGAGGCGTGCCAGCGAGACTTCTTTCTGCGCGTGAGCGTCCTCAGCGTAGTTGATGACGCCGACCAGTGTCCATTGTCCAAAGCTTTGCTTGACCGGCAGGACGAAGCTCTCCGCTTTGTCTCTCTCGAACAAATCCACTGGCCGCGCTCGCACAGGACGCCGTGGCCGCGGATTATAGCACCTCCTTGTCTGGCGGGCTCCCGCCTTCGGTGTGTGCGGCCAGCCCTCACCTGATCACCGGCAGGGAAGTCGAATCCTCTGGGTGGAGGAATCGGCACAGACAGCGCAACAAGGAGGAGCTGAGTTGGCTTTCGCTACGCATGCAGAGATGGCAAGCAGTGGAGGTGGTGCCGCGGGACGGAGTTGAACCGCCGACGCCAGCCTTTTCAGGGCTGCGCTCTACCACCTGAGCTACCGCGGCACCGAAGGAACATTCTGGGACGGATTTGCTCACCTGTCAAGAAGGCGAAGCGGAAGGAAATGAGCTTGGCCTGGAAAACAGCACGCACATGCGAAGGGTGTGTGCGCGGTGCGCCCGGCAAGGCAACGTGGCCCCAGCTAGCGCAGGGACTGGTCCACCTCGCGGAGCCAGTCGGGGCGTTTCAGGACTTCTCGGGGTTTTGACCCGTCGGGGGCACTCACGATGCCGTCTTTTTCCATCATGTCGATCAAGCGGGCAGCGCGTCCGTAGCCGAGTCGCAAACGGCGCTGGAGGAGGGAGGTGGAAGCCTTACCCGACTCCACGACTAGCCGCACGGCCTCTTCGTATACGGCGTCGAGTCCCGCGGATTCCTCTTCCTCGTCCTCCTCCCCAACCTCATCGTGGTCCCGGTCTGCCACAGGCTTTAGGAATTCGTCGTTATACTGCGGCACCGACTGGGACTTCCACCAATCGACTACCCTGCCGATCTCCTGCTCGGTGACCAGTGGTCCATGCAGCCGGAGCAGCCGAGCGGTTGATGGTGGCAGGAAAAGCATGTCGCCCCGGCCGAGCAAAGCCTCAGCGCCGTTTGAATCGAGAATGGTCCGGGAGTCCACCTTGGAAGCGACGCGGAAGGCAATGCGCGAAGGCAGGTTGGCCTTGATCAGGCCGGTGATGACGTCCACCGAAGGCCGCTGCGTGGCCAGGATGAGGTGAATGCCCACAGCACGCGCCATCTGGGCCAGCCGTGTGATGGATTCTTCCACGCCCTGTGGTTCCACCATCATCAAGTCCGCCAACTCGTCGATGACGATGACAATGTATGGCAGCGGCCGCTCCCGCCGGCCATTGGTGTCGAACAAGTTGAGGGTGGAGTCCGGCTCAAAAATCTTGTTGAACTGTTCGATGTTGCGCACGCCGTGCTCGGCCAGCTTCTTCAGACGATCGTCCATCTCCACGACGGCTCGACGGAGAACGTTTGCCGCCTGCTTGGGCTCCGTGACGACGGGGGTGAGCAGGTGGGGAATGCCTTCGTAGAGGCTCAGCTCCAGCCGTTTGGGATCGATCAGAATGAGCTTCACCTCGTCCGGCGCGGACTTGTAAAGGATAGAGACCACCATGGAATTGATGGCCACGCTCTTGCCCGAGCCCGTTGAGCCGGCCATCAAAAGGTGCGGCATCTGTGTGAGATCGGTGATCTTGAACTTCCCGGTAATGTCCTTGCCCAGCGAAAGGGTCAGCTTGGAAGGTGAGGCGGCGAACTCGCTCGACTCCACCAACTCCCTCAGGTGGATGATCTCGCGGTGCAGGTTGGGCACTTCGATACCCACGGTGGACTTGCCGGGAATGCGGTCGATCAAGATCGACTCGGCCTTCATGGCTAGGCAGAGGTCATCCACGAGGTTGGTGATGCGGCTGTACTTGATCCCCGCCTCGGGTTTGAACTCGTAAGTGGTAACGACGGGTCCAGGATGAATCTGCGTTACCGAGCCCGTGACATCGAACTCTCGGAATTTCTCCGTGAGGCGGACGGCGCGTTCCTTCAACTCGTCCTCGTCGATGCCTTCCGAGTCCTCGGGCGGGCGCAGCAGGGTGGCGCTGGGCAACTTGTACGCGTGTGGGCCGCGGCCAACAATTCTGGGCAGCGGGGGAGCTAGCTCATCCCCCGGCTTGCGCGGGCGAAAGCCGGGAGCTGCGGAAGACCTCACGGGGGCTTCGACTTGCGGAACCGGCATAATGCGGGGACCAGTGGCTGGGGGTGGCTGCGCCGGCTGGGGTTGAGCTGCTGCGGGAGAGGCCGGCTTCGCGTTCACCTTTTGGACGACGACCGGCGGCTTCCCCACGATGCGCGCCCGCTCGACCCGCCGCCGCAGCCGCTCTTGCTGCCGGGCCTCGCACCAGGCGTTCCATCGTGCGGCGACCGATTTCACGAAGCCAAAACGCCGGCGGATGAAATTGAACACCGCCGAAAAAGAAAAGTGGGTGACCAGGAACAACGACGTCAGAAACACGCTAGCGGCGACAATGCTTGCGCCCACACGATTGAACGTGTGGACCAGCGCCGCAGCCCCGAGATATCCCACCAAGCCGCTGCCTCGGATCAGGCCCCGAACAGCAGGTGTGTAAGGGAAGAGTTCTAGGAGCGCCCCGAGGGAAGTCACCAGCAAAGCTGCGCCCAGGGCCTTGGTTCCCGGTGCCTCGAACGGCCGGCCCAGCATCGTGCGCGTGCCCACCACAAGCAGCCCTAGAGCAACTAGGTACGCCACCCAGCCAAACACCTGGAAAAGCATGTCGGCGGCGTAGGCACCCACTGGGCCAATCCAGTTGTAGGCGGCGGTCCCTTCGGCGGTGGCTGTGTTGAAGGATGGGTCTGCGGGTAGGTATGACGCGAGGCCAAGGAGAAGGAGCAATCCGGCCACACATAGCAGGAAACCTGCGAGCTCGGAAAAACGACGCGCGTCAAGCAAGGCAGGTTTGTGATTGGGATTCTGAGGGCTAAGTTCCCTGGGTTTTGAAGGTGTCGCTACGGATGGGCTGGTCATGCTGAAGCCTCTCTTGCTCGAACCGGCTCCGCCTAGGTGTTAGGGACCAGATGCTAGGTGTCAGAAAATTCGGGGCACTGACACCCGAAACCTGTAACCTAAAACCTGCTCTTCAGTGACGCAATCCCCATCCCAGCGCCAATACTATCACGCCCAGCGCAACGCGGTAAATAACGAAAAATCTCAATGTCCCGCGTTCGAGATATCGAATCAGCAACGCAATCACTAGATAGCCCACCGCCGCAGACAGGATCGCGCCCACGATAAATGGCAGGCGCATCTCCGGCGGCAACCCCACGTGGCGGATCTCGAGACCTTTCTTCAGAGCGGCACCAGCGATGATGGGGGTGGAAAGCAAGAAGGAGAATCGGGCTGAAGTCTCGCGGGTCATGCCTCGAAAAAGGCCGGCGGTCATTGTCGCACCCGAACGGGAGACGCCTGGGATCACGGCCAGCGCCTGGGATATGCCCACCAGGAGAGAGTCCAGGAAGCTGACGTGGCCGAGGTCATGTCGCCGGGGACCTACTCGTTCGCCCGCCCACATGAGAAAACCAACCACGATCAAAGCCGTCCCAATGATCACCGGCGAGCGGAGTTGTTCCTCGGCAGCATGCTCGAACAACCATCCCGCAAGGCTGGCAGGGAGCGTGGCGACCACCAGATACCAGAACAGCTTGCGATTTTGCCGCACGCTTGGGTTGTCGGTTTCGCCCAGCCCCAGCGTGCTCGAGAACATGTCGATCCAGTAACGCCAGAAATAGGCCCCCACAGCAACCAGCGTGCCGGCGTGGAGGGCCACGTCAAACGTCAGGCCAGGATCTTTCCAGCCTAGAAACCAGGGGAAGAGCACCAAGTGCGCGGTGCTCGAAATCGGCAGGAATTCTGTTAGGCCCTGAACGATGGCAAGGACGACGGCTTGGTGGAGGGGCATGTAACTCCTGATTTTAAATTTCCGATTTTGGATTTTGGATTACGGTCTGGACTGGTGCGCCGCCCTCGTCCGGGAGCGCAGCGTCTTGATAGAAGCCACTGTCATTGCTACGAGCTCATTCGCCTCCTTCTTTAGAGCTGCGCTTCGATCTGATGAGACCATTCCTGAATCAGTGAGCAGTTCCATCCAGTAGATCGATTCATCTGCTTCTTCCTCGACGATTCCCAGTTTCGCCACGACGTCGAAAGTAGACCTCCCGCGACACGCTGCGCGGTAGTTCGCGCCTACTGATGTTCCGCAGCGCAATAGTTGTCGTGCGATCACGTCGGCGGTCCGATTGTGCGGGAGTGTCTCTACCAATTTCATTACTTCGAGCGCAAAGCGCTTGGTCCTATCCTTGAATGCCTGCTCATCCACGTCGTACCTTCGTAAACCGAATGACGTTTACTGCACCAAATCTTAGAGGCCCGCAGCCTCGCATTCGCTGCCCCAACGACAAATCCCTTTCAGCATCGAGCAAGTTGGAGTCAAAGCGGCCAACGTTTTCGGATCGCTGTTTCGTTGGTGAAGACTCCGGCGAACGTGGGATCCAGCACTGCGCGTTTCAAGGCTTCATGCAAAATGGACTCTATCTGGTCATACAATTGGCGGTCCGGGCCGGAAAAACTCGCCAATCCCTGTCTATGGGCGAGACTTGATCGGCGGTCGTAGGCGGTCTCGGCCCCACCTCCGGTGAAGCTGCGCAATCCCACTTCGGCGGCTAATTGGGGGACGCGCTTCTTGAACTGCTTGGTTGATTGTTCCCGGTCGGTATGCACCAATGCTTCAAGGGCCGTAGACACAAGAGTCCACCTTACGTCCACGTATTCAGTTCTGGCAGCAAACTCGTGGTACCAGAAAGCCCGACGAACGCGTGGCGGGAGATTATTTGGAGCCAGATGCCCCACCAAGTTCTTGAGTTTCTTAAGGTCGTCTTCAACAAGCCAATCACGGTGGTTTTGACCGGCAACAAACGCATTGGCACCATGCCCTGTGACAAGGCCAGGAACTACTGGCTCCACCTGCCCGTCGGCAGCGTACCGAATTCGCGCGGCATAGCGGAAAAAGATGGAGGTAGGATGAGCAAGTCGTAACAGGGCCACGCACTCCTACAACCGCTTGTCGCTGTCCCAGTTGTACATGTCTGCCTGATCCGCCAAATCTCTGACAAACGCGTAGAGCTGTTCAAACCGCCTTTTGGGTCTCGGGACCCCACGGCTTGCAGGCTCACAACTATCGAGGACCTTTTCCGCCACTTTTTGATTCAGCTTTTCAACCCACAGGTCGTTAGCGAGCTCGAAGCGACACGTAATCGGTGGTGAAGATTGGCGCAGCGGCATTGGTGCGTTCGACAAGCCCTCGCTGGTATGGATCACGACGTCTTGAATCGTCATTGCTCTATTTTCCGTGTATCCTGCAGCCGCCTCACAGGCCATGTGTCGTCAGACTGCCGCTTGCGGAGGGAAATCCGAAGAGCCATGCCGGAGGTCGTGAATCCAAAATCGTCAGACTTCCAGCACCACCGGCAGGATCATGGGGCGCTTGCCGGTTTCCTGATCGAAGTGGCGGCGCAGCGCGGTGCGAATCTTCTCCTTGATCACGCCCCAATCGCTCACTTCTTCAAGGTTCGATTTTTCGATGGTTTTCAGGATGACCTCGCGGGCGCTTTCCACCAATTCGCGTGCCTCGTCGAGTGGAACAAAACCACGTGAGACAATCTCTGGTCGCGTTTCGAGCTGGCCGGTGTGCTCGTTGATGGCAAGAATAGGGATGACAATTCCGTCTTCGGAGATGTGCCGGCGCTCCTTGAGGATCACTTCCTCGACCTCGTCGAGCGTTCCCACGTCGATGCAGACCCGGCCCACGGGGACGCGCCCGTTGCGGCGCGCCCCGCGCTCATCGAATTCCAACACGTCGCCGCTTTCGAGCAGGAAAGACTCTTCCGTCACCGCAGCCAGTTCCTTGGCCAGCTCCAGATGGCGATAAAGCTGGCGGTACTCACCGTGGATGGGAACGAAATACTTCGGGCGCACCAAGTTCAGCATCAGCTTCAGCTCTTCCGCGCTTCCGTGTCCTGAGACGTGCACCGGCGGCTGGCTGCCGTCCTGGTAGTGGACGTGGGCGCCACGGCGGTAGAGGTGGTCGATCATGCGGAAGATCGACTTCTCGTTGCCGGGGATGACGCGGGCGGAGAGCACCACCTCGTCTCCCGGTTCGACCGTTACCCAGCGGTGGCCGTTCACGGCGACGTGGGCCAGCGCCGACATAGGTTCGCCCTGGCTGCCCGTTAGCACGATCGCGACCTGATTCGGCGGCAACTTTTTGAGGTCCTGGGGCGGGACCAGCAGCCCCTCCGGAATCCGCAGGCGTCCCATCTGCTGTGCGATCTCGGAGTTTTGGAACATACTGCGCCCGACGAAACAGAGCCGACGCCGGTGTTCCTGCGCGAGGTCGGTGACAATCTGCAGACGGTGCAGCGAGGTGGCGAAACACGAGATCAGCACGCGGCCCCGGGCGTCGGTCATGATTTGTGCCAGCCGGTCGCGGACTGCGCGCTCGGAGGGAGTTAGGCCCGGCCGTTCCACGTTGGTGGAGTCCGAAAAGAGCGCCAATACCCCCTTGCGGCCATAGTCGGCCAGGGTGTGCAGATCGCTCACGCGCTGATCTGTGGGCGTCGGGTCGAACTTGAAGTCGCCGGTGTGGAGGAGCGTGCCGAGCGGTGTGGTCAGCGCCAGCGCGCCCGCTTCGATCGTGCTGTGGGTGAGGTGAATGAATTCCACGTGGAATGGCCCCACCTCAAAAGACTCGCCGGGGTGTATCTCCCGCAGTCTCACGCTTTCGCCTAGGCCATGCTCCTCCAGCTTGGCGCGCGCCAATGCCAAGGTGAACGGCGTTCCATAGACCGGAGCATCCACTTCGTCTAGCGCGTAGGGGAGGGCTCCAATGTGGTCTTCGTGGGCGTGGGTTAATAGGATGGCTCTGAGGCGGTCCTGGTTCTCCCGCACGTAAGCGAGGTCGGGAACTACGATGTCCACACCCAAGAGCTCGGCGTCCGGAAACATGACGCCGCAATCGACCACCACCAGATGGTCGTCATACTCATAGGCCATCATGTTCATGCCGAATTCGCCCAGACCCCCGAGCGGAATGGCTCTTAGCTTGTGAGTTGAAGATGGAATACGCGTGCCTCCTTCAGAACAGACATCGTATCATATTTGCGCCGGTCGCGAGGGTAAGCGCAGGCGCTGAGGCGGCGTAGACGCTGCGGCCAGAAAGCCGGGCAGGCTCTCCCGGCGTCGGAGGTCCAACAGAGGAGGCACGAGGGCGCTCGCCCTACAGTTTTTGGGAATCGTTTTCGTGGCATTTAGACTCTAATTATGAAGAGGCCCGGCAGGGGTTGCAGGAAGGGAACCGCTCCGTTGAAAGGAGTGGGAGATGAAGTACGCGAAGACGGTCCTCGCGTTGCCTGCAATTCCTCTATACGTCAGCTCGGCTCCGGGTGTAGACCGTCACCCACTGACCCGGTGCCGGCCAACGAATAAGGAATCGAGCTGGATTTCGAAGCCCTGAAAATCTGAGGGAGGTGCAGGTATGACGACCAAAGTTCAGGTGGTTTTCTACAGCATGTACGGCCACGTCTATAAGCTGGCTGAGGCGGTAGCGGCAGGAGCGCGGGAGGTGGAGGGTGTCGAAGTGGCGCTCTATCAGGTGCCGGAACTAGTTCCGGACGAGGTGCTTGCGAGGAGCGGAGCAAAGGACGCGCGCGCGGCCTTCGCCCATGTCCCGGTAGCCAAGCCGGAACAGCTCGCTGAGGCCGATGCCATTATCTTTGGAACGCCCGCGCGTTTTGGAAACATGTGTGCCCAGATGCGAAACTTTCTCGATCAGACGGGGCAACTCTGGGCCAAGGGGGTGCTGGTGGGTAAGCTGGGCAGCGTGTTCACCTCCACCGCGACGCAGCACGGTGGCCAGGAAACCACGATCACCAGTTTTCACTCCACGCTGCTGCACCACGGAATGATCATCGTCGGAGTGCCGTACGCCGAGCAGCGTCTTTTGAACATGAAGGAAATCACCGGCGGCACGCCTTACGGTGCCTCGACGCTCGCGGGCGGCGACGGGTCGCGCCAACCCACCGAAAATGAGCTTGCCATCGCGCGCTATCAGGGGCGGCACGTGGCACAGCTCGCACGCAAGCTCAAAGGGTGAGATCGCAGGGCAGTCCTTTTGCGGTCAGAACTCCTTCAAGGCAGATGTCCTCGACGTTGACGAGCAAGCAGCGTAGCGGTATAAATCCGGCCAATGGGTACTTACCGGTTACCCCGCTGCGTGGTGATTCTTGTCTTTGCCCCAGCGATCTGCGCCACAGCGGCTGAAAAGCCCCAGACGTGGTTAGAGGTGCGGAGTCCGCATTTCACTGTGTCGGGCAACGTCGAGGACAAGCAGGCGCGACGAGTGGCTCACCAGTTCGAGCAAATCCGCGCCGTCTTCCAGCAGACATTCCCCAAGATACGGGTAGATCCGGCCGGGCCGGTGATCATCCTGGCGCTGAAAGACGAGAGGAGCTTTAAGACGTTGCTGCCCCAGTTCTGGGAGCAGAAAGGCCAGTTACATCCAGCGGAATCTTTGTCGGAGGGTCGGAGAAGCACTATGTGGCGCTTCGTCTCGACGTGGAGGACGTCAACCCGTACCACACCGTCTATCACGAGTATGTCCATATGCTGATGAAGCTGAACCTCCCGTGGGTACCGGCCTGGTTGAACGAAGGGGTCGCCGAGTTCCACAACTATTCTGTGATTCACGAGCGGTAGGTCGAGCTGGGACGCCCATCCGAAGCCCATGTTGCACTACTGCGTGAGAAAACGCTTCTGCCTCTGGAGTTGTTGCTCAACGTTGATCAGTCCTCGCCTTACTACAACGAGGAAAACAAAGCGTCCATTTTCTACGCGCAGTCGTGGGCCCTGACGCATTTCCTGATGCTTGGCGACCGTATGCAGCACAGCAAGCAGTTGGCAGAGTTCCTCACGCTCATCGGCAACGGTGTAGATCAGCAAGAGGCAGTGAAACGCACTTTTGGTGATCTCAATGACCTGCAGGACCAACTGCGAAGGTACGTTGCGCAGATGCTGATGTCCTACGCGCGGGTGAAGGCCTCAACGGGAGTTGACGACAAGGCTTTCGTCGCGAGGGGGATTTCGGCAGCGGAATCTGTTGCGCTGCGCGGGGACTTCCTCGTGCATAATCAGAGATATTCAGAAGCGAAAGCTTTGCTGGAAGAGGCCGTGCGGCTGGACTCCAATCACGCTCCGGCGCTCGAGAGCATGGGATTCCTCGAACTCCAACAAGGGCGTCAACAAGAGGCGAGGAAGTGGTTCACTCAGGCTGTGAAGCTGGATTCGCGGAGCTACCTGGCGCACTACTACTATGCCGTCATGACAATGCAAGGTGCGCCGGATGCGGAGGCAGCTGCGCAGGTTGAGAATAACCTGCGCGCCGCAATCAAGATCAATCCCAACTTTGCTCCGGCTCACGGTACTCTGGCGAACTTTTACGGAATGCGAGGAGAACACTTGGAGGAAGCCCACCGGCTGGCTCTCCAGGCCGTCCAATTGGAACCTGGAAACGTTCACTATTTCCTGAACGTGGGTAGCGTCCTGCTTCGATTGAATCGGGCAGACGACGCCGTGAAGGTAGGCGAGCGCGCCCTGACCCTGGCGAAGTCACGCGAGGAACAATCCACCGTTCAGTCCTTCTCGGAAACGGCGCGCCATTACCAGCAGTATCTGACTGCTCAGAAGCAAGCTGAGGAGCGGAAGCGAACCGCAGAACAGGAATGGCAACGCGAATGGGAGAAACTGAAGACCGCTCGGCAAGCACTTCAGACTGCCAAGGATTCAGTCGGACTGGAGATCGAATCTGGCGATGGCTCGCTGCCTGCGCGCGCCTCGGCCGAAGGCACGATCACTGAGGCCAAGTGCTCGCCATCAGCGTCTATGAAGCTGACGCTCGCCCTCCCCAGCTATAAGCTTGAGCTCCAGGCGCGAGACTACCACCAGGTAGAGTTGCGTGCGGCGAATTCCAAACTGGCAGGCTCTGGTGACCCGTGTAAACAGATCAAGGGTTTGCCAGCCCGGGTGATCTACAAGGTCGGGACAGCGGATGCCGGAGAGGTTGTTTCTATCGAGCTGCGAAAGTAGGGCAGGCCTTTGACCGTTCGTCGCCACGTCAATCGGGCTCCCCATTCTGCCCTCACTCAAGACGATCGAACAATCTGGCGAACCGCTCGAGCGAGAGCTGCTCGGCGCGACTGTTTGAGGGTATCGCGAGGGCCGCCAGCTCTTGCTCTACGCGCTCGCGCCCGTGGATCTTCGCTAGGTTGTTCAGCAGATTCTTCCTCTTCTGTGCAAAGCAGCGCTTCACGAATTCCAGGAACTTCTCTTGGCCTTGCAGGTCCCATTCGGGGAACCTCCGAATCGTCTGAAAACTAACTAGAGCTGAATGAACCTTGGGCTGAGGGGAAAAAGCTCCGGGCGGGAGAGTGATTACGATACGAGGTTGTGAATGGAGTTGCGCAAGGACGCTCAAGTAGCCGTAAGCACGCGTGCCGGGCGCGGCCGCTATCCTCTCTGCGACCTCACGCTGGACCAGCAATGCCATCCCACGGATCCAGGAGGCGGAGCCAAATAGGTGGTGAATGATAGGGGACGTAATGTAATAGGGCAGATTTCCAAAGACGAAACAGTGTGCGCTAGCGTGGCGACGGCAGAGTCCTGCCAGATCGGTGGAGAGAATGTCTGCCTGGAGGATCTCGATCCGCGCGTCGGCGGCAAACCTCTCCTCGAGTTTGCGCGCTAAGGTGGAGTCGATTTCGACGGCGATCACATGTCGCGCGCGGGCCATGAGCAGCTCAGTCATCGCGCCGCGTCCAGGACCGATTTCGATCACCAAGTCATCAGGAAGGATCGCTGCGGCTTCTGCGATGCGCTCGCGGAAGCGCGTATCTCGAAGGAAGTGTTGGCCAAGCTTAGGTCGGCGAGGTTTGGGCACGGAAACAAATTATAGTGCAGTGGAAGCCTTTTGGTCCTGAGGTTCCACCGCCCTGGCACCGCAAGCAGGAATAGCAGAAGGTCCAGGCGCGACGGGCGGAGGGGAAGTGACGGCAGGTTGAACGCTGGACGGGGTGATCGCGGCCATGAGTGCAATGTCCGGCCGTGCCAGTGCACGCAGAGACCTTGACTTTGTTGGGGGCATCTTCTAACGTAGCGGGCTTGGATTTCTCATCCTAATTAATAGGAGTGGCGCCGTGCGAATAGTCTTTGTTGCGTCGGAAGGTGTTCCGCACTCCAAGACGGGCGGACTGGCGGATGTGATCGGGGCATTACCCAAAGCACTGGCGGCGCTTGGCTTCGAAATCGAGGTGTTTTTGCCTCGGTATCGGATGACCAAACCGGGTCGGCGTTTGCCCCAGCTTCAGAGTCTGACCATCCCGCTGGCCTCCGGATTCAAGTTCGCTTCCATTCAGGACGGGGCCAGCAGAGATGGTGTCCAGTTCTACCTGGTGGATTGCCCGCAGTTCTTTGACCGCGAGGGCCTATACCAGGAGAAAGGTGAGGATTATCCCGACAACGCTGCGCGCTTCGCTGCCTTCTCGCTGGCAGCACTGGAATTCATGAAGCGGTCTGCGACACCGCCGGAGATCATCCATTGCCATGACTGGCAGTCCGCGCTGTTGCCTATCTACCTGCGTAACCTGTACGCGGAGGACGATTTCTTCCGGAATTCGGCCGTGGTCTTTACCATTCACAACCTGGGATATCAGGGCCTCTTCCCGCCACACGTTCTTCCCCAGATTTCTCTGCACGCGGGTCTATTTACAATCGATGGGCTGGAGTATTACGGTAAAGTTAACCTCTTGAAAGGTGGAATTATCTATTCTGATTTCGTCACCACGGTCAGCCGCAAGTATGCGGAGGAGATCCAGACACCGGAGTTCGGTTACGGGTTGGAGGGCGTGCTCAAATCTCGCGGGGACCGCCTCCAGGGTATTGTGAACGGGGTTGACTACGACGCCTGGAACCCGGCTAGCGACAAGCTCATCGCCGCCAATTTCACCCCCGAGAACCTGAAGGGCAAGGAAACCTGCAAGAAGGCGCTGCTGGAGAGGATGGGGATCCAGGAGCCGGCGCTCGATCGGCCGCTCATCGGTATTGTCTCAAGGTTTGCCGCGCAGAAGGGATTCGACCTGATCGCGGGCATCGCGGAGCAACTGGCGGCGCTGAACCTTTACGTCGTCGCACTCGGCACTGGCGAGCCTGCGTATGAGGAACTTTTCCGGACCATGGCGGCAAAACATCCCGACAAGTTCCTGGTCGCAATTGCTTACGACAATACCTTGGCCCACCAGATCGAGGCCGGGGCGGACATGTTCCTGATGCCCTCCCGCTATGAACCGTGCGGCCTGAACCAGATATACAGCATGAAATACGGCACGGTGCCCGTGGTGAGGGCGACCGGAGGGCTCGACGACACCGTCGATCCCTTTGATGGTAAGTCGGGCACGGGCTTCAAATTCACCGATTATTCTCCCCAGGCGCTGCTGGCGGTCATCCAGCAAGCCCTGGAGGTCTATCGCCAGCCCAAGGTGTGGCAGCGACTGATGAACAACTGCCTGCGGAAAGATTTCTCCTGGGCCACCTCGGCGAAGCAATACGCGAAGATTTACCAGGCCGCACATCAAGCCAAGGCCAAACCGGGAGCGGCGGCCGAAGCGTCGAAGTCCTGAGCCCGTCCCTACTATTGGAGGATGCAGAGCATGGCCGGCAGTCACACCTTGGAATTCACTGATCAGAACTTCGACCAGGAAGTGTTGAAGTCCGATCAGCCGGTGCTGGTGGATTTCTGGGCGGTATGGTGCGCCCCGTGCCGGATGATGGCGCCGGCGGTGGAAGCTATCGCCGATGAGTATGCCGGTCGCGCCAAAGTGGGCAAACTCAACGTGGACGAAAACCTCTCGGTCACGAGCCGCTATCAGATCCGCGGGATACCTACCCTTCTGCTGTTCAAGAACGGACAAATCCAGGAGCAGTTGGTGGGGGCCACGTCCAAGGAAGTCATCAGCAAGCTGCTCGACAAGCACCTCTAGGACTTCGGTCGCGCTCGCTTTCGGACTCCGGAGAAGGGAGAATTCGAGGCGAGGCCTCCCTCTAACCCGGCAGGTAATGCGCCCGCGACGCGAAGGGCGGCTTGCGACTTCTGCCATCTCACCTGCAGCCTGAAGAATCGTTCGGGGTAGAATGTGATTTCACCATCACGTCTCTTGGGAGAATGAAGAAGATAGGTATGTCAGAGAATGTTGTCGTAGTGGGCGTTCAGTGGGGTGATGAAGGGAAGGGCAAGGTGGTCGACGCCCTGGCGGAGTACTTCGACATCGTCGCCCGGTACCAGGGAGGCGCCAATGCCGGGCACACCGTGTTGGTGAACGGGAACAAGTTTGTTCTCCAGCTTCTCCCCACCGGCATTGTTCGCCCAGACAAGACCGCCGTGATCGGCAACGGGGTGGTGGTAGATCCGGAAGCGTTGCTGCGCGAGATCAAGGCCCTGGAAGAACGCGGGGTAAAGGTGAACAACAGGCTGCTGCTCAGTGATCGCGCGCATCTGATTCTGCCTTACCATCGCGCCCACGAGATAGCCGCTGAGGAGGCACGCGGGGTCGGCAAGATTGGCACCACAGCGAAAGGGATCGGTCCCTCTTATGAGGACAAAGCTGGCCGCCGGGGACTCCGTGCCGGCGATCTGCGCGATCCAGAGGGGTTCCGGCAGAAGTGCACCCAAGTAGTGAATGAGAAGAACCGCATTGCCTCGGCGCTGTTTGGGGGCAGCACGCTGGATGCGCAGGAGCTGGTCGAGCATTATCTGGCCCTCGCGCAGGGTCTGGTACCGTACCTCGCTGATGTCTCCGCTTACTTGAATGGGGAAATGGACCGAGGTAAGCACGTGCTTTTCGAAGGCGCGCAGGGGACGCTGTTAGATCTCGACCACGGGACCTATCCGTTTGTGACTTCTTCGAGCGCGGCGGCCGGTGGGGCCTGCACCGGAACCGGCGTGGGGCCAACCCGCATCAGCTCTGTAGTGGGGGTCTCGAAAGCTTACGCCACGCGCGTGGGGAGCGGGCCCTTTCCCACGGAAACTAAGGGTCCGGAGGGCGAACAGATCCGCGAGCGGGGTGGGGAATACGGTGCCGTCACGGGACGCCCACGTCGCTGTGGCTGGTTTGACGTCCCAGCGGCGCGTTATAGCGCACGCGTGAATTACTTGAGCGCCCTCATCATTACCAAGCTCGACATTCTCGATCCTCTTCCGGAAATTCCGGTCGGTGTAGAATACGAATACAAGGGCAAACGTTTTGCCGATTTCCCGCCCGAGATTGAGACCTTGGAGGACTTACGGGTCCATTTCCACGTGATGGCTGGGTGGCAGCAACCCACGTATGGCCTGAGGGATTTTGCCCGGCTGCCGAGCAAGGCCCAGGACTATCTGCGCTTCCTCTCCGACCAAGTAGGGGTGGAAATTGCGATTGTTTCGACAGGCCCGGAGCGTGACCAAGCCATTTGGCTCGAGCAGAGCCGCTTTGCGAACTTGGTCGCCTCCTTGAGCCGATAGTGGTTTGCGGTGGCTTTGGCAGGTGGGCCCACTCCCGCAGAAAGACTTGCCATTCCCGAAGCGTTTGCCATGACCGTCAGTTACGAACAAGCGTTGTCCATCGTTCACGAGAGACTCACCGGGGCGAATCCCAGTCCTGCCACAGAAACGTTGCCTTTGGACCACGCGCGCGGCCGGGTCCTCGCCGGGGACGTTCTAGCGGACCGCGATTACCCGCCCTTTCATCGGGCGACCCGAGATGGTTACGCGGTGCGTTCGGCCGACCTGAGCGCCTTGCCTGCTACCCTCCAGTGTGCGGGTGAAATTCGCGCCGGACAGCATTTCGCTGGAAAGGTTGGCCCGGGCCAATGCGTGGCGATCATGACCGGCGCTCCCCTGCCGGTCGGCGCGGACGCTGTGGTGATGCTGGAACACACACGGGCCCACGGTGAGCAACTGGAAGTGTTGCGGGCTGTGGGCATTTGGGAAAATGTGGTGCGGCGGGGTAGTGAAGTGGCGGCAGGCGCTCGGGTCCTGCCTCGGGGGAGATGGCTGGGCGCCAGTGACATGGGATTGCTGGCGACGGTGGGCCAGACGCGCGTGGCGGTCTACCGCCAGCCGGTGGTGGCCATTCTGCCCACGGGGGATGAAGTTGTGCCCGTCGAGCAGCAGCCGGAGTGGTTTCAGATCCGCAACAGCAACGCGGTAGCGCTCTCCGTTCAAGTGGCCACGGCGGGCGGCGCCCCCAGGCAGCTTGGCGTCGCGCCGGACCAGAAAGACCGTTTGCGAGATTTGATCCACGATGGTTTGCGTTCCGATCTATTGCTGGTGAGTGGCGGCGTCTCTATGGGCAGGTACGATTTTGTGGAGCAAGTGCTCGCCGAGCTTGGAGCGGAGTTCTACATCCGGGGGGTGGCCATACGACCGGGGCGACCGTTACTTTTCGGCCGCGCCCGCGGGACTTTCTTTTTCGCACTGCCGGGCAACCCCGTCTCTACCTTTGTTACGTTCGAGCTGTTTGTGCGGTCGGCGATCGCGATGCTGGGGGGAGCGGCGTTTGAGCCTCCGGTCTTTCTTTGCGCTCGCTTGGCGAAGCCATTCCGGCAGAAGCTAGGTCTGACCGCTTTCATGCCTGCCCGTGTTCAGGTGCAGAGGGGCGAGCCGGTGGTGGAGCTGGTCGGCTGGCAGGGTTCGGGGGACTTAGTGGGCGTCGCCGCCGCCAATGCCTTCTTGGTGGTTCGCCCCGAGCAAAACGAGTTGGCTGCTGGCGATTGGGTGGACGTGCTGCCGAAACCGCAGTGACTGGCATTCAGTGACCAGTAAGGAGCAGGCCACAGTTGACAGTCTTCAGTTTAGAGTCATGACCACGGCGGGAAGGTGTTGAAGACTAATCGTGGTGGTCCTTTCGACATTTAACTGTAAACTGTTAACTGTCGACTGTGGACTCTCGCCTCTCCACTCGTCACTTGTCATGGGTAGCTTGTCATCGTGTCCAAGAAGTTGAGCCATTACGACTCGGCTGGCCGCGCCCGAATGGTGGACGTTTCTCCCAAAGCTGATACGTTACGGCAGGCGACGGCGAGCGTACTGGTCAAGATGAGCCCTCGTGCCCGCCGAGCCGTGAAGCGGAACCCCAAGGGGGATCCTCTCGAAATCGCCCGTATTGCGGGCATCGCTGCAGCTAAGCGGACGGCGGAGCTGATCCCACTTTGTCATCCTTTGTTGTTAAGCCATATTGATGTCCAGGCAGATTTTTGTAAGAATGGCATTTTCATCAGCTCGACGGTGCGCGCGACGGGGCCGACGGGGGTCGAAATGGAAGCGCTCACGGCAGTGGCCGTGGCGGCCCTGACGGTCTATGATATGTGTAAGGCCGTTGACCGAGGAATCGAGATCACCGAGCTCAGGCTTCTGGAGAAAAGCGGCGGGAAGAGTGGTACCTATCGCGCTCCGGGTCGGCGGGCGCGCTGCTTGACGTGAGATTTTGGGGAAAGGCTGGCGACCGTGCCGTTAACTCTCAAGATTCTCGTCGTGGACGACAACCCGACGATTCTGAAGCTGATTTGCCAAAGCCTCGACAAATGTGGCGAGTTGATAACCGCCACGGACGGCGCCGATGCGCTCATGAAGGCCATCGAGCTGAAGCCGGATCTAATTATCTCCGATTATTCCATGCCGGTGATGGACGGGAGGGCGCTGTTCGAAAAGCTCCGTGCCCGCAAGGAGACCCAGAACACCCCCTTCGTCTTCTTGGCCTCGCAAAAAGAAGTGGACGAGCGTCTGCGGATGGTGGTGGACGGAGTAGAAGACTACTTCACTAAGCCGTTTTTTGTGCGGGACCTGGGCCAGCAGGCCCGCCGCATCACGGCCCGCCTCCACCAGCAGAGAATGGAAAAAGAAGGCGCCCGCGGTGGTCGCATCAGTGGGCGGCTGAGCGAGATGAACCTGATCGACTGGATGCAGTCGCTCGAGCAAGGCCGCAAGACTTGCGCGCTCCTCCTCCACAAGGGGAATGAGGAGTGCACGATGTATTTCAACGAGGGGCAGGTCACCCACGCCGTGTACGGCGATTTGGTCGGAGATCCCGCCGTGTTCAAGGTCCTGACGTGGACCGATGGCGAGTGGGAAGTGGATTTTCAGAAGAACTCGCCGGAGCGGACCATCACGATGTCCGCGCAGGTCCTGATGATGGAAGGCCTGCGGTTGCTCGACGAGGCTAATCGCGACGCCGGCGGGTAGCCTTCATGTTGCGCTCAGTGACCTGAATTCCGATTCTTCCAGCTCGCGGGTACGCCGGCAACCTTCCTCCGATGCCTCCTTTACTTCGCGCCAAGATCCTTGTGGTCAGCGATTCAGCCGCAGCGGGCCGGCGTGAGGACCGGTCGGGCCCTGCCATGCGTGAGCTGTTAGAGGCGCGAGGCTGGGCGGTGTCGCCCGCGGAAGTCCTGTCTGACGATGCAGAGCGCATTCGCCGCCGGCTTGAAACGCTGACTGATGCTGACGACTGCGACGCTATTTTCACGTCGGGAGGGACAGGCCTCGGGCCTCGCGACGTCACTCCTGAGGCGACGCGGGCGGTGATTGAGAAAGAAGTTCCGGGGCTCGCGGAATTGATGCGCGCGGGAGGTGTCCAGAGGAATCGCCGGGCCGCGCTTTCCCGCGGGCTGGTGGGAGTACGGAAGGGCAAACTCATCGTCAATCTTCCCGGCAGCCCGCGCGGCGCTCGCGAGTCGCTCGAGAGCATCCTGGAGCTCTTGCCCCACGCCATTGACCTCCTTCAGGGCCGGACCAAGCACCCGGAATAATCTGCTGGGGGCGCCCTGCTCAGTAAGGTAATCGCGGGATTTCTCGGTGATTGTGTGGGTCCGCTGTGCTATCATTCGGGCTTCGCAAGGAGGGAAGGTGCTGAATCAATACGGACCTATCCTGATGTTTCTGGCACTCGCCGCTATCTTTCCGCCTCTTACGCTGTGGATCTTCAAGCTCATCCGTCCCACATTCCGACCGACGCCTGAGAAGGTCATGCCTTACGAGTGCGGGATCACACCTGAATCCGATGCCCGTGGCCGTTACACGGTGCGGTTTTATGTAATTGCCATCCTTTTCGTGATCTTCGATGTGGAGACCGTCTTCCTTTATCCCTGGGCCGTCCAGTATCAGGTGTTGGGATTGTTTGGCTTGGTCGAGATGCTGGTGTTTCTTGGCATCCTGATCGTCGGTTACATCTGGATTTGGAAGCGCGGCGCGCTGGAATGGATCTAGTCGCGGGTTACTGGATAGACTCTGGCGACGATATTGCCTGCCATCTTGTCAGCCCGAAGCAAGCACAGGGAAACCTTCAGGACGCAGACACTCCGCAGGTGAGAAACCCTAATCAGGTTTTCTTGACCTCGCATGAACTAGCGTGCGCGGATCGATTCTCAGAAATCAGAGGTGACTTCGTGGGGCGGCTTGGTGCGAGGGCCAAGGGCCGGGGGAATGCTTCCGTGCGAGCGGGCTGATCCGACCAAGCATCGGGCGGATGCGTGAATCGGCAAGAGGCGTGAATGAAATCTGTGGTCGCAAGGACAGACCTTCAAGAGCAAAGCGATGGAACTACAACTCAACCCAGATGAAGTTGTGGCAATCACAAATCTGATTCTCCGATATATCGAACGTCCGCCCTTGGATGACCATTTGCGTGGGCGGCTTGCCGGGGAACTCGACACTCTCCGTCTCTCGGGTCTGCGCCCTTACGGCGCGTCGCTCGAACAAGACCCAACCCACGCCTCCAACTACTACCTTGCTGTGGATGTGTTGGCCGGAGGCACTGCCATACCTTCACTACTGCATCTGGTTCCTGTTTCGGCACCTTCTAGCGCACGGTTTCCCAGAGTAACTCAGACAGCGCGGATTCGTATCGGCGACGGCAAGGAAATGCTGTTGAACGTCATTATGTTTACGTCCGGCGATTATGAGAACGTTCGTCTCTTCGCCGAGGAAGTCAACCCCACGTTTCTGCCCAGACCGCAGGGAGCGCTGCCGGCAATTGCCGCCGGAAACCGGCATCCAGAAATCAGTCTCCCGGCTGTTTTCGAGGCCTATCGCATCATACTTCAGAACACAAACGTCAACATGGCCTCCACGGTTCAGCTTTCCGCCACCCGCGAAATGACCACAGAGGATGCACTCGCCGCGCGCGAAGGCGAAGACCCGGTCGCTCCTGGCCACACTCGGGTCTCCATCCGGCATCTGTATCATGCCGGCCTCTGGGCGGCCATCCGGGCCGGGTGGCGACAGGGCTACACCGCCGAAGCCGACCACTTCATTGTCTCTGGCAACGGTCCTGATGAGATCCGCCGCTCGGTAGACGTCGTAAAGGAAGCCATCCGCCACGCGGTGGGATACACAAAGTTCACTACGGACACTTCGAAATTATTCGTGCTGGAAGCCGATCTTCGCCATCCGCAGGCGTGGAGCGATTCTGTCGTGGCCGATAAGTTCCAGGAGCTGTTCTCCGACGAGGAACGGCGCTGGATCTTGGCGGAATATTCCCAGCCCTTCCGGATCGACGGCGGGGCCTATCAGTTTTCCAGAGAAGAAATCCTGCGGTTAGCGGTCAAGTTCGGTCAGAGTCTGAAACTCAACGAAGAGCTTTTCGATACGATCCGCGCGGCCAAGGCGCAGCTCAAATTCGGTGGCAACTTCGACTTCGAACCATCCCTCGACGAAGCCGAGTCACTCACCACCGCCAAAGAACTCCTCTTCTATATGCATTGGTTGAAGGCGCGGGGGCGACCCGCCCAGCTCGTGCCGCCCAATCTCGGCTTCAAGAAGCGGCAAGCCTACCCGGTAGAGCTGCGGACCACTCCGGCCAACGGCATCGGCTTGGTGGAATACTGTCATCACAAGATGTGGCCTGAGTTGCAGCCGCGGGTTGAGAGGGATTTCCACGGTAAGGCGCTTGAGGAACTGGCAGCGAGAGTGTCGGAGCTGGCCGCAGTGGCACGCCATTTTGACGGTACGCTGAGTATTCACTCCGGCAGCGGGAAGCAGCCTGAGGTTCTGGAGCGAATTGGGAAGGCGACGGCTGGCCGGGTCAACTACAAAATTTCCGGTGAACTGCAACTGCAATTGTTCGACGTGCTTTCCGAGCAGCCCGCCGGCTCTCGCTGGCGGCAGTTGTTCGAGCGGATGGTGGACCGAGCAAATCGGTTTGCTGCCAGTGGAGCTTTCGGCGCCGAGAGTGAGCTTGCTGCCCAGTACGCGAAAATGGGTCGCGGGAGCTACCTGGGCGACGCTTCGCGGGGACGCGTGGACGGGAATCTCTTCCTGGTGTTCTGGCTGGGCAACATGGTTGGGAGCCGAGATATCAACTCGCCTGATGGAGACCGGCGGTTCTTCAAGGAGAAAATCGACGAGTTGCCGGAGGACTTACGCCAGGAAGTGCGCCGGCGGAATTGCCGCTATGTCGTTTGGCTCGCCGAACACTTGCGCGGGTGAGCTGATCTGAAAGCTTACGGACTTCGCGATGGCAATGTCCGTGTAGATCGCCTCGATGGCACGGCAAGAGCCTCTGCTTTCAGGCCCGGCGGCCACGAGAGCATAGGCGGGGGCGAAAACCCTAGGAGCCGCGGCCCCACGGCTGCTATCTTTGCTCCGGCAGGGACGAGACACAAACTCTGCATTTTAGCCAACGGGCTGGCCGTTCAGGGACAAGTGGTCTTGAATCTGCCTCGCGGTGTGTGGACTTGAGATCAACCGCCGAGGGAGGACTGCAAATCACCACGAGCCGTCCGAAGTCCTGATTACACCCCGCTGTACGCAGAGAACCCGCCATCTATGGGAACGATGACTCCGGTGACAAAGGCCGAAGCTTCTGAAAGAAGCCACAAGACCGCACCAAACAAATCCTCCGGCTCACCAAAACGCCCCATGGGAGTGTGAGCGATGATCGACTGACCGCGCGGTGTCAGTTCGCGCGTCTGTTCGTCATAGAGCAGAAACCTGTTCTGTGCCGTAAGGAAAAAACCGGGCGCGATGGCGTTGACCCGAATTCGAGGGGAATACTGCTGGGCCAGATGTACCGCCAGCCATTGAGTGAAGTTGCTCACTCCGGCCTTTGCCGCTGAATAGGCTGGAATACGGGTCAAGGGGCGAAAGGCGTTCATGGAGGAGATGTTGAGAATAGTCCCTTTGCCCTTTTCGCCCATGAGCTTGCCAAAGACTTGGCAAGGAAGCATGGTGCCCAGGATGTTCAAGTCAAAAACCCACCGCAAAGCGTCAACCGGCAGATCAAAAAAGGAGAGGTTTGGACTAGTCGTGGCCTGGGGTTTGTTGCCTCCGGCGGCGTTCACTAGGCAGTCGATCCCGGCGAACTTATTCACGACGGCCTCGGCGGCTTGGCGCAGGCTGCCCATGTCCAGGACGTCGGTGTCAACAGCCATTGCCTGGTTCGCTCCGGGCCCCATGCGTTCAAGCAGTCTTTGCGCCGGCGCGAGATTCCGATCCAAGAGAGCGACGTTGGCCCCGCAGCCCACCAGCGCGCAGGCAATTTCACCCCCAAGAATGCCTGTTCCACCGGTGATAACGACCGTTTGACCAGTAAAATCATACAAGCGGGTCAGCTCAGCCAAGTCCATTCAGGTGTCACCTCCATCATCTTCGGGTTCAATCTTCCTTGTGTCCATCTATCGGATTAATCCGGAGAAGCAACTGATCGAGCCTGTCAAGTATACCCCGGCGCGTTCTATTGAATCCCGCATAACATGGCGACAGTGCTTTTTACACCACTTTACACACATTCAAACAGACAGAAATACTCTATGCAGCATGTTGGATGTCGAGAAAATGTCGCGTCCAGGTGGTCCTTGCGATCTTGATGGGACGTTGACAGTGGAGTAGAGTGTAGCAAATGTGCCCTCTGAGCGGCAGAAAGTGGTTAGGTTGCCTGTGGCCCACCGTCATCATGAGTGGGGCCATGTTGGCGCAGACTCCAACTAAAAGCCCGCATCTCAATCTGCGCCTGCTGAAAGGTCGGCTCTCCGTCTGCCGGATGGACCCCGGCGAGAGAATCCCTGCCTGGGCCGTGCGCGGCGGGGAGTTCACCTCCACTACCCGGACGGCTGACGAGCTGTCGGTGGTGTGCACCGAAGGTGCCGCTCCGAAAGGCACAAAGTGCGAAACCGGTTGGCGCATCTTCAAGATTGAGGGGCCCTTGGACTTTGCGCTCACGGGGATCCTGGTCGCGGTTGCTAAGCCGTTGGCCGATGCAGGCGTGAGCATTTTTGCGGTGTCCACGTACGATACCGACTATCTGATGGCTAAGAAACAGAACATCGAGAAAGCCGTGCGTGCATTAGCGGCAGCAGGCCACCATGTGAAGCACCAATAGGCTGTGAGGAGCGGACTCAAATGTCCGTTGATCGTTTGATCTCATCCCGTCGACCTTGAACAAACGGCCCCGACGCCCCCAAGGCGGCGGTCTATTGGAAACATCATTCAGCTTGCTTCCAGAAAGCCGTAATCAGCCGCGGACAGCGCGGCATTCTCCTTAACGTCCGGCGTGGACCCTCGGTCAACTGCCAGTAGTCCTTTGGGCACACATTGGGCAACGCGTGCCGCTTCCAGTAGCCCCGGATGTACTCCACTGGATTCAGCATGATTTTCTAGGATGGACAACCGCCTAACGCCCACGTTCAGCGGCCGGCATGAGCCATAGCCAATAACGGTCCGACGCGACGACTTGTTAGGCGCCCGCCGCACCAGGATTATGGTCGGAGTGCCCACAGCGTGTTCACGTCGTGGGCGGATACCCACACGATGTCGTTGGCGACCCTGACCGCGCCACTCCCCATCGGCGGCCCAAAGCGGGCCACGACCCGGTTCGTTGCCGGGTCGATGGCCGACAAGAACACCTTGTTCGCACGAACCCAGACGCGGTCAACTCCCGCCGCGATGGTTGCGACCACGCGGTTCGTTGCGGGATCGATCCGACTCACCGTGCCATCCCCTTGATTGAGGGCCCACACGCCGCCCGCGCCCGCGGCAAGGAAGCGTGGTACAGACCCCACGGGGATGGTCGCGACCACCCGATTGGTACGGGGATCGATGCGCTGGACGGAGCCTGCCACGCGGGCGTCCTCCTTGCCGGTGTTTGTGATCCAAACGGCATCGAAGCCGAACGCCGCGGCATACGAATCTGGCTTGACTCTAATCCGATGGACGATGCGATTCGCGCCAGGATCGATGCGCGCGAGCGTCCCAGTGCTATCGGTCAGGAACCAGACCGATCCCGCGCCCACGGCGACGCTGAGCTCGCCCGTCGGCTCCGCGAGTCCGGTGGGAATCACGGCGGTGACGGTCGACAAGCGTGTGTCAATGCGATAGAGCGCCTTCTCACGGCAGCTTGCCACCCACAACGCTCCAAAGCCAACCGCCATCGCGCCGCAGGGTTCCGGCACCGCGACGCTTGCGACCGGCGTCGGGCTACCGAGGACGAGCTTCTCGACGCGATCGACGTTGGTGACCCAAACACCGCTGTCATCCGACGCTAGAAAGTCCGGGAAGCCCGAGACCTTGAGGGTCGCGACCGCTTGCTGCGCAATCGGAAGTGTCGGGGGTGGCGAGGCTTGCTGCGCAAGCGCCGTGTGCGCGATCGAGATGCCGAAGAGAATGAGGCGGACTGTTTTCATCAAAGTGCCTCCGCCAGTGCCGGTTTCGTGACGGGTGAAATGCTTTGTGTGGACGGCGGCTTCCTGGCCCCGGGCGTTGGCGAGGCCGTTCCGCTTTGATCGGCCTTGGGTAGCATGAGCCATTGCGGAGCGAACCCATGATGGGTGATCCTACGTCTGCGGTTCCGCAGGCGCTCCCCTGAAAACTCAGAACTTCCAATCCGTTGACAACCGAACGGCGTTCCCCCGAAGGGTGCCCAGTGATTGTGCGCTGTTGTAGTGGATATAGCCGAGCGTGAGGGAAAGCCGGCTGTTCACTTTCAGATTGAGGGCAGGGTTCAGAAGCAAAGCGCGCGTCAGAGCCTGCCCCTGCTCGACCTGTTGTACGCCGATGCCGCCCGAAAAGTCGTAGCCGACCGGCCCCCCGAGTCTTCCGTAAAGCCGCGTGGTCAAGTGGTGGCGTTGGTAGAAGGCAGGGGTAAAGAATCCCAAGAAGATGTTCCCCTGCTGCCCAGAGTAGCCGTAGGCCAGCCCGGAATAGCCCAAGTCGAAAGAACAGCAGTCAGACTGGAAGAGGTTCCGGTTGAAGGTAGCCGAGCCGCCATGCGCTTGGGCGTGGTCCGCTTTGTTCTCGACCACCTGCGTTGTTCCATGGACGATGCTCACGTGTTCGTAAGGCTGAGAGGAGTAGCGGGCGAAGAAGTAATCGAGGCGCAAATCCGTGCGGCGATTTAATAAGAAATTCAAGCCGCTGCTCAGACGGTTTTCCATGATACCGAGGCGGACTGAGGTCGGTGTATAGGTGATGGCAGAGCGAGCAGCGGTTAGATCGATGCTGACCTTCTTTCGCAAAGCGTAGCTCAGGTTGGCGAATCCTACAGGACTGAATTCCGCGGTGGGGATAGGCTGCGCCTGGCTGGGGATGTTGGCAAGATTGCCGGGTCCAAACCGGACCAAGCCAGCGCCGCCTCGGAATGTGAGGCGCGGCGACAGCCACGTAGTTTGCCGGTAAAGGAACTGCGATGGGCCCACAGCGCCGCGAATGCCGCCGGAGGGACTATTCGAGGGCAGGTAGTACAAAGATATGTAAGAGTCCGTCCGCGGCAGCGCGGAGAACCCCAAGGTCGTTTCATAGCCGAAGGTACGCAGATCTTCATTGCCCAATCCGGTCCGCTCCCCGAACACGTTGGCAGAGCCGATCTCGCGCGCGTAGGAGGCCGAAACGTGCAGGGCAACGCGCGACTCGTCACGGATGCTCTTTTCGAGTGCCCGGACGTCAGGATTGTTCGGAATGAGGCGGTCTGCCTGCGCGAGGAGCTCACGGGCCCGTCGTCGGTTATGACGCGCGCGCTCAAGGTTAACCAGCAGGATGAGCGCATCGAACTCATTGGGGCGTTCTTCGACCAGCTTCGTCACGAGTTTATGCGCGTATGTCACATCGCCTTGGTAGTAGGCAGCTCGTGCATTGCCGAGCAAAGCCTCGAAGTCGGTGGGGTCCGCTTTCAGCAGCTGATTGAACTGCTGGAGCGCATTCCGGTAATGACCCTGGTAAAGGTCCACGTATGCGAGCTCTACTCGCGCGTCGTGGTTCTCGGAGTCAGTTGAAAGCATGGACGTCAGAATCTGGCGCGCGGTCCAGTAATCTTTCTGGCGTGCTGCAATCCGCGCTAATTCCAGCCGGTAGCCGGAGTTGGAAGGGTATCGTGCAGCCAGTCGCTGGAAGATGGATAGGGAATCGGACAGACGTCCCGACCAAAGATAGACGCGACCAAGACCTTCGAGGGCCTCGGCATCATCCGGACGTTTTTCCAGAATTCCCCGGTAAGCGCTTATTGACTCGGCGTAGTGCCCGCTGAAGCCCAAGACCTGAGCCAACCCCAGTTGGGCTTCGCGATCGCCAGGAGCGATTTCCAGCACACGCTTATATGCCTGGCTTGCAGCCTGGTAGTTCTTCAACCGAGTCTCAGCGGCGGCGACTCCCTTGAGCGCGTCGAGGTCCTTCGGATCCCGGGCCAGGCGTTCCCGATATTGAGCCTCGAGCTGAGCGGGATCGGGAGCCCTCGAGGGTTCACTGATAGCGACATTCCTACCCTGGATGGCGGATGCAGGCTGTGCGCCCAGACTGGGTGCGGGGCCCTCCAAGCCAAGGACTAGCACGATCAGCAAGGCTTTACTCGCTACCGCAGTCATACGAAGCTTTGACTGAGCGCTTAAGGCCATGGTCTCCACGAAGTTGCCTGAGCGATTTAGGTTCGCTCCTTAAGAATTCGCCTTCCTGCGGCAGCCGGGGCACCACATGCACAGGCGATTAATGTTAACAGAAAAAGGTCCAAAACTCTGTGGAGGTCCTTCTGTGGTCGCTTGGCGAAGACGAGTGGTGGGATACGACCTGCTGCCGGGAGCTCTGGATTTGGAGCTACATTTGTCTCGTAATGCGACAGAGGTCAACAGAGCACCTACTGCGGAAGCAGACACGGGGAGAGGACTGCGCGGCTCTTGAGGAGCGAGACGGTAGACCTAGGGGCTGCTGCCGACGTGAACCACCTTCTCCCAGCGGCGAAACCCTGTGAGGAATCTCAATACTCCCTGAAACCGGTAATACAAAACCAGTTGGCGGTAGCCGATGTTCTCAAGCATCGCGAGAACCAGCAGAGTCACGAGGTCGCGAAACCTGGGATAGCGCCGATAGGTCAGCTCTTCGAGCAAGACCGCGCCGACCGAAAGAAAGCCGCCGTAAACGAAACCCAGCAACACAAACAGGACAATAAGAACGGGAGGCACTGACCCGAGCAGAATCGCCAGGGGCACAAGAAGATAGCCGAGAAACTCCACGGCGGCGCCGAGCCCCTCCACATAGAAGTGGAAGGGGAAGCTGAACCAGCCGACGACTCCATACTTGTGCCGGAACAGCATCTCGCCATGTTTCCAAAGAGTCTGGCAGAGTCCTAGCTGCCAACGGCGTCGCTGGCGAGCCAGCATCGAGAGCGAGGCAGGGCATTCCGTCCAGCAGACCGGATCCGACGTGAACGACATCCTGATCTTGCGGTTGTTTTGGGCCGCCCAGTGGTGAAGCTGGACAATGAGGTCCATGTCCTCGGTGACCGTGTCAGATCGGAACCCACCTGCTTCCATGACGATCTGCCGGTTGAACACTGCAAAGGCGCCGGAAACAATCAGCGTTCCACCCAGCAGGTCCCACCCTGTACGGCCGAACAGAAAGCTCCGGAGGTATTCCACGACTTGGAAGCGTTCCAGAAGAGTGCGGGGTAGCCCCACCTTCACTACCCGCCCGTTTCGTGCTTCACAGCCATTCAGGACGCGGACAATGCCTCCGCTCACCACAGTCTCGACGGAGGAACGAAGGATGGGTTCCATCAGCCGCAGCAAGGCGTCGCGCTCCAGGATGCAGTCGGCATCCAGGCTGCAGAAATACGGCGTGCGACACAAGTTGATGCCTGCATTCAGGGCATCAGGCTTGCCACCGTTTTCTTTGCTGGCCACTAGCAGGTTCGGAATGCGGGGGTTCATATAGAGACCCCGGACCGGCAAGGTGGCGAGCAAGGGATGGTAGACCCAATCCATCTCAATCAGGCCGAAGGCTGCGACCAGCCGCTGGAGTGTGGAGTCAGCGGACCCATCGTCGATGACAATCACTCGCAGACCGGGGTACTCCGTTTTTAGCGCGGAGCGGACGGAGTCCACGATGATCCGTTCTTCGTTCCAGGCCGGCACGATGATGGTGACGGGAGGTGTATCTACGGACTCGCGTATCTCCTCCAGCCCCTGGTAGGCCAGACGACGGTTATGGATCCAGGTGGCCCCCAGCGACATCAGCATCAGGAGTGTGTAGACCCCATTTCCCAGAAAGAAATACGAAATAATCACCAGGTTGAAAAGGGTTAGGCCGTGATCGAGTAGCAGTCGCCACGTGGTCATGGGTTCGGAATTCCCCTCAGGCTGCCAGCTTGGAATGGGCACGAGCCAGTACTCGCGAAGCCCGGTCGGCCTCCAGGCTGGCGAGAAGCCTGCTCCGTGCCTGTTTCTGGGAGTCGGCGGGCAGGCCTGATTCCCTGTGGGACATCCCGCGGATGCGGATGCGGCGGTTCCCCTTCAGTACCGCGAACAGGTAATTGGTGGCGTGCATGTTCACTAGCTCGTCGATGACCCGGTTCTCGAGGCTATCGCGGCCATCGCCATAGCGTTCCAGTAAGGCTGAAACAAAGCCCAGGCGCTCAATCTCCTTGATGATCAGTTCCCGGCTAGCCCGGTCGCGGGTTCTCAGAAAATGTTCGAGAAGCTGCGATGCGCCCTCCAATCTGAGAGCAAGCAAGGTCTGAACGGCAGCTTCACACACCCTCCAGTGAGGGTCAGTGAGACATTGGCGGATTTCCGCGAGTGCCGTAAGGTACCGAGGTTTAGCAAGCGCCCGCACCGTGCGTAGGCGGACAAACCACTTAGGGTCATGAAGCAACTCACACAGGACGGGGGTTGAGAAAGCGGAGTCCAGATGGGCGATCACCTCAGCAGCGCGCCCCCGCACTTCGGGATCCTCATCGCAATTGAGTCCGGTCAGGAGGAGGTTGGTCAACTCCTGGGAGATATGTGGGGTTTCCAGAACGAACTCTTTGTCTGCGGCGGCCGCGTAGTACACCATTTCCCGGAGGATATCGATCGCCTGAACGCGGATCTGCGGATGAGGATGGCGGAGTGAAGGCATGAGCTTTACGGCGTCGGAGAGAGGAAAACTGCCCAGAGCGGCTTTAAGCGAGCCTGGCGAGAGATGAGGCAGATGCCCCAAGATCGCCCCGTGAAGCCGCTCGACAAGCGCTGGGAAGCTCCGGGGCTCCCGGATCGCGGCCAGTGAGCGCAGGGCTACGGATTGCACATCCGGATGAGGATCGTCGAGGGCTTTCACCAGCAAGGGCCAACTGGGCTGGTGGCGCAGGATGCCCAGGTTTCTGGCGCTGTGGGCGCGAAGCACGAAGTTCAGGCTGCGGACGCGATGCAGAAGGCCTTCCGGGCGCGTAAGCGTATCATAGAACGAAATCGTTTCCGACTGGCCGATGAGGCGGCGCTGCCATGCTTCAAGCAATCCCAGTTCTGTGCATAGCTCCTGGAGGGTGGCCAACTGGATGGGTGGTGAGTGCCCCCTGGACAGCAGCGGCTCGCAGAGCATCTCCCGCTCGGCCAGAGGCAGTGCCCGAAGCGCTGCCACGTCTTCGGTAGAGTGGCCGCCGCCGAGCAGCCTGACTAGGATCGGCCAGCACTGCTGGCGGAGGCTCCTGGCGCGTTCGAGAAACCGCTCCTGCTGCCAGCGACGTAATATTGCCACGCCGATCAAGACACCGATCCCGAGGAGGACTGAAACCAAGACGGCCAGTGCTAGCCTGGTCATAGGTTCTATGTGCAGGGGCATCGATCCCACCCTTTGAACATTCCAGGCACCTGCCGAGGCTGGAGCTCGCTAAGCATCTGAACAGGGAAGCACCACACTGTAGACTCGGGTCGTGCGCCCCACTCCGACAGGGTTCCATCTAAGGACCCGCGGCGACAAAACGAAGGCGGCCGGGGACCTTCGACTGCATATTCATTGGCCCGGAACCGTACTCGACATGATCCAGTGTTCCGGCTGAGGGAGGGTTGAGAAGGTCTGCCCAGTTCTAAACTGATAAAGCCTGCGGGATTAGCCGGACAGGAGCTGATGAAGACGATCTGAAAGGAATGGGAGGAGCTCACGGCAGTCCCCGCTTCGAATCCTCCGCCCAGTGCTACCTACCTTGGTGCGGTTGTTGAAAGGGCGGCATTATACGGTCGGTATCCGGTGACTTCAACAACTATTTTTTAGGAGAGTATGTACTTATTTTCGTATAGAGGGACCTGTCGCTCGTCGATAGGGTCGTCGCACCGCGCCTGGCGATGGAACATTAGGCGGCGAACGTGACTATGCAACGGCTGATGAAGATTTGCTGACAGGGTCGGCCCGTGGTGGTGAGCGATGACGAAGCCTAGCGCTCGACCTGTAACCCAGCTTTTTCCCAGCCTGCCAACCCGTCCTGGTAAACCTTGACCTGCTCGGGAGGGAACCCGTGGGCCAGGAGCAGGCGGCCCGCCGCACGGCTAGCAGCGCAAACGTCGCCCGGTGAACGTCCGCTTTCATAGAGCACGATAGTCCTGTCTTTGGGCAAAGTGCTCCACTGTTGCTCCAGTTTGTCCACGGGCAGGTTGATTGCACCAGGGATTCGGCCGTCGGAAAAATCTTTGGAGGGCCTGACGTCTACGAAGAGGAGCCTCGCGCTGCTCTCGAAGAGTTGGCGGACCTCGTTGGTCCCTATCAAGGTGGGCTGTTGCTTGGCTGCCTCTTCCTCGCTGCAGGCCGTGGCCGAGGTCTGAAACTTCGAGAAGAATCCACCGCTGCTTGAGCCCAGCACGCCCGTGGATGCTGAGAGGGAACTCGGCACATTTGAAGCTGGCTCGGCCTTGGTCCGGGCGGTTGCCGGTTCCTTCCGAGGAGAAGGCGACGTGTTGACCGCCGGCTCTTTGGTCGTAGCTATCGTGGGTCTAAGTCCAGGAGCAGCTAGCGCTTCGTCAAGGAGTTGAGAGAACTGCGCGACCGGCAGAACGCCTTCGAGCATTTTCTGGCCGATGAAGAAGGTGGGTGTGGCGCGGACGCCCAGCGCGCGCCCGTCGTCCATGTCGCGGCGAATGCGAGCAACCGGCGAGCCACTTGCGAGGCAGGAGTCGAAACGGCTTTGGTCCAGCCCAAGTTCGGCGGCGTAGCGCTTCAACGCGCCCTCACTCAAATCGTCCTGCTTGGCGTAAAGCTTCTCGACGGCTTCCCAGAATCTTCCCTGTTCGGCCGCGCACTCCGCGGCTTCCGCGGCTTTCTCAGCCTGCGGATGAATCAGAGTGAGCGGGAACTGTCTGAAGACAAAGCGGATCTGGCTGCCATATTTGGCGCGGATCTCCCGCGCGGCCTCTTCTGCAGTCCCGCAGATGGAACATTCAAAATCTCCAAATTCGACGACGGTGACGAGCCCCTGCGGATTTCCAGTCGTGTGGCTGTCAGGGCGGACTAGGCGCTCGAGCAGAGCAGTCGGTGAAGCGGGCTGGACCGGGGGAAGCGCGCCGTGCCGCGACAGGAAATAGAACCCCGGCGCGCCGACCACCAGCGCCGCCACGCAAATCCCCAACTGCGTTCGCACCCGGGCGAGCACCCCTGCGGGTTCGGGATGGGGTGCCGGCCGGGCAAGGTCTACAACAGCGAGGGCGAAAATAGATGTGACCACCAGCGCCGACGCCACACACCAGGCGCACCAAGCGTGGATGATGAACTCCGCAAGGTAAGTGAGGTACAGAGAAACCAGAAAGCCGGCGCCTGAAATCCCCGCCACCAGGTAGCGGGTCGGGAGCGCAACCTCCGCGGGCAGGAGAGGCTCGGCAAAAATCAGCAAGCCCAGCGCCACGTACATGAGGACGCCGAAGGCGGGCAGAGGAATTCCCCACACGTATGAATACGCGCTGGCGCGCACCACGTCGCAGCCCGTGCCGATGCACACCATCGGCCGCGAGGGCGAGGTGTAGACCCATAAGAGGTACAGGGAATCGAACAAACCGAGGAGCGAGAGCGTTAGTAGCAGAAACTTTCGCATACGGCGTTATTCTACAACTTTCTACGGCAGTAGGTAGTCGCCGGGGCGCCTCCCCAGATGCGTGAGGAAAGCGGGAAGCGGCAAGCGGCAAACCACCGCTGCGAGCGACCGGGGAGATCGCAGCTGGTGTGTCCCGGTTGCGGGTCAGGCGCCCGGGGCTGCGAAGCGCACCTCGGGGGACTCGCGATCGCCGGCGCCCCCTTCGAAGAACTCACGCGGTTTGAAAGCGAAAAGGCCGGCCACGAGGTTGGTAGGGAACTGGGCGATGCGGATGTTCAGGTCGCGCACGACGGCATTGTAGTATCGTCGCGCGAGCTGAATCTGATCCTCGATCTGGCTGATTTGCGCCTGAAGCTGCGTGAAGTTTTCCGTGGCACGCAACTGCGGATAGTTCTCCGCCACCGCGAAGAGTGAACGGAGCGCCTCCGTTAGCACGCCCTCGGCCTGAGCTCTCGCTGCAGGGCCACCGCCGGCCATGGCTCGAGCGCGCGCTTCGGTGACCCTCTCGAAGGTGCCGCGCTCGTGCGCAGCGTAGCCCTTAACTGTCTCAACCAAGTTGGGAATCAAGTCGTGCCGACGCTTGAGTTGGACGTCGATGTCTGCCCAGGCGGCCTCCGACTGCACGCGCAACCGTACCAGGCGGTTGTACGCCACGACCACAAAGACCAGGAGCACGAGCAGGGGAAGAAGCCACGCCCAGACGATCATGCGCCTCCCTTTTCCTCTTCACAAGGTGCGTTCGAGCGCACCCGGCTCGACAAGCGGCCCCCACTATACTCGGCCGGCACGAGCGTGTAAACCCTGTGCGGCGGCTGAGCCGAGGCCTGCGCATCTGCGGCCTGACAGGGAAGTCTGCTTCTCCGGATCATCAAAGCTGATCCCCTTCCTGGACCCCCGGATCTCCGTCGCAGTTCTCGCGCCCATGGGATCGGGGATCGTAATTGACATCGGGAACACGCGGGCTTAGTGTAGCCACCGACACGGCCGAAATGCATCCGTTTGCCTCGCTGGTTGTTGGACTTCAATTCACGCAGCTTGTGGGAGGTTTCCAGTGTGGCGGGGAGCCCGGAGCCTGATCTTTTGCCTTAGCTTTTGCGCCGGGGCCGCCGCCACCGACCTCTCGGTGGCGCCTTCGGAAGAACTGCTGCGCGTTTACGGGCGGCTTTGTTCCCTTCGTGGGAGTGGCCAATGGGCGCTCACTGAGAACGTCGTCTGGAAGCGCGATGCCGCGACCCTTACCTTCCAGGAAGGGCGGCTGGCTTTTGCCGCGCCCGCTTGCCGGCCGGGTACTCGCCGCGGTCTTCGAAGGGAAGGGAAGCATCGTACTGAACCCGCCGACGCCCACCGACGAACACCAGATCGCGCGCTTCACCAAGAACTCAAGACTTGAAGACGAATTCGAGCATGCGATTTTCTTCTTCACGGATGATTCCTGGAATGAATTGCAGAAGCTCGTGAAGATCCAGTCAGGCGGGAACGCCCGGACCACCGAGCAGGCCCTCCAGTCTGCCCAGACGAAGTACGCAGGGAGCCTGAGCCCGCGAGCCCCACGCGCGCTTCATCGCCACGATGCGCGATTTTGTTGCGAGCTACCCCAACAAGAATGCGTCCACCGAAGATTTCCGGCGCATCGTCGAGAAGCACGCGGGTGACCCGATGGATTGGTTCTTCAACCAGTGGGTTTACGGCACGGAAGTCCCTCAGTACGACTTTAGCTATTCACTCAAACCGGGCGAGGGTGGGAAGACTATCCTTCAGTTCTCGATCACCCAGTCCGGTGTCTCAGACCAGTTCTACATGCGGATGCCCGTCTACGCTTTCCTCAACGGACAGCCAAGGCGGTTAGGATTCCTCAGCGTCAAAGGCCCCGCGACCTTCAAAGGGGAGACCCCTCTACCTTTTCGTCCCGAAAAGGTGACTCTGGATGAGTTCCACAGCATCCTCTGCACGGTGAGGCAGTAAAGCCGCGGGGCAGGGCATAGTCGGGGCTACTCAACTGCGGGAGCAGGCGGAGGGCCGGAGATTTTGTGGAGGAGGTCTTCGCGCGTCTTCTGCTGGAGCCGCGCTACTTCCTTGCGTTCAGCCGCTGCGTCTTGAGGACGGCCCATGGCCTGGTAAGCAATGGAAAGGCGATAGTGGGCGTCGGCCTGGGCGGGATCGAGGCGGACAGCTTGCTTCAGGGCGGCGATAGCCTTCTCGTATTGCTTTTCGGCTGTACGGATGATGCCCAGGTCTAGGTGAGCGATGCGAATGTCCGCGCGCAACTTCAAGGCTTCTTCGAGGAGACGAGTGGCGGAGGCGAAATCCCGGCGGCGAACGTAAACGTCGCCCCAGTAGGCCTTCGCCTGGGCGTGGGCGGGATCGTTCTTTAGTTCCTTTCGGAATTCCTGTTCCGCCTCATCGAATTTCTTCTGTTTCCAATAGAGATATCCGAGACCGAAGTGGACATTTGGCTGGCTGGGAGCAATCTGCGCTGCTGTCCGGAACTCCTGGATGGCCTGATTGGTCCGATCCAGCCCATCGTACGCCTCTCCCATCAATATGTGAGCCGCCGCTGAATCAGGCTGCTGGCGGAGCAGGCTTTCAAAGATCTGGATCACCTTCTCGTACTGCCCGCTCCAAAGGTAGCTTTGGGCGAGGAGGTACTGCAGCGTGGAATTGCTCGGGTCGGCCGCGACAAGCTTCTCTAGTTCCCGCCCGGCTTCGGCGAACTTGCCAGACCCATAGTAGGACATGGCCAACAAGGTTCGAGCCTGAGAGTTGTTTGGTTCGGCTGCGACGGCGCGCGCGAAGGGCTTCACGGCCTTGTCGAAATCCTCGCCCTTGAAATACGCCAAGCCGAGATTGACCAACAGCGGAATGGAGCGAGGTTCCAGTCGCAAAGCGCGCTCGTAGGCTGTGGCTGCCTGGCGATACTTCCCTGCCCGTGCATAGACCACCCCTAGGTTGTTGAGGACTTCCACAGACGCGGGAGAGCGCCGCGCCAGATCTTCGTAAATGTTGGCGGCTTCTTCGTACCGGCCCTCAGACTGGAGTTGCTGGGCGCGCGCAAATAGTTCGGCTGCTCCCCGCTGGGCCTGCACCGAAGCGCTAATGGAGAAGAAGCTAATTGCGGTGAAGGTTATAAGGGACACAATGTCTCTTGATTGTCGGGTTTGCATTGGCGCAGAATTCAACCTGCTTCCCTAGCGAGTGCGCCGGCACGCCTCTTTCCGGCCAGGCGACCGAGGAGCGCACGCGCGTACATTGCGTCGTGTTTTAGGTCCTTCGGAGGCAAAGTAGTGAGCACCTTCGAGAAAGGGGCGCGACTTACCATCCTTCCACCCATCCTGTATCGTGGGCCTGACTATTATCCCACTTTCCTCAAGCCCTTCGCCAAAGAAAGGAGAAGCCTGATGAAGAAAGACACGCTGTTCCGCATTTTCGGCTTGCTCTGCTTTAGCTTCCTTTGCGTGCCGATGACGGCCCTCGGTCAAGTAAAGGCGACGATCGTTGGTACGGTAACGGACCCTTCCGGTGCGGTCATGCCCGGGGTCAAGATCACCGTCACGAATACTGATACCAGCGCTACGCGCACGCTGGAAACCAATGCAGCCGGAAGTTACATTGCTCCCGAACTTGTTCCAGGTCCTTACGAAGTGAAAGCGGAGTACAAAGGCTTCCGGGTGTATTCTCGCACCGGCATCGTCTTGAACGTCAACGACACGGTGCGGGTGGACATTCCCATGCAGGTCGGGGAGGTCACGCAAAGTGTGACTGTATCCGAGGCCACGGTGATAGTGCAGACCGAATCCGGCGAAGTGAGTGACTTGATCACCGGCACCCAGGTGACCCAGCTTGCCGTAAACACGCGCAACTTCTTCGCCCTGGCGGCCCTCACTCCCGGTGTCTCCTCGGACATGCCCGATACCAACCTGCCCATCCCGGTGGGCTCCAACAGCTCCATCCGGTTCAACGGCCTCCGCAACGATCACAACATCTGGATGATTGATGGCGGCGAGAACTACGACCGGGGTTGCGGTGGGTGTGTCACGGTCATGCCCTCCATGGACGCGCTCGCGGAATTCAAGATCATGACCAGCAACTACGGGGCAGATTTCGGCATTGGGTCGGCAGGCACCGTCAACATGATGCTGAAATCGGGCGTCCGCGATTTCCATGGCACGGTGTACGAGTTCCATCGCGAAGACGGCTTCGACGCAGCCGACTTCTTTGCCAACAAGGGCGGCGGCAGGAAACCACACCTGGCCTATAACATCTTCGGTTGGAACCTCGGCGGGCCATTCTACATTCCGGGGAAGTACAACACTGAGAAGAACAAGACGTTCTTCTTCTTCAACCAGGAATGGCGGAAGATGCGTGAGGGAAGGCAAGTGTACGCTAACGCTATTCCAGAGGCACTTCGCAGCGGGGACTTTAGCTCTCTCGCGACCCCGATCCGAGTTCCGAGCACCAATGACCCCGCCATGCTGGCCAAGTACGCAGCGGCAGGCCTAACGGCCGGCCAGCCGTTCCCGGGCAATCGCATCCCCAACTCGTTGATCGATCCCAATGCTGTGGCCTTTTTGGGCACTGGTGCCCTGCCTCCGCCGAACGCGACCGGGGACTTCTATTCGGGATCGCGCGCGGTACCCATCGATGTCCGCGAGGAGATCGTGCGCGTGGACCAGATGGTTTCCGACAAACTCTCCATCATGGCCCACTTCATTAACGACGCGGTCGTTCAGGAAACGATGACCACGCTCTGGAGCGGCAGCACCTACCCGACCATCGGCACGATATTTAAGAACCCGGGGAAGAGCGGGGTGCTCAGATTCACCTACACGATCGGCCCCACCTTATTGAACGAGTTCGCCTACAACTACAACGGGAACCGCATCGACCTGACGCCGACGGGCGTCTTTGCGAAGCCGAGTGGCATGACCATCAAGGAATTCTTCCCCAGCAACCGAATGAGCCGACTACCGACTGTCAACATTGGGGCACCTTACGGTATCACCTACGATCCGGCATCCTGGCCCTGGTACAATGCCGCTGACAGCCAGCAAGTTCGCGACGACGTTTCCTGGATGGTGGGCAAGCACGCGTTGAAGTTCGGCGGCCAGTTCATGCGCTACCGCAAGAACCAGGACGTCTTCGGCACCACGCAGGGCAATTACAGCTTTGACGGGACCTTCACGGGAAACTCTTTCGCCGATTTCCTGACGGGTTTCGCCAAGGGTTACGGCGAGCTGGCTATTCAGGATCGTGGCCACTGGCGAACCAGCACTTTCTCCTTCTATTTCACCGATAGCTGGCGAGCCACGTCGCGGTTGACGTTGAACTTGGGTGCGCGCTGGGAGGTCATTCCTCACGCTTACGAGGTCTATGACCGGATGTCCAACTTCTATCCGGCTCTGTATGACCCAGCGGAGGCTCCTATCTTCAACCCTGACGGCAGTCTGGATAGTACAGGCCCTGGGTTCACTACTGTCCCCGGCGTGCCTCTGTCCGACACCCCCTTCTATATGAACGGCATCGGCTTGGCCGGGAAAGGGGGCACCCCGCGGGGCTTGGTGGACAACCACTACAACACCGTCGGCCCCCGTATCGGCTTTGCCTACGATCTACGCGGGAACGGCAAGACGGTGCTCCGCGGCGGCATTGGCAGCTTTTATGAGCGCATCCAGGGCAACGACGTGTACAACGGTGGTCCCAATCCCCCTTGGTCTTTCAATCCGGGCGTGGGCAATGTGTACTTTAGTGACCCGAGCGTCAGCAACCAAACCGGCCTGGGAGCCGCTGTGCCGATCTTCCCCGCTTACTTCTATGTCCTGGCCAAGGACTACCTTATCCCCGCGAGCCACCAGTGGAGCTTCGGCATCCAGCACGAGCTGATGCCGCGGGCTGTGCTGTCTGTGGCGTACGTAGGGAACCAGAACTCCCACCAGCGGATCCAGCGGAACATCAACATGCCTCTGCTCGACAATCCGCTGCGGGATGAGGTGCGCAGGGGGGCGCGTGATGTCAATACGATCCGCCCGTTCCTCGGCTTCAGCACTATTGACTACTGCGAGAACTCGACCTCCGGGAACTACAACTCTCTGCAAATGAACCTCCGCATTGACAACTACCACGGCTTCACGCTGCAGACCGCGTACACCTGGGCGCACGCGATTGATGTCCAGAGCGGGGACTTCAGCGGAGCCTCGAATCCGTATGACCTCCGATTCGATCGCGGCAGTTCCGACATGGATCGGCGGCATGTGTTGACGATGAACTACGTTTACGACATCCCATTCCTCAAGACCCATCCCAACCCGTTCGTGCGCCAAGCCTTCGGCGGTTGGCAGCTCTCCGGGATCACTACGTTCCAGACCGGGCTACCAGTGACTGTGGGCTATCCGGGTGATAACGCGGGCGTGGGGGGTGCGGGTACGCGTCCGGACCTGGTCGGCGATCCCAATACCGGGCCGAAGACCGTGGACGCGTGGTTCAACGCCGCAGCATTTGCTGCGCCACCTCTCCTTTCGTTCGGCAACGCGGGCCGCAACATTGTGGGGGGACCGGGGCGGAACAACTGGAACGTCTCGATTTTCAAGGTGTTCAGCGGTATTCCGGTGGGAACCAAAGAGGGCGCGCAGCTCCAGCTCCGTTTCGAATTCTTTAACACCTTCAACCACACCCAGTTCCACTACCTCTTCACAACCTACGGGACGGGCGGATTTGGTGGCGCGAACTCGACATGGGATCCGCGCATCATCCAACTCGGAGCGAAATTCAGCTTCTGAGATTCTAACATTACGGCATGGGGCGATCCGGCGACGGGTCGCCCCTTTTTCTTTTGTGGTCCGAGAGGTAATGTCCTGCCGCGGTCGGGCTACTCTCGGCCCAAAGGTTCATGCCGCAAGTGAAGGAGATCCTATGAACTCTCGGATTCGAGAAAGCGGATCAGGCTATTCACGCCGCGCCTTTGTGAAAGCCGTTGGCGCCTTGGGGCTGGGTTTGGTGGCCCAACAGGTGCTTCGTGGGCGCGCGGTTTGGGTTAACCCTGCCCAGGGAGCAACGGAGCAGCCGTTGCGCGCCAGCCTCAGGATTGATCTGGAGCGCCGGCTGGGCGTAATCGATCCCAACATCTACGGCAATTTCATCGAGCACCTCGGCCGCTGCATTTACGGCGGCGTCTATGATGAAGGCTCGCCGCTTGCCGACGCCGACGGCAACCGGAAGGACGTATTGGAAGCAGCGCGGAAGCTCCGCGTCACACAATTGCGCTGGCCCGGCGGAAATTTCGGCTCGGGCTACCACTGGCAGGACGGCATTGGCCCGAAAAACGCGCGTCCCGCGCGCTACGACCTGGCGTGGTTCCAGCGCGAGTCGAATCGCTACGGCACGGATGAGTTCATCGCCACTTGTCGCAAGCTGGGGACGGAGCCGTACATTTGCGTCAGCATCGGCACTGGCACCATCGATGAGGCGTCATCCTGGGGAGTACTGCAACCGCCCAGGCGGGACCTACTTTTCAGACCTGCGGAAGAAAAATGGCCATCCTGAACCCTACCGTGTGCAGTATTGGGGCATCGGAAACGAAGTCTACAGCGACTGGCAGATCGGCCACAGGAACGCGGTGGACTACGCCAAACTCGCGCGGGAATTCGCCAAGGTGATGAAGTGGCAAGATCCCAGCATCAAGCTGATCGCCTGCGGCACGGGCGATCCGAGTTGGGACCGCCCGGTGCTGGAAGCGCTGGTTCATCAGGTGGACTACATCTCTGCTCACCACTACACGACGAGCGACGAACTGAAGGATTACTACGAGATCCTCGGTTCGGTGGCGCAAATGGAGGCGACGATTCGGAATTCAGCCCTGACGGCGGAAGGGATTTCAGCCCAGGCGCGCAAGGCCGTGCCGGTGTGGACGGCGCTCGACGAGTGGAACATCCTCAACAACTGGTCGGACGGCGCCAAGCGCGACGACGTGCACAAGTTCGAGGTGCCCTATAACCTCCGCGACGCGCTCTGGGTGGCGTCGGCCCTGAACTGCATTCAGCGGAACTGCCGCACCGTACGCTTGGCTAACCTGGCGCAATTGGTCAACGTCATCGCACCGATGCAGACCAGTTCGAAGGGGCTGCTCCTGCTCACAACCTATTATCCCCTGGAACTCTACGCCAACCGCTCCGGCAGTGCCGCGCTAGATGCGGTGGTGCAGTCTGCACGGTTCGAAACCAAGCGGTTTGCCGACCAGCCTTACCTGGATGTCTCAGCCACTTACGACGAAAGTGAGCGGCGCATAGGTCTTGGCGTGGTGAACCGCCGCAAGGAAGGCGACGTCGTCGGAAGCATAGAGCTCGCGGGCGCGCGCGCCAAGCCCGGCGGCCGCACGTTCCTCATCACCGGCGCGAACCCTGAGGTGAGGAACACCTTCGAGAATCCCCGCGCGGTCACCACTCAAGAAGCCAAACTTGATGCCTCCGGCAACCGGTTCGAATACCGCTTCCCGCGCCATTCGATTTCGTGGTTGGAGTTCGAGGTGGAAGCATAGACGGGAGCCTACAGCAGGCATGTACAGTGAGTCAGATGCATCACGAGAGTAACCTGACCATGCTTGAGAAGCCCCTACCTGCTGGTGCAGTCTTGTGGCTCTGCCCCATGGCTGTGCGGAAAGCCTACGGCTCTCCGACGGCAGGTGGTTGAAATTTTTCTCTGCTCGTTTTTCTTCGCGGCTCGCCCGCTACCGCGGGCGAGCCGCGAACTCGGGAAGGTCGAGGATCTGGAGCTTGTCCGGAAGGCCGCAGGCCTTCTGCACAGGGGGGCGGCAGAGCCATTACTGGCTGATGAGTTTTCACACACACTGAAGCTGTGTCCCCCGACAAGGACTCCGGTCCCGAAGGCACTTGGAGGAGGTTTCATGCGTCCGCACAAAAGCCTTTTACCCCCCATGGGCTTGATCTTGATGGCCACGCTTTGTGGTTTCGCGGCGGAAGGCACGCGGCCCATCCCGCGCCTGGAGCGCACGGGGAATCAATACCGTTTGCTGGTGGACGGCCAACCCTTCCTGATGCTCGGCGGGCAGGCGCACAATTCAAGTGCTTCGAATCCGCAGGACCTCGAGCCCGTGTGGAGGTCGCTGGTGGGAATCCACGCGAACACCGCCGAAGTCCCGCTTTACTGGGAGCTGATTGAACCTGAGCCTGGCAAGTTCGATTTTCACTTGGTGGATGAAATCCTGGCGGGCGCACGGCGGAACGGCCTCCGCTTGGTGTTCCTGTGGCTTGCCTCGTGGAAGAACGGTGAGATGCACTATACGCCGGAATGGGTGAAGCGGGATCGCGGGAAGTTCAGGCGGGTGGTTGGGCCGCGCGGCGAGGAGTTGATGATTCTTTCGCCACTTTGCGAGGCGGCTCGCGACGCTGACGCCCGAGCCTTCGCCGCGCTGATGCAGCATATCCGCAGCGTCGATGAGCCGGACCGCACCGCCATCATGATGCAAGTGGAGAACGAGACTGGACTGCTCGGCACGAACCGCGACTATTCCGAAGAAGCCTCGCGCCTGTTTCGCGCTGCCGTGCCCGCGGAGCTGATGGCCTATCTCGACAGGCATCGCGACGGGCTGAGCGCCAGTCTCCAGGCCGCGTGGTCCGAGGCGAGCTTCCGCAAGTCTGGAACGTGGACAGAAGTTTTCGGCGAACTGGCTCCTGAAGCGTTCAGCGCCTGGCACATCGCGGGCTATGTGGACGCGGTCACGGCGGCCGGCAAGCAAGCGTATCCGCTCCCGATGTACGCCAACGTCTGGCTGATAAATCCCGGCAACGAGCGCGCCGGACGCTGGCCGAGCGGCGGGCCCACTGAACATGTGCTGGACATCTGGAAGGCCGCTGCCCTGCATATTGACTTGCTGGCGCCGGATATCTACCTGCCGAAATACGTGGAGACTTGCGCCGCATACAGCCGGCCGGACAATCCGCTCTTTGTGCCGGAGGTGATGCCGCAGCCGCACTTCGCCGCCAATGTCTTCCTCACCTTGGCGCAGTTCAATGGCTTGGGGTTTAGCCCCTTTGGAATCGACAACTTCGTCGAGAAGGGGGCCGTGACTTCTGCGGCGGCGGAGTTCGAGGATAGCTACCGCGTGCTCGCGCCGCTCATCCCGCTCATCACGCGCTACCAGTACACTGGCAAGCTGCACGCCGTGGTCCAGGACATCGACCCGGCGCAAGTGATCCGCCTGGGCAAGAAGCTGGCGGCGGTCGTGGAGTTCACCAAACCCTACAACCCGGAGGGCCCGCGGGGTCGAGGGATGATCGTCGAACTTGCAGCAGATGATTTTGTGGTGGTCGGGGCCGGGTTCCGTGCGGACTTCCGCGAACTTGAGGGGCCGCCACGCGACGCCGAACTCCTTTCGCTCGAAGAGGGAACCGTCGAGGGCGAGCGCTGGGTACCCACGCGCCGCTTGAACGGCGACGAGCTTCACGTGACGCTGCCTGAGAAGGCGCACACCCTGCGTGTCCGCTTGCTGCGGTAGAGGCGTCTTCGGCCGGCGCGACAAGGACAATTTGGCTCTTGCCAATCCCCCATGTTTAGGCTAGAATTGTGGGCCTTATGACCGCCGATGCTGGAGTTCGGAGTCCGGAGTTAGTGGTCAGCGGTCGGTTGTCCCTGGTCCGTCGTCAGTTGTCAGTTGTCGGCTCGCGGCCGAGGGAACAGCAAAAACTAGAGACGTTAGAAACGCGAAAACGAAGCCGCCAAGCCATTGAAAACACAGGGTAAGGCCCCAAAAAACGAACCCAAAACCAACCCGTTTCTTGGCCGCAGGAAGCCATTTCTCAGGCATTCAAGCGGCAGGAAGCCATGTTTGGTTGGACCGGTTTAGCCCGCCCGATCTAATCTCACGCCTTAGCGAGAAAGGCTTCCAACTGCTTTTGCCAGGCTTGCGGCGAGGCGTGGATGGCGCGGCCCAAGAAGGAGGCGCGCAGGCGGCGGAGTTCGGCGATCTTGCGGCAGGCGATGGCGTAGCGGCGGAAGCGCGGCTGGATCTCCAGCGAATCGTCCGGCAAATAGATCGGCTCGCGGCGGAAGTTAAGCAAGACAATCGCGTGGTTCAATTGCCGGATGGCCGCGTCCACGAGTGCGGGCGCTTTCGCGGTGTCTTGAAGCAGGACAGCCTGCTCCGGCGGCACGAGCCGGAAGAAATAAGGCGCGCGTCCGGACTTGGAGGTCGCTTCCCAGGCGACGAGGTTGGAAGGCAACTGGGCTCTGGGCTTCGCGGCGAGCGGGAAAAAGAACCAGTGTAGGATGGGCTCGAGTTCTTGGGGGAGTTGCTCGGGCGCTGCTCCGGTAGCTGGCTCGGCGGCTTCTTCGGCTGGTTCTGTCGCGTGCTGAACGGTCTCCTCGGCCGCCTGCACCGCCGTTTCCTCTTCCGGCTGTTCGCCTGCCTCCTCGCGAGCTCCCTCCCGATCTTCCTCCTTGCGCAACAGTTTGAAGCCCGTGTGGAGCCAGCCCGCCGGAGTGTTCCGTAAGAGAACGTCGAAGTAGGGCTTCAGCTGCGCGTCCACTATGTTCTCTGCCAGCGCCTGCTGGGTTTTCGGATGGATGGCCTGGAGCTTCGCCAAGGGGGCGGTGTGACCCTCCTTCATCAGGAGGGCCGCTTGCTGCAACTGGTCGGGGTTGAGGAAAGAGAAGAGGTCGTGAATGGTCTTGGCGCTCTTCTGGCTTAACTGAGCAATGGCATCTTGGAGGCGTTCGGCGAATTCTCGGGTGCGCTTGGCGAGCTTTGTGACCGTTAGGCGTTCGCCAGCAGCGGCGAGCGTGACCGCATAGCTGGCCTCGTCGAAGGTCACCGCGTCGATGTCCGTCAGTCGCCATTGGAAGCCCGTGGCCTGAGTGGGTAGCACGGCAAGGTTGCTCTTGTAGAGCCGAAACTCGGCGGGGCTCGAGAAAGTTCGCTTGGGCGACTCGAGATGCGCGAAGCCGTCAAAACGGGTGATTTGCTCCAGATCCTCGAGGAGCAGGCATTGAATCAGACGCTGGCGATAAGCTTCCAGGAGATCGTGGCTGAGGTTCTGAAACGTCTTGCCAAACTGCTGGAGCAGAATTTTCTTGCTGGTGTAAAGCGTCAGGGTGAGTTCGTACTCACCGGGGGCAAAGACGTCGATGTCGCCGAGGTCGATGGCCAGCGGCGCTCCAGAGCCGGGAGCCAACGTCAGGGTCTCGGCCTCAAAGGTGAGTTTGCAAGGCCCCGCCTGGGCGGAGGTCCCGTCGGGGTTCAGGTACTGGAATTTGCCTGAGAAGGAAGGCATGCGGGTCAGCCAACTTTCTGGCCACACTCTGGGCAGAACTTCGATCCGGCTCCAACTTTGGTACCGCAGCGCGGGCACTCGTTCTTGGGGCGCAAAGGCTTGCCGCATTCGGGGCAAAACTTCGCGCCCTGGGTACGGGCGCCGCAGTTGGGGCAGAGTGCGGCGGCTTCGGTGGTCACGTCGATGTCCTTGGTGAAGTCCTGCTGCCGGACCTTCTCCTGGAGTTGTTCGACGGTGGCCTGCGCTTGGGCTGCGGCCAACTCGGTCTCGACGCTGGGGGCGCAGTCGTAGCAAAGTCCCCGCTTCTGATTCCAGCACATGGTGAAGCAGACCCATTTCGCGCACTTGGGGCATTGGCGGAAGTTCGGCTTGGCCTCCTCGACGGCTGTCTGAAAGGCTTTGTCATGTCCCGGTCCGCGTATGGCGCGCTCGATTTCGTAAGTGCTGTGGCCCACGCGGTCGAAGACGCCGCCGAAGAGGTCACCCACCGTGCGCAACGCGCCCGTGGCCAAACCTGTCACCGAGGCCTTGAACTCAGACATGAATCCATTGCCACAACGGTCGCAAAAGAACTCGAACTGATAGCCTTTGTCTGTCGAGTGGTCTGAATGATTCTTGGTGAACTGGATGAGAGTCATGAACAGTCTCCTCGAAGCCGGGTTGCATCACCGCATGGAGAGCTTTGGAATTCTAACCTAAGAACCTTCACCCGTCCAATGTTGGGACTCGCTGGCATGAGAACAGGGAAATGGCCAGGAAGGCGGCGTCGTGCCCCGTGGGTTCAGTAAGTCGCGCGCGAGGGGCTGGGGAGTTTTGCACACGGGTGTGACGGCGAAGCTGACGTGGGGGGGTAGCCAGAAATCCGTGTGACAGAAAGTCAGGCTATGCTCTCGCGTTTGGACTACCGGTCGGCAGAAGCGCCTAGCAGGTTTCAAAGCGGGCACACAAATTGCTATGCTATGCTGGGGATGGTTCAAAAGCACCGCGACATCAGTTTCTGTGCTGATGATTACGGGCATGGAACTTGAACCGCCCCGGGGTGGGTCATGTCATCCAAGACGATTCTGCTGGTGCTTCTTCTCGCGGTAGGTGTTGTGTGGGCGCAAGAAGAGACGAAGGAGCAAGCGCCACCCGCCGCCTCGACTGCCGCTACGCCGCCCGTGACACACAATGTTGTGATTTCCCCCGAAGACGTGGCACGGAAGAACCCGGTCAAGTTCACTCAAATATCCGTCGATCGCGGTAAGAAGATATACACAACGCAGTGCGCGCTGTGCCATGGAAAGGATGGAGATGGAAAAGGCGACCTGGTGGCGGACATGAAGATCAACCCGCCTGATTTCACCAAGCCTGAGACGTTGAAGAACCGCACGGACGGCGAGTTGTTCGCGATTCTCACTGCCGGTAAAGAACCGATGCCCAGCCAAGGCGGCCGGATGACGGAGCAGCACAAGTGGAATTTGGTGAACTTCCTTCGGGCCCTTGGGGGTAAAGTCCCGGCGAAGCCCACAGGAAAGGAACCCGAGGAGAACGTCATCCTGGTTCCTCAGTAATCTTCCTGACCTGAGGTCCCGGAAAGTGCCGCGCACACCACGGGGGAGGGTTCTTGCCCTCCCTGGCGTGGAACCTGGAGGTTGTCTTTGGCAGCGTTAGCGCGTGGCCAATTTCTTGGCCAGGGTCAGCAGGACATCCCGCTCGGGATCGTTCATGCGCCCGAGCAGGGCCTTCAGCTTCAGGAGAAAGCGAGCATCCTCTCCTGTCTTCCCCCCTTCCCCAGCCAAATCTTCCAGCGTCTTGCGAGGCGTCAAATTGGGTGTGGGGGGTGCTTCATCGCCCTCAAAGAACAAGTGGTAGAGAGGCACATCGAGGGCCGCGGCAAAGCGTTCCAGGGTTTCGAGCGACGGCACCGTGTGCCCGTTCTCCACACGGGAGATGTAACACCGCAGCAAGCCCGTGGTGTTCTCGATATCGCCCTGCGACAGCCCCCTTTGCTCACGAAGTTGGCGAAGACGTGTACCAATCAACATATGGATTACTCCTCATTTAACTAGAGTTGTTCTTCCAGAAGCCATTATCCGACAGCAAAATTCTGCGCCGACACGCTGCACCGCTCAACAGCACGGGAGTACCAGTACCGAAGTGCTCTTTCCCTCAGCCTTTAGATTCCTGGTACTGGCCAATCCATACTTCTCGCGAGGGACGGCTTAACGTCACGTTGCCCCCTCTGGGGCTCATTCGCCGGCTTGCGAGAAACGCCCCCGCAAGCGTTCCAGACCCATGATAACTGGCGCCTATCCTAAGACCATGGTGAGTAACGCCATCCGCACGTAGAGGCCGTTCTGCGCTTGGCGGAAGTAGGCGGCACGGGGATCGCTATCCACTTCCATGCTGATCTCGTCGAGCCTGGGCAAGGGGTGCATGATGATCGCCTTCGGTTTCATCAGCCGCAGAGATTCTCGATTGAGAATGTATACGCCGCGGCACTTCTCGTAATCGGCAATCCGGTCGCCAAAGCGCTCTTTCTGGATGCGTGTTTGGTAAACCACGTCCACTTCGGGCAAAACTTTTTCGAGGTCAGTCTCTTCCGTGTACCACACTTCGCGTTCTCGGAGGTAGGCCAGGATGTCCTCTTTCATTTCCAGCATGGGTGGAGCGACGAAATAGACCTTGATGTCCTGGAACTTGCTCAACAGGTAGGCAAGCGAGCGGACAGTCCGGCCCTGCGCCAGATCGCCCACCATGGCGATGCGCAACCCGTCGATCGAGCCGATCTCTTTACGGATGGTGTAAAGATCGAGCAAGGCCTGGGTAGGGTGTTGGCCAGGGCCGTCTCCAGCGTTGATGATGGGGACGCGGGAGACAGCCGCCGAGCGCTGGGCCGCTCCAACCTCATAATGGCGGATGACGATAACGTCCGCATACCCGTTCAGGATCTGAATGGTGTCTTCCAGGGTTTCGCCCTTCGCCACGGAGGAGAATTCTGCCGCATTTTCCGTCGAGATGACCCGCCCACCGAGGCGGTGCATGGCAGTCTCAAACGAAAAACGAGTACGGGTTGACGGCTCATAGAAGAGCGTGGCCATGATACGGTTGTGGTAGTCGGAAGTGCCGCCGCGGCCCACTACCTGCTCCATTTCCACAGTGACGTCAAACAGGTGAAGGAGAGTGGGCATATCAAACTGCTGTGCTTCGATCACATGGTGCAATTTCATAGGCGTTTCCAGTCCTCCTGGTTCGGACGGCGGCAATCGCCGGGCCCGGGGCCTGCTCGGAAAACCAACCGGCGTCGTGCGGCAAGATACTCCTAGGATCCAACCTGCGTCAACCCCGCATTCGTGGTAGTCATTGCATCCTACTGGTCGATGGGATGTCGCCACGCTGCGAAAGTGCCGGGTGATTCCACTCGGCAGCCGTGTGCGCACTGTGCTACACTATCGCGTCTATCGCCAAGCAATCTGGCAACCCATCTCTTGGGAGATGGTGGCGGTGGTCCCGGTTACAGGTGGAGACGGGGAGTTGGGCCATTTGCCTATGACCGGAGCCGAATGTGATGTGAACACGGAAACTGCGATGCGGCTTCCCTGCCCGTGGCGAGAGGCTCTGCGGAGGGGCAGTCGCTTGCGGCTTGAGGCCGGGGCGGGCAGAGGCCAGAAGCGTTTGCTTGCCACTTCCAGTCTCCCGTCTCGCCCGGCCGGGAGTTCTTCCGAGCAGACTCGGGTGCGCGGTCTTGGGACGGCTAGTGCAAACTACAGGTGCTTCCTTATTGCGTAGCACAGGTTGGGAGATGATGAATGTTTGGAGTCGCAGGATCTGATAAAGGGCCCGCTCACATCAGTCGCCCCTCCGCGGCAGGAGCCGATCGGCGACGGAGTGAACGGTTGCTGCTGACCGTTCCGATTCTGGTGGAGGGTTTGGATCCCAAGGGGCAGAGGTTTAGCGAGAATACCCGCACCCTGGTTATCAACCGTCAGGGCGCCCGAATCCAGTTGAAGCACCCGGTGACGCCCGGCTCGATGTTGGAGATCACTACCCTGGTGGGAAGGCGGCGGGCAAACTTTCGGGTGGTAGGTCCCACGAAGCCCTTGAGTGCTGAGGGGGGCGAGTGGGGCGTAGAGTGTCTCGAAGAGAAGGACAATATCTGGGGCATAGCTTTTCCTCCTCCCGAACGCGACGAAGCTCTTTGCTCGGCATTGTTGGAATGCCGGCAGTGTCACGACGTGAGCCTGACTCACCTCTCGCTGGTAGAGCACGACGTCCTAACCACCTCCGGGTTGTTGACCAGACTCTGCAAGAAGTGCGGCCGCGCGACTTCGTGGGGTTACACTGAACAGGTGGTCGGGATGCCCGTTCCCGGCCAGGAAGCAGGACCTTCGATTACCGAAATCCTGGAACCTCCGCGGCCTACCGAGAACCGACGAGTGCATACGCGCGTAGCCTTGAAACTGCCCATCCGCGTGCGAAGCTATTACGGAGTGGAAGAGTTTGCCAAGAGTGAGAATGTCTCCAAAGGCGGCTTGTGTTTCATCAGCGACAGGACCTACGAGACTGGAGAGATTCTGTTGGTAACCTGTCCCTATGAACCGGGAGGGCAGAACATCGAGGTGCGAGCGCAGGTTGTGCGTTGCCGCGAAATGAAAGGTACTGGCCGCAAGATTTACGGCGTACGCTACGAGAAGTAAAGTCCACGCCCATTGATTCGCCACGCTTACGCGCGAGAGGGTCATCTGCACATCGCGGAGTGAATCGCTGACTTTCCCCGCGGAAGCTGATTTCCTTTCCCTAGTCGTCGGTTCCCGCATGTGGCCTACTTGTCCCTTGCTCGGACTGCCTGCTTGGAAGCCAAAAGGAAAGCGCCGTAATTGGACCTCGCAGCTTCCTGCCGTCCGTGAGCTGGATTTTCACGTTCGCGCCGACTCCGAAGTGGTCCACCTGCTGTCTGGTCACAGTCGGATTGGAGGCAGTCGCTGGCTCCACCGACATGGCCAAATCCGCCAGTGAAATATGCGCTAGACAGATAGCAAGCCCTATTGCCGTAACTTTTCGCCAGCTACACATGGTGCACCTCCTTGTGCACAAAAGTCGCCGCCGTCAGTGTTCCTTGGCTACAGCCTGGAGGAGGATTTTGAGGCGCCGCAGGGGCTGGAGCTTGAATTGTGGTGGCAGCGTTATCCGATGCGGAGTGAAAGGCATTGGTGCCTCCGCCATCAGCCTTACGACGATTTTTGGGGAAAGATATCTGTTCAGACTATCCCACCCTTTTTGATTACTTGCAGGATCAAATCTGAATTGCGCAAATCGGTGGATGTGCCGCGCTTCGCTCCTACAGCCAATTCCGTTCGCCACGGCGGCGCGTTACCGCGTTTTCTTGGCCCGGTAGATGGTGCGTGCCCCGGAAGGCACCGCTGCTCCGATGGCTGCGCCGGCCGCGCCCCCCAGCGGCGTGAGGCCAGCTTTCATCGTCCCTTGCGCTCCTCCCATGATTTCCGAAGTGTCGAGCGCTGCACCCACCACTAGCCCGGTCGCCAAGCCGGTCCCCAGACCCAACAAAGCATTTCGCCCGCGCTTGGAGTGCTCCCGATCCCTGACCCGCAGCACGTCCGCGCGTTGGACCGCAACTTCGCCATCTTTAACGCAAAGTGAGATCGCCTCCTCAGAAAAGCTTACGAACGTGCCTTTCAGCGATTTCAGTTTCATATCCACGACTTCGATCTTCTGCCCGGGCCGAAGAGTTTTCAGGTTGTCCCAGGAATCCTGGCCAGTCTGGGCACAGATGTGTCCGGCCAGCAGAAGCGATCCAACAATTGCCAAAACAAGTTTGCGCATGGCTGCCTCCTTGAACTTGGGGTACTTACCCCATGCCTGTCCGGTCCGCATCAACGAAACGTCACGCCGATGCGGAGGCCCGGGAACTGGACGAGCAATTCCCGAAAGACGGCGGCACACCGGCTAAGGTTTGCTCTGGTCCTTTCGTCGCTCTGAGCGGTAGATTGTCGGGTGGCTGGGGAAGGCTGCTCCAACCCCGGCTCCCACGCCCCCGCCCCACACGGCACCCGCTGCGAGCCAAGCCGCCCCCTCACCATCATAGTAAACGGGGCCGGTCGTGCTCTTCTCGAGGGCGATTACCATGCCCGCTACGCCTGCCGCCGCGCCGATCCCCAACCCGATCAAGGCATTGCGGCCTCGCCGCGTGCGTTCCCGGGAGGTGACGCGAAGCACATCCGGACGCTGGACCGTGACCGGGTCCCGCCCCACCTGGAAGGAAATCGCTTCCTCGGCAACGCCGACAAACGTCCCAGTGAATGACTTGAGCTTCTGGTCCACGACCTGAATCTTCTCCCCGACACGTAATATCCTCAGGTTGTCCCAGGAATCCTCTCCGGCCCGGGCACACGGCAGAAGGGGAATCACCGTCAGGGTCAATATGGCGAGAAGTAGGTTCTTCATAGGTACCTCCTTCACTAACCCAAATTGGCAATGCGGTCACCGCTCCGTTACCTTTTCCTCGCCGGGACGCGATAGACGTCATGCCAGCCGCCGGTGGGCATCACAAAGCCCACGAGGGCGCCGAGAGGAGCCCCCGCCGTTACCCCGAGGATAACCTCGACGTGGCCTTTGCACTCGGTTGTCTGGCAGATGCCCGCCATGGTGGCGACGCCGGCACCCGCGCCGATAGCCGCTCCGATGAGGGCGTTTCGCCCCTGGTGCGGCACCCCCCTGGTTGATACCCGCAGGACATTCTCCCGCGCGAACGTTTGGATCCCGGTCGCCACTCGGACCACGATGGCCTCGTTGTTCACGCTGTCAAACTCGCCTCGATATGATTTCGCGT
>Ga0315280_10000429_pt1 | contig 77870 bp, 85 predicted proteins | sample YL17G06_40_MG_FD_203697 | JGI IMG/M metagenome (GOLD analysis project Ga0315280, IMG submission 203697) | Sediment microbial communities from Yellowstone Lake, YNP, Wyoming, USA - YL17G06_40 | ecosystem: Environmental > Aquatic > Freshwater > Lake > Sediment | place: USA: Wyoming | collected... | reverse complement strand
GATTTCTCCATTGTCTTTCTCAATTGGTACGCTTACCGTTAATTCTCTTTCACACTGTCGAATCATTTTATGAATCCCAGAGTCTAGCGATATCTTCTCCGCAGTTTTATCTATCTGCTCTAACACACTTTTATAAAATTCCTGCGTCGACCCCCCTGATGATGAGGCTTCTGTCAAAGTTATTCTATTCATGATTCCTCCTTCTTACTCTTTACCCATACTTGCTTTCCTTCATGCAAAAAAACACATTCTTTCCCATCTAGTATTTCATCTTCTACTTTACCAATACAAAAGTGATATTGATCAGAAAAACGCCCTATATAAAGTTCAGCGTCTTCATCATATTTTTTCAGTTTTTCAATTAATTCTTTTACGTTCATCTTTTCCACCTTTCTATCTGCAGACAACAAGATACCTTGCATTTTTCAATAGGGCACATAATTATCATATCTATCATCTGGCTTATCTGTTTAACATAGTTTCTATTGTTGGCTTTTCTTCAACATGGATCGTTAGGTTATCTTTTATATAAATCTGTTTGTAACGTAAAGAAGGATGACTGACACAGATAAAACCCAGTTGTTCTAAAAACTCTTCAATATTTTTTTTAAGATCTTTTTTCACATATGGTTTTATTTGAGTTCTATCCATATCGCATACCTTCTTCCATACGGATGTGTGTAACCACAAGTCATATTATTTATCTTTGATGTTACCTTAGAATCTTAATAATAAAAAAAATATAGAAAGGAAAGTTTTAATTCTATTTCCAAGAAGTCGCAAGTTCTTCAACGGTCTTTACTAAAGACACTTTCTTTGTTGAAAGGAAAGTTTTAATTCTATTTCCAAGAAGTCGCAAGTTCTTCAACGGTCTTTACTAAAGACACTTTCTTTGTTGCAGGGTCAACAGATACTATGTTCAGATCTAAGGAGATGACACTTCTATTTATGTCAGGATACTTTATCTTCAAGTTAGGGTCTATCTGTAATTGAGCTGTATGGACTAATTTTGTTTTCTTATCTTGTTGTGTTAGTATTATTTCTCCTACATACACTCCATTATTGTCGAAAACGGTCTTTTTTCTCAGATCTTCCATCTTAAATGCTGGCATTTTTCATTCCTCCTATGTTCTTTTACAATTTTTGAACCTATGTATCGGTCATACTGCTTTGGAATATAACAGTTACTTCATTATTGAGCGGAAAAAAATAGAAAAGACGCTGTTTTTACGGTAAAAAACATCTTTCTCGTTTATCATTTGATATTTATCAATACTCTTGTTTGCATGAAGAATATCACAATATATTAAAGCACGATTTTAGCTGCGGGAATTCAACTCTGGCTCTGCAATACATCTAGCGGCTATCTGAACCTTTTTTTCTTTTTATAAATAAGATACCTCTCTTGCATTTCTTGTATTACTTTTTCTTGGTGCTTTTCAAAAGCTTCATTCATTTTTTTCCCCCAAACTACAATTTTATTTCAACCTTTTCCAAAATGATTGTTTTTTATCGACATTGCTTTGTTTTTCAGGCAACTGTTTTTCCGCTTTAATATTTTTTTGTTTTTTATTTAACGCAGAACAAGGATGTCCTTTTTTACTCTTTAATGAGTCATTAATGGTTTTTGCTTCGATATGGTCTTTACAAAACCTTTCTTTACAATACTTACAATCTGTTAAATTAACCGATTCAACAGAACATAATGAACATTTTTTAAACAAACTTATACTACTTTCTTTGATTTCACTTTTTTCCGTATCTCTATAATATTCCTTTCCTGACATTTTTCCTCCCTCAAACTACAATTTTAAAATTCATCTTCTTCTTTTATATTCATCTTCTTCCTCTTCTTCTTTTTCTTCGTCTTCTTCTTCGCCTATGATTTTATCTTTTCGTGTTTCTTCTTTCTGCTTTTCTTCGTATTTTTCTTCTTCTGCTCTTCGTCTTCCTAGTCGTTTTCTGCTCCTCTCATTTTCGCCTGTAGGATATTTTTCATCTTTCATTTTTCTCCCTCGACTACAATTTCAAAACCTTTTTTTCTTATCTTTTTTCTCATCTAATATTCTTTTAACGTTATTCCTACCACGTTCGTACTCATCTATGTTGCGTGGTCTTAGATACTTAGGTTTAGATTGGATATAAGCTTCATCAACCCCAGGTATTTCATACGATTTTCCTTCTTTGTCTATAGCAATTTTTCTCTCAGCTCGATTTATTCCTTCAAGATATCTATATTTTTCTTCTTCCTCCTCTTCAGAATTATAGGGATGCCCTTCATGTTTAGGATAATAATGTTTCAGCATGTCTTCTTTTGTATAGAATTTTCGTTTACAGGTTGGATGTCTACATAAATAATTTTTTTTCTTAAACCAACCCATATTTTTTCCCCCTCAAACTACAATTTCATAACAACTGTTTCTTTAAAAAATCGACCATCAGTAAAATTAAGATAAAAAGATGTTGAAAATCGCTTCTCTAGAAGATGGAGTTGGCAAATCTGGGTTGTAAATTTTAGGGTGGTTCTGTTGAATTAAGATGTGTTGAAAACATGGATTGTTGAATTATGGTTGATGAAGACAGTATCCGCATTCATTCATAGTGAGTATGTTTTTCTTTTCTCTTTCTCCTACGTTCCTTTCTTTCCTTCTTTGTTAAAGGCTTAGATTTATCTCCTGGAGATATATCTTTTCCGCCCTTGACTTTACTCATATTTTTTCCTCCCTTTATTACAATTCAATAACTACTAATGAACATATTAGGTAAATTCCCCACATTTTGTCAATACTTTTTCCACATACAATTCGGACATTGCAAGTATTTTACGTGTGACGTTTCACCATAAGGTTTCACAAGAACCATTTCTCGTCTGCAGATTTTACAAATTTCCATTTTTCCTCCCTTGACTGTAATTCAATAAGAACTACTGTTTTATAAACCCTCAGATAACGGATGTTAATCTAACTATGATAAAGAGAAAAAAAGAGTAAGGTTCTATTTCGGTACAATCATGCTTTTAGAATCGATTTTTTTCTCACATGCAAGCCATCCGAGAGCAGAAAACGCATCTATCTCGTTCATTTGCGCGAGTTCTGAGATTGCAGAGATATCTACTTCTTTTAAGTTTGAAAGCATGGTCCAAACCTTTCCTGCATCGCTTCCAATTTTTTCGGTAAGATTGGTTGGTCCAAGTTTGTAGATAGACCCACCTTTATGAATCTTGTTTTCCCGAGCAAGCCATCCGACGGCACCGTAGAATGCTTGCTCGTTGAGCTTGGTCATATTCATCAGAGTTGTCTCCGAGGTAGGACCTTGGGTATTAAGTACTTTCCATATCCTGTCTGCGCCTATACTAAATTCTGCTATTACATTAATCATACTCTCAACCTCACATCAGCAAGATGATTGGAAATATAAATAGATTGTGATGTATGGTAATACAAAACAAGATTTTAAATTTGATAAATTTAATATCCTGATTGATGATAACGGTAAAAAATGGATTGGAGAGCACTCATTGAAAAATTTATTGAAAAACAATTCGAGAATCTAGAGAAGCCATGGTTTGCTGTTCCAATAGTTGGAATATCACTTGCGCTATTGGCTTTTATGTTATATCTCTTCAATAATGTTCAATTAATTAATTTTTTAATAATTACAGTTTTGGCATTTTTAGTATCTGATTTCCTAACAATCGTTTTTTCGTCATCTAGAACAAAAGCACAACCAAAAGGATACACTTTCATAACTTTTTTTGTTTTTATAATCATTGCCGCTTTTATCGTTAGTTTAGTAACACAAGGAATCGTAAATTCCATTTCTTCTTTTTATTCTAATTTTATAGCAATCCTGTTAATTTGTATACTACTTGCTATTCTTGTTTACGTAGATATGCACGAAAAATTCTTTCGCCGTGGTAAACCCTCAAAAATCAATCAAAAAGGCATTAAATCATTATTTCTAAATTTCATTTCTCGGTAAAAACACGCTGATATATATTATCGAATAGTAACAATTTACACTGATTTCATTTCAACGAATATTTTATGAAAAAACCGTCATTTATTGACTCGTCTTCATCATCAGGATCCCAAGGAAAAGGAATATCTGGTTCTGGTTGATCATTAATTATTTTTCTTCCCTCAAACTACAATTTCATATCCTTTTTTTCTTTTTCATTTTATTATAAATAAGATACCTTTCATACATTTCGTGTATTACTTTTTCTTGATGCTTTTGAAAAGCTATTCTTTGTTCCATTTTTCCCCCCAAATTTTAATGGAAGGGATTAGCCGGCCTCAAAATGAGGGGATGGGATGCTCCCTATCAAAACTACCAGCTTCATTCCTTCCATTAACTAAAACGAATAGCAAATATATAGGTTTTATCTGTAACATTAAAAATAGGAGATAAAATTATGAAAAGCAGCTATGAATGGTTTAAGGAAAAAGCTGGATTAACAAACGCGGAAGCATTTGAATTTTTTGACTTTAAATTCAAGCAATTAGGTACATACAAAGAAGAAAAAGAACCAGTTGATATGGAATTTATCGAGAGAATATCTAAAGAAGCAAGAAAATGGAAAAAGAATCTATACTAACCCTATATCTCTAAAATATCGCAATTTTTTTTCGCCAGCAGGTTTCAATTCATAAAAATACTTGGGCATCCTTCCTTGTTCACTTGTGCGATATTCCTGTGGGTTAAGGTCTTCGTCTTTAAACCTAATCTTTACGATGCATCGCTCTGAGATCAAATGCCTGATTGTGTCCTTTATTGTTGACTTTGGATACATTGTTTCTGCTTCTATGGCAGGAACTGTTGTGTAATATTCTCTGTCAATTGCCATTAAAATATTGGCCTTAATTTCTCCTTTTTTATATTTCATTTTTATCCTCCCGCTAAATAAGAGCCGTATTAATACATCTTAATTTTCAAATGTTTCCATATAATATATATAAATGTATATCTTTTTATTTTGGTTCAAATAATGGAAGAAGGAGCCCCGCCCCTTCATCCAACTTTTTTTCTTACCATCAAGGACTTTTTTATGCGTTCTCGTCTAAAAGAAGAGCTTTCCGACAAGGTCTCGGAGTAATTTTACGGCCTACACCCAGCACTTTTACTGTATACAGTAAATTAGCTACTTACGATGGAAAAAAAGAGAATGAGGTTTAGTTAGTTGTGTTTATTTGCTGGTTGGTAGACTTGTGCTCTTACTGGTTGGAGCAGTTGAAACAGTTGTAGTAGTTGTAGATGTGGGTATGCTAGTATAACCAGTTGTAGATTGCTGAGCCGGTTGGATGATCTTTTGACTTGGATTTGGTGATGGGTAAACATGAGTTTGACTATGGACACCTGGCAGATCCAGTGGCATAGTAACAGGTAACATTGTCCAGTCGCTCTCTGCGCCATAAATGTCTTTTGCTTTTGCTTTGATAGTATATACTCCTTGTTGAGACCAAGAATGATTTACAGTAATTGTCTCCCCTGATACGTATGGACCTATCCACCCACTATTTGTATTGTCACCCCAATCTACATAGTAGAAGACATTATCATCATCCTGATCAGTTGAAGATAGGTTGTAAGTATATGTTATTCCAGCCTTCCCACTAGTTGGACCACTGATAATCGGTGGATTTGGTGGATGATTTATAGAAGATACAATAATTGTTTTTTGAAGAGCATCATTAGCTCCATCGTCATCGGTAACAGTAAGGCTGACTGTGTAAATGCCGCTTTCAATGTATTGGTGTTCAGGGTTTTGTCCTGAGGACGTGTTTCCATCTCCAAATATCCATACCCAAGATGTGATCGTTCCGTCAGGATCTGTAGACTCATCTGTGAATTGTATAATATCTTCTGTTGTTGGATTCGTTGGGCTGTAGGAAAATGCTGCTGTGGGTGGCTGATTGCCGACAAGAACAACAGTCTTTTCTATGGAGTCAGTGGCGTTATCATCATCCTTTACAGTAAGATTTACTACATATTCTCCACTGGTGCTGTATTGGTGTATTACATTCTCGCCATATGAAGTGCTTTCATCTCCAAAACTCCATGTGAAGTTAACAATATCGTTGTCAGGATCCGTAGACGTTGAATTAAAGGTAACAGTCAGATCGTTTATCACCCAAGTAAAATTGGCAACCGGTGGATTGTCATCTGTCGAGATCCAACCATTACGGACCATCCATGGATAATTGTCCTCGTTGTTGTTACCTGGAATTACGTATGGAGTATCTCCAATGCCGTCTCCGTCACTGTCATTTCCAGCGTAATCGTCCCAATAGTTACCGCCAGACGTGTTGCCGTTATCCCATGTGTCAGTCCCTTCATCATCCGCCTGATTTACATTAGACTCAAGGTTGTTGTGATATAAAACATTTGAATAACAACTCGAAGAAATATATACTCCATAGTCATAATTGTCTCTTATACTGTTGTTTCTAACTTCATTGTTGTTTGAATAATTTGCTATTTCAATTCCAATTGAGTTTTCGAATATTTCGTTGTGTAAGAGATGGTTGTAACGTGTGACCGCATGAGCGTCATCTCTATCAAGACGGATTCCGCTTCCTGAGTTCTTTGATACGATATTGTTAGAGACGATGTTATATTCTGAATTTCCGTAGTTAATGCTTGCAAGATATATTCCGTTTCCAGAATTTTCTGAAATGTCATTGAATTTAATCTGATTATCATCAGATTGCAAAATTCGAACTCCATTGTCTGAGTTGCCGTTGATGTTGTTGTTCATAACATGGTTATGATCACAACCGTAATACAGATTCAATCCGTTTCCAGAGTTATTACTGATATCATTTTTGATAATGTTGTTGTTGTCTGCAAAATTAAGAATTAATGCATCTCCGCCGTTTTCAAATATATCATTGCAATAGAAATCATTGTAATACGATCCTTGAAGTTCAATTGTGATATCAAAAGACATACTATCGTCACCAATATTGTCATAGATGTAATTGTATGAAACATTGTTGTGATCAGATGATGAAAAAGCAATCGCCATTCCGGTTCCCCCAATGGAACCAGTTCCTAGTTGATAATTTTCGTAAATGTTGTTTGAGCGTATATTGTTATTGTCAGACTGGTCAAAATCTATTCCAATCCCGGTATACAACATAGAATACTGATATTCACTAACGCCATAATTTTCAAAAATATTATTATTTTCGATATTGACATTTTCTGAACTTTCAATGTACAACCCAATCCCAGAATAACCCATAGAAAATGTATATTCACAAACACCATAATTTTCAAATATTTTGTTGTGTTCGACATTGATATTTTCTGAATTTTCAATAACAAGCCCAATCCCAGATTCTTGACTAGGGTTTGCATATTGTGCTAATGCATGGTTCTTAGAAATGTTATTATAAAGGACATCGACAAATCTAGAATTATTAATGTATATGCCAATTCCTTTTTTTAATCCAATTCCATAGTTTTCAGTGACATTGTTCATAAATAAGGTTGAATCAGTCGATTCATCTAGGGATATACCGATGATATTTCCTGAAACGTGGTTATGAGAAAGGGTTACATTATCAGTTATTACATAAATACCACATTCACCACCATTTCCAACTATCCTAAAGCCAGTCATATTTATCCAATTTGCAGTGATATTGACAACATTTCTAACTCCGTCACCATTGATGGAGCACGTATCTTCTCCTTCACCGATTAATTTGATAGATTTATCCACAATCAAATTTTCATTGTACGTGCCACTGTAAACAAATACCGTGTCACCATCAGAGGCGCTATCTATTGCACTTTGAATCGTAGTATAATTACCAGGCCCACTTCCACCAACATACAGGATATTTCCATAAACAGGTGCAGTCCTGCCTGCGCTTAGAGATGCTGTATCCAATAACATGCTTATTGTTATCATCAATATGATCATTTTCTTCATATTTCCTCACTCAACATTTTTTCTAAGATTTTACCATCTATTTTCTACCTAATCGTTTATAAACATTGTTTGACAGTTCTTACCAAAAAAGATGATTTGATAAGATTTATACCCAGTGTTTTTCTGTCTTATAAAATTATAAAAAATCGCATTTTTCTCCTGTTGCAAGGAGGCTTACGGCCTACACCCAGCACCTCATTTTTACTATTAACAAGAGTTTTTTTAGTTGATATCATAAATCACCAAGATATATGTCAAAGTAATGTTCTTTATTCCTTTTTCTTACAAATAATTGTTTGCATAGGGTACCATCGAGGGTTTATAAGATAAAATAGATATAAAATATATAAAGCGGGGCGAACCACTGGTTCATATAAATCAGCCCCATATCGCCTATATCTTATTTCCATTATTTCAAAACCTGCATGTTCTAGAAATCGTTTGATTTCCCTAGTGGAATATTCTCTTATATGGCCTATATGGCCTAAAGTATGTAGCTTTTCAAACTCTTCATATGCATCATTGATGCTTCTTCCAAGGAAAAAAGAAACTATGTTGGACAATGAGTATAGATTCGGAGTGGTTAACATAAAAATCTTACCAGACTTCAGCACTCTATTCATTTCATTTAAAGTAAATATAGGGTCAATTCTCAAATGTTCGAAAATTTCATTAAAAAGAATAAAATCAAAACTATTCTGTTCGAAAGGAATTTGTTCATTTTCGACATCACATTTTATTACGGTTAATTTATGCCTTTCGATAAACTTTTTTAATCTATCTGGCCTGATATCCAAGCCTATCACAGGATAACCTAAAGTTTTTAAACAGTATGTTAAGTGACATGAAACAGAACCAACTTCTAGAATTTTTCCCCCTTCATACCATTTATCAATTATTTTTAAATCACCTATATACCGATTTTTATGATTTCGGAAATAATTTTGGTTCCATTCTCTTAATTTTGGATCTATTGAGTCCAATTCCGTCTCAAGCTCGTCAAGTAGTTTTTTGATAGATTGTTCGGAAAAAACTTTCATATTTTTTTTACTTAATTTTATCATCATATTTTATCCAAATTAAAATTTCATAGTATATAGACATTTAAAAACATATAGGAATGAATTTTATAATATAAATAGACAAAGAACATGTTATTTTACTTCATATTAAAAATGTTAATAATCAATTACTTGTGGCCAATATTATTATTAATAATTTTTTAAATAAATTTTTTATCAGAAGATTTTTCCTTTACACCCAGCGCAAAATTAGTGCACCATTGATATTTTAAAATCAACTTATAACTGAGCCATCTATATTTTCAGTTGATCCGCTGGCAGTCAATAGTTCCTGTAAAGCATCCTGATACTCATCAGGTTTAGAATCGAGTAACCTTTTTGCATATTCCTTTAAAAATTCACCATATTCGATTTCCAATTGAGAATACTGCCACCGTCGGTCTTCCCCTTTTCTAAAAACTAGCAAAAATGCATAGGCAAGTGATTTTCCCTTTGGAGTATCGGGTCGTCTTTTTGTCTCGGAAATGGCTTTTTCTTCTCCGAATGTCTTATATGTTCTAGCTACATGATTGGCAAATTCAGCCAGTGGTGGCAAAGACTTGTACTTCGGAAGTTGAGACAATATCTTCTTTCGCTCTTTATAGCTAAAAACTATTTCCAAGATATTCGATGGATTGTCATCCAATGAAAAGAATTTTTCTGCCATTTCTTCGTCATCAAGAATCGAACGTATGGCGTCTAAACCATGATCCTTCCAGAAACATTCTAATACCTTGTTGGGAGTAGCATTATTTAACACGACCGGCTCTTCTATTCTTTCAAGAATAAATTTTAATCCTTCTTGTTCAAACTTATTTGGTTTTAAAGCTTTTATAAAACTCTCTATATCTCTACCATATGAAATACCATCCAATATCAGTAGTTTTTCTCCTGACTGTTTTATTGAGCTTTCTTGCTGTTTCACATTTTTCTTGATGAATTCGCTATCATTCAGTTCGCCCGATAGATATTCGTTTAGGTGAGGTATTTGCTGTCCTGCTCTTGATTCCTTGTGTTTTACCAATTGACCAACTACATCGATTGAAAAATCATCTGATATATCCTGCTCCAGGATGTATCGGGTTATATTAAACATCGTATTCTTTGTTGATTTTGCGCAATCTTCACATATTGCAATTATTTTATCGGCCGATTTCCAGTTTATGAGCAAGTAATTTTTCTTCAAAAATTCTTTCTTTTTTGCACTTTCAACATCTATGTGTTCACAAGTTGCTGCATCTTTTTTGTCTAAAATTCCTATTTTACCTATTACGAAATCGATAAATTCCTTTGGCGGCCTAGCTTTTATACCCGTGGAGACAAATCCTCCATCCCAAGAATAAACATGAAGTCTTTTTTTCAATGCCACATCTTTTATTCCCAGTAACCTTAGTACAGGATCATCAAAATGTTGTAATGCAATCAATTTTTCTTTATCCGCTTTTCCTCTTTCTGCATAGGTTACATCACCATCGTGAAACTTGGCAACTGCCAAATAGGGTGCTTTTTCAGAATGGGCAAGTAATAGCGTTCCAGCGAGAGCGCCATCCCAACCTCGCTTCTTTGAAAGTTTCTCAAGTTTTTTTGTATTATCGTTAAACCTGTGAACCTTGTCTAAACTCTTTTTTATCTTTTCAAAATATTTTCTGGAGTAGTTATCTGTATATTCTGGTAAAATAAGGTGCGGATCCTCTTTCAATTTTTTTGCGTTTTCTACAAGATTTTTTTCAACTGATTTTGCCGCTGTTCTTGCAAAAGCTACAGTTGGTCTAATTTTTTTAGCCATTACAGATTTTCGTAATGCGAAAATAGTTAAAGTATATTGCTCTTGTTTTTAGAAAATCTATTTATTAGAAATGCTGGTTCTTGGTATCGTGATTGTTATGGGCGTGTACGACACTATACTTTCAAGAAGGACTATAAGACGTTTCCAAAAAAAACCGATTAAACTGGATCTGCTTAGACGATTTGTTAATGCCGCAAGGCTCGCGCCATCTGCTGCCAATCTCCAGCCTCTTGAATATTTTATTGCAACCGAAAAAGAGATATGCTCTAAAATTTTTGAAACAATAGGTTGGGCTGCGTATATTACACCAAAATGGACTCCTGGTGTTAAGGAGCGACCAACAGCGTACATAGTCATACTTGTTAAGGATATCAACAACAAATTTTATACTAGAGATGTTAGTCTTGCTTCAGAAAATATCGTTCTTGCTGCTGAGGAAGAAGACATCGGGAGTTGTATCCTGTATAATATTGATAGAGATAAAATTCAGGAGATACTTAAAATTCCTAAGGCTCTGAATGTGGATTCGATAATCGCTTTAGGCTACAAAGCCGAGCATCCTATCGTAGAAGATTTGAAGGACTCTGTAAAGTATTGGCGAGATGAAAACGAAGTATTGCATGTTCCCAAGCGAAGCTTGGAAGATATAATTCATATAAACAAGTTTTAGAGTGCATGGACGGATTTGAACACGAAAGTGGTCATAAAAAATAATAGGTTTCTCCTGTTGAGAATTTAAAAGTATGCAGGGGAGTGATATTAACTCTAAGTTCAAATCACTTATTTTTCGCCCGCATTGGAAATGTCTGTTAAAGGTTAGATGCCCTAACAGATTTCGATACGTTGTTTTTGATCATTTTTCAGATTCTATTAAAAGATCTATCTATATTTTATCTAAATAAGGAAATAGTATGGGCATAATTCCATGGTATTAATCCAGGTACTTGTCTCTACTTTTTCTACATAGGGCATTTCTAATATATATTCTCTTAATTCGCATAAATGTTTAAAATTTTTTATTACGATAATTGAAATTAAATCATACTTACCAACCAATTTTGACGCAATAATTACGCTTGGAATTTTAATTATTTCTTCAAGAACTTGTGATGAATAAGCTGGTTTAACATCAATTCCAAAACGAGCAATAAACGAATAACCAATTTTTGTAGGATTAACTATCACTGTTGAACTAACAATGACTCCTTGCCCTTTAAGCTGTTCAAACCTGTTAATTATCGTATCCGGAGATACATCTATTTTTCGTGCAATTTCTCTAAATGAAATTCTTGCATCTTTTTTTAACATTTCAAGAATAGTAATATCAATATTATCCAATTTCATAAATATCACCTATTCAAATTCAAAGTTTTTTGGACATAACAAGGGTTTATCAACAAATATTCCCACATCAGCGCTTTTTACTTGCGGAAAATCTTCAATTTTATCTTTTGTTATCCCGATCTGTTCAATATCTTCTAATAAAAATATTGCTTCGATATCATATTGCCCAATTGATTTCGTAACAACACACAATCCTTTCATTTTTTTAATCATATTCAAAACAGAATCAGAAAATTTTTGGACCACTTTAATTCCAATTATTACTAAATTTCCTTGACCCATTTTTTTAGGATCAACTACAACAGTACTACCTCGAATTACTTCATTTTCTATCAGTTTGTTGTATCTATTTTTTATTGTATCTGTAGAAATATTACATTGATTTGCGATTTCTTTAAACGAAGTTCTTATATCTTTTTGTAGTGTTCTTAATATTTTTATGTCAATTTCATCTAAATATTTTTTTTCCATATGACGTCATTCTCCAACTTAATTTCTGATAAAAGTATGTTTTTTTATTTATTAATTCTTTCTTTGTCGTTATTTTTGTATTAAAACTTTGAAATTTTTCAATATTTCTACATTATTTGTTAATTTTCTAAATTTATTAACAAATTGTCCGAAAAAAATATAAAATATAGGACAAAATAGCAATTTTTATAAATATAAATTTGTTTACGGTTATTTATCGAATAATGTCTAAAAATCTTTAAGGTGATATCTATGAATTTAACACCGGAAAAATGGTTAGAAAAATTTGAAAAAGAAGGAAAAGCAGATGAAGTTTTTTTAATAATTGGTAGAAAAGAATATACACCCAGACAAATAGCTTCCATGGATTATGTATTCTGGAATCATGTTGTAAAATCTGTTTAATATTATGACCATTAAAATTTTAATTACCGGTGGAACCTGCGATAAAGAATATAATCTACTTACTGGTGAATTATTTTTTAATAGCACACATATACCTGAAATGCTTAAACTTGGGAGAGCCAGATTGGATATCGAAATTGAAACAGTGATGATGGTCGATAGTCTAAATATGACCGAACCAGATATAGAAAAGATAGCTGAGAAATGTATGCAATCCAAAGAGGAAAGAATTCTTATCACACATGGTACTGATAAAATGGTTGCAACCGCAAAAATATTGGGTTCAAAAATTAAGGATAAGACAATTGTTCTTACGGGAGCAATGGTTCCATACGCTTTCGGAAGTTCTGATGGGTTGTTTAATTTGGGTAGCGCCTTAGCTTTTGTTCAAACATTACCTCATGGTGTTTATATCTCTATGAATGGAAGATATTTTAATTGGGATAATGCAGTAAAAAATAAACAGACAGGCATATTTGAAGAAATAAAATAAAAGTTATAGGAGTTTAGTTTTAACTTACTTTTTTCTTCCTTATGAATATTTTGTTATAAAAAGTATGGTTTTTCTCCTGTAAAAATCGTAAAAATTAGTGCAGGGAAAGGGATTTGAACATGAAAGTAGTCATAAAAAATGATTGACGAATGAAGATTTATCCTTATTGAACTTAACATAGTAATTATATACTTATTTTGTATGCCATGTCAATAGATGATTTAAATGAACGAAACAATCATACATATACCCAAACCATCTAATGAACCAGTCCTTGAATATGCCCCTGGAAGTATTGAAAGAAATTCACTTATTCAAGCATTGAAAGAACTTCAAAAAAAGAAAACAGAGATTATGCCGATTGTCGGAGGAAAAAAGATTAAGACCGGTGATTTGGGCAATGTTGTTATGCCTCATAACCATAAACACGTTTTAGCAAGTTTTCACAAAGCCACGCCTGAAATAGTTCATGAGGCTATTGAAAATGCAATGTCAGTAAAATCTGTTTGGGAGGATTTTCCTTGGGAGGAACGTTCATCTATTGCCATGAAAGCAGCAGAACTCCTATCTAAAAAATATCGTTTTTCACTTTTGGCTGCTACAATGCTTGGCCAGAGTAAAAATGCGTACCAGGCGGAGATTGATGCCGCCTGCGAAACTATTGATTTCCTACGCTTCAACGCTTACTATATGCAGAAGATTTATTCAGACCAGCCAGATGCATCACCTGGAACTCTTAATAGAATTGAATATAGACCACTTGAAGGATTTATATTTGCAACAACTCCTTTTAATTTCACAGCAATTGCTTGTAACCTACCAACGGCACCTGCCATAATGGGCAATGTCGTTATATGGAAACCTGCATCGACCTCTCTACTTTCAAACAACATTCTCATGGAAATATTAATAGAAGCAGGTTTTCCAAACGGTGTTATAAATTTCCTACCTGGCTCTGGTGAAATAATTGGAAAAATTGTTTTAACAGATAAACGACTTGCAGGTGTTCATTTCACTGGTTCGACACCTGTTTTTAGTAAGTTCTGGAGGACTATCAGTGATAATCTTAGCATCTATGATTCTTATCCGAAACTTGTTGGTGAGACTGGTGGTAAAGACTTTATTTTTGTTCACCCATCGGCTGATGCAGATGCTGTTGCAACAGCAATTGTTAGAGGCGCTTTTGAATATCAAGGTCAGAAATGCTCCGCTGCATCACGATTATACATCCCTGTTTCACTCTGGACATCTGTGAAATCTAAAGTCCAAAACATGCTCAAAGAGATAAAAATGGGAGATGTTGAGGATTTCAGCAATTTTATCAACGCCGTCATAGACAAACCAGCATTTGATACAATCAGCAATTATATAGAAAAAGCACGTAATTCCAAAGAGGCAAAAATAATAATTGGTGGAAAAACCGATTGCTCCAAGGGATATTTCATAGAACCAACGATTATCGAAACAATCAACCCTCATTACGTCTCCATGGAAGAAGAAATTTTTGGACCAGTTCTTACAGTGTATGTCTACAAAGACGAACAATTTGAGGAAACACTTCACATCTGTGACCAAACATCACCCTACGCATTGACAGGTTCGATTTTTGCACAGGACCGCCAAGCAATCGTGACGGCAACAAAGATATTGCGTCAAGCCGCCGGTAACTTTTACATCAATGATAAACCAACTGGTGCAGTTGTTGGTCAACAACCTTTTGGTGGTGCAAGGTGCTCTGGAACTAACGATAAATCCGGTTCATATCTCAATTTGTTATCCTGGGTAAGTCCAAGAACAATTAAGGAAAACCTATTGCCACCAACCGACTACAAATATCCTTTCCTTGAAAAGAAATAAGTGTGAATAACTTAGTGCAGGGGAAGGGATTTGAACACGAAAGTAGTCATAAAAAATAATCTCTCCTCCTGTTGAAAATAATCTCTTGTTCGGCTTTTTCCGAACGTTTTAAGACTGTTTATATACTCACAAGGATACACAAGATAGTTTAGGGATAGTCATGAAAAAACAACTTACAGTAATATGTCTAATAGGAATGCTCCTTGTTGTTGGACTTATTGGATGCTTGGAAAATAACAAAGAAGGTAATGGAAATATTACTCCTTTGTCAGGGAAAGTAACCATCACTACAAATAAAAGTGAATATGGACAAAATGAGACTATTAATATCACTCTTTATAATGGTTTAAACGTTAGTATATATTCATACATGGCAGGTTCTCCGCATGAGTATTTTATTGAGCGAGTGGAGAAAAAAACCTCATTAGGATGGCTTGTATACCGTCCTGTATATTCTGAATCTTATGCTGCTTATATGGGGGAAGTAAAACCGGGGCAGTCTTTTTCATTTGAATGGGAACCTTTGATATGGGTGAATGGAACTTATTCCAACAATTATGTTTATAATAGTTCCAAATTAGAACCAGGAGTTTATAGAATATCTTCTACTCCGGTTACTTCTGACTATTTTGGTGTTGACCCTGTAGAAAATAATACATGGCAAACAATTTATTCTAATGAATTTACAATAGAAGGGAAAAATAAGTTTGTTGGAACATGGCAGTTAAATGTTCAAGAATATAGTTTTTATTCAAATGGAACCTTTCTTTATTTAGAATATCCTTTATGCGCCACTCCGCCTGTTGATGATGTTTCTAAGATTAATGGAACATATACAATAGAAAATGGCCAACTCATTCTAATTTTTAAAAATTTTTTTGACACTACAGTAAATTGGATATTTGATTATAATTTTTCCAACGATAACTCTACTCTTACGCTTACAAACGTTGAGAATGGGATTATTGAGAATTTTACTAAAAAAATTCAATTACAGGTTTATCGGGGTTTTTCTAGTGAACCTGAAAACATAACAGTTTATGGTGTGTCTCTTCCAATATGTAGGTCTGAGGCAGTGATGGTTTTTGAGGAAATCATAGGTCACTATCCAAAAAATCCTTATTTCATACTTGAAACAAACACTAGTTGGTCGATACAAGAAGGTCTTGACTATGCAGGTGGTGGACTACATTTTGGCGTGGATAAACAAAATGGAACTGTTCACATTTTTTATGGTTTTTAAAATAATGTGCTTTCTTTTTTTTGTTGAAATGAAATCAGTGTAAAAAGTGCAGGGGAAGGGATTTGAACCCTCGGACCACTAAGGACAAGACTCTGAATCTTGCGCCGTTGGCCAAGCTTGGCTACCCCTGCTTTTCGCAGTTTGAATTCCATACTTGCTCTTAAGTTTGTCGTGTTGAATCGTGCATATAGTTTAAATATTTCTATGGATATTGCGTTTCCCCTAAAGATATGGCCCGAATAGTGTAGTCTGGTAACATATGGGACTGTGGATCCTCTGTGCCGGGTTCAAATCCCGGTTCGGGCCCTGTCCTAACAATTATCACGGTTATTTAACAGAAGAAAAATACAATTTTTTATAATAAATTGACACTCTAAATCAGACGAAATCGTCCTGAATTTATCGATGAGATTAAAAACAAATATTTTATCAAAGAACTACATTATCTTATACTAAAAAGTTAAAGGAAGGAACCTATTGAAAAAAATTTCAACAAGCTTTAATATGAACCGAGCAAAAGCCTTGAAGTTAATCATTTTATTTGGAATAATAAGTTTACTTGGTGATGTGATTTATGAGGGTGCACGAAGTGTCAATGGTCCATACTTAGCGATACTTGGCGCAAATGCTGCCATTATTGGATTTGTGGCAGGAGCCGGAGAATTTTTAGGATATGCTATTCGTATTGTTTCAGGATATTTTTCTGACAAGACGAAAGCATATTGGTTTTTTATGATTGCTGGTTATGGACTACTCTTTACTGTCCCATTGCTTTCATTAGCGGGAATATGGCAGCTTGCGGCACTGTTCATTATATCGGAGAGAATAGGGAAAGCTCTGCGAAACCCAGCGAAAGATACAATTCTCTCTCAAGCAACAAAACAAATCGGTACCGGAATGGGGTTTGCGATTGTAGAAGTATTAGACCAGATCGGAGCAATAATAGGACCGCTTATTTTTTCGGTCTTTTTCTTCCTTGTAGGTGCCTCGGGAAAAGCAATCTCTGATTATCAGGTAGGGTATAGTCTCTTATGGATCCCGTTTATCTTACTGATGATCGTTATTTTCATCGCTTATTTTCTCGTTAAAAAACCTCAAGAATTGGAAAAATCCATAGTGACAAAGAAAGAGCATGAACAGTTTTCAAGAGTTTTTTGGCTGTATACATTGTTCAGTTTTATCACCACCTTTGGCTTTGTTAATTTTACTTTAATAGGATATCATCTTAAGGTGCATAATCTTCTTTCTGATGCAGGGATTCCTCTTTTGTATGCGGTCGCCATGGGGATTGATGCAGTTATGGCATTAGTGATCGGAAAAACATATGATACTCTTAAAAACAAAAAGAAGAATGAAAATGCCGGTCTTCTTGCGTTACTCGTCATTCCTCTTTTATCCATGTTCATTCCGCTCTTGGCGTTTTCGTTGAATTATATCTTCATCATAATAAGTATGGTTTTTTGGGGCATGGTCATGGGAGCACATGAAACAATTATGAAGTCGGCAATTGCTGATATAACGCCTTTAAAAAAGAGAGGAACAGGGTATGGAATTTTTAGTACATCCTATGGATTGGCAATATTTGGAGGTAGTATAATGGTGGGACTGCTTTATGATTTCTCGATACCCATCTTGATTATTATTACCATTGCGATAGAAATCATCGCAATCCTATTCTTTTATATAATGTGGAAAACAAGTATGAGAGGTTAAAGAAAGAAAAATTCGTATTCAATTTTTCATCTTCATAACCCTAAGTTATATTCAAATATAATACTACATATGAGGCCAAATTCCTCGATGATTTTTATCAATACTTTTATTTGCATGAATGAGATTATGATATTTGAAAGAACGATTTTAGCTGTTTTTAGGATAAGGATTTAAAGCAGACATTATTTCTGATTTTTCTAAAGATATCCAAGCATCTCCTTCTAATTTGCAATAGCCATTTGCATATTTCTCAAGAATATTCATCAATCCTTCTCGAAACTGTTTTGGGTATAATTTGGGGTCGCAGGTCGTAGGATGAATGTGAATTTTTTCTACGTGGTCAACATAGGTGACTTCAGGTAAGTTCCCTTTTCCTTTGAGTAAAAAGAACGATTGATTTTTCTCATCTTTATCAAGTTTCAAAGAGGAAGTGCCGACTTTGTTGTAAAAATAGTCGATGTCTTTTTTCCGATAGTTCATGATGGTCGGATCTGTCTTGTTTGCCAGTAGAAACAAAAGAATTCCTAAACATTTAGAACAAGTCCCACATGGATAAATCTCGCCGTTTTCGATGTGACAAGAGTGACAAGAGCGTTGGACTTTAGCGAGATCTGGATACCGTGAAGCTAAGATCTTTTGATCAACAAGACCTGAAATATTTCTCAAAGCAGACCATTGATAAAGTCCCGGAATGCGCTTTGTGTACCACTCGTTCATCCGAACGTCGTAGTCCTGATGCTGATCGTACACACCAAAATAGTGTTGTATTCCCTTATATCGCGTTTCGTACCTAAGATCATCAAACTCACTTCCCAATAGTAAGTTTCCAATACTTTCTTCGACAAAAATTGGAAGCAGTGAAAATACGTAGAACGGGAAAATGCAAAGTCTTATTGGATAGATATCTGCCCATATCTTTCTATGATCGGGTCTGATGAATTTGAGATGATCGAGCATAAACACATAGAATCGATCAACATTTGCCCAAACCCTCTGCGTATTTTTTTCTATCTTCTGATGGTATCTATAAGCAGACAATGCAGTCTTCCAGTGTCCTCCGCTCTCGTTAACGTAGAGAGGGTAAACGTTTGCACCGAGCTCTTTCAAAAGTCCGTAGGTAAGAAGACTATCCTTTCCTCCACTTGATAAAATACCGCATCTCATCGGATCCATTGAACTAGCAAGGGAAACATCAGGCGTTACTTTTGCAGGCACTATCGTCGCTTTTGGATTACCATCTTCCGCTTTGATTTGGCTTTCTTTAGGAAAAAATTCAGGAAGAATATATGGATTGGTTCCATCTGCGATTTTGTTGACGAAGATGTCGCGACTGAAAACAACGTTTAGGTCATTGAGAATGTCAAGGTCAGCTTTGCTTATAGGAAAATTCAGCAGGAACTTTTCAGAGAAGAGCCCATAGTTGAGCAATGGCATACAAAAAGCCATTCTCAGAAACGGAAGATGATCCATCTTTAGCTCATGTTCATACTTATTCGTGAGTTGGAAACGACTTTCTCGTCCGTTTAAATCCTTGAGAACAACTTCAGATCTTGCCATGTTTTTTTCAATAACTGGTTCAGCAAGTGAAATTGATGAAAAACAAATTAGGTTAGATTTTTTACTGCCCATACATTTCCTCCAACACATCAACTATTTCGCCAACTCCATCGACGAGAGGAGCTGTAACTGGAACGTTAAATATTTTTTTAAATCGTTTCTTTGCGGCTTTGATGTCGCGTTCATTCATGTGCTCCTGATTGATGCCTATTCCAACAAGCCCTTTTCCAGTGAGTAACTCTGCAATCTTCACTACACGTTTTGGATCTGGCATTGGATAATCAGGAAAACCATCTAAGTGTGGTCTTTTCGGTGCATCGACTAAGATGAATCCATGCACTTGACCAGCGGCCAATATTTCAAAACCGCCAGGAAAGAATGGATGCACTAGACTTCCTTGTCCCTCGACAATCATGAACTCTGGTTTGTCATCCTTCCATGAATCTAGTATTGCGCCTTCAATTCCCCCAGAAACAAAATCATTTATCATCGCATCCAATACAATACCATGCGGCCAACCTTGAAGCCAGCCCGTTTGACCAGTGAAAATCATGTCTGCTTTTTTGCCTCGTTTTTTTAATTCTTCGACGAGCATTACAGCCATCGTTCTTTTTCCTATTGCGGAATCTGTACCCACTAAAGCGATACGCGTTGATGGCACATTTTTGATATCGCCGGTATAGAACCGCTTGTAATCACGGAATATTTTTCGTACGTCAGTAATTGTACATCCATTTGTTTGCGCAAGTTTTGTAAATCGAGGATCGTCAGAAAGAAACTGATGAAGACCTGATACAACGTTGAGTCCTTTTGAGAGTGCCCATTCCACTGCTTTGTCATAGCCTTTCGGTAGCACACCACCTTCAGAAACTGCGCCAATGATAAATGTGTCCGGATTTGTGATAGTAAATGCTTCATCAAGATTGTTGATTAATGGAATTCCATGTTTTGTTTTATCTAAAAATTCTGCTGCGTCACCTTTCAGTAAGGTAGAATCAACAACACCGACGACATTGTACTTTTTGCTGTAACGTACAAGTCCATGTGCGGTCTTTCCATCAGCGCAACTGTACAATCGGTCAGCATAGATTATCGCACGATTCTTGGGCATAAAATGATCAATCCGTCTACGTCGCAACTATCTAAATTTCCTCCCCGTTAAAACAATGACGTAATCACTGTTGAGGACTCGATGCTGTTTAAATTTAATCAACCCTTCGATCGGGCTTGCCGACGCAGGAAGAACGTTTAAGCCTTCTAAATCCTTGAGCATTGTATGGTATTTTAGCATGCGCGAATCGCTTGCATAATCAGCCCAACCATTGGTTTCGTAAATTGCATTTAATGCTTCGTCGCCATCGTACGAATGATAAGCAATGAGCGGTTCATTGACGCTTGTTTCTTTTATTTCGCAGGGACGAAGATCTTCTGTTTTTGAAGCACCGTTCTTGAAACTTTTAATTATAGGATTTCCACCTGGCGTCGACGCGCCAACTAAATATGGCATACGATCAATGACGCCGCTATCAAGCAAATTCTTGAACCCGTGATAAATACCGACGAGCGTTGTTCCGTTTCCAACCGGTGCTGCTACTGCGGTTGGAGATTTACCAAGTTGCTGAAAGATTTCATAAGCAATTGACATGTACCCGCGCCAACCTTCATTTCCATTGCCGGGATTTGCATCGTATAAATGTTCCATGCGTGCAAGTCTTCGACTCTCTTCAACCGCGTCTTCATATTTTCCATCGGTCGAGATAATTTCGGTGTTAAGATTCATTAGTTCGGCTTTCCGCTTTGGCGAGAGCGTGTATCTTTCTGGGATCAAAATTTTTGCTTTAAGTCCTGCAAGCTTTGCAAAGTAAGCAAGAGAAACGCCATAGTTACCGCATGTGCCAACTGTGATTTCTTTGTAGCCTTCTCTCAATGCTTTTTTTACGTGGTAAAGCGTGATCCTATCTTTCTGTGTGCCTGTTGGATTTCCACCTTCAAATTTTAAATAGATGTTACTAAAACCAATGGCACGCTCAAGATTCCTCGCTCGCGTAAATATTGTACTTCCGACACTTTCAAAATCAAAAGGCGGCGGTTCTTCGTCATCCTTTTGGAGTTCAATCAACTACCAATCAACTCCCCATCGCTCCGTACATGTCTCCTCAATTTTTTATTATGTAACTGATATCACATGAGTGGTATTAAAATCTTGTGAAGAATGTGATGATTTTAAATTAAATTTTGAATAGTAACTGTGCAAGTTTGATTTATTTATTTTCATTTTTTTAATACTGATAGACAAATATGAACTCTTGTTTTTCATCGTCGTCGTTCCAAATTCCATCATCGTTATTGTCGTAATAAACAAAGGCCTTATCAATATAGACAGGTCTGTTTGTAAAAACATATAATGGATTTAAAGCCAGAGATTTGTTTACACTTTCTCTTAGAGCCGACAAATATTTTTTTACAAATTCGATATCATCTGCTATAATCGGATCAGAGATGTTACCCGAGTTATTTACCCATTCGTGTGTATCGTCATTATGCAAATAACCTTTCAAATAATTATGTAATCCGATCCTTCCAAACCATGATGAATTTTTTAATTGAGGCCAAGGTCTAACTAAAAAACGTTCTTTGACGGACAAATCATCATTCAAGTTTCCTTTTGATCTAAGAACGATATATTCTGTGGATATACTCACATTAAAATTATTGCCCTCTGAAAAACTAAAACCGATTGTATCCTCAAAAAATCTGTTGTCCATGTTTTCGACCATCGATGAAAAACTTGTGGCAATGTTTTTCAACTCAACTCTTTTGTTCCAATCATTAAGAAATACCAATGAAAATATTGCTGCCAATAGAATACCAACCGCGATTAATAGACCAATCTGTGAGAGAGTTAAACCCATTATTCCTATATCATTTTTAATAAATCTTGACATATGTTTTACCATCAACTTCTTTTATAAGTTCAAGTTTTAGATCATAAGTGCCAGCATGAAAAACAGCCATCTCGTCAATATTTTTGCCTGAGAATCTTGCATTTGAATGAGAGGTTTTGATTTTTCCATCACCCATTACAAAATAATAGTTGTTACTAGTATTTTCATCAAGTGTTATATTTGCTGGTTCAGAAATTCCATCGTTTTTAGGTAAACTGCCAAATATAATAAATTTCATATAACTTGGAAATTCAACATGTACTGTTATCATCGTTCCTTCGTCAGCATATTCGAACATGTTTTCAGCATCTGATGCAATTTTATCAATTTCATGTTCAACTTGGTGAAACTGCGAATCTGACCATATATTATAAAGTGCAATTGATAGAACAGCAATGACTATAGCTGCTGCGGTAATGGCCACCAAGATGTAGATGGGCAGACCCATAACTGCTTTATCATCATGTAGCATTTGCGCGCCTTTTTAGATTAGATAAACATTATAAAAATAATTAAATATTTAAATAAGTATCTATTGAATGAGAATGTATGATGAAATATCCGAATCATAATTCGTCAGATAATCCAAATTCGTTCATAAAAAACGAAAAAGCCGTCCTTGGATTACCAATGCGATTGACGGTATCTATAATAATTGGAACAATTGCACTGGCTGCGATATTAACCTATATCTTGAATCCATGTTTATTTCCAAGTAAGGTGATGGTAACAGTCCATCCGATGGTAAATACTATGCCCCGGGGCCAAGATTCAAATACATTTGATATCAATGTCTACGTCAATGAAACAGACGGGCATCCAATCAAAGATGCAAATGTAATTTTAAAAGGATTGGGCAGCATAGGATCAAATTCTACTAACAAAGATGGAAAAACCACCATTCATATAGTCGTAGAATTAGAAAGCGGAATAAATGAAGGATATCTTGATGTATCCGCTAAAGTACCATGTCATGAAACATTCTCACAGCATGACATGATAAAGGTAGTAAGAGAATTATGAACTATCTTCTACTTTTATTTTGTCAGTTTTTTTCAATGGTTTAGCAATCGTCAATCCAATGTTAAAAGTTTTGAATAATGCTGATCCTATTAGAACAAAACCAACTAATGTTAAAAACAAAGGAGAAACAATGATGTCCCTATGGCCTACTATAACAATTATTGCGATGATAAACGCAAGAATGCCTCCTATAATGCCTGTTATCTCTATAGGAATCTCCATATTGCCAATTTTCATGGCTAGCGGTTCTCTACGTTCAATCTTTTCGAGTCTGATGTTGATGTCTTCAAGCAATTTTGAATCAGAAATTTTGAAATTCTTTAGGTCTTCTTTAAAACTGCTTAGATAAGAATCTAATCCATCGATTTTTTCTTTTAGAGAAGATATGTCATTTTGTAATGCTATTAGTTCCTCCTGCATAACGGTAAATTCTTTATCAAGTAATCTTGACACGTCTCCTATATTTTTGCTGCCCTTCTCTTCTTTTAAAACTGCGAAGATATGTTCGATAGGGCCTTCCATTGTATCGCTCAAAATTGAATTGTTAGAATTTCCGTTTTTTTGACTAGATATCCTCTTTTCTACTGCTGCCAATCTACAACTTATGCTATTTGTCATCTGTTCTATTTTTCTAACCCAACTCCTAAACGATTGAATGGAATCTTCTGAAGTGATTGTATCTTTCCGTATATTCTTTTTATTTTCTTTGTTTTTATTAACAAGCATAGTCTGACTCTTCTCGATTATTTTATACTCTGAATTTAAAGGATGAAATTAAGATCTTTATGAATCTACTTTGAGGAATACTTAATTTATAATCTCATTACAGTGACTGATTCACTGTCTTTGAAATCTTTGAAACCTGCGGCCTTTACAGTTAGTTCCATATGTGCTTCGTTAATATTTGCGCCTAATTTTGGTGTTACAGAAATTATTGCTTCGCCATTTTCATCTGTCGTACCTGATCCTGCGACTCCAGCACCAACAATTGTTACAGTTGCACTTTTTATTGGATCGGCGCGTTCATCATTGGTGGTAACTTTAATCTTAACATCGTATGCCGTGCTGAATGTAAATTCGTCTGCATTGCCTGGGTCCTCACCGATAGTTGCCCCAGAAACAACCTGTGCATTCATAGTCTGTGTCCCCTTGGGAATCATGAAAATTACTGCTGCGATAACGGCTACTGCTACTATCATTATTATAATTAGATACATTGGTAGACCAAGAACGTCTGCTTCTTCATTCTTCCTAAAAATTTTCTTAAAATATCGTTCTCTCATTTTTTCCTCCCTCAAAAACATATTTATTAGCTTATATATAATTTTTACTATCTTTATATTTTTATTATAAAATTTATATTTAAAAAATATGATTAATAATAGTTAAAACTAGCGTTTTCCCATCTTACAACTATTGCATACTTGATGTCTGTTATCAAAACAACTACTACAAACCAAACTCCCACACAACCTGCACGTAAACATAGCACCTGGCTTGCCACAAACACTACACAACCCCATAAGATCCACAATCATCACTCCCTTAAAGACAATAATCTTCTTTTTAATTCATCCAAAGGAATATTCGTAACAACCAATGGAATGTTTTCGCGCTCAGCCAACTTTACAGCAAGAGAATCGACAGACCCTGGGTGGTGATAAACAACGACCGCTGGTTTAACAGGGTGAACGCGAACAGCTATCATTGGGCTCCTCCCAAATTTAATGCCTGTAAATATCAATGCCCGTTCTGTGCTCCAACCATAAAGATGCGCGTAGTCTGTCGAGTTAATATTTTCAATTGTTTTAAGACTATCAACCAACGTAAAACCTTTCACACTCTTTTTCATGCCGACGCCTTTGTGCGTCAGAATATTTCCTTCTATCTTTTCAATAAAAACATCAACGGGTATCGCATACGGGTATTCCATTATATCAAGAATTCCTTCGCGGGTTTCAATCATGGATTGATATCTGTGTAAAATTTTTTCGCCACGTTTTTTGTCTATTTCTATAAAAGCATCTATGATTTTCTTGATGGTATGTATCCCTGGAGATTTTCTTCTTCCAGATTCGTAATCACTTATGACGCTTGGTGACAAATCTAAGAAATTTGCCAATTCTGTTTGAGAGATATCAAAAACATTCCGCCATTTACGAATGGTCTGCCCTGGCTTAGGGCTAAGAGTAATTTCTCCTGCTATCTTTTCAGACAATGCATTCTTTATGTTCATATTCTACTTCACGGGCTTAAACTTATACCCATAATAAATTGCGCCTAGCCATCCATCTTCTTGAATCTTGCGGAAGGTAGACTGCACTTTCATGCCTATCTTTACATCATTTATGTCACAATCAACAATTTGAGCGGTTATGCGCGGTCCTTCATCAAGTTGGATAATTGCAATGGGATAAGGAGCTTGACCTTCGAAATGCTCTGGAGCAACATGGGTGATAGTATAGGTAACTACTTCGCCTTTTCCACTGAGTTTAAAGTCTTTCATCTTATCCATGCTTTTTCTTCTGCAAATGGGACAGGATTCCGTTGGAGGAAAATATATTTTATTACACACACCGCATTGGTTTCCTAAAAGATTATACCGCTGCGGTATCTCTCTCCAAAAACGAGGTACAGCACTATCTACCATTTTACATCGCCTCCAAAATATGAATGAGACAAGATGCTCCACTTCCACCAATGTTATGGGTCAATCCAATTTTTGCATCTTTCACCTGTCTTTTTCCGGCTTCTCCTTGGAGTTGTGCTACTATTTCGGCTATCTGCGCTACTCCAGTTGCACCAACGGGATGACCTTTGGCTTTCAGACCCCCACTTGTGTTAATTGGAATTTCTCCGTTTAAAGTCGTAATCTTTTTGTCAATTGCTTTTCCACCTTCTCCCTTTTTTACAAAACCGAGATCTTCAATTGCAAGTATTTCTGCTATCGTGAAACAATCATGTACTTCTGCCAAATCTATATCTTTTGGCTGGATGCCTGCCTGTTTATATGCCATTTTGGCTGCATGAACTGTTGCTTCAAGTGTGCATATGTCTTTACGACCATGCAAAGCAAGAGAGTCAGAAGCTTGACCTGAACCGATTATCTTCACCGGCTTATCCGTATATTTCTTTGCTTTATCCGCGGCACACAATATTACGGCAGCCGCACCGTCACTTACCGGAGAACAATCTAATATACTAAGTGGATAGGACACCATGGTTGCATTCAGTACGTTTTCTAAAGTTATTTCTCTTTGGAACTGGGCGTTCGGGTTTAAAGCACCGTTTGCGTGGTTCTTAACTGCAACTTGAGCAAGCTGTTCTCTGGTGGTTCCATATTCATGCATATGCCTTGTTGCTATCATAGCATACAGTCCTGGAAATGTGGCACCAAAAAATGCTTCCCATTCTTGATCTGAGGCTGTAGCCAATGTGTTAGTAGCTTCATTTCCCACTACATCTGTCATCTTTTCTACGCCGCCAACTACGACTATGTCACTCATACCCGATGCCACTGACATAAATCCCTGTCGTATGGCTAGACCGCCTGAGGCACATGCGCTTTCTACACGAACTGCTGGAATATGCATCTGCGAAAAACCAGCGCAATCTGCGACGAGTGCTCCAACATGCTCTTGGCCAATGAATCGGCCAGCACTCATCGATCCAACGTACAAAGCATTAATCTCTTTTCCGCTGATTCCCGCATCAAATATGGCTTTTGCTCCAGCTTCTGCGATTAATTGACGGAATGATTTATCCCACAATTCTCCAAATTTTGTAACGCCAAATCCTATTACTGCTACTTCTCTCAATTTCATCACTCCCAATACAACAAATCTCTGAATTTTGCATAGGTTGCATAATCTATGTATTCTTTATTTTCTATCATCTTTGCTACTGATGGCGCTTTTTCGCGAGACATTTCCTCTATTTGATCGGTAACAGTTAAGTCAAACGAGTCGCTTCCTGCTCCAGATCCGTAGCTGGTAACAAAAATTCTCTCCCCTGGTTTTGCTACGTCCAAAACAGAAGCCAGACCAAGCATTGAGGCTCCAGAATATGTGTTTCCGATAACGGGACATAAAAGACCTTGTTTTATCTGTTCGTATGAAAATCCCAGCATCTTTGCAACCGCTATAGGAAATTTTCCGTTGGGTTGATGAAAAATCGCATAGTCATAATCATCTGGTTTTGTTTTAATACGAGTCATAAGATTTTTTGCGCAGTTAGTAATATGTTTAAAATATGCCGGCTCGCCTGTGAAACGCCCACCATGCGAAGGATATTTTCTTCCTTCCCTACGCCAGAAATCAGGCGTATCTGTAGTAAATGAACAAGTGTCATTAATTGAAGCGATAAAGTTTTTCTCACCGATGATAAATCCAGCTCCACCAGCACTTGCGGCATATTCCAATGCATCTCCTGGCGCAGCTTGTGAGGTATCAGCACCTATTGCTAAGCCGTATTTTATCATCTTGGATAAAACCAAACCCATGCAGGTCTGGATAGCTGCTGTTCCAGCTTTACAAGCAAATTCATAGTCAGCAACCATTAGATTAGGTGTTGCACCAATCGCCTCGGCAACAATTGTTCCTGTGGGTTTTACCGCATATGGATGTGATTCGCTTCCCACATATATTGCTCCAATTTCTTGGGGGTCAATGTCGCATCTGGCAAGAGCTGCTCGGGCTGATTCTACGCTAATTGTCGCAACATCTTGATCAAGTGAAGGAACTGATTTCTCCATTATATTCAGGCCGCTTGCAATGCTATCTGGATCCTTTCTCCACGCTATAGCTATATCTGCGGATTTAATTCTATACCTTGGTATATTTGCCCCATAACTGACAATACCTACTTTATTCATATATGGTTCACAAGGGCAAAAACAAGATACTATATTTAAAATTGACGATTATTTTTTCGGCTATAGACGATTATTTTTTTATCCAGATAAAGAAATCTTCTTTCCCTTTTTTAGAGCATCTACAGATTCATCGGCGATCTCATCCAATTTCTTTTCATCTAGCACCGCCTTTCGAGCACTTAAATTCTGTTCTCGTATAACTCTTTTAGCTTCTTCGTATCTTTTCCTTCGCTCTCCTTTTATGGCCATCATCTTGGATCTCATCTCGAAGGCTTTTTCGTGAATCTTTTGTGCCTCATTTTTTAATTCCATGTATTGATCATGCTTCTTATTGGCCTCACTAATGGAGAGGCATAGTTCATTGACTAGTTTTACATACTCTTCATGTTTCTTCTGATTTTCATCATAATACTTCTGAACCTTTTTATGCTCCTCATCGGCCTTTTTAAAAAGTTCATCTATGGCATTATCCTTATCTGTTATATCTACCTCTATAAGTTTCTGTTCATCTAACTGCTTCTTTGACTTTTCGTACTGCTTTCTTTTCTCACGTATACTATCAATAAGTTTATTTTCCTCAGCAGTGTCCATTGGAACCGTTTCTTGTCGATACTCAAGCATCTGAAAATCTGCTTTGAGTTCCTCCACACGTAAAGGTAAATTCCTAAAAACGTCACCCTTTTTCTTTCGCTTTGCCTCGATAAGCTCTTTTGCTTGTTGTTGTAGTTTGTTTCTTATTTCTTTATGTTGTCTCATCTTTGAAACAAGTTCATCTCTCTTTTTCTTGACCTTGTCCATTTTTTCTTTGATCTCTTTGCGCTTCACGTTTACCATGTCACGCTCTTCGCGAAGCACTCTTGCCATGTCACTGAGTTCGTTACGTTTCTCTATGTAAGATTGATACTTCTTTTCTGCATCTTTTATTTGTTCTATTTCTTTCTTGCCAATTGGTTCATCGGACATAAGAAATCACGATAACGCATTGCCAATATAAAGGTAACTAATTATGTATTATTCAACTACTATATTAACCTCGTTTTTACCTTTTACGGCAATCCAGGGCATCTTTATATCAGCGTATCCGCCAGCAGGGATAGTAATGTTTTCTACTTTATTCTTTTCTTTACCATTTACGTACAAAACAACGGTAAGATTACTGGCTGATACATTGCCCTTGTTTTCGAGTTTGAAAGAGGTTTCCACTATGTCTCCTTTTTTGAAGACTTTTGGCCAGTGGAATACACTAGTGATATACAACTCAGGCTTTGCATCTTTTATTGTTGTAACAGTTGATATCTCAGCAGTTTTTTGTTTTTCTATTACTTTAGCTATTATTTTTACTTCTGCCCAGTCATCAGATTTAACAAAGCTGGTGGGTTTAACAGTTAAAATTACTGTCTTGGACTGCTTGGGTTCAAGCACAATGCTTTCAGCAACATCCAGTGAAATATTCCAACCTTGTGATGAAGAGATTTCCTCTGCTCGAATTTCATAGCTAAACTTATGCTTGTAAGGATTTTGTATAGTTATCTCAAACTTGGCTTCTTCCTCTGGCGTAATATCTTTTATGCGCTCAAGACAAACAACATTTACATACTTTCTTGTGAAGAAATAAACCAGTATAATAATCATGAAGAATAGAATAATAAATAGTATTGCTGCCAAGAAATGAGGAGCATAAGAACCAAAGACGTTATCTAAGCCTAAACTCTTTGCTGCAGAAGCAAAAGCGTCGTATAACGACTCTAGAATATTTGGACCGACGACTGTTGTAGTTATATTCAAAGTTACAGATTTTTTACTCCCAGATACAGTAAACTTTAGCACATCAGAAGATGCACCTTTTGTATCTTTAGGAACTGAAACTTTCACTTTAACTTCAGCTTCTTTACCAGCTGCTAAATCTAGCTTTTCTTTTGATAAATTTAAAGCCCAGTCGTGTTCTGAGGATACATCTATATTATAATTATCTGGCCAGAAACCAGTATTTATGTTTTTAATTGTAAAGATGTAGGTGCCATTTTCTCCGTATTTTATTTTCTGACCGTTAGGATCAGCGACAATTTCTATGTTGTATTCAACTGCATCTTCAGATATCTTTACATTTGCATCATATGTGGCTTTTCCAGTTTTACCTGATGCAACGAAGGTTACTGCTAAACTGTCTTCATTATAGTAGGCGTCTTCATCATATTTGGAAGCTGTTGATTTAACCACGATAGTAAATGTTCCCTGGCCTTTTTCTGGAATAGATATTTTTTCAGGATTAATCTCGATATCCCATTTATCTTGTGAAAAACCATTATTCGTTATGCTAATATCTTCAGCGAAATCACTTGACACCGTTAGAGTATAATTTACACTTCCACCTAGTGCTACTTTTTTATCTGAAGAATCTCCCAAAATTTTAATGTGATTACTTTCTCCAAATTTTACAGTTAAGGAAGACGGATAATTGGTTGAATCATATAATAATTTGGCATTTCTGCGTAAACCAAGAAAACCGAACTTGGTTCCTTTGGCACTTACCTCTAAACTAAGTCCTGTGCCATATTTTATTTCTTTATCCGTTATATTTCCAAAAGTAAACATCATTGGTTCTTTTGGTTTTTGTAGTAAGCCCAATAAAGTGGTTCTACTCAATTCTTTTTCAGAAGAAGCGATTTGAGTGTCACCATAAATTAATGTAGCCGTTACTTTGATTTTTCCTTTAATGATATTAAGTAGACGAATAAGATCTAAATGATCTATGTATAAACTTGCTGTAGCCTCTTTTAGTATTTTGCTTCTTTCAAGAGCTGGCCCATCCCATGTTGCTGAACCTTTTTTTAAATCCAACTGAGATGCTTTATCTTTTGTTGGCAGTTCTTCATTCATTTTATTTTCATCATGTAAGTAATAAGTTTTTGTGTTTTCCTCTTCGCCAAAAATTGCTACCGGCAATGTTACTGAGGAACGGTGTTCAATAGAATCATAAACGAAAGACGAAGACACAACAGCATTTGCAAGTTCAGCTATGTCGTCCATAGTAATGTTGATACCCATACTTTCACTTGAGTTTAGAACCTCTTTTATTGCTTCTCCGACATCCTTTAATTTTGGAATAATGTTTTGAGCAATTAGGGTATCTGCAATTTGTTCTGCTATGCTCATTAGTTCTTCTTCATCTTGCATTTTTATAATAGTGCCGATGGGTTTATCGGTTTGAATTAATTTTATGGAAAATACCAAAGAGTTTCCCGGCTCTAAATTGTAGTTTACATTCTCTATTTTGATCTCTTGTTCCTGAATTTTTCCGCCAGATAAATCTGATTTTATTTCTGCTGTCGTATTGCCAATCTCTATAAACGCATAATCGTAATCATAGTAACCTATACTTACTTCTACAGAATCTTTAAGAATTTTTGATAGTAAAGTCGATGAAAAATAGAGGTCGAACGTAACAACGCCGTTTATTTCTAGGGTCTCTTGGCCTTCATAAAAATATTCTTCGGTGAGCGTAAATGGATTTAATTCGTCAAGTCCATATAATCCCGAATCATCAACACCTTCAATTCCTTTATAGGCAAGCCATGTCGTGAACCAATATAGCCACTCCTGAGTGTTTGATATGCTTGGAGGCCACATGGAATCATTGTTTTTACTAGGTGGGCTTTGGTTTATCATAGGTATTTCTTCGTCGCCACCAAAATAATCATGGAAATAGAGTGCGGTTCCTCCTGCAGAATCTTGGGCTTTTGCAATTCCAGGAGCAAATACAAAAATTGACAGTGAACTTAAGAGTAATATGAATATTATGAAGCACGTTCTGAATTTTGTAACCGGTGACATGTATCTCCACCTTTGTATGTTATATTATTCCTATTAATATATAAATCTTTGTTTACAATAGTTATCATTTTATTTTGGCGTCGTTTCAATAATATATAACACTATTATATATTTAGTGCATAATAAATATTGTGCTAAATTATCGATAAATGTTAAAAATTATAACAGACAGCGCGTAATTTTCTTCAATAAAACATAAATATGTCCTAAAACATCTTAGACTGTAGCACTCTAAGACGGAAAGGTGGTTAATGAGGAGCAAAATACATTTAGAAATTAAGGTTAAATGTATTGTTATATTAACTATACTACTTATTTTGTTATTTTCTAATATAGTTGTAGCTCAAGAGCCGCAACTGTTTATAGAAGTAAACGACGAAGTATATGAGAATGAAGATTTTTTGGTAAGTGCTTATACGTTAGACGAAAATGATATGCCAACATTTCAAATAGGCGTCGAAATAGAGTTTAATGGCATGCCATATACTATTACCGATGAATCTGCTGTAGTATCAATCAAAGCTCCGCAAGTATCAAAAGACACTTCGTATGTTATAAAAGCTTCTAAAAACGGTTATAATTCTTCTGAAACTACTATAACTGTACTTGATAGACAACCAAAATTAAGCATTACTCTGGATGGCAGCTATACCGTTAAAACAAATGAAAAATTCTCTGTTGTTGTAGAAGACGAAAATGACAACCCAATATCTGGTGCAACTGTGGCTATACAAGGTGGTGTAGGTAATGTTGAGACTACAAATGATGTTGGGCGTGCATGGCTTACTGCTCCCGACGATCGTACGGAGATAACCATTAAGGCGCAAAAAGAAGGATATCAGTATGCAACTACAACAGTAAAAATAGATACTGCTCCAGGATTAATAGAAATATTAATGCAAAGCCAGTATACGCCTATCGCTATTGCTGTTATAGCAGTTATAGTAGCTATAGTGCTTGTAAATCTTAGGCAAAGAAAACAGATTGATGTTAGAACAAAAGAGATTTCAAAAGCCCAGACTTTAAAGCAATACAGTTCTCAAGGGACAGTTGTATCGATGCAGCCAAGCGTAAAAATAGAAAATCCGCCAGTGAATCAATACGGAACAACAGAAAACATTGATATGGAATCAGAGCGAGGGCCCAAGGTCGAAGAAATAAGGATTAGCAGACCTCGTAAAGAAAAAGAAATTGTACCTATAAACGCTGAAGAAGAAAAAGTTGACGAAACAATCCCTCGCAAGGTTAGAAGAAGGCATGAGTACGATTGGTTTGAAGGAACTGACGACATTAGATACGAAATAGACAAGATAACAGGAAAAATCGATGAAGAAGGAGCTGACAAATGGTTTGAGGGGATAGACGATATCCGCGCTAAAATTGATGAAAAAGTAAAGAAAAAAGACAAAAAGAAGAATAATTAGACCTAACCATTTTTTCTTAATTTTAATTTATTTGAGTAAGCTCACTTAACAATTGCTTCTCCTCTTTTATAATGAGCAAGTTCATACTCAGTAGTCATCTCTATTGCATCTTTTGGGCATGTCTCTGCGCACTGTTCGCAGAAGGTACAGAAATCTAAATCAAATACGGGTCTAAGTTTGCCGTCTATCGTGTGCATTGTGCAGGCACCAGACGGACAGTCGTGGGCGCACAGACTACAACTGATGCATCGGTCGAGGTGAAACTTCATCTTTCCTCGTAGGCCAGGTGGTGGAGAAAGTCTTTCTTTAGGATACAAAACTGTTACGGGCTTTCTGAAGATAAACCCAAATATCTTTGGTAACATTTTACCTGGAGTCTTCATGAGAGCCATCCTCCGCTTCTTGCCAAGATTGCTATAAGCATTTGTAGCAATGCTAGGGGTATAAGCCACTTGTAAGCCACGACGACCATTTGATCAACCCTTATTCTAGCGACGGCTGACTTCATCAATATCAATAGGAAAATAATTAATAATGTCTTGAGTAAAAATATGACTGCTCCTACTATCCATGAAAGATAGACAGGTGTTATCGAAAACAGCGGTGATGGCCCACCAAGAAACAACGCAACAATTAAACCAGCACCCACAACCATTTCTGCATCTCTAGCTATGCGAAGGAAAGCAAGTCTACGACCTGAGTATTCTACCAGGGGTCCGGCTACAATCTCGGTTTCTGCTTCAGGTATATCGAATGGTAGACGTTCCAGTTTTCCTTGGAGTGATATTATAGCGATTATGAACCCAAGTATGGTTATTGTGAGGGCAGGTAAATGTCCGTTTTGAAAGGTAACAATCCCTGCCATGTTCCATGTGCCTGCAACAAGAGCTGGTGCCAGTAATGCAAGGGAGAAAGGTACTTCATAAGAGAATAGCAACGTAGCGACACGTATCCCTCCTTTAACTCCGAAGACACTGCCCGAATACCAACCCCCTAGAAACAGAGCAAGCGTTGGGATGAGCAGAAGATATAGAACAACAATAAGATCCCCCTCAAAGTTATGCAGCGCACTGGATGCAACTATAGGTATATACAGGAACGATGCCATGACTGCAGCAAGAGTTATGATTGGCATAGTGGTAAACATAAATTTGTCTGCCTTTTCTGGCGTAACATCTTCTTTTGCTGAAAGTTTTATCACATCTGCTAGTGGTTGTAGAAGAGGCGGTCCAACCCTTCGCTGTATGCGAGCATAGATCTTTCTATCCATATATTCTGCAAAGAGTCCAAATGCCAGGATGAAGAGGAAACCGGGAAATATCAAGAGATATATAAGAGACAGTAGCAGGTCCATTACTTCCACCCCTTCTCTTCATACCATTTTATACCGTATCTTCGGAGATTTTCCATATCTAGAATCTGACCGGAATCATCCTTTTCATCCTTTAATACAAGTACGCGATCCATACATCCCATGCAGGGATCTATGCCCGCAATAATGATTGGAACATCGGCTAGGTATGCTCCCTTCAGCATCTCAGCCACTGATGGCATATTTGCCATAGTCGGAGTTCTTACCTTGTATCTATCGGGTTTATCTGTGCCGTTAGAATGTAAATAGTGCAGGTCTTCCCCTCTTGGAGCTTCTGTGTGGCTTATCGCCTCGCCTTCAGGCACCTTACGAGGTGCTTTTATTTTTATGTCGCCAGAGGGCAGATTATTCATTAGATGACGAATTATCTTTACAATCTCAAAAAGTTCTAGAACTCGTACCACTACCCTACCAAAAACATCACAGGTGTCGGTGGTGATTACGTCGAACGGTGTTTTAGCATAAGATGCATATGGATCATCCCTTCTGATATCCACATTTATTCCCGATGCTCTAGCGGTTGGTCCAACCGCAGCAAGCTTCAATGCCACTTGCGGTTTTAGGATACCAACTCCTTCCGAACGAACAAGAATCGTCTTTTCGTTGACTGCTACCTCTTTATAGTATTGCGCACGCTTTTCAAGATAATCCATAGCTTCCATTATCTTCTTGCGTTGCTCGTCACTCACATCACGCCGCACTCCGCCGATCGTATTCATTGCATAGTTTACCCTATTGCCAGAAATCATTTCAAGTAAGTCCTGTACGACCTCACGGTCCTGCCATGTGTACATGAAAAGTGTATCAAATCCTATTTCGTGTCCTGCGACACCCACCCAAAGCAGATGGCTATGCAGACGTTCAAGTTCTAGAAATAGAGTGCGTATATATTCTGCTCTTGGCGGTATTTTAAGATTTAAAATTTCTTCAACATTTTGTACATAGTTTACCGTATGAGTGTATGAACAAATACCACATATCCTTTCAACTAGGTACAAATTCTGAATATAGTTTCTTGTTTCCATCAATTTTTCTATACCGCGGTGGACATAGCCAATTCTAATATCGACATCAACAACAGTCTCGCCGTCTAATGTAATTGTGAAATTTTCTGGTTCTTTCAAAGCAGGATGCTGTGGTCCAATAGGTATCTTAACCTTATTTGTCAACGGCATCACCCTCTGATGGTTTCCAGTCCTTGCGTAAAGGAAATCCCTGATTCCAATCATCTGGTAGAACTAGCCTTCTTAGATCGAGATGTCCTTTAGGCTTTATCCCCAAGATATCGTTGATTTCACGTTCATACAGCACAGCACTTGGGAAAATATCCATAATGCTATCAACCGTTGGGTCATCTCTTGGACAGGAGGTACGTACTGTAACCAATACGTTTTGAATGAAAAAGTGATAGAGTATTTCCAACTCTGTGCCCGTATCACGAGCAGTAATTGTCGAGAGATGCTGTGCTTTCAATTCTTTAGCAAGTATCTTCATTAGCTTTTTTAGATCGGTACGTGACACTTTTATTGATATGCGCCGTTGTCTTTTGACAGAAATATCTGTTTTACCTGGTAAACTCTTACTGATGATCTCTTTGATTTGTTCTTCGTTGCTCATTATTCGGCCCCTCCCTTTTCTATTTTAGCTAAAAGTTTGACAATTCCATTGAGTATGGCATCAGGCCTTGGTGGGCAGCCTGGTATGTAGACGTCTACCGGTATCACCTTGTCTATACCGCCTTCAACTCCGTAAGCACCTTGGTATATTCCGCCAGATGAACCGCACTGGCCTACAACTACTACGAACTTAGGCTCGGGCATCTGATCATATATGCGTTTCAAACGCTCCTTCATCTGCTTTGTTACGGGACCCGTACAGACCAAAACATCAGCATGTCTCGGGGTTCCTTTAAGTAGCACACCAAAACGCTCAGCGTCAAGTCGCGGTATTAGCGCAGCTAAAATTTCTATGTCGCAGCCGTTGCATGATCCGCTGTTCATGTGTAGTATCCATGGAGATTTCAAACGCCCCCATTTAACTAGATTGTCAAACATGCTTATCACTCCCGACATACAAAGCCAAGGCGGTGATGCCCATCGAACCTATGAGGACAATACCCAACAACGCTCCTAATCCCCGTGGTGCAGTTGCAATAAGCAAAGCACCGACGTGGAGTACCGTGAAAAAGAATGCAACATGGAATAGGCCGTAGGATTGCGGTTTATTTTCGCCAGGTGAGTCCTCACCGCAGGCGTAACTCTTAAGCTTGTATTTTGCCTCCTTAAATTTCGGTCCAAGTTTGCCTGCAAGAACGTAAAGTAGAAAGACCAATATGAGGAATATGAGAAATGTCACAATTGGATAAAGGAACGTTTCAACCATTTATCCGCCCCCTATAGTCATCAACACATCGACTGCAGGTTTTACCACCTTAAGACCAAGCTCAGGCCATATGCCTAGTGCTATGGTCAATGCAGCAAGGATTGCCATTGCAAGTATCATACTCCATGACGGGTCGCGTGCTGCGGATACTTTCTTTTTTTCCGCACCAAGATACATTGTTTTGATAATGGGTAGATAGTAACCAAGTGCAATTAGAGTATTGATCAATGCGATTGCCGCTATTGCGATGCCCCAAAGACCTATGATGCTATATGTCATAATGCTGCTGCTAAATATCATCCACTCACTCATGAATCCACTTAGGGGGGGAATGCCTGCTAGAGATAGTAGTGAGAGTGCAAACACAAATCCAGTAAACTTCATTGATAAGCCTACACCACGCATATCGTCTACGTACTTTGTACCTAATTGATGGATGATCACCCCAGCGCACAAAAAGGCGAGTCCTTTCATGAACGCATGGGTCATTATGTGGAATAACCCGCCTTCGTATCCTAATCCAATTCCATAGGCAAGACCTACACCTATTCCAAGTATAATGTATCCCATTTGCGCGACGCTTGAATATGCAAGAATTCGTTTCAATTCCACCTTCTTTTGATGTGTAAATTGTACAAAAGCCATCAAATTTCCAACAGTCATTGTGATTAGCGCCATTACTATGAGCACCTCACCGACGCCAAGTGCAATTCCTTTAACTGTAAAAACAAGCAAAGCTCGTAGTAAAGTAAAGAACCCGGCGCCAATGATTATGCCCGATAGCATCGCACTTATACTCGACGGTGCAACAGAATGAGCATCTGGTAGCCATGTATGTAGCGGCACAATTGCAGCTTTAACTCCAAAACCAGCAATGAGGAACACTGTAGCAATTTGTAGAACTGGAGTCGTTGTTAGAAGACCGACGAGTTCATTGAACGCAAGCGTACCAGTTTGTATATAGATGAGTGATATCCCAAAGAAGGCGAGCGCTGAGCCTACCGCGCTCATGACTATATATTTCATACCAGCCTCTATCGCCATCCATTCATGTCTTCTGAAGGCCACAAGCGCAAAGGAGGGTATCGACATTAACTCGAAGAATAAATAGAGGACCAGCAGATCAGTTGCAAGCCCAATCCCAACAATACCTGCAACCATCAATAGGAGAAGCATATAGTAATATTCTTGTCCATTATCATTCTCCATATATTTGACAGAATATATGCAAATTGCAGTTCCAAGCACCAACGTAATGATGGCTAACAATACGGACAGGGCATCCATGCGCAGCAGCGTTCCCCCAACTGTGCACGTAAGCGGACCACTATCCCAAACCTGTAAAGCAAGAACTAATTGGATCACTGTGGCTGATATGAAGAAAAAGATAGCAGTGTATGCTGCGAGATATTTCTTTTTGAAGACAAGTTCGACCCTCCCCATGGCATATGAGAGATATGCACCAAAGATAAGTACAACTAGCGGAGCAATGGCCTCCATCATCTAGAAACCACCTCCTAAAACTACAAACAATATTATTAGCAGGAGAACTCCCAGTACCATGCCCGCGACGTTGTAGTTAAGATCACCCGTATGAGTTTTCTGGAATTTGGTTGCAAATTTTCGAAGCCCAGAAATTATCCATCCATAGAATGTATCGAATCCGTATCCTTTGCGTGCTATCGTAATCGTTTTTGCTCCAATTGAATTGCTGGCATAGGATTTGCGAACATAAAAGACGCCGATACCCAGTAAAAATGCTATGATAGAAATGACAACAGCTGGTGTGCTAAATGTCTCAGTGATGAATTTAATTAATGTGACGGCAACTACCTCATTGAATCCAAACGCCGCGTAGGCTCGAGTGAGAAATCCGATTGACAACCACGATATAAGCGAGCCAACGGCGAGTATAATCAGAGGAATAGTCATATGCCATGGTGCTTCGTGTGCCACTTTGGTTCTTTGACTTTTGCTCCAAAATACTAGATTAAGCATCCGGAACGTATAAGCTGCAGTGAGAATGGCAGTAAGTGATATTACAAACAAAGGTAAATAATTCCCAGTTTCAAAAGCGGCCGCAATGATCATATCTTTGCTCCAAAATCCGCTAAATCCTATCAGGCCAGCAAGAGAAAGGCCTCCAATGAGCATTGTTACATAGGTGAGTTTCATTTCGCTCTTTAAGCCGCCCATCTGATACATATTGCGCGTGCCTACCGTGTGAATCACGGCACCTGCACCCAGAAAGAGAAGTGCCTTGAACACCGCATGACTCATTAGATGGAATGTCGCAGGTACAAATCCTGCAAAACCAAGGCCGATACCAAACATCATAAATCCTAACTGACTCACTGTGGAATATGCCAATACTCTTTTTAGATCTGGCTCAACAATTGCCATTGTTGCCGCTAGAATTGCGGTAATACCGCCTATCCACATTAGCGTGGTGGTCCATCCATCTACCGATACAAATAAAGGAAGCGATCTTGCCATCAGATATACACCTGCGTTGACCATTGTTGCCGCGTGGATGAGGGCACTGATTGTAGTTGGTGCTTCCATTGCATCTGGAAGCCACACGTGCAGTGGCACCTGTGCAGATTTTCCTATAGCGCCGATTATGAAACAGAAACCAGCTATCGCAAGAGTGTTAGGTGGTATGCTTGCGATATTTTGTATTAGATATTGTATACTAAGTGCTTGCATGAAACCTATACCCAATGCTGTCATCGCGCCAGATACAAGGACGAATATACCGACGAGGAATGCCACATCTCCAACTCGAGTTGTTACTAGCGCCTTTATGCCAGCTTTTGCAGCCTTTGGGTCAGTGTTGTAGAAACCAATCAGTGCATAGGAACATAGACCGACAACTTCCCAGAATAAATAAAGTATAAGAAGATTATCAACAAAAACAAGACCTATCATACCTCCTATAAACAGGAGTACTAGAGCATAGTACCTGCTCAATCCTGTGCTTCCCTCCATATATTTTACGGAATAGAGCAAAACAAGGGAGCCTATGCCTCCTGCAATGACGGCCATCATGATTGCTAGAGGATCTATATAGACTGAGAATGAGAGGCCAATCGATGGCACCCATTCGAAGCTGTAGGATAATCCCTCTGTTCGCCCCATCCATATATCTGGTAAAAGTAATAGTACCATGGCTGCAGTAAGAAATCCAATTACCACCGCAAAATAAGTTCTTGCAGTCTTGTTTGCTTTTGCAACGAGTGGCACAAGTGCAGTCCCGATAAAAGGTAGCGCGAGAGCGAGTAAAACGATGATATTTGTGTCTATAAACAATCTGCTCACCACCTCAAGCGCCTCAGCGCTTCTATATCCAAGGTACCCGTTTGCTTATATACGTTAACCGCCAGAGATAATAATAACGCTGCAACTATCGCATCGATTACTATTATGAGCACGACTGCAACCTGGGCAGTTGAACCACCTGCTGCAAGAAAACTCAGCGAGCCGCCCTTTACCATTACACTGATGCCGATCGCACTTTTGATAACATTCTTTTTTGTCAATATGCAGTAAATTCCCAGAAACAGAATAGCAACTGCAAAACCAAGATAGGACTCTATTCCCATCGCCATTTCCCTCCTAGAAGTACTAAAATTCCGGCACCACTTGCAAATATGATAAGTGCCACTATCACAACTGTAACGCCCCAACTATTCCAGAGCGCTTCGCCGAAAGGTTCATTGGTAGTCTTGGGTGCATTCAAATTAGCAAACCCTCCTAAAAATATAGCCATCAGCCCAATCCATAGAAGCACAGCAATACCATATGTGATATATGGTTTAAGCGAACTCATTCAGATTCCTCCTTCTCAAGCATTCCTATTGCTGAAAGTAGTAGTATTGTTACCAAACCAGCGCAGACGCTAAGTTCAAAGACAGCGGCAATAGGTGCTCCTAAAACAAAGAATGCCATTGCAAGAAGTGCGCTTCCGATACCCAAAGATATGGATGCTTTTATGAGATTTTTCATCTCGATAGCCATGATGATAAAAATCATTGTTGCTATGAGGAATATTATATTTGCGATATCTCCAATTTCAATAATCATAAAATACACCAACCCGTCCTGCGAATGCTTATTTAATTACATAAATATATTGATAGTTACGCGTACGCGCATTTTTTTATTTATGTTCGCTTAATTGCATACTTAAGCGGATGCGGACTCTTTTGTATCATTTGACTTAATTCTCATCATATAGAACGAACGCCAAACAAAGAACATCGATATGGCAAGGAATATTACGAAAAGTAGGTAGTTCAAGTTTTCTACTTTTGCGGCTAGTAACACTGACAATTCGACGGCAAGTAAACCAAATAGTGTGGTGAATTTGATAATCGGATTCATTGCAACCGATGAGGTATCCTTAAACGGGTCACCAACTGTGTCACTAATGACGGTTGCTGCATGCAGTTCTGTTCCTTTTTCTTTTAGATCAACCTCAACAACCTTTTTCGCGTTGTCCCATGCGGCACCAGCGTTTGCCATAAATATTGCCTGGAATAAACCAAAGATTGCAATAGATATGAGATAACCAACAAAGAAGTAAGGTTCAAAGAATGCAAAAGCAAGCGTCGCACAGAAGACAGCGATGAAGATATTAAACATCCCTCTCTGTGCGTACTGAGTACAGATCGCTACCACTCGTTTGCTATCTTCCACTGATGCTTTTTTGACTCCCTTGAGCTTGATATTCCGTTTAATGAATTCGACGGCACGATATGCACCAGTTGAAACTGCCTGTGTCGACGCACCAGTAAACCAGTAGATCATTGCGCCGCCGGTTACCAGACCCAAGAAGAATGGAGGATGCAGAAGAGAGAGTTTGTCCACGTTGGTAGTTAACCTTTGTGTAAGTAAGATGATAATTGAAAAAATCATGGTGGTTGCTCCAGCTACTGCGGTACCAATCAATACTGGTTTTGCAGAGGCTTTAAAGGTGTTACCAGCACCGTCGCTCTCTTCAAGGAGATCTTTTGCATGCTCAAAATCAGGTTCAAAATCAAAATCCTTTTTGATCTCCCTCTTGATATTTGGCACCTGTTCTATTAATGATAGTTCGTAGATGGACTGTGCATTATCTGCTACAGGTCCGTAGGAATCGACCGCGATTGTTACTGGACCCATTCCAAGGAAACCAAAGGCGACAAGCCCAAAGGCAAATACGGCCGGTGCAATCATGATTGCCCCTACTCCCAGGGCGCTCACGCCATAGGCAGTACCCATGAGTGCAATGATTGCAAAACCTAACCAATAGGCACTAAAGTTACCAGCCACAAACCCTGAGAGGATAGCTAGAGAAGCTCCACCCTCACGAGCAGACGTGACGACTTCTTTAACATGTTTTGATTTAGTTGATGTGAATACCTTAACGAACTCAGGTATAACAGCACCTGCAAGAGTACCGCACGTGATTATTATCGACAGTTTCCACCAGAGTGTCCCATCTCCTAGAGTGGGTATAAGGAAATAGGATGAAATAAACGTCAATGCTATCGAAATGAATGAAGTAATCCAGACGAGAGACGTTAGTGGTGCCTCGAAATTCATCTTTTTTACATTGGAATACCTTGCTTTGGTAATCGCATCATTGATAAGATATGAGAGAGTGCTAGCTACTATCATCATTATGCGCATGAAGAAAATCCAAACCAGTAGTGTGATTTTTATTGCAGGATCCTCCACTGCAACTAAGATAAACGAAATTAGTGCAACACCAGTAACACCGTAGGTTTCAAATCCATCTGCAGTAGGTCCCACGGAGTCACCAGCATTGTCCCCCGTACAATCGGCAATAACACCGGGGTTTCTTGCATCGTCTTCTTTGATTTTGAAGACGATTTTCATCAAATCTGATCCAATGTCAGCAATCTTTGTAAAGATGCCACCAGCAATTCTCAATGCCGCAGCACCAAGAGATTCTCCAATGGCAAATCCAATGAAACAGGGACCTGCATAGTCCCCTGGAATGAACAAAAGAATGCACAACATTATGAATAGTTCAACACTGATGAGGAACATGCCAATGCTAATCCCCGCCTTGAGGGGAATTCGGTTGACATCTAGAGGTTTTCCTTTGAGGCTTGCAAATGCAGACCGAGAATTGGCAAGGGTGTTAATACGAATACCAAACCATGCCACACTGTAACTTCCAGCTATACCAATCAAGCTAAACAGAAGAATGACGAAGACTCTAAATGCTCCAAAATTTTGTAAAACTCCAAAATATACTGTAATGACAAAACCGATGAAACACCAAAGGATCATGATGAATTTTCCCTGGGTAACTAAATATGTCTTGCATGTTTCATATATCAACTCTGAAATTTCCCGCATTGATTGATGAACCGGGAGTTTTTTCACATGATAATAGTTCATTAAACCAAAAAGCAGCCCAAGCGCGCAAACAACGAAGCCAATCATCAAGAACAATCTTGCGTTGATACCAAAAAATGATACCGTACTTAAATCTGGAAGTACGAGGCTTGCTTCTCCGCTACCGGTTTCTGCCGCCATAGTTGTTGGTGCAATGAGCAAAAGAAGCCCAACTATAACCATGATAACAGCCGTTGCACGCAAGATCTTTCGCGATATATTCATATTCTCTATTAAACTACTCTGTGAATTAGATGTCTTTTCCATAATGCGCTCCTCCAACTTTACTACCCGAAACAATAATTTCTATTTTAACGTGTCGTTTTTCTATTACAACATATCGTTATCTTAAGTTACTTATTTACAAAAATTAAAATCCAACATTATCATTTCTGTATGCAGATTCTCTATGAGGCGCTTGTCAAACTCAAAGTTTTCTCCACTTGAAACTAGGAGGATGAAATGGATTTAGAAGATTATTATTCGGTAAGTACTGAAGATTCACTTAAAAAACTTGGTTCCTCCATCGATGGGTTAACTCATGAACAGGCCGAAGAGTTAAGAAAAACGTATGGCTTCAATGAGATATCACAAAAAAGAAAAAAAACTATTGTAAAAAAGATTATAGAGTCGCTCGTAGAACCAATGGCACTCATCCTTATTGTTGCTTCGATATTTGCTATACTTATTGGAGAGATTCTAAATGGGGTAGCCATCCTTGGAGTCGTTGCTATTAATACAATCATCAGTTTAATTCAGGATAGAAAAGCCGAAAAGGCTGTTGAGGAACTTAAAAAGATACTCTCACCCCAATCTAAAGTCATTAGAAATGGAAATGTAGATGTTATTGCTTCCAGATTTCTTGTTCCTGGAGATATTATCATTTTTGAGTCAGGCGATATTATTCCTGCCGATGCCCGGTTGATTGAAACTAAGAATGTTCTAGTTGATGAGGCACATCTAACTGGAGAAAGCGAACCAATTTTAAAAAATCCAGAGTTAATTGAAACAAAAGATTTGAAGTTCTATGAAATGAAAAATATTGTTTTCACAGGAAGCAAGGTTCTGGATGGTCATGGTAAAGCTCTTGTTATCAAAACAGGAGCAAATACAGAGATAGGCAAGATAGCAGAAACGATCCAGAACGAAGAGGATGAAAAGACACCACTCCAAAAAAAGATGAATGCAGAAATCAAGTTCCTCGTGATTCTTGCCTTTGTTTCTGCATTACTTGTATTTGTTGTTACCATATTAAGAATTAATGGATCGGGAACTCTTTCAAAAGGCGATATGTTCGGGACCCTTCTTATTGCAGTCAGTGTCATGGTTGCAGTTTTCCCTGAAGGCTTGCCTGCGTCTATTACCATTGCTCTATCATTGGCGATTGAAAGACTTGCAAAAAATTCCGTCATTATAAAAAAACTATCATCTGTCGAAACGCTAGGGAATGTAGATTTTATCTGTACCGATAAAACAGGAACCATTACCCAGCACAATATGACGGTTAAAGAATATTTCATTGGTGATAAATTCCATACTAGCAGTGATATTTTTAAGATGATTGCAGAGGGCGAATCGGAGATTTTTCATGATATATTCCTAACCTCAATCAAATGTTCAACCGCACATGTCACCGAAAAGGATGGAACTATTGAAAAAGAGATTGGAGATCCAACTGAAACATCGCTTATCAAGGCAGGGATCATAGCTGGCTTTAAACCAAATCAGTTTAAAACCTATAATATACATGACAGTGTTCCCTTTTCATCTGGTTTGATGTTTTCCGCTTCTTTAATTACTGATGCCAAAAATGAAAAAGCAATTTTTATGAAAGGTGCTCCTGGAAAAGTTATTGACATGTGTGACACTATTTATTTGCAAGGAAAAACTATTCCGATGGATGAAGGCTTGAAACAAACGATTAAAACGGAACTTGCCACTCGTTCAGAGAAAGGATTTAGATTAATTGGATTTCTTAAAAAGAAGGCAACAGAAGAATATAAAAAAATTGATGTTCAGAACTTAAGCGGTTTTACTTTTCTTGGAGTTGCTGTTATTTACGATCCGCCAAAAGATGAGGTGAAGATGACTATTCAAGAAACCAAAGACGCACACATAAATGTCGTCATGATTACGGGAGATAGTAAAAAAACAGGATTTTCTATCGCAGAAAGTGTGGGAATTGCTTCTGAAAGCACTCAGGCAATCGAAGGCAAAGAATTGGAAAAATTATCTGAAGAAGAGTTTGCTAAAGAGGTAGAAAACTTTCGAGTATATTCTCGTGTAGCACCGCTAGATAAGCTCCGTATTGTAGGAAAATTGAAAGAAAAAGGCCACATTGTTGCAATGACAGGGGACGGTGTCAATGATGCCCCCGCATTAAAGAAAGCTGATGTGGGAATTGCAATGGGCCGTGCAGGTTCGCAGGTTGCCCAAGAAGCTGCTGAAGTCATTTTAACGGAAGATGATTTCTCCGCAATTGTCAAAGGAATTAAAGAAGGTCGAACCGTATATCAGAACTTGAAGAAATTGATTCGCTATCTAATCACGAATAATCTTGGAAAGGTTGTGGGTATCTTGATTATTCCTGTTCTTGGTTACACGAGACCTCTACTTTTACCTTTGCAGATTCTCTGGTCTAATGTAGTCATGGAATCCGTTCCCGCAGTGGGAATTAGTACGGATTCATCCGGTCCTAATATTATGAAGCAGAAACCGTCCAAACTTTCTGAACCTATCATTAATCGTAGGGACAGGACCCAGATGATTGTTGATGGAATCATCTTTGGTCTTGCAATTTCTTTGGGCTACATCGCGATTTATTTTATGACAAATAATTTTGTTCTAGCGGGAACAGGTTCTTTTGTCATTACTCTCCTTTCTCCCCAAATCTATGTGTTTATGTTGCGTGAAGGAGGGCTGATCCAGAAGTTTAAAGCCCCCAATAAACTGTTGAAATTCTTCCTTGTTATTACTATTTTGATGATTCTATGCATAGTGTATATTCCCGCTCTTAATATTCTCTTTACAACAAAACCCATCTACGATGCTAGAATCTGGCTCATTATCATCGGCTTTTCTCTGGTAACTTCTACATTTAGGCTCGTTTTGGAAAGCTTGACTAAGCGAAAAATTCTTAGGACGCCGATGCCAAAGGCGAGTCAAGAAATATCTCCTCAATTATAATGGCTAAAGAGAAATAAAATTCTGCTATGCTTCTGCAATTTTGTTCTTCTGTTTTACATCAAAATATCGTGCCACCATGAAACACAACATTACCAAGGCACATGATATCATGAATATAAGCACGCCTTGTCCTCCATAGTTATCAGAGATTATAGCTATTGCAGGTATTCCTACGAACATACCTGCGCTTATTACAACGCTGTATACCGCCATTGTTACTCCTCTCATGCTCTTCTGCGATTCATCTGCAAGTGAGGAAAGTGCAGATGGGCCAAATGCAAGGGCCATGAAACCGAAAATCCCAATGAGCGGCCAGAATTGTATTATGCTGTTTTTCAAATCTTCACCACTTGTTGAGGGTGAGAGCACATATCCCATTCCAATAACAAACATTAGACCAACAAAGCCAATTGTGCCCACGGTCATGATGGGAATCCTTCCATATTTATCTGAGAGTCTTCCATAAAATATTTGTGTGCTTATCAATGCTATTCCTGCGACAAAGATAATGCCTGAAAGAAGCAGTGGAGATATTTGCAATGCCCCTTGAGAAGTGGATACTGTAAGAAATGTCATCCCCGCGCCTATAATCATAAATATGATGAACCAAGGTAGTGTGAGAAGAAGGATGGAACGCTGTTTTAAAACCTTGATTATGTTACTAAACTTTATTTTTTCGGATACAAACTCTTCTCGTTTCGGCTCGGTTATGTTGATATAAGAATACACAAATCCAAATGCAGCCATGGCACCTGCAATTACAAATGCTTGCCAGAGCGCACCCCCTAAAAATTCAATAAAAAGTGCACCCATAGAATATCCAGTGACCCAGCCAAGAAGATTGACGGCATCAAATGCTCCCATTTCCCTTCCACGTCTGTCTTTTGGTGCGTAGTCAGTCAGAAGTGCTAAAGATGCTACTAGTATGGCGCCGGCTGCCATTCCATGAAAAGCGTTGATAAAGAATATAGTATAGAGGCTTTTTGTTTGTGATAAGAGGAAAAGAAATATTGTAGCGATTAGAAGTCCTGAAAGCATTGCCACTTTCCGACCATATCTATCCACCGCTGCACCTATGAAAAGAACGGTACCTAGTTCGAAGAGAGGCGATGCGGCCGTAACTATGCCATAGCCAGTGAATTCTCCGGTAATGCCGAGATATATTGGAAGTGTTGCCAACATTATTCCAAAACTTGTACGGATGAGAAAGGTAGAAATGTATAATGATGAGAGCAGACGAAAATAAAATATATTCTTCATAGTTGTTCCGCGTAGGTAAAAAACTTGGGCTTTAAATATATTCGTCTAATGATTTACAAGATATCAGGCAAGGTAAAAAATTTGTCAGAAATTTAAGACATTATTTCTCATGACTTTTAACAGACTCAACTGTTTTTCCAATTGTAATTTTATTGATTTCATGTTTTAAGTGCTTTATTGCTTCTTCTTTGTTGTCTGTATCTAAACCTATTGCATCAGGAGTTATTTCTCCTTTTTGCAACTGTTTTAACCATTTTTCCAATACCTGTTTTTGATCCATCCTATCTCACCACACATGTAGTATATGCAAATGGAAGTATATAAAATTAAAATTAGATTTAATGGAAAACTGATTATGTTGTATTTGGGTGGCTATTGTACTCCTTTATATTCCTCTGTTAATTATTATACAAGATTTATAAACTACTTCTAGATTTCTTAGTTCTTATTATAGAAAAAGTCAATACGTTGAATCTAATCCTATATTTTCAGCGCAAAGAGAAGATAAGATCATGCCCAATAATAACGAGATTAGTACATTCCGTAAGGTTCGAACGAAATTGATAGGTGGCCCAAGGAATATCAACGACCCTTCAATTTTTCGCAAGATAACATTGATTGCTTTGCTTTCATGGATAGGACTTGGGGCAGATGGTCTTTCGTCCTCTTCATACGGTCCAGCAGAAGCTTTTAGGGTAATAGGCAGCCATGCCTATTTGGCTATTTTCTTAGCACTTGCAACAGCCATGACTGTCTTCATCATCTGTTTTACTTATTCTCGTATCATTGAGGATTTTCCCCATGGTGGTGGAGGGTACATTGTAGCTACACACACACTTGGTAAAGGAGCAGGCGTCGTATCTGGATCTGCACTACTTGTCGATTATGTATTAACCATCACAGTTTCTATAGCTGCCTGCGGCGATGCCATTTTCAGCTTTCTGCCATTAGAATACCAACAATTTCGACTTGAGTTCAAAGTTTTTTTAATTTTGATCCTTATAGTAATGAACCTCAGGGGAGTAAAAGAATCAGTAAAAATTCTTGCCCCAATAGTTCTTCTATTCATTGTCACCCATGTACTTCTCCTCGGATATGGAATCTTTGGTCATACAGTCAATATCGGCCCGCAGATCAATAATTTTACCACGAGTTTTGGAAGTGATTTATCTGCCATAGGATTAATTGGTGTTCTTGCTATTTTTCTGAGGGCATTTTCATTGGGGGCTGGAACTTATACTGGGTTGGAGGCAGTTTCTAATGGTCTGCCAATAATGCGGGACCCAAAAGTACAGACTGGTAAGAAAACTATGTTGTATATGGCAGTCTCTCTTGCACTCGTAGCTGGAGGACTTTACGTCTGTTATTTCCTTAATTTCAATGTTAATACGCAGTTTCCTGCAGGTCAGACCTTGAATGCTGTTCTTGCAAATACACTTTTCGGCGGTTGGCCAACTGGCATGGCGATTCCATTCATCATTATCCTCTCAGAAGGCTTATTGCTGTTTGTAGCAGCTCAGACGGGATTCATCGATGGACCTAGAGTTATGGCAAATATGGCAGTGGACTCATGGTTCCCAAAGAGATTTGCCGCTCTATCAGAAAGGCTTACCATGCAGAACGGAGTTCTGGTAATGGGTATTGTTGCACTTTTACTTATGACTTTTACTGGCGGTTCAGTTTCATTTCTTGTCATTATGTATGCCATCAACGTTTTCCTGACATTTTCCCTCTCTCAATTTGGTATGGCTCGCTTTTCTATAAAAACTAGAAAGGAGAAAGAGCATTGGAAAAAACGCCTTTCAATCTTTGTTATCGGATTTGTTCTCTGCTTTACGATTCTTATCATTACGATTTATGAAAAATTTGGGGAAGGCGGTTGGCTCACCTTGGTTATAACCTTAATTTTGGTCATGCTTTGTTATATTATCCACAGGCATTATGCAAAGGTCAAAAAAGCCATGCACAAGTTTGATGAATTGTTGCTACTTTCAAATATCCATCTCGCCGGCAAGCCAAACACTAAACCCACAGATCCCAAAAAAAATACTGCAGTTCTGCTTGTGAATGGATACAATGGCTTTGGCGTCAATACCTTTTTCTCGATCATTCGTAATTTTCCGAAACTCTATAAAAATATCATTTTTGTTTCTGTAGCAGAGATTGATTCAGGTGCCTTTAAAGGTGCTGAAGAACTTGAGGCGTTAAAAAAATCCGTAGAAGGATCATTGATTAAGTACGTGAATCTTGCTCGCAGACTTGGATTTTCTGCGGACTATAGAATGGATGTTGGTACTGATGTTGTAGATGTGGCAAGTAATTTATGTGAATCTATAGCAAAAGAATTCCCAAAGGCAGCTTTTTTTACTGGAAAGGTTGTTTTCCGCAATGAAACCATCTTCCACAAACTACTCCACAATGAAACTGCACTTGCCATACAGCGCCGTTTACAGTGGGATGGAATTCCTACAGTAATATTACCGGTACGTGTAAATATATAAACAAAGACTTTTTGTGATGTTGAAATCCTATGAATCTCATATTCGAACTTTCTAAGGAGCATAAAACACTTCCAAAGGCAGAAATTGTAGCCTGCTTAGGTGCAGAACACGTTTCCTATGACATCATTGATTCAAATGAAAATATCATGATTGTAAAAGCAGATATCGAAGAACAAAAGATAAAACGATTGGCACATAGATTATCAATGACATTTTTTATAGATAAATTGTTGTTTTCCTCTTTACCATCCGTTAAAGAAATAAAGAAACACGCTGAAGCTACCAATATCGAAAAAAAAGGTTCGATAGCCATAAGATGCAAAAATAGATCGGATAATATTGACTCACAGCCCGTAATTCAGACGTTAGCCAAGGTATATTCAAAGGATAGAGTGGTGGCTCTCGAAAATCCTGAGGTTGAGGTACGTGGACTAATTGATGATGAACAGATATATGTTGGTTTAAAACTAGCTGAAATTGATCGACAGCAATTTGAAAAAAGAAAGGTTCAATACCGACCGTTTTTTTCACCAATTTCCATACATCCTAAATTGGCACGTGCTTTGGTTAATCTCTCGTTGATAAAAAAAGATGAGTTGATGTTAGATCCGTTTTGCGGGACTGGGGGTATGCTAATTGAAGCTGGTTTGATCGGTGCTAAAATTGTAGGAAGTGATATCGAAAACAAAATGATCGAAGGTTGTAGGAAAAACCTTGATTTTTACAAGATTAAAAACTACAAATTATTTTGTTCTGACATAGGCAACATAAAAAAACATGTCAAAAAGGTCAATGCCGTTGTCACTGATTTACCGTACGGAAAATCTACTACGACAAAAGGAGAGGAAATAAAACAACTTTATGAACGTGCTTTTGAAAATATATCAAAAGTATTGGAAAAAAATAGTAGAGCCGTTGTCGGTTTATCAAATAAAGATATGATATTACTTGGTGAAAAGTATTTTTTATTGATGGATAAACACGAATTTAGGGTGCATCGTAGTCTAACCCGTTATTTTGCCATATATCAGAACTAACCAAAACGCTTTTACAAAATAAGTAAATCAATTGAAAAATTTTTTTACAATAAATAAAATCAGTACAAAAACTGCTTTGTTTTAGTTCCATTGCAAGATTTTCGGTTCGGTTCAGAAAATTTATATATAATATATACAATAAATAATATTGATTCGGATATGTCAATGGAGAAATTACTGGTAGTATTTATTGTGCTTACATTAGGGGCAACGTCTTTTATATCAATCTTATCTCTTCCAGCTTCATCCGATTCATCTAAATCTTTAGGAGATTCATCCAATCTTAATGTTCTAGATACTGACAATAGCCATATTGTAGAAGGAGTTCCCTATGTCAGCCAAGAAATCGATGGTTATTGTTTTTACGCTGCAGTTACAATGGTATTACAATATTATGGGATTAATACAACTTTGAAAGAAATCCTTCATCATTCCGGTGTCGGTTATACACTATTTTACAACCATAAATATGATCTTGTCAAAAATCAGCCGATATTTTCTGAACCTTCTTATTTCAGATATCCATTACCTGAGCTCCTTTTTTGTCAATCCATATCAAACATGATTGAGTTAGCAAGCCTATTTAATCTCGGCATTAATTATTGGCTTCCAGATCAAAATACATGTTCAATTGAATTAAATTGGGGAGAGTATTGGTCTAGAGTTAAAGAGAATATTACAAATAATATTCCATTAATAACTAGCGTAAATGTAAAATATTTCCCGTATGCAAACATCTCAAGTGGTCATACGGTTGTAATTGTTGGTTTCAACCAAACACATGTGTTTTATAATGACCCTGCTACTGCACTTTTTTCAAAGCCAGAAGATGGTTTTTACGCGAACATGTCAATTGACATTTTTCAAAAAGCTGTAAATTCTACCCCTGGAACAAAGTTCTTTGTATCAACGTTTAAAAACAATTCTAATATTAATTACAACAAAGCAGAAGTTTTTGAAAAAGCACATGAAAGAAACATTAAACGATTGAAAGGTTTTTTTACAGAAAATTATCTATCTATCAATTTTGGTATTAATGCTGTTAAATTATTTAGAAATGACTTCAGGATTGGCCCGCTACATCGAATGTTTACTGTCAGGCGAAATTGGGATTTATATAAACAAAATGGTTCGCTAGATGGTTTGTTTAATCTCATATCAAAGGAACGACACAACGTTTCTCAATATCTATTGGGAAACAGTGATTTATCGCCAAAAATCTGTACATACGATGGTTCATTACTCGAAAACGAGTCAAAACATTGGAAAAACATCGCGATATATGCTATAGAATTTGAAAACATTGCCAAAAAATATGGTTATTGGACAGCATCAATTTTATCTATTTCCATAACAAGAAAAATGAAATCAGAATTAAATGAAATTATATCTATTGAAAAAGCCATTATACACGGGCCTTCATATACAGCCTATGAAAATTAACTTTAGCCCATTAGTCAGGATCATATTGTGCAAAGTCTCAATTTAGAACGCCTTTTATAAAGGATGCCTATTATTAAAATTATAGTTACTCCGAGGTGACATGTATGGAAGACAAAATAATATTAATAATTGCCTTTCTATTTTCTGGTTTGTTAGAGATAGGACTTTCAATTCCTTTGATTTTGAATAAAATTCGACCAAACTACCTATATGGATTTAGAGTTGGAAAAACTCGTCATAATGAAAAAATATGGTATAAAGCAAATAAGTATATGGGCAAGGATTTTTTTATGATGGGTTTTATAATTTCAACAGGTTCTCTTGTATTATTGATATTAAAAGATGAATTATCTGTTGGTGAAATTGCTTTGATTGGTTTAGTGTTATTATTATTTCCTCTTGTTATCATTTTGTTCAGAGTATTTCGATATCTGGACAAATTATAAAGAACAGACAAAAGTAGAAGTAAATCCACCACAATATATTTACAATAGAAATATCATCCATTTTCTTAAAATGACGCAACTAAGTATTATATTTCTTGGAACCAGTGGCAGCTGGCCAACAGTGAAACGTAACGTATCTTCGATAGCCGTAAAAAGAGGCAGTGAAATAATACTATTTGATTGCGGCGAGGGAACACAAAGGCAATTTCAAAAATCAAATCTCAGCTATATGCAGATATCTAAAATTTTCATTACACATTTCCATGGAGATCATTTCTTGGGAATACCTGGTCTTATTCAGACAATGCAGCTGAATGATAGAGATAAACCGTTATACATCTACGGTCCAACAGGAGTTATAAAACTAATACAGCAGCTTTTGTCTCTCGGTTATTTTAGACCAGTCTATGAGATCGTCACATGTGAAATGGAAGATGGAGAAGTTATAGATTTTGATGATTATAAAATATGCACTCTTTCAGTAAAACATAATGTTCCAACTTTGGCTTACTCGTTAGAAGAAAATATGCGACCTGGAAAATTTAACAAACCAAAGGCTCTAGAGTTAGGAATACCCGAAGGACCACTGTTTAGTAAACTTCAACATGGTGAAACAATAACGTTGAAGAACGGAAAGAAAATCACTCCAAAGATGGTGTTGGGTCCTCAGCGCCAAGGTAGAAAAATAGTAATATCTGGTGATACAAGGCCCTATGATAAGCTTATAGACTTTTCAAAAAATGCAGATGTTTTAGTTCATGACGCAACTTTTGATTCTGAACTTGAGGATATTGCAAACGAATACGGTCACGCTACTGCTTATCAGGCTGCGGAGATTGCCAAAAAAGCAAAAGTAGAAAGATTGTTCTTAACTCATATTAGTCCTAGATATCTGGATCCTCTATTATTGGAAAATGATGCAAAGAAGATTTTTAAAAATAGTTTTGTTCCAAAAGATTTTCAAGAATTTGAAATAACGTTGAAAAAATAACGTCTTCAAATTTTTTTCTCACAGTAAGGACAGAAATTCACATCGAAAGGAATGGCTCGTCCGCATTGGGGGCAGAATATATTTGTTTTATCTTTTTGTTTTTTAACTAGTCTGTTCATATTTTTAAACAGATACCAGGCCATGGGAATAAATGCCAGAAAAATGAAAGTAGTCATTCCATAGAAATATCCCCTCATCAGACTATATATGACGCTAGGTATAGCATAAACTGCTGGAATTAATCCAAGAAGCGCAATAACAAGTGAAGCATAATATGCCCAGGCTTTCAGAGTTATAAGTCCCCATCCAATGAATATAAAAAAAGTCCCCATTATGATAAAAATTAACATAAACATACTTTGTGATCCAAAAGAAGAAATCATTGATAGAAACAAGACACCGACGAATATCCAAAAAGTTGCAATTAATAAAATTCCTAAAGGCGAATCCTTAGTGCTTTCTGGTTCCATAATTGTTACCTATCTGCAACGTTTTATCCTGCTTATCAAAAGAACCGCAGCTATCGCCGCAATAGCATAAACAGCCTCAAATCCAGGAATTCCATAGCCTGTAGGTCTGCTATTATACGCCTCACTACTTGAAGGCGAACCCAGCATACCCGAAACGTTCCAATTAAGTTGCTGGGCTCCAATAGTATAAATAATTAATAAAATTAAACCTAGAATCAGTAGCAACATCTTCAGGTTTTTATCAATATCTTCAACAATAATTCCACCTACAACCATTGAACTTATTAAAAAACCCATTCCAATTAACTTGATTGAAGCAGATATTTTGTAGGATAGAAGATTTGTTTCATCGCTTGGAAATACATTACTTATTATAGCCCCAATAAAAAAGAAAGCAATTCCAATAATAATTCCTAGCATGATTAAATCTTTATTCTTCATGTTCAGCATGATTTTCACCTCACCCACTATATGAAAATATGAAAATATTCATCAACAGTAGAATAACCCCAAATATAAGTAACAAAGTTTTTGTATCTTTGTCTAATTTTTCAACAAAGAACCCACCTACAATCATTGAGATACACACAATTCCCATTCCCGTAAGTTTGATCACTGAAGATATCTGACGAGGTAGCAGATATGTATCGGTGCTTGGTCCCAATGCAATATAGGTTGCCATTCCCAGGAAAAAAAGTATAATGCCGCCTGTCAATCCTAAAATCATAAGATTTTTCTTATTCATTTTCATATGTCCCACTCCAGATTAGTAAACAATTAGTTTGTATATAACAGTTATGTATTTCATTAAATCATAATTTTATTAAGCACCACAACAATTCACTTTTTGATTTTTATGAAAAAGCGACCATCATACGATGAATACTTTATGGAAATGGCTCATGTTATAGCAAAGAGAAGCACTTGCATGAGAAGAAATGTTGGTGCAATACTCGTAAAAGATAAACACATACTTACCACTGGATACAATGGAGCTCCAAAAGGTCTTAAACATTGTTCTGAGGTGGGTTGTTTGAGAGAAAAACTCGATATTCCGTCTGGCGAAAGGCACGAACTATGTAGAGGACTTCATGCCGAGCAGAATGTGATTATACAGGCAGCCGTTTTCGGAATTTCAATAAAAGATTCTGTTTTATATTGTACTAATACCCCGTGCGTTGTTTGTGTAAAAATGTTGATAAATGCTGGTGTCAAGGAAATAATTTTTTCAGGTGATTATCCAGATGAACTTGCTGAGAAAATGCTAAGCGAAAGCGAAATAAAAATAAAGAAATTTAATACTAATACTCCACCTGAAATAGAAAAATGAGAAAAATATAAATACTCACGAATGATTAACAATAGCGAGGAGAAAATGAAGCATAAGAGATCATTTGTATTAGATGAAAAAGACGATAAAGCCGTTGAATTATTCTCAGAGCTCGGTATGCCCAAAAACCTTGCTAAGACGTTAATGTATATTTCACAGGTTGAGGAATGTCGTTCTGCTGACGTAGAGCAGGGAGCAGACCTTAGACAACCAGAAGTAAGTGTTGCAATGCAAGAGCTTAGGCGCAGAGGATGGGCAAAGAAGAGAGATCTGAAGAAAGAGGGAAAAGGAAGACCGGTTCACATTTACAAACTTACCAAACCATTGCCACAGATACTGAAGAGTTTCGAAGACGAAAAAATGAAACAAGTAGACACCATAAAAAGTGACCTATCAGAACTTCAAGGTATAGTCAAACAGTATAAGAAAGTGCAATAAATTTTTTAACTTATACAAATCGACCATTCTTTTTATTTTGTTTAATTTACTGCGTATGAATTGAGTAATTTATACTGGTGGTATGAGATTGGAACAACGGGTTAAAAAAATTTTTGACAAACTGGAAAAAAAGCCAGATGCAATAATAATTAAAAACTCTGCAGAACCTTATATTGACAATAATTTTTTTTATGTAACTGGTTTGGATAAAGGTATTTTTGAGGGATCAATGGCCATCTTACATCCTGATGGTGATATTGGGCTTTTAGTTTCCGAACTTGAAGCCGAAACCGCAAAAAAAGCCGATGCTACAATTTATGTTTATGAAAACAAGGAAGATTTCGATAAACTTTTTAAAAAACATTTTTCGTCTCTTCGAAAAATTGGAATAAACTCTGATGGACTTTCGCATAAAGATTTTTGTAAACTGGCGGACAGATTTCCAAAGTCGAAATTTGTAGATGTTTCAGATGCACTTTCAAAAACAAGACTTGTTAAGGATGAATCTGAAATAGAGATAATCAAGAAATCATGCGCGATAGCCGATAAAGTAATGAATGCAATTCCAAGTATTTTGCATGAAGGTATGTATGAATACGAGATAGCTGCAGAGATAAACTACCTAATGCAAAAAAATGGTGCCGATCACCCTGCTTTTGAAACCATATCTTCTTTTGGTAAAAACACAGCAGAACCTCATTATACTCATGGAGACACCAAATTAAATAAAGAAGATTTTGTATTGTTTGATTTTGGCGCGCGTTTCAGAAGATATAATTCAGATATAACAAGAACATTTGTATTTGGTAAAGCCGCCGAGAAACAAAAGGAGATGCATGAGGCTGTTTTAGCTGCACAAGAGGTTGGTTTTGAAACGATAAAATCAGGTATAAAAGCAAATGAAGTACACAATGCTGTAAATTCATTTATAGATGGTGGTAAGTTTAAAGGTTGTTTTATTCATTCCACGGGTCATTCTTTGGGCCTCAACATCCATGATGGTGGAGCAGGATTAAGCTCTGATTGCGATGTCGAATTAAAAGAGGGTATGATTTTTACTGTCGAACCCGGCGTATACCTCCCTGGTTTTGGTGGTGTAAGAATAGAAGACGATATTTTAATAAAAAAAGATGGAATAGAGTTATTGACAAAATCATCTCGAGACTTTGTAGAGATTTAATTAATATTTTTTGCTGTTAAATATTATTTTAATTCCATTAACTTTTTATGAGATTTATGGATATGGACTTTGGGGTTATTTCTATGAATTGGTATAACGAGGTTGAATATATACGAACACAAGCAAAGAAAAACAACGAATTCTTCGCAAATTCGCTCCCTATGATTGCAAGTGAAAATGTTTTATCACCGCTTTGTAGAGAGATGCTTATTTCAGATTTCCATGGACGATATGCTGAAGGTACACCGGGGAATCGTTACTATGAAGGATGTAAATATTTCGATCTTGTCGAAGAAAAAGCAATGGAACTTGCAAAGAAACTCTTCAGATGTTCGTATGCTGACGTCCGACCAACAGCAGGTACAACGGCAAATTTAGCGATTCTAAAAGCCCTCATTAAACCAGGAGAAACTGCAGTCGTTCTCGATCTTGCCAATGGAGCTCATATCTCCTTTGGGAAATGGGGTGCGGCTGGTGTGCGTGGCATTAATTTGGTTTCCTATCCGTTTAATGATGAAATAATGAATATCGATGTCGATGGTGCAGTCAAACTCATCAAACAAATAAAACCAACCCTTGCATTGAATGGCCAATCCGTATTTTTGTTCCCAAGCCCAATCAAAGAGCTAGCTGAGGCAGCCCATGAAGTTGGTGCGTATCTGGTTTACGATGCAGCCCATGTGTTGGGGCTCATTGCAGGAAAACAATTCCAGGATCCTCTGCGTGAAGGTGCCGATGTAATGAGCGGAAGCACCCATAAGACTCTCCCCGGGCCGCAGGGGGGCATGATTGTCTCTGACCACAAGGGCGATACAGAGCAGGATAAATCATTTTTACGAAAACTTAGTTTCGGCGTATTCCCAGGAATTACTTCGTCTTATCATCTTCACCACGTGGCAGCTAAAGCGATTGCCTACGCCGAGCATCTAGAATTCGGTGAAGCCTACGCAAAACAGACCATAAAAAACGCACAGCGTTTAGCACAAGCACTCCACGAACGCGGATTTAATGTGTTTGGAGAAAAACTTGGTTTTACCAAATCCCATCAGGTGTTGGTATCGATTGGTCCCGGGAAAGGAAAAGAAGCATCGAAGAAACTAGAAGGGGCAGGAATTGTCACGAACATGAATACGATTCCCGGCGATACCGATCCGCAGAATCCATCTGGACTTCGATTGGGAACTCCGGAACTCACGAGGATAGGAATGAAAGAGAAAGAGATGGAGGCAGTTGCTGAGTTTTTTGCCAGAACGATACTTAAACAGGAAAACCCAAAGAAGATTAAGGGTGATGTGAAAGAGTTCCGCAAAGACTTTCAAGAGCTTCATTACTGTTTCAAAGAAGGATTCCGTGGATATGATTATCGTAAGTTGATATAGAATGATTATCGCTATAACTGGTACTCCGGGAACAGGTAAAAGTTTCGTTTCAACTCTTTTAAGAGAAAAGGGATATGATATAATTGATTTGAACAAGGTCGCGACAGAAAAAGATTTTGTTATCGGTGTAGATAAAAAAAGAAATTCAAAAATAATTGATGTCGATAGATTAAACAAATATGTAAAAGAGAACTACGCAAAAAAAGACATCGTATTTGTTGAAGGTCACCTATCACATCTATTGAAAAGCGTTGATAAAGTAATCATTCTCAGATGCCATCTTGATATATTAAAAAAACGCTTGGCTAAAAAGGGATGGAAAGCAGAAAAAATAAACGAAAACTTAGAGGCAGAAATATTAGATGTGATACTCTGTGAAACAGTAGATATTCATCCCAAAAAAAACATCTTTGAAATAAATACAACGGATAACTCTATAGATGATGTGGCCGCTTCAATTATGGAAATAATCAGAAATAAATTTAAACCTATGAAAAAATATAATATAGGATATATTGATTGGTCTGAGGAGGTATTGAAAGATTTTTAGATACAGAGCTGAGAAATATGGTTCTTGATACTCAAAGAGAAAATGTCGATCCATTCTTTATGGCAATTGCTAAGAGATTTTCAAAGGTCGATCCTAATGTTCTAACTTGGTTGTCTCTGGTTTTTGCTATTATCGCAGGTTTATTTTTTTATTTCTCTTCAAAAGAGTTTGAATCAGTCAACTTTTTTCTTTGTGCAGCTGTAATATTTGTTACTTTAAATGGACTTTTTGATGCAATTGATGGAAAGGTTGCAAAATTAACCAACAAGGTATCGAAAAAAGGTGATTTTCTTGATCACGCATTAGATAGATACGCCGATGTTTTTATGGTTGGTGGTCTTGCGCTGAGCTCATGGTGTGATACTAGAATCGGGCTACTTGCAATCGTTGGTATGTTGCTAACTAGTTATATGGGAACACAATCACAAGCAGTAGGGTACCAAAGAGAATATTCTGGGCTGTTGGGAAGAGCCGACAGACTTGCAATCTTGATGGTAACTCCCGTGATTCAGCATATGCTTCTATACAGCAATATTCAAATGCCTTGGGGGATTTCCTTGCTGAGTTGGGTATTGATTTACTTTGCAGTGGTTGGTAATATTACGGCCGTTCAACGTTTTTATAGTACCTTGAGATGGTTTGGTAAAAGGAAAAAATGAATGAAAATAAGAAAAACGCCGTAGTCGTTTCTTTGAACGAAGATGTTTCTGAGATAGTACAATTAGCTGATTCCTTGGGTTATGAAATTATCAAAACGTTTGTTCAACATAAAAATATTCCTGACACCAGCAGCTATATCGGTTCCGGCAAGGTAGAAGAAATTAAAAAATTCATTGAAGATTGTGAAAAAGAGTCTATTGCTTTGGTCATAATTGATGGCGAATTAAAACCTTCGCAATGGTTTATCCTCGAAAAAGAGTTGAAAGTGGAGGTTTATGATAGAGTGAGGCTTATTTTAGCAATATTTGCAGAACGAGCAGATAGAAAAGAGGCGAAACTTCAGGTTAAACTTGCTCAACTTCAGTATGAAAGGCCATTTGTTCGTGAGCTAATTCATCGAGCACGAGCCGGTGAACATCCAGGTTTCTTGGCTGGGGGAGAATATCAAGTTGATGACTATTATGAAATGATAAAAAAACAGACGAAAAGAATAAAAGAAAATTTAGAAATGATTAGAGATGAAAGGGATTTACGTAGACGACATAGGCATACTGGTGGTTTTTATTTAGTTTCATTGGCTGGATATACAAATGCTGGGAAGAGCAGTTTACTAAATGTTTTATCTGGTGAAGAGGTAAAAGTGGAGGGCAGGTTGTTTTCTACCCTCTCTACAACGACACGCAAAATAACTGATAAAAATTTCTCAATTTTGTTAACCGATACAGTCGGTTTCATTCAAAATCTTCCTGCTTGGATTATCGACGCTTTCCATTCTACTCTTGAAGAAATTGAAGTTGCCGATGTTGTTCTTCTGATTGCTGATGTCAGTGAGGATAAAGAAATTGTTGAAAAGAAATTAAAAGTATCTTTGGGCGAACTTGTTGGGATAGGTGTGACTTCGCCGATTGTAGTTGTATTGAATAAAATTGATTTGTTGTCTGAAGATGAATTAGAAATTAGAATAAATTATCTGGAGAAAAGCGGATTGACAAAAAACAGAGAAGTTATTTCCGTTTCTGCAAAAAATAGAAAAAATATGGGGATGCTCTTGGGCATCATCCATGATTTGTTGCCGCATCCGGTTAAAATTAAAATAAGATTGCCCGCTAACGAAAAAACCCAATCTTTTATATCTTGGATATATGAAAAAGCACACGTTTCTGACATTTCATATGATGATTACGTTACTCTATGCGTTGAATGTAATGCAATGGTAAGAGACAAAATAATATCAAAATGTAAAGATCTCAAAGGATCAATTATTTGAGAGAAAACAAAAGCTTTATACGGGGATATTTATTCCAACTAAAAAAGAGGGAGGATACTTATGAAAATGATAAACCCATTGGAAAGAATTAAAACCAATAACACGTTGTTTTTAGATGTACTGTTGTTAATAGGATTTATATTGATGGGGACTCTGGGTAGAGCTGTGCTTGTCGGATGGAATCTTCAGCCATTTCCCAACTTTGAAATTATAATGGTGGTAACCTTTTTAGCAGCTATTTTTCTAAGACCAACAATTGCATTTTTTGTACCATTGTTTAGCATGATTTTTAGCGATCTGCTGCTTGGAAATCCAATTTTTGTAGGGAGTCAGATGAACCGGATCATACTGTTTACGTATTCAGGATTTGTAATGATTGCTCTTGTAAATATTTTCAATAGAAATAGATTTAGAAAAGGCCTTGGTGAGTTAAAACTGAAAAATATTGGTATGGCTGCCGGCCTTGGAGTAGGATTCGTATTGATATATGACGTATGGACTAATATTGGTTGGTGGTATCTAATCTATCCACATACAGCAGGTACATTGGCTACAGTTTTTACTGCAGGAATACCATTTATGATTTACCATATGATATCAGGCGTGTTTACCTTCGTTGTGATAGCTCTACCAATCGTATCATACGTTTCCATGGAGCATAAAATTGAGATGCCATTTAAGATCAAAAAATTTCATAAATTACCAGTTGCGGTTGTTACCATGTCTTTAATTGCGCTGTCTTTTACAGGAACAGCAATGCGCGTTCCAGAAAAAAGTGAGGTGTGGCTGGAACAATCGGAAAAAACCAGTGTAACAATCGTGATCCATGGGGATGGATGGACGGTTACTGATCATGTTGTAGTCTACGCGGGTGATACGGCTTTCTCTGTGGTGAAACGCTCTGCGGAGAGGCATGCACTCGCCTTCAAATATACGTATTATGCATCATTTGACTCTACGCTCATTGACCAGATTGGTGACACGGCGAATGGGAACGGTGGAAAATACTGGCAGTACTATGTAAACGGTGAGCTCGCAATGGTCGGATGCGATAAATGTGAAGTTTCCAATGGAGACAGCGTACAGTGGAGATTTGAGTTAGTACCATATTAATTTTTGAAAAGGTTTATATTACAAAACAATATAAGGGTTAAAGGAGGAAGATAAATGGCTATAGGTTTCGTACTAATAAGTGCTGCACCTGCGCATGAACATGAAGTATACAACCAACTATCCAAAATACCCGAAATTGTTGAATTGCACCCTCTCTTCGGGGAATACGATCTTATAGCTAAAATAGAAGCAGATGACTTTGAAAAACTTGGTAACATAGTAGTAAACAAGATTAGATCGATAAAGGGTGTGATGGACACTAAAACCTTAACAGGAACAAAATTTTAATGGGTGAAAAAAAATGTTAGAATATTTTATGAGCATGTTGACGCTGGTATTTGCTGTTGCAAGCATAATTGCTGGTATATTTACTGCATACTTTGGATCTGGTAAAAGCAGAGCCGTTGGAGCAATATTAATAGTTATAGGATTGATTGTGTTCGTTCTTTTCTTGTGGGGCGCCGGGCTCGTCACATTTTTAGGAACAGCACCATCGATAATGAGCTTTAAAGGTGTTATCGTCGATAGTATTGTGGCCGTTATAGGTGCTGTAATAGGGGCACTAATTGCACTAGGGATATTCCTGCTTGCAATAATGAAGGCCTAAACAATCATATCTAAAAAATATCTGTGAATCCTTAGATCATCTGTAAGTTCCGGATGAAACGAAAGAGCTAGGAATTTATCTTGCCTAGCCATTACTATTTTTTTATCTATTTCAGCAAGTATTTCGCATTTTCCCCAAATTTTTTTAATTAATGGCGCTCTAATAAAAACAGCAGCATAAGATGAAGAAAAACCATTGATGTCAATATTTTTTTCGAAGGATTCTTTTTGTCTTCCAAAAGCGTTTCGTTCGACTTGCATATCCATTGCATGTAATAATTTTATATCTTTATTATTATCAACTAATTCTTTAGCAAGTAACACACAGCCTGCACATGTGCCCATTATTGGTAGACTGTTTTCTTCTATTCTTTTAATGATGACATCATGTAAATCTGATTTGTATAGATTCTTAGAAATGGTTGTACTTTCTCCACCTGGTAGTATCAAAGCATCTATATCGTCTATTTCTTTTTTGTATTTAACAAAAAAAACTTTCCCGCTTGTATTTGTTTCTTTCAAAGCGTTTGTCATGGAAGTAATATGTTCAGATATTGCCCCTTGTATCCCAAGTACGCCTATGGATACTTTTTTTACCATCCTCTCTCCTGTAAGCGCTGCTCTTGTGGTATAGTTTCAATTTCTATGCCAGTCATTGCTTCCCCAAGATTTTTGCTAACCTTGGCAATGATTTCTGGTTCGTTGTAGTGTGCCACTGCTTCAACAATGGCTTTTGCTCGCTCTCGAGGATTATTTGATTTGAATATTCCTGACCCTACAAAAACCCCATCGCTACCCAGTTGCATCATTATTGCAGCATCTGCAGGAGTAGCTATCCCGCCCGCTGCAAAATTAACCACGGGCAAACGATGGTGGATTTTCTTTATATCATTTAAAATTTTATAAATATCCTTTTTTATCGCCCCGTAAGTATATTCTTCAAATACCATGACCTTTTCATCCACTACATCTATGCCAGTTAATATTTTTATAGAATTGGCATAGCTTTGAGAATATTCCTCAGCAAGTTTATGTAATTCGATGTCATCCATATCTTTAAGTTTTTTAATCATACCTATAACCATTCTCTGATGTCTTATGGCTTCGATGATATTGCCTGTGCCAGCCTCCCCCTTTGTGCGGATCATGGCTGCTCCTTCCCATATCCTACGTACTGCTTCACCGAGATTTCTGCAACCACATACAAATGGGACCGTAAATTTGCGCTTATCTACGTGATAAAAAGGATCTGCCGGGGTAAGTACTTCCGATTCATCAATCATGTCTACGCCAAGGGCTTCAAGGGCTTGCGCTTCAACAAAATGACCAATTCTCACCTTTGCCATGACTGGTATGCTAACGACATTCATTATCTCCTGAATGACTGCTGGGTCTGCCATCCTTGCTACGCCTCCATGCGCGCGGATATCAGCAGGAACTCTTTCCAATGCCATTACAGCTATTGCACCGCTATCTTCAGCAATTTTTGCCTGCTCTGCATTGGTAACATCCATTATGACGCCACCTTTCTGCATTTTGGCAAAACCTTTTTTCAATAGAGCTGTACCAAATCTTAGCTTCGGAGTATCTGGTTCTTTCATGAATTACGACCCCCAATATGTCAAATTTAGACCTGATATCTATAACTCCTTATTAAGAACTACGGTCATACATAAATTTATTGGTAAAAACTTTTTTACTAGAGGATTTGTTCAAATTGCCAAATGTAAGCAATTTCTAAAAATAATATAAAAAATAATTTTTTATCTATTGTTTTTTAAAGACTCTAATACCTCTTTTCCGAAAGGAGTTATTCCATAAAGTCTTATGTCCTTACCGCCACTTCTCTCTTCCACCATATCTAACCCAATGAGTGACTCTTCTTCCCTGTATCTAGATTCCATGCCTCGTATGGCCCCTATAACATTGGTAGGTGTTGTCTTAACATTATATGCTATTTCAGAAGTATAACTGCAACTGGGACTTATATCAAAAAGATATTCCGCAACCTTTTTTCTTACGTTGCTTCTTCTCAGTGCTCTTGCGACCAAAGGCCTTTTAATATCGAGAGAAAACTCTAATTTTTTCTTATCCTGCATCCCGTCCACTCACCTTTACAAAATGTATGTTCGTTCTCATTTATAAATTAGCCGCTCCACGAATAACTACCTGTATATGCGTGTGCATGTTCGGGTACATATATCGCTTTTACACAGAAGGACTCTTACATGAATGCCAAAATACATTGTGCTTATGCTAAAGAAATACAATTGTTTTACATGATTCTTTCTATCATTTCCAGGACAAAACCATCGCTATCTATTGCATATCGTGCTATGCCAATTTTCTTTGCATAGTTTCTCATTTTTTTGACAGATAAAAAACGTTCAAAAGTAGAACCCTTTTGCAAAACTTCGAGTTCTAAGACACAATCCGCAATTCCTTCCATTTTTCTTTCAAATACGTCTCCATGTATGCCTCTGGTCATTATAATAAACAATGCCCCTCTATTCTGGAGATTACTGATTTTAGCTGCATGTATTGTTCTTATCACTTCATCTTGGGAGTATTGACTTAGAAAGAAATCCAAGGAGTTTATTATTATCTTTTTAGATGCGGCCGTTTTTATCTTATTTGATAGAATGGCTAAGAAGTCTTCTTCTCCCTTTGTAGTTGGAGGCATGCCAGAGGAGCCTATCTTGATTAGTTCCTTAAGTTTTAATTTTGATCGTTGTTCGTAAATACTCACTCGCTTCTGTTCTCCAGTTAAAACACTTTGAGAATATTTTGATGCCATATCTATAAAATTTATCTCTGGAGGATTCCAGCCAAATCGCCCCATAGTTTCCAATACTTCATCTTTTGTTTCTTCTGTTGTAAAATAGAGTACATCACCTACGGTAGCAAGTTGTTTGCTCAATATTTCTATGCTACTTCCAGGAGTTCCAAGAATCAATGTGGTGAATCCTCTTGGTATGCCTCCCTCAAGTAATTTATCGAGCTTTTCTATTCCTGTACTTATAAATTCATTATCAGTCATTTTTATTCTTCAGATTTTTAGCATCAATATTAAAAATTTTTTTAACTCTTTCTCGTTCCAATTTATCCTCATCTGTTGCTCTGATTTTAAAAGTGAATTCAATCATTGGAGAATCCTTTGTCATTGCGCTTTCCATGAGTATTTCTCCATCTGGAAATGCACTTAGAAACATCCCTCTCAAAAATCCGTATGTAAAAAGGGAAGCCATATCGGCTTCGCTTGATTCTTCTTGCAACGGCCATTTAAATACCAAAGATTTTAATTTCCTATCTGTGAGTTTTGTGAAATTTACCGCAGTACCCATGGGATTAAAGATATTTTCCACAACTGGTTTAACCCATTTTTCCATTGTCCAGTATTCTGATTCTTTTTTTATGAAATCTTCAAACAATCCTCTACCAAATGCCTCCGCAGTCTGCATAACTGTTTCGATCTTGCCCCCGCTATCTATTAATTTTCCTTTTGCTACATTGAAGGCAATTTCTCTTCTTTTTGAGAGTACTTCATCTGGTCGCATAACACAAACGGCATCGTCCCTCAAATCTATTTCTTTAGATTGTTTGTCCATAAATGTTTCACCGTTTTGTCTATATAAAAGAGTCTCTCACTTTGAGGATTTTATCGTTTAGATAAAGTAATTTATTGAATTTCTCCATCCCTTCTTCTTCTATTGCCAAGGATATGATATGTATGTTTCTTGACCTTGTTCTATTTGCCAGGTGGTAAAAAAACTCCGTAACTATTTCTTGGTCATTATATATTATTAGAGTGCTTAACGAATCTAGTATCAAATATTTGTTCGTTTTTTCGTCTACTGTTTTAAAGATGTTTATTATCTCTAAACCTAATTTTTCAAGCATTGAGGGGCTCTCGACATATACGCAATTTGGATCAGTTTTTGATATTCCGGCAGCACGAGAAATACAATCTACAAATCTGATATTTTTAGATTCTGCTAGTTCCCCAAATTGTTTAACGATGTTTTCGTAGGGCTTTGTTATTGTTACATAAACCCAAGCATCTTCAGGTCTGCTTCTTATATATTCAAAAAATGCTTGTATTAGATCAGAATAGTTACTACTTGGAAGTATTACCCCTACTGATTGATTGAATGCTACAGCTTTAGAAACTCTTTCTTTCAAGCTATCGATAAGAGTATTGACCATCTACTGGCTCACTCTCTTGATTTTAACAATGGCGTCAGTTCAACACCATTTTTTGAAGAGATGTTCATTGCAAATTTTGTTCGGCTATGAGCCATTCCTCGCATTTTTATCATCTGAAAAGTCCTGATCAAATCTCCCTTTCTGTCAACATCTCCCAGAAATATTATACCATCGGCAATAAATTCCTCTATTCCATATTGAGAATATTGGAAAACTCGTGGCGGTACTTCCGAAGTCAAAAATGTAGTACATTTCATGGCTGCCAAAGATGATCCAAGTTTAAATATGAAATCTCTGATCATTTCTTTTGTTTGCAACCTGTAGCACAATGCGGTTATCGAGTCTATTGCCAATCGTTTTACGTTCAATTCATCGGCTATATCTTTTAATACGTCCAATAGTGCGGCAGCGTCTTCAACAGTATATTTTTCAGTATCTAGTCCAAGTCTTTCACTTATAATTCTTAAATCTATCAGGTTAACCATTCCAGATTCGATTAGTTTTTTATCGTAGAAACTAAAGCCTTCCATATTTTTTGTTAATTTGAACAAAGGTTCGGTTATGGTAAAAAAGACTCCTCTCTCGCCTTTTCTCGCTCCATTAATCAAGAACTGCATACATAATGTGGTTTTTCCGGAACCACTACTTCCAACCATTAGAACAGTGCTACCTACTGGAATCCCACCACCCAGCTGTATGTCCAGCTCTTCTATACCTGTGTTACACAGTCCACCTTCAACCATAACTCTCTCCTCTTGCATTTTTTGAATGTATATGCACTTGTTGGATATAAAATTTAAGGTTTAATTTTAGTTCAGGGGAAGTGATATAGACCTCAAGTTTAAATCACTATTTTGTCTGGAGAGTCGAGCCCTTATTTAGGACCATTTTATAAATGTTTTATCCTATAAATTCCAAAAGTTAAATCAAACTTTAAATGCTTTTTGTTTTCCACAATTATAGCAAAATCCTCGATGAACACAAATCGTTCCTCCACATTGAGAACAAGCCCAGCGTATTTTTTCATTTTTAATAAATTTTCTTATTCCAAATTTTTTAATATTCTGAAGATTTTCAATCGTACTCATATTGTATTTGGTTCGATATCTCTTATCCATATGTCTCATTCGTTCACAAGGGAATTTTTTACATTTAAAGCAAAATTTTAAATTATTTTTATTTAACTCTTTACAGTTTTTGATTTTACATTGAGCGCGAGTAATAGGTTTATTGATAGTATTTATTCTGCAACCCGGACATTTATTCTTTTCCCTTAGATATGCGATGCAAACACGACAATTTATTCCGCATGGGGCTAGAAGTGAACTCTTCATTGATAATTTAGTGTTCATTGTATAAACCTTATAATGTAGGAGTAAATAATTATTGTTTCCATTTTCTATATTTTCATTCTCCTAAAGTAAATAATTTAATAAAAAAATGCAGGGGAAGGGATTTGAACACCAAAATACCTGTAAAAATGAACCTTTACTCCTGTTGGCTTTTATTCCGTTTTCGTTTCCAAAATAAGACCAAAACAACCGCAATTATGACTGCAATGACTAAAATGATAAAAAATATTAGAATTTGAGAAAATTCTTTTGGAACCTCTTTACCATCACTAAAAAGTTTTTCCCACTCAAGTTTTCCATCTGAATCTGTTTTTATTAAATAGGTATAACTTGGAGTTTTAAGTGAATTCCAAGAACTACCAACAATTATGTAGCCACCATCATTGGTTACTCTTACTGAATAGCCAGCGTCTGTAGAGTCTGGCTGACCAAAAGTTTTACTCCATTCAGTATGACCATCGGCATCAATTTTTATAAGCCATACATCTTGAGCATATGATGCATCTAAGGGGGTATTTCCAGTCAATATAAATCCGCTATCTGAAGTTTGATTAAAAGAACGAATGCATTCTATGCTATCACTGGTTCCAAAGGTTCTGTTCCACTTCATGATACCATTTTCATCAGTTTTGATAAACCATCCATCATCACGATTTGCATTATTTTTATCATAATAACCGCATAATGCATATCCGCCATCATCTGTTTGCTGGAGACATTGAACACCTACTCTGTAGGTTGTTGCATCATTTATTAAGTTATATGACCTAATCCATTCTTCATTTCCCTTGGAATCAGTTTTAAGAAGGTTAACATTATAGTATGACGGATAATCTGGTCTTCCTTTAGTTCCTAATATCGCATAACCATTATCCTTTGTTTGGATGACACATACTTTAGAATACAAACATTGAAAGTCATTAAAAGTGACATTCCATTCAATATCCCCTGAACTATTAGTTTTTATTAAAAATAAATTTTCTTTGTAATAACCTGCTTCTTCTTTTCCTGCAATAATATATCCATCATCAGTGGTTTGCTGAACCGTGTCACCGCTAACGGTTTTATTCCAAAGTTCGTTACCATATGAGTCAGTTTTAATCAGGGCAGAAGACAATAGGATAAAACCGTCATCAGATGTCTGATGAACATCTACACCATACTCATAATATCCTAAATAACTACATGGAAATATTCTATACCATTCGACTTTTCCATCAGAAGTAGTCTTTAATAATCCTATACTGTTCGTCTCTGAGTAATTACTACTGCCAACATCTAAATCAAATACCCCTATTATATAACCATTATCAATTGTTTGTTCAACACAGCAACCGTGCTCTCCATGATAAACAACTTCTGTAGAATAAGAATTACCAACAAAAAAATTGAAAATCAAAATAGTTATTAAAAGTTTGAATAATATTTTTGATTGCATTATCTCTTCCTCACAACAAAAGAAACGAAATATTAAACTTATATTTTCCTATGTCATATTTTATTCAGTAACAATGAGTGCAGGGGAAGGGATTTGAACCCATGATTACCGGTAAAAACTAGGGTTTTCTCCTGTTGACCTAAAAAGAGTAAATTTATGAGCAATTAGTCTATTTTGGAGTTGAGGAGAACAGGATGAAAAGGAAGTTGTTGGGTTTATTAATTGCTTTTATATTGTTGACCATTGCTTTTAGCGGATGTAATGAACAGAAATCTAATATCAATACAGAGAACAATATGGCAAATTTTATTGGAACATGGAAAAATTTTCTTCCATTCAATCAAACTTATTTTTACACAGGATTTGTAAAAGGATACACAGAATGGACTTTTTTTAATAATGAAACTTTAAGGCAACAAGATACCCAAACCCCTATTTCAATGGGTATCGGAGAACATGATGCACAAACAACAATCTATTGGTTTCACTATACTGTAAAAAACAACAATTTAACAATAACTCTTGCGGATTCAAATTATTCTAAGATTTATAAATTTGAATTTGATAAGAACAATTCAATTTTAAACCTAAAATTAGTAGATACTGTTACAGACATGATTCCAGTTTTAGGTTTAGGTGATTATATCTGTCCGGGAGAGTTTAAATTATACAGAACTGACACGCCTATTTTTATTGAAATTACAGGACGATACCAAGAAGGAGGTTGGATAGTGGATAATAATGAAACTTATTACCCTATAAATGGGATTAATAGTCTTGATGATGAATATTACATTAACAAGACTTTGATAATCAAAGGATTCATCGTTCTACCAATAAAACTACCTGAAGAGTATTTAGAAGATTGGAGCAAAACTGCTTATTTTCCGGGGTATATACAACTATTAAGTTATGATGTAGTTGAGAATAGTTAAAAGCAGTTCTCATTAAATTTAGTGCAGGGGAAGGGATTTGAACCCATGATTACCGGTAAAATTACCGGTAAAAAATATGTTTTACTCCTGTTGACAAAAAAGAGCATGCTTATAAGCAATTAATCTATTTTAGATGTGAGGAGAGTAGAATGAAAAAGAAGACAAAAATTATTATAGCAATAATAACAGTAATTGTGATATTTTTTGTTGTATTTCAAATTATTCTACCTACACTCTATGTCTATTTTTCAGGACAAATGGCCCCAGTGTCGAATACAGGAGAAGGTTATTTTGAAATTTTTCTCGGCTCTAAATTAATAGGTGATAATATAGTTTTAACTTTAGATTCGGTATATTCCTCAGGAGATGAAAAATGGGAAGATATTACAATTAAAGTATGGGTAGCAGAGATTGCCAGCGGGTCTAATAAGGAACTAACAGAAGGAGTTGATTTTGAAATTATATTACCTGAAGAGAACACAATTAAAGAAAATCAAACAATTATTGTAAAACCTATAGAAGGAAAATTATCAAATTATCGTGATTATACATTTAAGATTTATTATAATTCATTTGAGACATATATAGGAATTGAGTATTTTCGGGTATTCCCATCAATTTCTTATTCAGTAGAGGTAAGTGGAAATAATGCTTTAATCACGATTATGGATATTTCATCTCTTACTGAATTGAATTGGAATGAAATAAATTATAGTTTTAACAAGTATATTTCATTGCCTGAAAGCGGTATACTGCAAAAAGGTCAGACTATTGATATTGAAGAACTAACTGCTGGTAATTTTTATATGTTCTATCTTGCAGATGAAACAGAAAATAGAGATTATCCTTTAGGAGAAATTACATGGACTCAAGAGTAAAATAATCTTATTTTGTAAAATGAAATCAATATAATAGTGCAGGGGAAGGGATTTGAACCCTCGGACTCCTTCGAGACAGGATATCTCATCGAACCCTTAGTTTAAGATAAGATCTTAAGTCCTGCGCCGTTGGCCATGCTTGGCTACCCCTGCATGTCATAAGGAATGCGGGCGCCGGGAATTGAACCCGGGCTGAAGGCTTGGAAGGCCTTAATCATAGCCCCTAGATCACACCCGCAAAGTTAAGGGAAAAACGCTTAGGTGTTTTTGAAGGTTTTGGAAAGGCGACGTCTTTAAAATCAACTTTTAAAAGAAAATGTTTAATTATCGATTAAATATTCATAAATATATAGGAGAAAAAATGCAGAATATAAAGCGCATAGTTATTCCAGTTGATGATTCTGATGCCTCGAAGGATATTGTTAAGAGAGGAGCATTTTTGGCTAAACTATTGGGTGTTGATTTAAAAGTAATTTCTGTGAATGATACCCATCAGTTCATGGCTTCGGTTATACTTGAAGAGAAATTCAAGAAAGAAGCTACAGCATTTCTCGAAAATTTCAAGAAAATCGGTCAAGAAATGGGAATAAAAATTGAAACTGAGCTCATTTCAGGAAAACCCTCTGAAGAAATCGTAAAATTTGTAAAGGAAGATGATTTAATTATTATAGCAAAGAGTTGCAAAAAAGGCTTCGATAGGTTTTTTTTAGGTAATGTATCTGAAGAAGTTGTTCGTGACGCTCCTTGCTCTGTTTTGGTTGTAAAGTAAAATTAACTATTTTTTATTTTTCTTTTTATCGTCTTTTACTTTATAGTCTGCATCTATAGTTTTATCATCGTCTGAGGGGTGGCCTGCCCAGCTTTCGTCCTTATTTTCATCCGAACTTGCTTGTTGTTGCTGATATTGTTGTGCTGCCTGCTGATATATTTTAGCTGATGCTTTTTGCAAAGCTTGAGTTAACGCATCTGTTTTTTCTTTTATTTTATCCGTATCATCACCAGTCAACACTTCTCTTAGTTCAGTTAATGCTTTTTCAATATTTTCTTTATCTTCTTGTTCGAATTTATCTTTGAGTTCCTGCATTGTTTTCTCAGTACTATGTATGAGGTTATCGGCATTATTACGAATCTCTACCTTCTCTTTACGTTTTTTGTCTTCCTCTTCGTGCTCCTTTGCTTCTTTTTTCATCCGATCGATTTCCATGTCAGAAAGTTTTGTCGAGCCGGTAATCCTTATGGATTGCTCTTTTCCAGTTCCCAAATCCTTTGCAGATACATTCAGAATTCCATCGACATCAATGTCAAAGGCAACCTCAATTTGTGGTATTCCTCGTGGTGCTGATAGGATACCGTCAAGATGAAATCTTCCTAGACTCTTATTGTCTGCAGCCATTGGGCGTTCGCCTTGCAATACGTTGATTTCTACGCTTGTTTGGCCATCTGCTGCGGTGGAAAAGATTTTACTTTTTCTAGTCGGAACGGTTGTATTTCGATCGATAAGTGGTGTTGCTACGCCACCAAGCGTTTCTATGCTCAATGTTAGAGGAGTAACATCGAGAAGGACGATATCTTTGTCAATATCGCCAGAGAGAACGCCTGCCTGGATTGCTGCTCCAATAGCGACACATTCCATTGGGTCAACCTCTCTTTTCGGTTTCTTGCCAAAGATTTTCTCTACTTTGGCAATTACAAGTGGTATGCGTGTTGTTCCTCCAACAAGAACTACATGATCAACATCTTCAACTTTGAGCTTTGCATCTTTTAATGCTTGTCTGCATGGCTTTTCTGATTTCTCTACAAATGGCGAGATAATTTCTTCTAATTTCGCTCTAGTGAGTTTCATTTCTAAGTGTTTTGGCTCATTATTGAAGACTGTAATATAAGGAAGATTGATATCGGTTTGAAGTGTTGAAGAGAGTTCTATTTTTGCCTTCTCTGCTGCTTCCAAGACTCTTTGCATTGTTGCAGGGTCGTTTCTCAGATCGATTTTATGTTTCTTTTTGAATTCCTCAGTTATATAATCAACGAGTGCACGGTCCATATCAGATCCGCCTAGTTGTGTGTCACCATTAGTCGCAAGTACTTCAAAGACTCCACCACCTACTTCCATAAGAGTGACATCAAGCGTTCCGCCGCCAAAATCATAGACCGCTATTTTGTGGTCTCCTTCTTTGTCTAACCCATAGGCAAGAGCGGCTGCAGTAGGTTCGTTTATAATTCGTTTAACATTGAATCCTGCGATTTTTCCAGCATCTTTTGTTGCCTGGCGTTGATCATCATTAAAATACGCAGGAACGGTAATTACCGCATCATTTATCTTTTCACCAAGGAAGTCTTCTGCATCCTTCTTCATCTTCTGTAAAATAAACGCGGAAATCTGCTGAGGCGTGTAGGTTTTCCCATGAATTTTTATCTTTTCGTTTGTTCCCATTTTCCTTTTGATTCGCTGGACCGTTGCTTGGGGATTGGTAACAGCTTGACGCTTTGCCGCTTCACCAACAAGCATTTCTCCGTCTTTTGTAAATGCGACAACCGAAGGAAAATACGGTTGCCCTTCTGCACTTTTAATTATTGTCGGTTTTCCAGCTTCTACATAGGCAACTTCAGAATTTGTGGTTCCAAGATCAATTCCTACAATTTTACCCATTTATTTTCCCTCCAATCAATTTATACTTTCTTTTTTGCTACAATGACCTGTGAAGGTCTAAGGAGTTTCTCTCCAAGATAGTAGCCTTTCTTTGCTTCTTCAATGATTTCTCCATCTATGCAATTCTCTTTTTCAACCGTGGATATTGCATGGTGGATTGTATGATCAAATGTTTTTCCCACACAATCAACATATTTGACTTGTTCTCGTTCGAAGAACGAGTCAAGATTGTTAAGGAGTAATTTCAAACCCGATTTTGGGTCGTTATCCTCATACGCTTTTTTTAGCATCTCATAAAGATCAATGATTTCTACGAGATATTTCTTCTTAATTTCATTTTCTAGAGCAGCTAATTCTTTTTCCATTCTCTTCTGGTAATTTTGTAGATCTGCGTAGGAACGTAGAAGTTTGTCATTTTTTTCTTCGAGTTCTTGTTTCAGTTGTTCTAGTTTCCCATCTAGGTTTTTTACTTTAGTCTGTAGAGAATTTTGCATGCCTTTCTTTTTTTCAGTATTTTTCTTTGCTGACATGCTTCTATAAAAATAAAAAAAGGGATGGACTTAGTATTCGTCCATACCGCCCATACCACCAGGTGGCATTCCGCCAGGTCCCCCAGCCCCAGGTGGCATTGATGGTCCTCCGCCTCTAGATGCGATGACATCGTCGATTCTCAGTATCATCGTAGCTGCTTCGGATGCTGCCTGAATTTCATGTAGACTGACTTTCAGAGGTTCGAAGACCTTGTTTTTCAACATGTCGCCGACTTTTCCGTTGAGTACGTCAACACCAGTATTTTTGTGTCCTTTCTTGTGTTCTCTTCGGAGCTCAAGCATTATGTCAATTGGGTCCAAACCTGCGTTTTCTGAGAGTGTTTTTGGTACTACTTCAATAGCGTTTGCGAATGCTTCGATTGCCATCTGTTCCCTTCCACCGACCGATGGCGAATAGTCTCTGAGAGCCATTGCGATTGCGGTCGCAGCAGCACCACCGCCTACGGTCATCTTTTCATCTTCTAATGCGGCCTTTACAACTGAGAAAGCATCATGTAATGCACGCTCAAGTTCGTCAACAATGTGTTCAGTTCCACCTCTAACAAGGATGGAAACCGCCTTTGGATTCTTGCAGTCGGTGACAAATGTCATTTTGTCATCGCCGAACTTCTTCTCTTCAACATTGCCTGCATATCCAAGGTCCTTTGCGGTTAAGTCATCTAAACGTGCAACGATTTTTGCACCGGTTGCCTTGGCGAGTTTCTCCATGTCGCTCTTCTTTGCACGTCGAACTGCATAAATTCCTCCTTTTGCAAGGAAGTGTTGCGCAAGATCATCAATGCCTTTTTGGCAGATAAGAACGTCTGCTCCACTATTTTTGACTTTATCTACCATTTTCTTGAGCATTGATTCTTCCTCATCAAGGAAGGCCTGCAGCTGTGAAGGATCTCGAATCTCGATTTTCGCGTCAACTTCGGTTTTCTTTACTTCGAGTGCTGCGTCTACTAGTGCGATTTTTGCGTTTTTAACTAATCTTGGCATTCCTTCATGAACTCGTTCTTTATCAAGGATGATACCTTTTATGACTCCTGTATCTTGTATAGTGCCACCTTGTTTTTTCTGAACTTGAACGTTGTCCAAATCAACAACGGTTTTTCCATTAATTTTTTCTGCTATATTGGTTACTGCGTCCACGACAATATCGGCAAGCATTTCTTTTGCCGAACTAGCACCCTTGCTTGCCATGGAGGTAATCGCAATGTCTTTCAGCGTGTTTTTATCGCCTGGCTTTATGGGAATTGCGATTTTATTCAAAACTTCTACAGCTTTTTCGGCTGCCATTTGGAATCCTCTGGTTATGACTGTTGGATGAACATTTTGATCCAATAGATCCCCAGCGGTTCTTAACAATTCTCCGGTGAGAATTACAGCTGTTGTAGTTCCATCACCGCATTCTTCATCTTGAGCTTTTGCAACTTCAACAATCATTTTTGCAGCTGGGTGTTCGACGTCAATTTCTTTCAAAATAGTTGCTCCATCGTTTGTGATTACTACATCTCCCATGGAGTCAACTAGCATCTTGTCCATTCCTTTTGGGCCAAGTGTTGACTTCACTGCGTCAGATATGGCGCGTGCTGCCATGATGTTGTTTGATTGTGCTCCTTTGCCTTTTTCTCTTTTGGTTCCTTCTTTTAATATTATAATTGGTTGTTGTCCTGTCATCATAATCTTCTTTGCCTCCTATTATACTTTAAAAGTAGAACTGGTATACAAACACTTCTATATATATTTTATTCTGTAGCCTTCTGTGGCGTTGTCCGGAAAGTAAATGTAGAATAACTTTGATGTCACCTTCAGATGGGATGCAAACACCACAATAAAGAGGAGAAGAAACCAGACCGAAAGTTCAAAATCAACTGGAAGATAT
>Ga0315280_10000428_pt1 | contig 77913 bp, 61 predicted proteins | sample YL17G06_40_MG_FD_203697 | JGI IMG/M metagenome (GOLD analysis project Ga0315280, IMG submission 203697) | Sediment microbial communities from Yellowstone Lake, YNP, Wyoming, USA - YL17G06_40 | ecosystem: Environmental > Aquatic > Freshwater > Lake > Sediment | place: USA: Wyoming | collected... | reverse complement strand
ATGACATCGGTTTGTGACGGGCTCTTTGAAATAGCATTGTTACGACGCGGTGGGCCAACGAAAATCCGGGTCTTCCGTAGGGGCAGGGCTTGCCCTGCCCAGGGCGAGGCAAGCCTCGCCCCTACAAGGCCAACGGCCTTGACCGAATGGGTTTTCATCGTGCTCGATGTCTTATTGTGCGCGAGGATGACCGTTTGGTTCGAGGCGATGCTCTGAGATAGGTGCGGGCGAGCGGCGGCTCTTTGGGGTCAGAGCTTTACTTGTAGTTTAACTAAAAGACCTACACCGAGAGTTTTGAAGCTTGATCAAGCTCACCCCCACCCCAGCCCTCCCCCGTCAAGGGGGAGGATAGTGGGTTATTTGCACATGTTGCCCGGGATAATGGTGTTTGCGCGAGCAGACATTGTGACGCTCGGATGATCTGGCTGGCCGCGTTTTTTCATCGCGACTAAACGGACAAGGGCAAGGCCCTTGACAAGGTCAGAGACCTTGACCAATTGGGTTCGCGGCGTGCTCAAAGTTGCATCGAGTACGACGAAAACAATCTGGTCAGGCTAGCCTGTGGTCCAGGACGATGTCCTGGTGGTGTGGGAATTGTCCTGCGGGAGAGAGACCAGCTACCTCGATCCTGGTTTTTTTCGCGGCAAATTCTGGCTGCGGGAAAAATTTGTCCAACATCGTTAAAAATCTGCCCGAAAATTAGATGCTGGTGGTGTGCGCGGAGGATGAAAAAGTTAAGTCTTTGAAATTCAAGCTGATTCAAAAAATCAGCATAAAAAGCCGCTGGCTTTTCCGCGCCGCGGAATGATGATTAAGTGTTTAGCGCGGACGATTCTTTTTGCTTTGCTTTTTAGGAGTTAAGAAATTCCGCGCTATTGGTGTGCGCGAAGCTCGGTAAGGTGTGCGGACCCCGCGAAATCGCGGGGTGTCCGCACCACGAAGACAAAGGTGTCTGCGCGCCGAATGACTTTGCGTTCTCTGCGGTGAAAAATTTTCTTCAATGAATTGCGGGCAAGCTCGCTTCCTTCTTCGCTCTTTGCGGAGCTACGAAGGACAAGTCGGCGGAGGGGTTGGAAAAATTTGAGCAGGGGAATTTATGTGTTATGCTAAAAGTTGCCCAAAATTTGATTTGAAGGGCGACCCGCAGGTTGCTCGTACATTGATCGGGGCTAAAGCCCCTTGCACATTGAATCACTGAAATGCTTTGCGCACTTTGCGACTTTGCGGTGAAATCGATTTGTGAACAGACAAGAGTGTCTGTTCCCCGAAGAGTGCCCGCACACCGAATGACTTTGCGTTTTTTGACTTCGGCGAGCTCGACTCGGCTAAGCTCGTCGCAGCCAGCCGAGCCGCTCCTCTGCGGGGAGACTCGTGATGACGCACGGAGGGTGAGAGATGATAAAGAAGGATTCGGAAAAGAATCTGATTCTGTTCCGGGAAGGGGGCCGGAATCCTGATCTGGATCGGGAAAACCCGGAGCTTTACCGCGACATTTTTCCTTATACCGATGTTCCGAGAGTGGCCTTTGACAACCGCATTATCCCTCTGAGCCCGGCCAAGGATTTCTGGATCACGGACACGACTTTCCGGGACGGGCAGCAGGCGAGGAAGCCCTATACGGTTGAGCAGGTGGTGAAACTGTATGAGATGATTAGCCGTCTTGGCGGTCCCAACGGCGTTATCCGGCAGTCGGAATTTTTTCTCTATTCGAAGCGGGACCGGGAAGCGGTAGAAAAGTGCCGCGGCCTCGGTCTCAACTATCCGGAGATCACCGGCTGGATAAGAGCGAACCCGGATGATTTCAAGCTGGTGCGGGATATGGGTTTGAAGGAGACCGGGATTTTGACCTCGGTCTCGGACTACCACATCTACTTGAAGCTCAACAAGAACCGGAGAAAGGCGATGGATGACTACCTGGCCATAGTGCGGGAGGCTCTTGAGAAAGGGATCACTGCTCGGTGCCATTTTGAAGATGCGACCCGCGCGGATGTTTACGGCTTTTGTGTTCCGTTTGCGCAGGAGCTGATGAAGCTGGCCCAGGACTCCAAGCGGATGGTCAAGATCAGGATTTGTGACACTATGGGCTTCGGCGTTCCCTATCCTGCGGCGGCGCTTCCCCGCGCGGTTGACAAATGGGTGAGGGCGATGATTGATGATGCAGGCGTTCCCGGCGAATGGCTGGAATGGCACGGCCACAACGACTTCCACAAAGTGCTCATCAACGCGACCACTGCGTGGCTGTATGGATGCTCGGCCGCGAACGGCACTCTTCTGGGCTGGGGGGAGCGGACCGGGAATCCTCCCATTGAAGGACTGGTTATGGAATACATAGCACTCAAGGGCGGCAATGACAAGGTGGACACAAGAGTCATCACCGAGATTGCGGAATATTTCCACAAAGAGGTCGGCGACTATATTCCTCCCAACCATCCGTTTGTGGGCGAGCAGTTCAATGTTACCCAGGCCGGGATTCACGCGGACGGGATGATCAAGAATGAGGAAATCTACAACATATTTGACACCAACAAATTGCTGAATAGGCCGGTGGATGTGCTGATCAACGACAAGTCCGGAACCGCGGGGATTTCCTACTGGATCAACAAGCACCTGAAACTGGAAGGCTCGGTCGCGGTAGACAAGAAGCATCCGGGCGTGGTCAAGCTGGCGAAATGGGTTCAGCGGGAGTACGAGAGCGGGGGAAGGATCACCGCGATCAGTCACAAGGAAATGTATAATATGGCTTCGAAATTTTTGCCCGAGCTTTTTGTATCCAGCTTTGACCGGCTGAAGCAACATGCGCATACTATGGCCGCGCATCTGGTCGAGGAGCTTTGCGAGAAGGAAGAGATGGGCAGTATGGTCTCCAAAGTCATCGTGCCGGTGCTTCAGGATTTTCTGGACGAGAACCCGTTCCTCCAGTTCGTTTATGTGGTGGATGTCAACACCGGCAAGAAGATCACGCCCAACATCGCGCATATTGAAGACCGCGCGCTTTATGAAAAGGCGGGGATGGATTTCGACTATTCGGACCGGCCCTGGTTCAAGAACCCGATCAAGACCGGAAAGGTTTTTGTCTCGGACCTCTACACCTCCCGGATAACCAACCGGCTGTGCGTTACCGTGTCGGGCCCGGTGAGGAACAAGAAAGAAGAGCTGGTGGGAGTGCTGGGCGCAGACTTGATGTTCGAGCAGCTGGTCAAATACGACGAGATGGTTGAGAAACAGAAAGAGGAAGACGGGGAGCTGGGCAAAAGTGAAGACCAAGGTTAAGTACCAGGTGCCGGAAACAGGCAGGCAGATTGCATACCATAACAGTCTTGTTAAGGTTCCAGACAATCCCATCATCTGCTTCATAACCGGGGACGGCACCGGGCCGGATATCTGGCAGGCTTGCCAGCCGGTGTTCGATGCCGCGGTGTCAACCGCGTTTAAGGGCAAAAGAAAAATCCACTGGATGGAAATTCTCGCGGGCGAAAACGCTTTCCATAAAACCGGGGAATGGCTTCCGCAGGAGACGCTGGATGCGATCCGGGAGTTTCACATAGCGATCAAAGGCCCGCTGACCACTCCCGTCGGGGGCGGGATCAGGAGCATCAATGTCACGCTGCGGCAGGCGCTTGAACTTTACGCGTGCGTGCGTCCGGTGAAATATATCCGGGGAGTTCCCAGCCCGGTCCGGCATCCGGAAAAAGTCGATATGATAATCTTTCGGGAAAATATGGAGGATGTTTACGCGGGGATCGAATGGGAAAAAGGCTCGGAACAGGCCGCAAAGCTGAGAAGCTTCCTCGGCGAAAGTTTAGGCGTGAAAGTTCCGGCTGACGCGGGGCTGGGGATCAAGCCCATCAGCGAGGCCAACAGCAAGCGCCTGGTGCGAAAGGCGATCCGGTGTGCAATCGCTAACAACCGCAAAAGCGTGACCCTTGTGCACAAGGGCAACATTATGAAATTCACCGAGGGCGCTTTCCGGCAGTGGGGATACGAGCTTGCCGCGGAGGAGTTTGGGGGGGAAACCATAACTGAGAAAGAGTGTGCGGAGAAATTGGGCGGGAGGCAGCCGGAAGGAAAAATTCTGGTCAAGGACCGGATTGCGGACTCGATGTTCCAGCAGGTTTTGCTTCGGCCGGATGAGTATGAGGTCATCGCGGCTCCCAATCTTAACGGCGACTACCTTTCGGACGCGCTTGCGGCGCAAGTGGGCGGACTGGGGATGGCCCCGGGCGCGAACATCGGGGATAGCGAGGCGATTTTTGAGGCCACGCACGGGACCGCTCCCAAATATGCGGGCAAGGATATGGTTAACCCGTGCTCGCTTATGCTCTCGGGCGCGATGATGTTTGATTTTATGGGCTGGAAAGAAGCCGGGGGTCTCATCCGCAAGGGAATAGAGAAGACCATCCGCGCAAAAGTAGTGACCTATGACCTGGCGCGGCTTATGAAGGGCGCGAGGAAACTAAGCTGCTCTAAGTTCGGCGCCGCGGTTTGCAGGAACATTCAGAAGTCGTAACCGCGAACGCTGCAATTTTTATTTGCGGACGGCTGCTTTTCTAATTTATGGCTTTCGCCTGCTTGGTTCCTCGCGGGGCACTAACCGTTGACCGTGTATTCAAAATAATGCTCAGTTTCCGTCACATTATTTTTAAAATCGGTCCATTCTTTCTGGGAAAGCTCTTGCGGCCTGTTTTTTGGCAAGTCTTGGTCGAGGATTATTACTCTGCCCCTGGTTTTTTCTTTCAAGGCATCCAAAAGATGCGGAAAAGGCATATTCCATTTCTTTTTCCTGGCCATTTCCTGATTGACCGGAATCATCGCCGCCAATTCTTTGCTTGCCATTTTCTCCAGTTCTTTTTCTTTCAGGGTGGCGTTATGACTTCCATGGTGTCCCACTTTATAAAAGACCGTGCGCTTAAACAATTCATCCATTGAGGAATGACCGTCTTCATCTTCTTCTTTTTTCAATTGGCTCCAGGATAAAATGTTTCCCACCTGGGCGTCTCCCGGGAAAATCAGGACTTTTCCTGATTTGGTCAGCTCAATCGCCAGAGCCAAAGAGGTGTTATTAAGGAAATGGTCATAAGCCAGGGCAAGCTCTTCCATCGCCATCAGCCAATCCGCATCAATCCGGCGCCATTCAGCGCCTTGCCCTGGTGAAGAACCGAAGCCATAATTAGCCCTGAAAAACTCGTCTCCTTTGGCATTGGCCTCGCTTATTTCAAGTCCGGGGTCAAAAGGCAGAAATTTCCCGGTTTCTTCGGTTTTGGCTTTGTCCTCTAAAGACAGCACGGCGTTTACAAGCGCCATTCTCTTCTTGCGCGCAAGCTCGTAGATTTCTCCATCCCTGGAAGCGTCCATTTGATGAAGGAGTTTTTCATCGGTGGGAGGTCCCAGGACATAAAACCTTGCGCCCGGCGCGTTGTCCAGCGTTAAAGGCTTAAGTGAAGGCTTGGGATATAACTGCGCTCTAGCTCTCTTTTTATCCAGCACAAATTGCAGTTGTTCCTGGACCTTTTTTGAAACTCCCAACAACTCATTTATTGCCGCGGCTGATTTTTCGTTTCCAGATGCCTTCATTAGCCGAGCTGTAATTTCCAGGGCATGAAGCTGCATTTCCATATCTTTGCGCAATTTGAGCGCCTGGCCATCGGTTTTATCCGCAACCCAGGGAACCCAGACCTGGCCAAAGGTAAAATCTTTAAATATTTGCTGCGACCCCTCGAAGCCGAATCCGGAAAGGTGGTCATAGTGCTCGTGACTAATGACGACCAGGTCAATCTTTCCGCACGTGGAATCCTTGATGCTGCTTGCGACCGCTTTCATTTGTTCCGCCGCATCAGGAGTGCCCATTAGTACGCCGCAGTCAATCAGCATATAAAATGTTTCCCCGGCTTTCTTGGCCGGGGTTTTCTTGGCTGGTGCTTTATTGGCCGGGAAGGCCAGCAAAAAGCAGTCCCCAAGCCCCTGCCGATACATCCTGACCTTAACCCCGGATTCGGGAGCTTTCATCATCCTGTCCGTCATTGCCATTCTCCTTTGCTGGATGTGGAACGGTGCAAAAGCGCAAAAGGCTCTTGAATTGAATCTTCAGCGCGAGCCGCAAAATACGCAGCGCTCATTGCCATGCCCTCCTGGCCCCGGATAAATTTCCTTTGTTCTTCCAGCCGATTGTCGCTCCCAACTCGTTTGCTGATAACATATCTCAGCTCCCCGGTTTCCAGGTCCACCAGCAGCGTAGCCCCTCCCCGGAAAATGAAATCGGGCCGGTCAAGCTCTTGACCCGCGGCCTTGTTATCATTGCTTTTTTGTTTTTCGGGCTCCAGATAGCCCCGCCGGCGCTGCGTAATTTCAATCACCATATCTCTTATGTCCTCACCGTCCGGCCCCTGCCTGACCGCGGGCCTTACCGAGTGGACTTCAACCAGGGGCCAGCCGGTTTTATCCCTGAAAACGGTCGCCGGAGCATTTTTTCCCAATTCCAGCCCGAAACTATTGTTGAGTTTTGATCTGCCGCCTGAAGCTGCATAGCTGCGCGCCTTTTGGGAAGTTAACCAACCGTGAACTTTAATCGCGTTTTCTCTGGCTTCCTCATATGCCTGCCTGCGGTCTGACCACAATTTCCAGGCAGAAGACAACCCCTGAAGCTGCCCGACCTCGGGCGCCAATACCTTGAAAAATTCCTTTTCTTCCTTGGTCGGCGGACGCCAGCAAAGGCTGTCCTGGGCCAGGCTGCGCACATCACGAGGATAAATGCCCCAGCGCCGAAAAGAATCAATTACCGCCAGGCGGTAGTTCCATTTATCATCCGGCACCATGTCCAAATCCGCGGTGATGAGGCCGCGGAAGAAATCGCCGAAGTTGACATCCACCGCGGGCAGATAATCCAAAGCCCGGATACACATGGCCAGGATATGGCCCGCGGACTTGGCGGCCTCCTGCGTCAGCCGCTCAACCAGGTCGGGATGAATATCTCCCGCGGGAAGGATGCCGGTTCCGCCGCTGGCTATCCTCAAAAGATCCGCGATGCGCGATTTATAAATGGTTAAAAACGCGTCAAAAATCGCAGCCACCAAAATCGCGCCCCGCTCGTGGCACTCAAAAGCTTGGTTGATTTTTGAGGGGTCGGGCTCCAATTTTTGCCATTGTTTGGTCCCCTCATCGATTTTTCCCAGCGCGTCCCGCAAAGCTCCGCGCATGCCAATCGCCTCTCCGAACTGCTGGGCCAGTTTGGCCAGATTATTCTGCGCGGCCAGGTCTCCACGGGTCTCCGCAATTTCGTGCCGCAAAACGCCGGGCAGGGAAAAATGCTGGAAAAGCGCGACGAGGTCGGCAAAGGCTTCGTGAAAAGCAAGCGAGTCCGGGTTACTAGCCTCAATATATCTCCGGTGCAAGCTGTCCAAAAGCGCGTGCGTGGTCTCGTGCGCGATGATGTCATGGGAAAGGCACGCGAAAACGACTCCTCCGGGCAGATTGCCCCCCGCCTCCGCGCCGCTGGCCGGGAAATAGCCGAAAAGCAGGGCTTTCTTCTCCGGACTGTAATACGCGTTTTCTTCCAGCATGGCATGAGGGTAGATACGCAGCCGCGGAACAAATTCTTCTTCATAACTGTTGGCTTTTTTATTTATCCGCGGAGACCAGAGCATACAGCGGCCTAAGGCTCTTTCAAAGTTGCGGATCGTGAGCATGGCCACCGCATAAACCATCTGCTGGTGGAATTGCGGATTACTCTCGGAAGGCGCAAGGCCGTTTTGGGCAAGAAGGTAAGGAGCATTCAGATTTACGGGCGCATAGAAACATTTATTGACAGGGTCATAATCAATCACTTCTATGTATTCTCCGACCGGCCCGGGCTTGAGCAAGTCGGCCTGGGTCTTCCGGTCATATTCCCAGGGAACCTCGAGAACAATGTCGTTGATGACTGAAGTATCGAGGCATGTGGAAAGAATCGGGTCAAAGGCGTAGGCCCGCAGCCTGCGACAAGCCGGTCTTAAATCGGGCATTTTCCGCTCCTTTCTATAAGCTGGCGTTAACCTGTGATTTTCCGAATTCACGCCTTTTCCATTAGCATAAAACTGGAAGCAAGTCAACTATTATTTAAATTGGAATTATTTAGCGATAAATATCAGCGGTGAAGAGCGATTTGCAGAAAAGACAAGGCAGTTCTCAGGCCGGGCCGGATGGGCTTCGCGATGGTGCCGGCCATCCATTCAACGCGATTATGGCATAGGCTTGCGCCGGACCTGACCTCGCCCATGCAACGACCCATTCCCTTTTGCGAATTTTGGGCGTAATTCCGGCAGAAGGCTCTAAATAAAAAATTGAGCGGGGCTTGCTTCGCCCAGACCCCTTGTTCGCGCCTGGATAATCAAGGATTTATTGACTCTTTCAAGTTAAGGCTTACATTTTAATTAGTTGCATGAAATTGCGGTTGCGGGAGAGTTGAGCCATGCGAGGGTTAGGAAAAATTGCCGTTATGGCTGCGGTGTTCGTGTCCCTGGCGGGACTGGCCGAGGAAAAGAATCAGAAAAGTCTTGACCTCCTGGTGGCCGAGGCTCGGAACAACAATCCCGAGCTCAAGGCTATGCGGGATCAGGCTGGCGCGGCAAAGCTTAAAATCAGAGAATCGACCGCCCTTGATGCTCCCCAGGTCGGGGTCGATTTTTACCAGGCTCCGGTCAAGTCCTTTCCCAACCCGCTGGACGACCAGATGGAGATTGATTATTTCATCCAGCAGAGCTTCCCCTATCCGGGCAAGCTGTATGCGGGAAGGAATTCGGCTAAAAGTTTTTCCGGAATGGCCGAGCAGGAGTATAGGGCCAAGGAGCTGGAAATAATAATGGAGTTGAAAATGGCCTTTTACCAGCTTTACTTTGTCCAGCGCGAGCTTGAAATAAATTTTGAAAACCGGAAATTGATGCAGGGATTTGTTGAGATAGCTCGCAGGCAGTATGAGGTAGGTATGGTTAACCAGGCTGATTTTTTGCGCGGGCAGACCGAACTGGCATTGCTGATCAAGCAAAGCATTGAACTGGAGCAGGAGAAGGCTGTGATTGAGGCCAAACTTGACCGGCTTCTGGGCAGGAAAGGCGAAACCGAATACGGCCGGATTGAGGCTGTTGAATCGGAAATCCCGGATTGGTCCTTTGACCGGCTTGAGCCGATTGCCAAAAATAACAACCCGGAACTCAAGATGCAGGAGTACCGCGTGTCGATGAATCAAAGCGAGCTTTCATTGGCAAGAATGAATTTCGCGCCGGAGCTGATGGTGCAGGGGATGTACAAGGATATGCAGGAGACGGACAGGGATTTCTGGTCTTTGATGCTCGGGGTGACCCTGCCGATCGCTCCCTGGTCCAGCCAGAAGTATGCGGGCAAACTCAAAGAGAGCCGGTATTATTTGTCAAAGTCGGAGTCAGAGTATGCGGCTGCGGAGAACCTGGTGCGAGCGGATTTGCGGGCCAGCCTTGCCAGGATTCAAGCAAACAGAAAATTAAGCGACCTTTACCAAGACAGCCTGATTCCCCAGGCCGAACAGACTCTCCGCTCAACCATTTCCGCATACCAGACCGGAAAGACCGAGTTCCTTGTGGCGCTCGACGCCTACCGGATGGTGCTGACGGCCAGGGTTGATTATGAAATGGCAATAATGAATTATATGTCCGGCCAGGCTGAGCTTGAAAAGGCGGTGGGCTTGGAGATAGAAGAGATAAAAGGCGTCATCAAATGATGGACGCGGGAGTTGGGCAATGAGAAGAGTGGCTCTGGGAATATTTTTGGGCCTTGCGCTGGGATTGGCTATCGGCTGGTTCGGGTTCAGGCCACACAAAGCAGAAAAGAAAACCGAGCCGCGCAAAATCCTGTATTATCGAAACCCGATGAATCCCGCGGCCACCTCCCCGGTTCCGATGAAGGACGAGATGGGAATGGATTATATCCCGGTGTATTCGGATGAAGTTCAGCGGGGACCCAAGCCGAGCGGGAATGCGGTCTGGATCAACCCGGCCTTTGTCCAGAACATAGGGGTGGTGACCGAAACGGTTGAGAAGCGGACTTTGACCCACATCATCCGAACTTCCGGCGCTTTGGCTTTTGACGAGCGCAAGGTTTATTTCGTGAACTCGAAAATTATGGGCTGGGTGGATAAGCTTTATGTGAATTACACCGGCCAGTATGTAAAGAGAGGCCAGGCGCTTTTCTCACTCTACAGCCCGGACCTGGTTAGCGCTGAGCAGGAGTATCTTGAGGCCATTCAGTATTTGAAAGAGATGCGGCAAAGCGGCTCGCCTGACTCCGTCAAAACCGCGCAGATCATGGCTGACAGCGCGAAGAGGCGCCTGCTTTACTGGGACATCCCAATGGGCGAAATCGCGGCCATAGAAGAGACCGGAACCGCCAGAAAGACGATGACCATAATCTCGCCGGACAAGGGAGTGGTCGTCGAGAAAATGGTCATACAGGGCCAGCAGGTGATGCCCGGGATGCCGCTTTACAAAATTGCGGATTTGTCCACAGTCTGGGTGATGGGGCCCATTTACCAGTATGACCTGCTCTGGATAAAGCTCGGGCAGCAGGCCCTGGTTTCAATCTCTTATCTCCCCGGCCGCACCTTGGCAGGAACGGTCACCTTCATATCACCTACCATAAATGAGGAAACCAAGACCGGGTCGGTGCGGGTGGAGCTTATAAACAGCAAAGATTTTGAGCTGAAGCCAGGAATGTTCGCGACCGTGGAGTTAAGCTCAACCCTTCCGGAAAAAGTGATCGCGGTGCCGGACCAGGCCATCATCCGTTCCGGGGAGCGGACTTTGGCGGTTATGTCTCTTGGAAACGGATACTTTGAGCCGCGTGATGTTGGGCTGGGTGTCACCGGACAAGGCTATGTCCAGGTTTTGAACGGAATCAGCGAAAGCGAGAACATTGTTGTCTCCTCCCAGTTTTTGATCGACTCGGAAAGCAACCTCAAAGCCGCAGTCTCGCAGATGACTCTTCACCATCACCAAGGGAGCGCTGTTCCCGCAGTTCCGCCCGGCCAGGCTCCCGCTCCGACCACTAAGCCTCCGGAGAAAAAGCCCCCTGCATCCAAAAAGCGCGAGACCGCGCCGGTTATGACGCCAATGCCGGGAATGACCGGCGGTCAAGGTATGACCGCGGCGCCGGCATCAACTCCCGGTCAGATGCAGCACCACCACTAAGCGGAGAAATCGCTGCAAGCTCGCAAGAATAATTGAGTGGTCGGTCCGGAACAGGTTCCTGGTCATTCTCGCGACGGTGTTTCTGATCGGAGCCGGAATCTACGCGCTTGCCACCACGCCGATTGACGCGATCCCGGATTTGAGCGATGTCCAAGTGATTGTTTATACCGAATATCCGGGCCAGTCCCCGCGCATTATCGAAGACCAGGTAACCTACCCGCTGACCACCTCGCTCGTGTCCGTGCCCCGTTCCAAGGTGGTGCGCGGCTATTCCTTCTTCGGTTACTCGCTGGTTTATGTGATTTTTGAGGAAGGAACCGACATCTACTGGGCGCGGAGCCGCGTGCTCGAATATTTAAATTACGGTCAGAGGCGACTTCCCGCGGGAGTGGTGCCAGTGCTCGGCCCGGACGCAACCGGCCTGGGATGGGTTTACGAGTACACTTTGACATCAAACAAGAGGTCTCTGGCCGAGCTTAGAAGCATCCAGGACTGGTTTTTGAAATACCAGCTGAACAGCGTTTACGGCGTGGCCGAGGTCGCAAGCATCGGCGGCTTTGTCAAGGAATACCAGATCACGGTTGACCCGGCAAGGCTCCAAGCCTACAACCTCCCGCTCGATATGATCGAGGTGGCGATCAAAAACAGCAACAAGGATGTGGGCGGCGAAGTGATCGAGATGGGCGAGAAGGAATTCATGGTGCGCGGACTGGGATACATCAAGTCAATCGACGACCTGAAAAATATACCGGTGATGAGCGAGAAGCTGGCTGGCGTGCCGGTTTACCTCAAGGATGTGGCGGACATCACCACCGGGCCGCTTATGCGCCGGGGACTGGCGGAGCTGAACGGAGAAGGCGAGGTTGTGGGCGGGATCATTGTGATGCGCTATGGCCAGAACGCGCTCAAGGTCATCCGTGGCGTCAAGCAAAAGCTGGACGAGCTTAAGCCCCAGCTTCCGCCGGATGTGAAAATTTCCATTGCCTATGACCGCTCCGGACTAATCAACCGCGCCATCAGCACCCTCACGGAAAAATTAATTGAAGAAATCGCCATTGTCGCGCTTGTGTGCATAATCTTTTTGCTCCACTTCCCGAGTGCCGGCGTCGCAGTGTTCGTGCTCCCCACCGCCATCCTCATGTCCTTCATCGTGATGAGATATATCGGCGTGAACGCAAACATTATGTCCATCTCCGGTATCGCCATCGCCATCGGCGCCATGGTGGACGCGGCCATCATTATGATCGAGAATGCGCATAAGCACCTGGAGGAGGAGAAACTGAAGCCGGAAGCATTACGCCGCGGCCAGTGGCAGGTTATCCTGGACGCGTCCAAGCAGGTTGGGCCATCCCTTTTTTATTCCTTGCTCGTGATCACGGTATCGTTCATTCCCGTATTTGCTCTCACCGGCCAGGCCGGAAGATTGTTCAAGCCGCTGGCGTACACCAAGACTCTCTCAATGGCCGCCGCTGCCATTCTTTCCATCACCATTGTGCCTGTGCTGATGGGCTATTTTGTGCGGGGCAAAATCCTGGCCGAAGACTTGAACCCCATTAACCGCGGGCTCATCAATATCTATCATCCCGCCGTCAAATCCATTTTGAAACACAACAAGCTGGCCATAGCCGCTGCGGTTCTTTTGGTTGCCGCCACCATTTTTCCCTTTTGGCAGCTTGGCTCAGAATTCATGCCGCCCCTTTACGAGGGCGACCTCTTGTATATGCCCACAACTTTTCCAGGCATATCCATAACCAAGGCGCGCGAGCTTTTACAGCAGACTGACAAAATAATTAAGACTTTCCCCGAAGTGCACCACGTATTCGGCAAAGTTGGCCGCGCGGAAACCGCAACCGACCCCGCGGGGCTCGATATGATGGAAACCACGATCATGCTCAAGCCGGAAAAACAATGGCCCAGGGGAATGACCACCAGGAAACTGATTGAGGAAATGGATAAGGCGCTGAGGTTTCCCGGCCTGAGCAATGTCTTCACCATGCCCATCAAGGCCCGGGTGGATATGCTCGCAACCGGGATCAAAACCCCGGTCGGGATCAAAGTCTCAGGCCCGGACATAGCGGTGCTTGACCGGATCGGAGCCGGCCTTGAGCCGGTCATCCGAAACCTGCCTGACACGCTCTCGGTTTTCGCGGAGCGGCAGCTGGGCGGAAATTATGTGGACATCAAGATCAACCGCGAACAGGCCGGGCGCTACGGCCTCAATGTGGATGACATCCAGAACATCATCGCCATGGCCATGGGTGGTATGTCCATAACCACCACGGTTGAAGGCCTGGAGCGATACCCGGTCAACCTGCGCTACAGCCGTGAGTTACGCGATAACATCGAAGCAGTTAAACGGATTCTCGTGCCTTCCCCCAACGGCGAGCAGATCCCTATCGAGCAGGTCGCGGAGATCGCAATCACCAAAGGGCCAATGGTTGTCCGCAGCGAAGCTGCCAGACCCACGCTCTGGGTCTATATTGACATCAAGGGCACAGATGTAGGCGGCTACGTGGCCACGGCTAAAAAGGCGGTTGCACAAAATATTAAAATGCCCGCTGGCTACACGCTCACCTGGAGCGGCGAGTTCGAATACATGCAGGAAGCCTATACCCGGCTTATGATCATCATCCCGGTTACCATCTTAATCATCTTCATCATTATCTATTTGAATACACGCTCGCTCACCAAAACCGCCATCGTCTTCATGGCCATCCCTTTCTCGCTCGTGGGCGCGGTCTGGATGCTTTACCTGCTCGGCTACAACATCAGCATCGCGGTCTGGGTGGGCATTATCGCGCTTGCCGGCCTGGACGCGGAAACCGGGGTCGTGATGCTCCTCTACCTGGACCAGGCGCATGACGATTTTGAAAGAAAGGGAATGATGCATACGCTTGACGACCTCAAAGCCGCTATTGACCATGGCGCGGTCAAACGCGTGCGGCCCAAGATTATGACCGCTTCCGTAATCATCGCCGGCCTGCTCCCGATTATGTGGAGCGCGGGAACCGGCGCGGATGTGATGAAGCGCATCGCCGCGCCCATGGTGGGCGGCATCAGCACCTCGGTTATCATGGAACTGGCGATCTATCCTGCTATTTATTATCTCTGGAAATCAAGGAAGATAGGCAAATAAGAGAATTGACATCAACCCCGCGCTTTTTATACTGGACAGCGGAGGCTGAAGGTGAAAATTCTGGTTTGCGTCAAATCGGTTCCTGAGACCGAGTCCAGCTTTCGCATAGACGCGGAGGGGAAATTTTACGAAGAGCGCGGTCTGAAGTTCAAGGTGAATGAATATGATCTGTATGCGGTTGAAGAGGCGGTGCGGATCAAAGAGCGGTTCAAGGATGTTGAGATCACGATTGTATCCGTTGGTCCCGCGCGGATTGAGGCGGAAATAAAAAACGCGATGTCTTTGGGCGCGGAGTATGGCTTCAGGATCGATGATTCAAGATCACCGGTCCGGGACGCGCTCTCAGTCGCTAGCCTTATTTCCGCGTGGGCCAGGCCGAAAAAATTCGACCTTGTCTTTTGCGGCGTTGTGTCCGAGGATTTGCAGAGATGCCAGACCGGGCCGATGATTGCTGAGCTTTTGGAAATTCGGTGCGCGACCACAATCGTGTCGCTGAACATTTCCGAGGACAGGAAAAAAATAATTTGCGGCCGCGAGCTTGAGTCCGGTCTCCGGGAAAAAGTTGAACTCCCGATTCCCGCTCTGGTCACCATCCAGTCAGGGATCAATATCCCGCGCTATGCCAGTTTGAGCAATGTGCTCCGGGTGAAGAAGATGGAGATTCCGGTAGTCCCTGCGCAATCCCTGGGAGCGGTTAGTGTCGGAGAGACAGCGGTTCGAGCTTTTCTGCCGGGCGAAAGCACAACCTGCGAATTTCTGGAAGGCGCACCTGATAAAGTGGCTGAGCGGCTGATCCAGGAAATGCGCTCGCGCGGCCTTTTTTTGTAGGAGGAATCTGTGCCGGAGGAAATTTTAGTCATCGCCGAGCAGCGCGAGGGCCGGTTAAAGCCGGAGTCGCTAGAGCTTGCGGCTTTCGGGAAAAAACTGGGCGAGGCAATCACCGCGGAGGTGGCGGGCATTGTGCTCGGCCATCGGGTTGAGCCTCTTGCCCGGGAATTTGCGGACCAGACCGGGCTTAAAGTTTTCGGCCTGGAAAGCGAACATCTCGCGCTTTACAACGCGCAAGGCTATCTGAGCGCTCTGGCCGGATTTTTTGAGGGACGCAAGCCGTCTTATGTTTTGATTTCACACACCGCTACTGGCTGGGACTTTGCGCCAAGGCTAGCTGTCAGGCTCAACGGCTCGTGCTCAACAGCAATCACCGGATTCACCAGCGGCAACGGGATGACTTTTATAAGACAGATTTGCGGCGGGAAGATTTTGATGGAAGTTGCTCCTGTTCCAGGCGCGGTCTCCGTGCTCACGGTTATGAGCGGAGCCGCGAAGCCAGCCGCGCCCAAAAACAAAGGCCGGGTTGAAATCATTCCGGTCAAGGTTGAGCTTAAAGTCACCCGCACGCTCGGCTGCGAGCAGGTAAAAAAAGGTTCGCTCGATCTTTCCAAGGCCGAGGTCATCGTCGCGGCCGGCAGAGGAATCCATGAGCCGGACAAGCTCGAACTTATCCGGGAGCTGGCATCCTGCTTTGAAAAATCAGCGGTTGCGGCTTCCCGGCCCGTGATTGACGCGGGATGGCTTCCCTACGAGCACCAGGTGGGACAGACCGGCCAGACCGTGAGACCCCAACTTTACATCGCTTGCGGCATTTCCGGCGCAATCCAGCACACCGCCGGGATGGCAGGCTCGGACCTGATCGTGGCCATAAACACCGACCCCAAGGCCAATATCTTCAATGTCGCACACCTGGGCGTGACGCTTGACCTTAACGATTTTTTGCCCGTGCTGATCAACAAAATCCGGGCGATAAAAAATTGCGGGAAATAAGCATCTCTGTTCGCTGGTTTTAGTCTGCTAAATCCACCTGTTCAAAAACTCGGCTTCCTGCATTCTGCGCTCAATGTATTCGGTTCTGGTTGCGTAGTATCGGTATTTTGCGCCGGGGTGCCACTTGGAGGGTTTGGGAAGGGAGGCTGCCAGGAGCGCGGCTTCGCTCTCGGTGAGCTCATCAGCTGACTTTTTGAAATAATATCTGGCTGCGGCCTCAGCGCCGTAAATTCCGGGGCCGAACTCGGCTGTGTTCAGGTAAATTTCGAGGATGCGCTTTTTGCTCAACTCTCGTTCAAGCTGGATGGTGAGGATGGCCTCCTTGAACTTGCGCCAGGGGTTTCGGGAGGGAGACAGCCACAGATTTTTTACCACTTGCTGGCTGATGGTGGAAGCGCCCCTGGGCTTCTCCTTTTCCTGCCAGGCCTCTTTCAACGCGTCATAAACCTCGGCAAAGTCAAAACCCCAGTGGTGGAAAAAATTGAGATCCTCGGAAACCAGAACCGCAAGCTTCAGGTTGGGAGATATTTTTGAGTAAGACTTCCATTGCCAGGCAACATAGGGTTTTTTGTGCGCCTTTTGCTGGCGCTCCTTGTAAAGTTCGATGAATGCCGTGGTCTTTGGATTTTTCTTTTTCAGAGATGAGACCTCCGGCCAGGTCGCGGCTTCATAGACAATGAACAGGCCGAGGCCGGCCAAAGCGGCCCGGTAAAAAAATTTTTGGGCGCGGGATTTAAGTCCCGCTCTCTTCGCGCTCCGGTTTGGTTTTGCCATTTCAGTCTAAGCGGTTATCAATTCTTGCAACATCGTTAAATTTAACCCGTCAAACGCGGGGAAAATTTTTAAGTTATGCTTGAGGCTTTTCACCGCGGCAGATATTATAATGGCCGGCCGGGATTGTTCAATATTCGGCCGCAAGCTTTGCGAGCGGGGTTTAGGGACAGGCTGGTTTCTGCGGCAAAATCGAGTCGACTAAGACCACCGGTCTTGCGGCCGCTTGATGCCACGGCTATTTTTTCTGCCCGGTGATCTGCTCCACTCTCTTTTGCATTCTGATTGTTTTTTCCTGCAAAAAGTCATGTTCTTTCCAGAATTGGCATTTCTCGACATTGTCCGTGGTCATCTGGCGCAGAGGCTGGTCAAGGATCATCTTGTTCCGCTCGCGAGTGTCATATTTTGGCCATTGGGTAAGCTGTTCTTCATTGGGGTCTCCGGTTTTTGCGAAGTTGGTCCAGTAAATCATCACCTCGTTTTTAAGCGGCCTGGCCTTTTTGGCGAAGCATCCGGGGAAGAAGAATATTGCGGGCGGCTGTTTAAAGTTGTCAAGAACGAACGGGATTTCGATCCCGTGCATGGCTCCGGCCATATGGGGCAAAAGATGCTGGTCATAATCAAAGCGGTAATAATAAACCGGCTGATAGGCTGAAGCCGCCTCTGCTGCCTCAAAACATCTGCATCCCAGGCCCATATCCCCAAGCGCATCGATCACCGCGTCAGCCGGCCGGCGGTACTGGTCGTAAGGATACAGCCTTTCAATGCCCTCGGTGATCTCTTCTCCGAGATTAAGCTCCAATTGTTGGTGAAGAATGCATTTGGGAACCAGCCTGATCCCGGGTATGGTGAGCGTGAACAGCTTAACCTCATCTCTGGTGACGCCGACTAAAAGCGGCGTCCGGTTAAACCTTCCCGCTCTGAGCGCATCAATCGGCTTTTGCTTTAAAACCCATCCGTCCACCCGGGGAATCCATTTGGGCATTATTTCTCCGATGTCCACCAGCTTTGAACTGCCCGCCTTTTTTTCCAGCTTTTTTTCTTTTTTCTCCTGATGGCTGAATTTGGACCTGAGCTCCTTGAAGGTCTGGCTGCGCAGGCAGGCCAGCGCCTCCGGGCCTTCGCAGCCGGCTGCTTTCGCGAATTCATCGCCGATCTCGTAGCCCTTTTCCATGCTGGTCACCGCATCGCAGCCCCCGCTTTCAATTATCGCTTTAGAGAACAGGCCCGAGGCAAGCGGAGAAGCGAGCAGGCTGCAAACGCTCCAGCCGCCGGCTGACTCTCCGAAAATAGTGATGTTGTCCGGGTCGCCGCCAAAAGCCGCGATGTTTTGTTTAACCCATTTGAGCGCGGCGATCTGGTCCATCAGCCCGTAATTGCCTGAGCTGCCGTTCGGGTCTTCCTGGGAAAGCTGGCGATAAGCAAGAAAACCGAGAAAATCGAGCCGGTAGTTGATGGTGACCGCGACCACATCTTTTTCGCCCGCGATTCGGTCTCCCCGGTAGAGCGGAATAACGCCGGAGCCGTTGTTAAAAGTGCCGCCGTGAATCCAGAGCATCACCGGGAATCGGCCGCTTTTTTTCGGACGCCAGATGTTGAGATAAAGGCAGTCTTCGCTTCTTTTGGACGCCTTGACCCCGAACAGGGGTCCTGCGGTCTGGCAGCATTCGGGGGGAAACTTCTCCGCCTTGAAAACCCCCTCTCTTGCCGCAGGAGGCTGAGGCGCGGCCCAGCGAAGGTTTCCGACCGGGGGCGCGGCATAGGGAATGCCCTTGTAGGAGCAAACCGGCTGTTCCTTTTCCGAAACTCCTGAGACCAGGCCCTCAGCGGTGGAAACCGGGTTTGAACAGAAATCATCCCCGGCCGCGGCATCCAGAACCCAAAGATTAGCCAAGAGCATTACGATCAACATCCGCGCCAAGCGCTTCATTTTTCTCCTCCTGAAAAAAATTAGCTGGGAATAAGCTATCACAACCGGGATAAAGACTCCAATCAGGCCTCAGGTGGAAATTATATTTGCTTTCCAGGATGATGGTTTGTATCTTAACTAGCGTTATTCGGTTCAAGGAGGTAGAAATGTTCAAGCTGCTTTTCAGTCCCTTCAAGATCAAGAATCTGGAAATCCGGAATCGGGTGGTGATGCCTGCGTTCGGCCTGCTTTACTGCACGGACCGCAAGGTCAGCCAGAGGCTGCTTGATTTTTACGAGGCCAGAGCAAAAGGAGGGTGCGGGCTGATCATCGTGGGCGGAGTCGGGATCGATTTTGTGGGCGGAGGCCCGATGATGCTTGGAATTGACGATGACAGCTTCATCCCCGGATATGAGAAGCTGGCGGAGGTCATTCACCGGCACGGAGCCAAGCTGTTCCTCCAGCTTTTCCACGCAGGCAGATACAGCTTCTCCGCGCTCATCGGCCAGAAATCAGTGGCGCCGAGCGTGGTCAAGAGCAGGTACACGAGGGAAGAGCCAAGGGAGCTTGGGCACGATGAGATCATCGAGTTGGAGAAAAAATTCGCGGACGCGGCTCTACGCGCGAAAAAAGCGGGCGCGGACGGGGTTGAGCTGATCGGAAACGCGGGCTATCTCATCAACCAGTTTCTTTCGCCGGTCACCAACTTAAGGACTGACGAGTATGGCGGCAGTTTTGAGAAGCGAGCGGCCTTCGTGCTCAACACCATCGGCCGGGTGCGGGAAAAGGTGGGGGATGATTTCCGGGTTACGATGCGGATGGGAGGAAACGATTTTATTCCGGGCGGGAACACCAATGAGGAAATGTCGGAGTATGCCCGGATTTTCTCGGAGAAAGGGATTGACGGAATCAATGTCACCGGCGGCTGGCATGAGACCAGGGTGCCCCAGCTTCCCATGGCGGTTCCGCCCGGAGCTTACACTTACCTCGCGCAGGGAATCAAGCGCAAAGTAAATGTGCCGGTTTATTCCTCCAACCGGATTTTTGACCCGTTCCAGGCGGAGAAAATTTTGCTGGAAGGATGGGCCGATGCGGTCTGCATAGGCCGGGGCCAGATTGCAGACCCGGAATGGGCAAACAAAGCAAAAGATAGCCGGGCGGAAGAGATCAGGCCGTGCGTGGGCTGCATGCAGGGTTGTATGGACAGGCTGTTCAGTATGAAGCCGGTTGAATGCCTGGCCAACCCGTGCAGCGGCTGGGAAGGGGAGCGGAAGATTTTGCCGGCTTCGGAGAAAAAGCGGGTGCTGGTTGTGGGCGGAGGCCCGGCCGGATGCGAGGCCGCAATCACCGCGAAGCTGCGCGGGCATGAGGTTGAGCTGTGGGAAGCGTCAGACCGGGTGGGCGGCCAGCTGTATCTTGCGGCTGCGCCTCCCGGGAGAGGAGACTTTTTGCGGCTTGCGCGTTTTTATGCGAGCGAGGTAAGGAGAGTCGGGGTCAAGGTGAGGCTCAAGCGGAAGGCCACTCCGGCTAAAATCCAGAAAGCTGGATTCAGCGAGATTATCATCGCGACCGGAGCGAAGCCGATCAAGCTGGATATTCCCGGAGCAAAATCGGAATTTGTCCATCAGGCCTGGGAGGTTCTGAAGGGAGAAGTCAAGCTCGGCAGCAAGGTGGTTGTAATCGGAGGAGGCTCCGCGGGTATCGAGACTGCTATTTTTGCCGCGAGCCAGGGAACCATCTCGGGCGAGACGCTCAAATTTCTGTTGATGAACGCGGCTGAGAAGACCGAGAAGCTGCAGGAACTTTGCTCAAAAGGCAGCCACAGCGTTGTGATCCTGGAGATGCTCGATAAGATCGGGCCGGACACCGGGCTTGGAACCCGCTGGGTTCTTTTGCAGGAGCTCGAGCATCTGGGTGTGAAAAGCATAGTCCGGGCAAAGGTCACAAGCATCAAGCCCGGCCAGGTGGTCTATGAAACCGATGGAAAGGAGATGAGCGAGCCGGCTGACACGGTCATCCTCGCACTCGGGTCACAGCCGGAACGGAAGCTTGCGGAAGAGCTGAAGCAAGCCGGGGTCAAGTTCAAGGAAATCGGGGATACGGTCAAGCCGAGAAAGATTATGGATGCGGTGCAGGAAGGGTTTTTAACCGCGAATCAATTGTAGGATATATTACAATCAAGAGATAATATGGGACAGCCGTCTTACTATTACCGGAGTCCTTATGGCCAGCAGATGGGCCGGGCGACGCTTTATATCATCGCGGCCACGATCTTCGGGTTTTTTGTTCAGCTTATTTTTCCGGGTTTGAGCAGTGACTGGCTGAGCCTGATCCCGAGCCGGGTGATTTCCCGCTTTGAGGTCTGGCGGCTTCTGACCTACCTTTTCATGCATGCGAATTTCACCCATATATTTTTCAATATGCTGGGCCTGTTTTTTTTCGGGCCGGTTCTGGAGAGGACCATCGGGTATCGAAGATTTTTAAATTTGTATTTTTTATGCGGGTGCGGCGGCGGAGCGGTGGCGGTGGTTTTTTATTTCCTGCTGGGAGAGCCGTCCGCGCGCGTAATCGGCGCAAGCGGGGCCATCTTCGGAGTGATCACGGCCTACGGTGTCCTGTTCCCGGAGAACAAAATTCTTTTGTATTTTGTCCTGCCGATCAAGGCCAAGTGGATGGTGATTATTTACGGCGCGCTTGAGTTCTTCGCGACCCTGCAATACACGGCCGGGGCAAGGAGCGGCATCGCCAGCATCGCGCATCTTTCCGGAATAGTGATCGCGTATTTTTATATCCGCCGCGGCTCGGGTTTGAGAAAGCTCTGGTGGCGCTATAAATACTGGCAGGCGATACGGGAGCGGGATAAGCGGTTCAAGGTTCATCCCGGGGGACAGGATCGCACCCTGCACTGAAATTTCGGAGTTAGATGACCGCAAAATAAACCGGCGCTGGCGTATAACTGCGGCCTGGTCTCGGTTCTAAACTTTTGCCATAATAAGCGAAGCGGGATAGAATAATAAAATATGATTAAGGATGTGAAATATTGGGAGCAATGGGAGGCTGATCTGGAACGCACTTTGAAGCCGGATTTGAATAAAAACCTGCGGATGGTGGAGGCAATGGTCGAAGAAGCGCGGCAGCTTGGAGCCTGGCCTCCGGCTGACCCGCTGGAAGACCTGGACGCGGTTATAAGAGTGGCTGAGGCCATCAATGCTGTCTGAACTTATCGTAAAACTAGCGCTTACCCTTGAGGCGGAAAAAATTGATTATATGCTGATCGGCGGCCAGGCTATGCTTGCTTACCGCGAGCCGAGACTGACCAAAGATATTGATATTACCGTGGACCTGGACCCAAAAGAGCTGCCAAGGCTGATCTCAGTTTTGAAAAAAGCTGGAATAAAAATTCTGAGCAAGGAACCGGAAAGGTTTGTGGAACGGACAATGGTTTTGCCCTGCATATCTGCAAAAGCCGGGTTCAGGGTTGACATTATTTTTGCGAATTCTCAATACGAAGCCCAGGCTCTACGCCGGGCGCGCAAGATAAAGGTGGGGCGGACTCCGGTTAAATTCGCGTCTTTGGAGGACATAATAATACTGAAAATGTTCGCGGCCAGGCCAAGGGACATTGAAGATGTCAAGAAGCTTGTCTCCAAGAAATCCAAACTTGATCTTGATTATATCCGCGAATGGCTGTCCCAAATTGACAGCGATCTTTCCACTAATCACCGCGGGGAATTTGAGCGGCTGATCGAAAAGAGGTAGCGCTTAAAATGGCGGTTGCGGTTCTGGTCACGGTTTTGTTCGTGGCGTTCTTGATCGTGCAGATCGGCGCGGTTCTGCTGGAGCTTACGGGGCTGGACCGGGAGCGCTCTATGTTCCAGGCCATCAGCGCGTTCACCGGCACCGGCTTTACCACCTCGGAGGCGGAATCGGTTGTGGTTCATCCCACCCGGCGCAATGTGATCATCGCGTTGATGCTGGTGGGCAACCTGGGGCTGATCACGGTGATCGCCTCGATGGTCGCGAGCCTCTGGCAGAAGGACACGGTCCGGCTCGGGATCAATGTCGCGATAATTCTGGTTGCGGTTGTGATCGTGTATTTTTTAAGCCGGACTAAACTGGTGCGGGAGGGGCTTCGCAGAAAGCTCAAGTCCCGGCTGGAGAAAAGCGAGCGGTTCCACCAGGTGGCCTTTGATTATCTTTTGCAGGAGGCCAAGGGATACAGCATCATCCGGGTGGTGGTGGCGGCGGAGTCCCCGATGGTGGGCCGGACCCTGCGCGAACTGGGCACGCCCAAGCAGAGCCTGCTCATTCTTTCCATCGAGCGCGGTGACCGGCTGATACCGGTGCCGCGCGGGGATGATCGGATTCAGGCGGGAGACATTCTTCTCTGCTTCGGCCTGGTTGACGCGGTTGAAAAGGCGCTCTGCATTAAGGATAAGCAATGTCTGGAACAGACGAGCTGAATTTTTTCGTCACCAGCTTTATCTCGCTTTTTGCGATAGTGAATCCTTTCGGAAACACGCCCCTTTTCCTTTCCCTGACCGAGGGCAAATCCACCAAAGAACAGCACCGCATATCCCTGCGCGCGGCTATGACCAGCTTTTTGATCCTTGCTGCCTTTATATTTTTGGGAAAGCCGATCCTGTTTTTCTTTAGGGTGACCATTCCCGCGTTCCAGATTGCAGGCGGAATCTTGATCTTCATCATCGGGGTAACAATGCTTCGCGCGTTTCGTTTCTGGGCCAGGAGCACGCCGGAGGAGGAGAGGGAAGCTTCGGAGAAGCAGGATATAGCGGTGATCCCGCTGGGGATTCCGATCTTGACCGGCCCGGGTGCGATCACCACCGCGATGGTGCTCACCTTTCAGCACACAGGCATAGAGGCGAAGCTGGTCGTGACTTTGAGCGCGGTCTTGGTCTGCCTGATCGCGTATCTGGTTTTCCGGGAATCGTCATACCTGATGAGGATTATGGGCAACACCGGCATAAATATTCTGACCCGGCTGATGGGGCTTTTGCTCACCGTGATCGCGGCGCAGTTTATCATCAACGGCCTGCTCTCGGCCTTCCCGTTTTTAAGCTCCGGCCGTTGACTTTGGACCGCAAGCGCTGAAATTGTTGTGCGAGCCCTGCTCGGATCGAATTTTTAATGGCAGGCAGTCATCCGTTAAAATCAGGCCTGGAAACCAAAGTTAAGGATTGTTCAGACTTTTCCGCAAGTTGAGCAGGATGAAGAGTGGCAGGTAGTGCATCCGGAAGAGGCTGAGCTGGAGCGGAATTTTTCTCCGCTTTTATGCGCGAAAACGCTCATTTTTTTTGAGACTTTTGCCGAGGAGCAGGAGGGGCAGCAAATTTTTTCCTCGGAACTCCTCACCAGCTCCTCAAATTCCTTGCCGCACTTCCTGCAGACATACTCAAAAACCGGCACCTCAAGCCTCCGGAGTGATTATGACTTCCGAAAGCCTCACTGTCAACACTCGCGGGCCATTGGGTGGGACAGAAAATCAACGGTAATCCTTTTGAAAAAAACGACCTTTTCTTCTTGACAAAAGCTTTTTGTCTGAATATTATGTATGTGTATTATTCAATGCCGAAGCAAAATTTTGAAACCGGCTTTATTTTGAATCGGGCCAGTTTCGCGCTGGGCCGGCACCTGAACCGCTCATTTACCCGCAAAGGCTTAAAAAGATTTTCCTCCAGCTTCCTGGGGGTGATGGAATGCCTGTGGGAAAAGGACGGCCAAAGCTTGACCGAGCTTGGCAACCTGATCGGCCTGGAGGCGTCTTCCATGACCGGCTTGATTGACCGGATGGAAAAGGCTAATCTGGTTAAGCGCCAGGCGGACCCGAGGGACCGGAGGGTGTGGAGAATTCAACTGACCAAGAAGGGGGCGGCCATTCAGCCGATTGTTTCGGAGGTTATAAAGGAGAGTTCGGGGACGCTCACCCGGGGGATCAGCGATCAGAACCTGGAGACAACCAAAAGGAGCCTGCTTAAATTTATAGAGAATTCCGGATATCGGATGAAAAAATTGAATCTGAAAAAGCTCGAAGAAAGGAGGAGCTAAATGAACCCGAAAAGAGAGATCAAGCGTGCCGCGGTTTTGGGCGCAGGGGTTATGGGCTCGCAGATTGCGGCCCATCTGGCCAGCGCGGGGATCGATGTTTGTCTGCTTGACATCGTGCCTCCCAGTATGACCGAGGACGACAAGAAGAAGGGAGTCAAGGCGGAGGACAAGGCGTTCCGCAATCGGTTTGCGCAAAAGGGTCTGGACGCTCAGGTCAAGGCCAAGCAAAGCGGTCTTATGACCAAGGTTGTTGCGGAGCGGATCAAGATCGGCAACTTTGACGACAACATGGACTGGCTGAAAAGCTGCGATTTTATCCTGGAGGCGGTGGTTGAAGACCTGAAGATCAAGCAGGCGCTGTTCGCGAAGGTCAGCAAGTACTGGAACGGAGAAGCGATCGTCGCCACCAACACGAGCGGCATCCCGCTTAAGTCCATCGCAACCGCGCTCAGCCCGGAGATGCAGAAGTATTTCGTCGGCATCCATTTTTTCAACCCCGTCCGTTTCATGCACCTGTGCGAGGTTATTCCCTGGGCCAAGACCAAGAAAGACATCATTGAATTTATGTCCTATTTCTGCGAGCGGGAACTGGGAAAGGGTGTGGTCATTGCCAAGGACACGCCCAACTTTGTGGCCAACCGGGTGGGGGTGGGAGGACTTATTTATGCGATCCGGGCCATGGTCGAGATGGGGCTTAGAATTGACGAGGCCGACCTGGTTATGGGCACGCCGATGGGAAGGCCCAAGAGCGCAATGTTTCGAACCGCGGATATGGTCGGACTCGATACTTTAGTGCACATCGCGCACAACACCGCGTCCGCGGTCAAGCTGGAAGAGGCTGAAGTCTTTTTCACGCTCCCGCCTTTCATCGAGAAGATGGTGGAAAAGAAGCTTTTGGGCAACAAAACCGACGGCGGCTTTTATAAGAGAATCGACAAGAAGACCTTTAAGGTGATAGACCCCAAATTGGTCGACTATGTTGACCAGGGGCCGGAAAAGAGCGACAAGCTCGGCCTGGTGGCTTTTGAGAAAGACGCGGGCAAGCGGATCAAGGCCGTGGTCAATATGGATGACAAATACGGCAAGTTCGCGTGGAAGGCTTTCGCCGGCTCGAGCATTTACGCGGCGGAGAAAGTCGGCGAAATTTGCGACAGCATCGTGGACATCGACAACGGGATGAAGTGGGGATTCAATTTTGACCTCGGGCCGTTTGAGGCCTGGGACGCGGTGGGTCTCAAGGAATCCGTGGAAAGGATGAAGAAAGAGGGGTTCAAGGTTCCCAAGAAGATCGAAGAGATGCTGGCGAAGAAAAAGAACTCCTTCTACATCACCAAAGGCGGCAAGCGTTTCTATTACGACTTCAAAAAGAAAAACTATCTGCCGATTGCGGAGAACCCGAATGTCATCATCCTGAAAGAGCTGAAGGCGCAGAAGAAGGTGGTTGAGGAAAACCCCAGCGCGAGCATTATTGACCTGGGAGACGGCGTCTATTGCGTCGAGTTCCACACCACGATGAACGCCCTGGATGAGAACATCTGGAGGCTGATGAACAAGGCGCTGGACTTGGCTGAGACCAAGGGCGTGGGAGTGGTGATCGGCAACCAGACCAACGAGATTCCGGGCGCGTTCAGCGCGGGCGCGAACATCAATGTCATTCTTCAGGGCGCAAAAAGCGGCCAGTTCCAAGAGATCGAGAAAGGAGTCAAGTATTTCCAGGACTTGAACTTGAGGCTTTACTACTCCAAGGTGCCGGTGGTAGGCACGCCCCACGGCCTGACCCTGGGAGGCGGCGCGGAGGTTAGTATGAGTTGCAACAAGCTGGTTGCAGCGGCTGACCTGTATATGGGCCTGGTTGAGGTGGGCGTGGGACTGATTCCCGGCGGAGGCGGCACGATGATGCTTATGCGCAACTGGCAGCAGGGCATTCCCAAGAACGCGGAGATCAAAGACCTCTTGACGCTGGTTCAGCAGCCTTTTGAATACATTGCCACCGCCAAGGTGTCATCGAGTGCGGCTGACGCGATGAATATGGGATTCTTACGGCCGGGAGACAAGATCTTGTTCAACCGTGATCACCTGATTGCCGAGGCCAAGCGGGAAGTGCTGGCTATGGCCGCGGCTGGCTTTAAGCCGCCGGAGAAGAGGAAGCTTATGGTTATGGGCGATAGTCTGCGGGGTGCGGTCAACGCTATTTTCTATAATTTCCGGCAGGGCAATTATGCATCAGAACATGATTACCTTATCGGCAGGAAGCTGGCCAATGTTTTGGGAGGAGGCGCGGTTGCAGAGGGCAGCCTGGTGGATGAAGAATATATTCTGGAACTTGAACGCCAGGCGTTTGTGGAGTTGTGTGCGGAAAAGAAAACCCAGGATCGGCTTGAGGCTATGCTTAAAACCGGCAAACCGCTAAGGAACTAGTAAGGAGGATAAGAAAATGAAAGAAGCATTAATAGTATCTTCGGTTAGAAGTGGCGGAGGCAGGTCCAGAAGGGGCGGCCTCAAGGACACCCGGCCTGATGACCTTGCCTCGCAGGTGATCAAAGCCGCGCTTGCCCGGGTGCCGAACTTAAAACCCGAAATGATCGATGATTTTGTCCTGGGCTGTTCATTCCCGGAAGGCGAGCAGGGTTTGAATGTCGCGCGGATCATCGCGCTTCGGGCAGGGCTTGGCATCAAGGTCCCGGGCGTGACTGTAAACCGGTTCTGCTCGTCCGGCGTGCAGGCCATCGCCATGGCCGCGCAGAACATTATGGTCGGCTGGTCTGACATTGTTCTCGCCGGCGGCCTGGAGAGCATGACCCGCGTGCCGATGGGTGGGTTTGTGCAGAGGCCGGATCCCAACTTGAGTGACAGCTATCCTGAGCCTTATGTCAGTATGGGAATCACTGCGGAGATCGTGGCCGCGAAGTATAACATCAGCCGCAAAGAGCAGGACGAGTTTGCGGTTCGATCCCATCGGCTTGCGGCCGAGGCTCAAAAGAACGGCTGGTTCAAAGAGATAGTTCCAGTCCAGGCGGTGCGCTATGTCAAGAAGGACGGGAAGCCGGTCAAGGAAACCTTTACCTTTGATTTTGATGACGGGGTAAGACCGGACACCAATATGGAAGTCCTTTCCAAGCTGCCTTCGGTTTTCAAAGCCGGCGGAACCGTCACAGCTGGCAACAGCTCCCAGACCACTGACGGATGCGGGATCGCGGTGCTGATGAGCCGGGAGAAGTGCAACGAGCTGGGAATCAAGCCGCTGGCCAAGTTCCATAATATCCAGGTCGTGGGTGTGCCGCCCGAGGAGATGGGCATAGGTCCAAGGTACGCAATCCCCAGATTGATGGACAAGGTTGGAAAGAAAATCTCGGATATAGACCTGTTTGAAGTCAACGAGGCCTTTGCCAGTCAGGCATATTACTGCACCAAAGAGCTTGGCATACCTGACAGCAAGATCAACATCTGCGGTGGAGCGATTGCGCTCGGGCACCCGCTCGGAGCCACCGGCGCCAAGCTCACCGCAACCATAATTGCACAGCTGCAAAGGCTGGGCAAGAAATGGGGAGTGGTGTCGATGTGCATCGGCGGAGGAATGGGCGCGGCCGCGCTTATCGAGCTGCTTGACTGAGTTTTTTAAAAGACAGGGCGGCGATAAGCCGCCCTGTCTTTTTCTTTTGGCTGCCGGATTTAACTTTGCGCAAATCAATTTCGCGTTATGAATTTGGAAGCGAAATGGTATAATTCAGGGCTAAAATGGCCAAAAAACCCAATCTATGGCGGCTTTTAACCGGAAATCAGGGGCATTCGGGAGAAAAAGCCCGTTCTTATCTCGAAATTTCGGTTTGGATTTTGTTTTGCGCCGCGCTCGGCGTTTATTTTCTGTCGGTCTCGCTTAATAAGTTGTTTTATGATTTTGCCACTGATGAATCGCAATGGATTTGGGTCAGCCAGCGATATTTCAAGGAATTGGTAAAACTGGATTTTAAAAACTCTGACTGGAACCAAAGCTTCCACACCTTCGGCCTCAATAGTCCTAAAATCGCCCAGTATGTGATCGGCACCGGCCTCTTTATCGGAGGAGAATTGGACACTAAATTCGACGCTATGAGCTGGGACTGGCAGAAAGGCCGGGACTGGAATTGGAGGAAAGATTATACCCCCCCTTATCGAACATTGGTTTATGGACGGCTGCTGATGCCTTTAGTGGGAGTTGGTTGTCTGCTTGTTTTTCTGTTTGTTATAACGCGAATTTTGTCCCGGTTTTCCAGCGCGATTGCGGCCCTGGTTCTGGCCTGCAGCCCTCTCCTGATCGATTACTCGGCAAGAGCGGTTCTGGACGCTCCGGCCTTCTTTTTCTCCCTGCTTTTTATCGCGGCGCTTGTCGCTTTCAAATGGAGACAAGCTTTTCAGACATCATTATCGAAGATTATCCAGTACTCTTTGATCGCCGGACTTTGCCTGGGCCTGGCCATAGGCGCCAAACTCAATAATCTGCCGCTGATCGGCATTTGGCTGGCCTGTCTGGCCTGGGTGAGCGTGATCGATTTTGAGCCGCGGTTTCGACTGAAAAGCCGAATGCTGGGCAGGTATCTGCTTGCCGGTTTCGCCGGGTTGATTATGGCCTTGGCCGTCTTCATCGGCTCGAATCCATATCTTTATTCCCGGTCGGTTCCAGAATTTGTGGACAAAACAAAAAAGATGCTGGAACTCGGAGAGACTCTCCAAGCGTATAGAAAAAGCGCTCCGGCGCAGGCTATCTGGACCTCCAAACGCAAGCTTAAATCTATTCGCAAGTTCGTTCTTAAGAATAACCTCATCCGTAAAAAGGCGGTTCTATATTTTTTGCTGCCGTGGGGAATTTTTTTCATTGGTTATCAAATAGTTCAAAACTTCAGGCAGCGCGGCTTATTAAAACTTGACCGCCTGGTCTTCATTGCCGCGGCCGCCCTGGTAATTTTTGCGGCCAACTTTATCTGGGTGCCCTTGATGTGGAGTAGATATTTTATGCCTTTTTTGATACCATTTTCAGTTATAAGCGGGTTTGCCGTTGAGGGGCTTTTTGAATTGGTCAGGCTCAGGCCTAAAAAAATTGCGGAGGGCGAGTAATTAGAATCCTTGATGAAGAAAAAATCATCTTAATTATTTAGATACTATAAGGGGCAGTTTTGGGAAAAGGGGTTCATTTTGGCCTAATAAACCTGGGATCAAAACTTATTCAAGGGGCTGAAAATGAAGGATAAGGGGCTTATTTTTGCGCTGGATGCGGACAGCCTGAACCAGGCCGGCGAATGGACCGAACGGCTCTGGAAATATGTGGACGGCTTCAAGGTCGGCGCGCAGTTTTTCACCAGGGTAGGGCTTTCCGCGGTGAAGCTCATCCAGGAGGCGCAAAGCAAGGTGTTTTTGGATCTCAAGTTCCACGATATTCCCTTCACCGTGGAAGAGGCCGCGTATGAAGCCGCGCGGATGGGGGTCTGGATGTTCAATGTTCACGCCGCCGGCGGGACCGAAATGATGAAAAGGGCGCTGAGGGGCGCGGAGCGGGGCGCGAAAGAAATCGGCCAGCCTCGGCCCAAGGTCATCGCGGTTACCGTGCTCACAAGCCTCTCCGACCAGGATATCGCGGAGCTCGGATACAAGGACAGCGCGGAGCGGCTCACAATCCGGCTGGCGCGGCTTGGGCTTAACGCCGGCCTGGACGGCGTGGTTGCGAGCGCGAAAGAAGCCGCGCTGCTCAGAAAGGAGCTGGGCAATAAATTTATCATCGTCAGCCCGGGCATACGCTTTGAGCCGGCCAGGAGCGAAGACCAGAAGAGAGTTTCCGGACCGAAAGAAGCGATCAGGGCCGGGTCGAATTACCTGATCGTGGGCCGGCCAATCCGGGATGCGGAAGACCCGGTGGGGATGGCGCAGCAGATCGTGGAAGAAATCAAGTCGGCCCAGGGAAAATGAGCGGCTTCATCTACGGACTGAACCCGGTCCGTGAACTTCTCCGGCGCAGGCCAAAAGAAGTCGAGCAAGTTCTCATCGGCAGAAAAGAGCAGGGGATCGAAGAAATAATCGAACTCGCAAAGTCTGTTCGTGCCCAAATCAAATTGGTCACCAGAGGCGAGCTCGATCAGATTACCCAGACCCGAGAACACCAGGGCATTGCCGCCAAGGCCTCTCTGCCCCAGGCCGTTGCGCTCGAAGACATTCTTAAGAAAGTTACCTCAAAGCCCGAAGCGCTGATCCTGTTTTTAGACCAGATCGAAGACCCGCAGAACCTGGGAGCCATTGCCCGCTCCGCCGAGTGCGCGGATGCGGACGCTCTGGTAATTCCCGAGCGCAGGAGCGCGGGAATCACGCCGGCCAGCCTCAAAGCCAGTGCGGGCGCGCTGGAATGGGTGCCTTTTTCAATCATAACCAACTTGAGCCGGGCTCTGGAACAAACCAAGGAGGCCGGATTTTGGTCTTACGCGGCCCAAGCATCTGCCAAAGAAAACATCTGGCAGACAAAATTTTCTAAGAAGAGCGCGATCCTGATCGGCTCGGAGGGAAAAGGCATAAGGCCCTTGGTGCAAAGGACTTGCGATTTCCAGATCAGCATCCCGCTTTTCGGCAAAATCCAGAGCCTGAACGCATCCGTTTCCGCGGCAATTATGCTCTACGAATATCGCCGGCAATTTCCCGCTACATAACGATCTCCTAATCTTCCCTCCTGCAAAAGACCGCCAGTGAATCTTTATGTTTACCGCTCAAGGCGCAAAAGTGGCGCGGCTGGAGCATTTCTTGACAATCCTCGATGGATTTGCCAAGCTGATAAAAAAGGAGAAATTGATGAAAGAATATAAGGATAAAAGCTGGTGGCTCGGAGCAACTCCTTACAACGAGAACCCCGCGCTTGCCGGGGATATGGAGGTTGATCTTTGCATCATCGGCGGCGGGTTCACGGGATTGAGCAGCGCGTATTACATAAAGAAGAAAAAGCCGGAGCTGAGCGTGGCTCTGCTCGAAAGCGAAGTCGTGGGCTATGGCGCGAGCGGGAGGAACGGCGGTTTCAGCGAGCCTCTTCTGGGCTGGAACATAACCTATCTGGTCTGGGCTTTCGGCGAGGAGCGGGCAAAACCCGCGCACCAGTTTATGCTCTCCTGCGTGAAAAGAACCAAGGAATTGGTGGACAACGAAAAGATCGACTGCGACCTTGAATATAACGGCCTGCTCATGCTCGCGCACAATGAATATCAGATGCGGGGCCTGGAAAACGACCTCAGGAATTACCGGAAACTGGGATGCGACGATGTGGAGCTTTTGGACAAGAAAGCGCTTAAAGAACGGCTCAATACCGCGTTCCACATCGGCGCTTTGTATGAGCCTGAGACCGCGATCTTGAATCCGGTCAAGCTTAGCTGGGGAATGAAGGCGGCGGTGGAGCGGATGGGGGTCAAAATTTTTGAGCGGACGCCGGTGGAGAAATTTGACGCGGGCAAGGAGCCTATCGTTTACACCCCGAAAGGAAAGGTTAAATGCAAGTACCTGGTGCTTGCCACCAACGCGTTCACGGTTCAGCTCAACATCAACAAGAACTGGTATGTGCCGATGTTCACCTACATAATCCTGACCGAAACTCTGGATGATAAGCATTATAAGGAGCTGGGATGGATTCGCAGGGAGGGCATTGGAGACCGGAGGCAGCTTATCCACTATCTGCGTCTGACCGCGGACAACCGGCTTGCCTTCGGCGGGCGCGACGCTCCTTACTACTACGGCAACAAGGTCGAGGGCAAGGACTCCCATAAAAGAATTTTTGAAGGTCTGGAAAAGGATATGAAAGAATTCTTTCCTATGCTCTCCGATGTCAAGATAACCCATCGCTGGGGAGGACCGGTTGCGATCACCGCATTCTGTGTGCCCAAATTTTCGTATTATCAGGAACGCCGGAACATTGTTTATGGAATGGGCTATTGCGGACACGGGGTCGCGCTCTCAACCAGCGCGGGTCTTATTATGCACGACCTTCTCTTTGAGCCGGACAGCGAGCTGATGAGGCTGCTTTTCGTCCAGAACACGGAGATGCCGATTCCGCCCGAGCCTTTCCGATGGCTGTTCGTGCACGCGATCAAAGACGGGTTGAGATTATACGATTACCTCACAGAGCTATAGTTTGGTTTGCGGGAAACGGGATTCACATCAATTTTTGCAGAGAGCCTGCTACCCGGTCATCCGCGGACCCTAGACTATCTTCTCGGCTAGTTTAACCAATTCGCTGGCGATGTTTCGAAACGGTACGGTCTCAGTATGCTTTCCGCTCACATAAATCTGTGCGCCTTTGGGCGTGCCGACCGCGCCCAGGTCTGAAAGCCTTGCTTCGCCCGGGCCGTTGACTATGCAACCCATAATCGCGATCTTGAGAGGCTTCTCTATTCCAGCCAGCTTTCGCTCAATACTCTCCGCAACTTTCACCACATCGAATTCAGCCCGCGCGCAGGTCGGGCAGGCAATAACCTGGACGCCTCGATGTCTTAAGCCCAGACTTCCCAGAATCATCCACGCCACTTTCACCTCATCCTCGGGAGGAGCGGAAAGCGAAACCCGGATGGTATCGCCGATTCCCTGATAAAGTAAAATGCCAAGCCCGACACTGGACGCGACTGCGCCCCTGATCCTGGTGCCGGCCTCGGTTATCCCCAAATGAAGAGGGTAGTCAACCTTTTTTGAGATCAGCTCGTAGGCCCGCACGGTTTGCAAAACATCGCTGCTTTTGAGCGAGACTTTTATAAGATTGAAGCCAAGGTCTTCAAGCAGACGAATCTCGCGGAGCGCGCTCTCAACCATGGCTTCAGCCGTGGGTCCGCCAAACTTGGCGAGGAGGTCCCCGTCCAGGGAGCCGGCATTCACGCCCACCCGGATGGGAATTTTGCGCGGCAGCGCCTCGGAAACCACGGCTTTTATATGTTCGGGCTTTCGAAGATTGCCGGGATTCAAACGAAGGCCGGCAACTCCCGCGTTAATCGCTCCAACCGCCATTTTCCAGTCAAACTGGATGTCCGCGATGATCGGAAGCGGAGAGTTGCGCAAAAGCTCAAGAAGCGCGGCAAGCGCGCCTCTGGTATTGACCGCAACCCGCGCAATTTCGCAGCCCGCTTTTTTCAGCCGCCTGATCTGGGCAAGTGTGGCTTTCCAATCCGCGCTGTCGGTGTTGGTCATTGACTGGACCGCAATCGGGTTAAGTCCGCCGACCTTCACCGGGCCGATCTGAACCACCCGGGTTTTTTTTCGGGTTATGCTGGTTTGTGATATTTTATTCATCAAGGCTGGTTCTCCGCTCTCTTGAAATCAGGAAGGGGTCAAAATCACAGCCAGTATTAAAAGGTCTTTTTGGCGCTGGGCCGGCAAAATTGCTAATTAGCCGCGCCTTTATCCTCCGATTCTCCGGGAGTTTCAACCGGGCCGAACTTATATCCGCAGTGCTGGCAGACCTCGCGGTAGTAATTGATCACATTCTTGCACTGCGGGCATTTCTTGCCCCGGCGCTTTTTTTTCCGCGAGCTGTAAGAACTCGAACGCTGGGCCTGGTCCTCGGCTGCAACCGCGGGCACCTCAGAGAACTGATGGCCGCAGTGCTGGCACACCTCTCGGGTGACGCTGATGATGTTTCCGCATTGCGGACATTTTTTGCCCCGGTGCCGTTTCCTCTTGGCGTCCTCCTCTTTCTCCTCCTTCAGCCGCCGGCCAAGCTCTTTTCGAAGGTAGAGAAGATAGAGAATCACGCCTACTATCCAGAGCGTGATTATCCCGAAATACATAATCTGGTTTGTGCCCATTCTTATCATATTGTTATTATCTGGTCCAAACTCTCGGACGGAGCGTTTTTAAACATCCGGTGGTTAACAATTTTGGTTAATTTTAATATATTATAAGGGAAATGTCCAGCCGGATACAATTACTGCCGGAAAGCCTGATCAACAAAATCGCCGCAGGCGAGGTTGTGGAGCGGCCGGCCAGCGTGGTCAAGGAGCTGCTGGAAAATTCGATTGACGCGGGAGCGACCAGAATTGCGCTGGAGGCCGAGTCCGGCGGGAAGCATTTGCTCAGGGTTTCCGACAACGGCGAGGGAATGAGCGCGGATGACGCGCTTTTATCCATCGAGCGCCACTGCACGAGCAAGCTGAAAACCGAGCGCGATTTGTTTGCGATCCGTTCGCTCGGTTTTCGAGGAGAGGCTTTGCCCAGCATAGCTGCTGTGAGCCGGGTTCTGCTGCGCACCCGGGACCAGGACTCTGAACTTGGAAGCCTAATCCGGGTGGAGGCGGGCGTGGTCCGGGAAGTTAGAAGGGAAGCGATGCCCCAGGGCACAACCGTTGAGGTGCGAAGCTTGTTTTTCAATGTGCCGGCGCGGAGAAAATTCCTGAAAAGCGCGGAAACCGAGCTCGGGCACATCACCGAGCTTGTGAACAAAATCGCTTTCGCCTATCCCGGGATCAGCTTTGAGCTTTTTCATCAGGGAAAGCCGCTGCTCCGCGCGCAGGCTGCGGCCCGGATGGATGACCGGGCATACCAGATTTTCGGCTCGGAACTCGCGGCCAAGCTGGCGCGTATCAATACGGAATTTGACGACCTTTTCGCCGCGGGCCCGCTCAGGGTCAGTGGCCTGATTTCGCCTCCGGAGCTTACTTTTTCCACCACCCGCCATCTTTACCTGTATATAAACGGCCGCTATGTTCGGGACAAGCTGCTCACGCATTCCATCCTCGAAGCCTATCGCACCTTGATCCCGAAAATGCGTTACCCGGCGGTGGTGCTTTTTTTGGGGATGCCGGCTGAAGAGGTGGATGTGAATGTTCATCCGACCAAGCTGGAAGTGAGATTTCCGCAGGCAGGAAAGATTTACCAGGCGGTGATGGACACGATTCAGCCGGCTCTTTTGTCAAGGCCGCAGGTTTTAATTTCCGCGGAGGCCAAAGAAGATGAGCATAAAGCGCGGGTTGAGGACGCGATGCAGAAATTTTTTATGAAAGCCCGTCCCGGGTTCAAACTGGAACCCAAACCCGTTCAGCCCAGGATGGATGCTCTCTACAACAGGACGCGCGCATCGTTTCCGCCTCGGGCGCCTGACAGGGAAAGAGAGCCTGGCCTGATTGAAAGACAGGGCGAGCGGGAAAAAACCGCTGAGCCAAAAACGGTTCCGCCTCCGAGCCCGGGTCCCGGTTTTTCCGGGCTTAAAGTTCTCGGCCAGTTTCATTCCAACTATCTTTTGCTGGAATCCGAGGACAGCCTGATCGTTATTGACCAGCACGCGGCTCACGAGCGGATCAATTTTGAAAAGCTGAAACTGGAGTTCAGCAGCAATCAACTCAGCCGGCAGAATCTTCTGTTTCCCGAAGTGGTCGAGCTTGACTTTCAGAGGGCGCAGCTGATCGGAAAAAATCTGGAGCTGATCCAGAGCCTGGGGTTTGACCTCCAGCCCTTTGGCGGAAACAGCTTTGTCATCAAAACCACGCCCGGTCTGATGAGAAATCTTGACCTTCCCGCGCTGGTCGCAGACCTTGCTGACGAACTGGCAGAGGTGGGTAAGCTGAACTCAATCGATGATCGGATCGATCACCTTCTTTCCGTGATTGCCTGCCATTCTTCGGTGCGCGCGGGGCAGGCTCTTTCCGGCCCGGAAATTTCATCCTTGCTTAAGGAAATGGACGAGCGGCCTTTTCCCGGGCAGTGCCCGCACGGAAGACCCGCGATCTGGAAAGTGCCTCTCAGAGAAATAGAGAAGAAATTCTCGCGCTGAAAAAGGACATAGGGCATGTGTGCCCAGTTGCCTGGCTTTATTTCGGTATCGGTGGGATTTGGGTCAAGAAGCGTTCGGGCCGGTAAAGAGCCTCCACCGCGAGATAAGTTGTAACCCCGGTCCAGAGATGAGGGATTGAGGTTCGCTGCTGGGCCACTTTTCCGGGCTGGCCGGGCAGATCGATCCAGAGCGTGACCTCGCCGTAGCAGTCGGTTCCCAGCATGGGAACTTCGTTCACCAGGACATTGACACCGCGCTGGATCAGGGGCCGGTATTCAGGTTTTTTCGCGGTTGCGATTCCCAGGATGAAAAGCTGCTCGCCCAGGTAGGCGAATCCGGGCCGCTTCTTGTCCGCTTTTTGTTCTATTTCGGCTGCGAGCTTATCGATCAGTATTTGCGCGCGCGGGTCATCGTAACTTTCAAACACGGGCGCGGGAAAGAGTGACCACTGGACTCCCCGCCAGCCTCCGCTTTCAAGCATTTTATCCATCTCTATGCGGCGCAGTATTCCCTGCCGCAGCGCGATCGCGGCCTCTTGCCAGCGCTTAACTTTTTCCGGCTTTGCCTCCCACCGTTTGCCTGCGTCCGCGGCTGCCGCGAGTCCGGCAAGCACTGAAGCCGCTCCGTGAAGAGTCGCGCGCGGGATGGGGTGGTCATCCTCAAAGACTTTTTTAGTCCAGCCCTTTTTGACATTCACATATTCAAGGATGGCGTCGGCTGCCAGGGTCAGTTGTTCAAGATGATCCTTTTGGTATTCGGGCCGGCCTGATTTGGGGATGAACTGCTCGTGTCTCCAGAGGTCCCAGGTGAGAAGCGAGGTCTCGTCAATTTCCACGGGTATGATTTTGAACTTTCCCGGGGAGCCGTCAGTGTAACTATTTGAATACCAGTGGCCTCTGGGCGAGTAAAACAGGGGCTTTCCTCCAAGCAGCCAGGTGATGCTGAGATCGAGGCTGCCTTTTCTCTGCGTGCGCCGATAAAAATCAATATGAGAACCCGCGATTTCGGGAAATCCGGCCAAGTCCAGAGATAAATCATAGAATGAGCCGTCGCGCGGCCAGTCATAATAGTAGGCGGGCTGTCGGGAAGGAGAGGCGATGATTGCTCCGCTCTCCCTGTCCCGGCCCACCAAAAGATTGAGGATCGATCTCCGCGCGACTCTCTTTTCCGAGGCCGAGGCTGAAGAGGGAAGTTCAACCCTGTCCGCAAGCGGCTTTAAGTCGGAAACCGCTTTTGCTCTCAACTCGTCGATACCTTTGGCCCGCGCGTTTTCGATTAGCGCGACCGCCTGCTTTGCACTTTCGGCCGCGCTGATCAGGACTGAAACCCGGATGCTGGTTTGAAAGATATTTTTTTCCAGGCCCGCATCCGCCTGGCCGATGAAATATCTGGACCCGCCCAGCTTTCCCTTTCTCGCCTCCTCGCTTGCAGCGAAAGGAGCGGAATCGGGCACGCCCTTTCCTTGTCGGTCCCCGCCGACCTGAAAGCCGTCGGGTCTTTCCGAGAATCCCATGGCGACGAAAAACCCGCCTTGGGGATAAAGCCGGTCAATAAGCTCGGCTGTGAATTTTTCTTTCAGGTGTTTTTTCAGCCTGAATTCATTTTTGTGCCTGGGCTGGAAGTAGAGGATGATCCCCTGGTGCTCCAGATAGACGGTTGCGAAGCCCGCGCTTTTCGGGTCGGGCGCGCCCCAGTATCCAGCGCGTTTCTGGCAGGGATCAAAAGTGGCATAGTAGAAAAATTTTTGCGCGGCCGAAGAATTTATTTTGAAATCCTGGATCAGCAGATCATCCTCCCCGTCAACCCATTGACAGGCCAGAACTGTGGCATCGCTGCGGGTGATGGTCGTGCACAGCACCGGACTCCATTCCGGCACATAGGCCCGGCTGCTTGTCCAGCTTGGGTCTCCGAACCAGGTGTATGAGCCGTCCTTAAGCCGGAGCGCGCCGCGGCTTCCCAGTTCGGGATCAACCTCGTACGGTCTTCCGTATCTGCGCCAGTCAAGGCTCGCGGCGTCATCTCCCCAGCGCGTATCTCTGGGATTATTAAAGCCGATGAAGCCGTAGGCCTTGGTTATATACCGGAGGTGGTCATAAAAGGAAGGCCGGGGCCAGCGGAAGTATATTATTTCCGACCAGGGGCTTATGCCCACGGTGAGCCTTCCGTTGCCCAGAGCCGCAGCCGCGTTGGTGGCGCCGGCGATGTGTTCGGAAGAGAGGTCGGCATTGAGAAGCGGGTCCTCAAGCGCGGGCATTGCAGCCACGGTCGGAACGATCAAACCTGAAAAGATCAGCCCCAAAACGACCTCCAACGCCTTCTTTACCATTTTCTACTCCTGAGCGACCTTTGTAAATTCTATGGATGGAGAACTGTTATGGCCAGCAAGCGGTACGCAGTTCAGGGCTTTTATATTCACCGTTTCTGGTTGAAGGGCTTGCGGAGGCGGCTTTAATCAAGCGAGCTTGTTCAGGAATATGTCGGCCAGGTCATTGATTCTAAGTTTTTCTTGACGCGACTCTTTTGCCCAGAAGAAGGCGTCGTCAAAGGTGTGCATGCCGGTCAGGTCCGAGTTGCCGAAAATTTCGGTTTGAGACACCGAGCCTTTGAGGTCAAAGCCGTGCCTGGATACCAGGATCAGGTCCGGCGCCCGGTTGAGTTCAGGGCCGGAATAAATCTCTTCCGGGAAATACGCGGCCTGGATAACTTTCTCGCCCTCAAATTCCAGGGCGAGCAGTTTATCCTTGATTTCGTTTCGAAGCGTCAGAGCCTGGGCATCGGTCAAGAACCCCTGCGGGAACCTTGATTTGCGGTGGAGATAAATGCGGGAAGGATCGAGCGCAAACGCCTTGCTGTTTTTTTTCATATCTTTTATCTCTTCCGGGGGCTCTTTTTCAAATTCCAGGTATCCATTTTTTTTGAGCCAAGCGTTAAGATAGACCTCTCTTTTGATCGGGCAGAAACCATGGTCGCTTAAAAGATAAAAGCCTTCGCCTTCCTGGTCTCCGCTCCGACCCTTGTAAAAAAGCTCCCAGCTGAACTTTATGAACTCTTCAATTTTTTTGTAGTAGTTGAGCGCATCAAGATGGCGGCGATGGCCGCTGTCCACCACCGCGTCGAACAGGTAGTGATTCAGCCGGTCGGTGCCGGTTACCACCACCTGGAAATAATCCCAGTCGATCTCGTCCCAGAAAAATTCCAGCGCGTTCCGGCGGACATTCAAAGTGTAATCCAGCTCACGAAACATCTGGTCGTGGTCTTTGCGGCAGCGATGGGTGTCAATATCGATCTGGTAGTTCATTTTGCGGAGAGGCGCAAGATAGCGGAGCGGCTGGACCGCCTTGGCCAGCTCAATTGCGACAAAGCCGGAGACAATTATTCCCGGGATCGGCCTTGCGGGATAGGTGCCGGGCTGGTTTAGGATGATGCACTGCTTTTTGGCTTCGCCCAGCTTGTCCCAGAAAGTAGGCGCTTTCAAGTCCTTGAAATTGGTGTAGTGAAGCTCGTAGCCGTTCTCTTCAAATTCGGTGAAGCCGTAAATGCCGTGCTCCCCCGGATTTTTCCCGGTCATAAAACTGGGCCAGGAAACCGCGCTGATTTCCGGGAGCGTGACCTCCATCTGTTTGAGAGCGCCGCTCCTGGCCAGTCCCTCCACAAACCTCCAGGTGCCGTTTTCGCAGAACTTCCTGACCAGAGTGTAAGGCACTCCGTCCAAGCCGACGACCAAAACTCTTTTTTTATTTTTTTTGAGCCAGATCATTTTTGATTATTGCTGACGGAATCGCGACTTCCACCTTCGCCCCGCGCCGCGGGGCTTCGGCGGACAAGAAAGCCGCTCGCACAATGTTAAAGCAAAATTGCGAGCAAGCTTAAATATATCCCAAATCCTTCAACCGTTTTTTGATCTTCGCCTCTTCTTCGGCTGAGTAGTCCTCGCTCGCATCTCCGGCCGGGATGTAGCCCATAAGCTCAAGAGTGCGGATGATTTTGCTTATGCTTTCATCGATTGATTCCTTGTCGGTCTCGCACACGATTTCCGGATCGTCCGGAGGCTCATAGGGGTCATTAACGCCGGTGAAGTTTTTGACCTCGCCTTTGAGCGCCTTTTCGTAAAGGCCTTTGGGGTCGCGTTTTTTGAGCGCATCTATGCCGGCCTTGCAATAGACCTCCACAAATCGTCCGATCAGTTTCCGGTTTTCATTCCGGATTTCCTTGTAAGGCGAAATCGCGGCCCCGATTGCAACCACATCGTTGCGAGTCAAAAGATGGCACACCCATCCGATTCTTCTGATGTTTATGTCCCGGTCTTCCTTGGAATAGCCCAGACCCTTGCTCAAATTCTGGCGGACAACATCTCCGTCCAAAACCTCAACCCTCATTCCCCGCTCCAGAAGGATCTCCTCAACTTTATGAGCCAGCGTGCTCTTGCCCGAGCCGGATAATCCCGTAAACCACAGCGTGAAACCTTTCATTCCCCAAACTCCTTCCTCAAATATTTTACTATCTGAGCAGCGATTTTCCAATCATATCTTCGGGTGGCTCCAGGCCCAGGTATTTCAGAATTGAGGGCGCGATGTCATAAATGGAGATGGAATTTTTTTTCTCAGTAAGCCGGCCAGGAGCGATGTTCCAGATGAAAATCCCTTCCTGCGCGTGGTTGGCGTCATCCGGGCCGGTGTCGTTCTCATAAAGATAAATCGTTTTGGTGCCGATTGACCCTGCTGAGCGCCAGTCAAGGTTGCCGAAGTGCACGATCAAATCCGGAGCGATGTTTTTCACCTCCCGGTAAATCTCCTGGGGCTTGAAAACCCTGGTGCCGATGTTCTTGCCGCTCTCGTCCGTAATTGCTTCGAGCGCGGCCTTGACCTCGTCCCTGAATTTTTCATATTCGTTTTGGGGGATGACTCCTTGAGGCTCCCGGCCTTTGACATTGAAGAACATCCTTGCATAATACCCGCCCTCGCTCCAGACCCGCGTCTTGGGCCAGTCAATCATTTCCATTTTCATTTTGCCTTGCTCTTTGGGCTGCTGCTTCAATTTTAGCCAGCCCCTTTTCTGCAGCCACTCGTTTATGCAGATTGCGCCCTCCATTCTTTTCGCGCCGTGGTCCGAGACAACCATCACCGATGTTTTCTTGTCAAGCTCATTCAAAAGCTCTCCAATTTTTCTGTCCACATAAATATAGTAGTCCCGGATAGCGTTCTCATAAGGATTTCCCGGCTCAAAAAGACGGTGACCTTTGTCAAAATATCTCCAGAACCCGTGATGAATCCGGTCAATGCCCATCTCCACCATCATCGCAAACGGCCAGTCGTCTTTCTTGTAGAAATGGCGGAAGGCCTTGAAACGCCGGTCGGTCATCGTGTAGATTTGCTCCAGCAGCCATTTTTTGTTGTCGGTGCGGAAATCCTTGATGTCAATGATGTAGTCGCCGTCAGCCGCCTTGTCCAGTTCGGCCTTGATCTCATCCGGGTATGTGTATTGGCTGTTTTTGTCCGGGGTGAGGAAACAGCCGACCATTATGCCGTTCAGCGGCTTGGGAGGATAGGTCTGGGGGATGCCGAAACAGAGCGCAGGCATACGGCTGCGGTTCAGATAGTTCCAGACCGTCTTTTCCTTGACATACTTTGCGTTAGCGAAATAGAGGTTTTCATAATCGTACCCCGCGCGGTTCCTAAACCCGTAAAACCCAAGCTGGCCCGGGTCTTTGCTGGTCATCATCGAGGTCCATGCGGGAACGGTTATGGGCGGAATGGTCGAAACCATTTTCGCCTTGTATCCTTTTTCCCAGAGCGAGCGGAGATTGGGGAGGTCTGATGCGAACTCGTCAAAGACCAGTTGCGGAGTTGCGCAATCAAGACCGATGATCAAAATCTTTTCCATCTTCAAACCTGCTATTTTTTTCACCGCAGAGGCGCAGAGTTCGCAGAGAAGAAAATTTTTCCAAGAAAAATTGGTCAAGGGCTATGCCCTTGCCGCAGAGGCGCAGAGAGCGCGGAGAATATTTTTTCGTTTTCATTTGTTGTGAACTGTTCCTTCGGTTTCGGGGCGAGGTTCCATAGGCTCTCTCAGCCCCAACACGATCCTCCTTATGCCATCTCTCATAACCGGGGAATTGAAATTGACCAACAGCCCCACTTTTAAACCGCTCAGCTTCAGATAAGTCAAGACCTGCGCCTCGTGGATTGGTAGTATTCTGTCAACAGCTTTTATTTCCACGATCACCTTGTTCTCAATGACCAGGTCAAGGCGGTATCCGCAATCGAGCTTGATTCCTTTATATTCGACCGGCAGGTCTCTCTGCTTTTCAAAAGACAACCCCATAAGGTGAAGCTCGTGACAAAGACACTCCTCATAAGCGGATTCCAAAAGCCCCGGCCCCAAATGCTTATGAACCTCTATCGCGGCCTTGATGATGTTGCCTGTTATCGCATTTTCGTCCATAGCAGATATCCTTTCCTCTTGTTCTTTCCTCGCCGATCTAAATCACTCTGTTCGGTTATATTTTTGCTTTATAATTTTCAATACATCCTCAACGGCCAAAATAAAACTTTCTTCTTTACCTGATAGATCAAACAGTTTTCCCGTGACCTGTTCTTTTGTACGGTGCCTTAAAAATTTTCCAAATATTTCCAATGCCTTTTTAGAAATAGAAGCCGCCAGTTTTTCATTATTGAATTGTCGTTTTAATTGTTCCCAAATCCAAGGGCTATAGTGATAAATTCCTCCATCTTGCTGTAAGACCAAAAAGCTTAATGGTGTTCCATCCTTTGGAGAGAGCATTTTTACAGCAATCGATCCTTTTTTGGGTTCTAACGCCAAGCCTAGCTCTCTGAATCGCGAAAGCAGGTTCTTGGCAACACTTGCCATTTGCCCGCTTTTGTCCATCTGGCTAAGAGACTCGAGCAATATTTCTTCAGATATAGCCCTTGGTTTTTCAATTTTTTGGTCGACAATTGTCACTTTAGGTTGTTGTGATCCTTCGTATTCGACTTTCAGGCTTATATGCTCAATTGCCTCTGTTTCCGCACTAATGTTGGGCACTATTAGCAAGGGATAAATATCGCGCGGATTTTCTGCAAACGAAAAAAGTTCTAGCTCAATTAATGCTAACTTAAATCGTAGATGCGCATACCTATTTATGTAATTTGCAAGCTCTTTTGCTTCCTGCCTTATGCCGTCCCCGATGATGAGCAAAAATATTCTGCCCTCAGCGAGATTCCTTGATATTTGGTCGATAAATTTTTCATGATTATAATTAGACCTTCCCCAATTACCTTTTACCGCCTCAAGGAAGTCATCATGCTTGAATTTTTCCTTAAATTTTTTGAAAGATTTGTTGCTTTCTTCAATGAGTTTCTCATAATTCCACTGAGAGATACAATTTGCATAATCCAATATTTGGCCAACAACTTGGCGGCGGGCTTGAGGATTTCTCCACAATTTGGTTTCAACAATCACAGGGATACCCGTATCGGTAATATATAGATTATCTATTGAACCGGCGCTCGTGCTAATCTCTTTCCCGATCGGTATGATTTTGTCAGCTATTCCCGGCTCAATTTCTTGCAGGGGAATTAATTCGGGATGGCTAATTAACCAATCCTGAATCCAGCCTTCATTTATTTGTTTTTCTTCTAGGCGAATGCGTACCAGTTGCTTGCCCTTATTTTTTTTATCTTTAAAAAATATGGGCATACCCTGATAACTTTTGTTCATTGCGACCTCCAGAAAAAATAATCGTCGCCAATCTTTTCTGTGTTCTATTTGTTACGGCATACAAAAAATAATATCTTCTTCTCCGCGTCCTCTGCGCCTCTGCGGTGAATAGGCTATTTCTTTTCTTTCTGCATCGCCTCAATTAACACTTTTGCCACTTCGGGCCGGGTGAATTCCGCTGGGGGTATTTCTCCTTTGCCGAGCATTTCTCTCACCCTGGTCCCGGAAAGGGAAATATGGTCTTCCACGGGATGTGGGCAGGTTTTGCTCGAAGCCATATTACCGCACTTTTTACAAAAGAATGCGTTGTCGAAAAATAGCGGGGTGATCCCGATTTCTTCCGGCTCAAACTCCGAGAAAATATAGTGCGCGTCAAACGGCCCGTAAAATGTGCCCACGCCTGCATGGTCTCTGCCCACTATAAAATGCGTGCAGCCGTAATTCTTCCGGCAGAGCGCGTGAAAGATCGCTTCCCTGGGACCAGCGTAGCGCATCGCGGCCGGAAAAATGCTGATCGCGGCGCGGTTTTTCGGATAGTAGTTGTCTATGAGAACCTCATAGCATTTCATCCTGACCTCAGCCGGTATGTCATCCTTTTTGGTCTCGCCAACCAGAGGATGAATCAGTAGCGCGTCCACCACTTCCATCGCGCATTTCTGCAAGTACTCGTGCGCGCGATGGATGGGATTTCTGGTCTGGAAAGCCACCACACTTTTCCAGCCTTTGGTTTTGAAAAGCACTCTGGTCTCTTTTGGGTCCAGCCACCATCGCTCAAAAGCCGGGTCTTTGGTCCGCTTAAAGACCTTGATCTTGCCGCCAAGATAGGTATCGGAAATCGAATCCAGGTATTGCACGCCGGGATGTCCGCGGTCGGTTGTCTGGAGCACCTTGTCCGCCTCAAGTTCTTTATCGACCTTGCATTTGTCTTCCAACTCCAAAACCGCGACCGGCTCTCCTCCCGGCTCGCACAGCGCAATCTCTTTTCCGACCTTGTATTGTTCCGGATTTTCCTTTGCGGAAAGCGTGATCGGCAGGCTCCAGACCAGGCCGCTTTTCAGGCGCATAAAATCCCGCACATTCGTATAATCCTCGCCGCACATAAAGCCCTCAAGCGGGCTCATGGCGCCGGTGGCGATCATGTCCAGGTCTGAAAGCTCGCGGCGATTGAGAACAAGTCCGGGAAGGGTTTTGGCCTTTTCCGCAAGGGATATGGCTTCTTCTCCGTCAGCTGATCGATTTACCAGTCTTCCTCCGTGGGGAGGAATCATTACCGCCTCCTAAAAAACAGTGTTCAGTTTATTTTAGCAGAGGTATTGAAATTTAAAAATTGACCCCCAGGCTGGCCACAACTCCGCTCTGGCTGGTGTCAAGCTTGAGATAGCCGTCCTCGTTCTTTTCCCCGGATTCAACATTGAAAATCAAAGCGCGATAGCCGACCCCCGCAAATAAAAGCTTCCATTTGAAGCTCAAGCCGGCTTCGATATCCGTATAATTTGCGCTGACCTCCCAGACATTATTAAAGCCGGTCCAGCCCAATTTTCCCCACAGCCCAACTCCGTATCCGAGCGTGTAATCACCCGCAACGCCGACCACGGGAAGAACGAGGTTCAAGGGCGTATCAATTTTTTGGTCTGCCATCTCCGATTCAAGTGTCAGCTTGATATTATAATATTCCACTCCGATCAGGGGGCCGATGCCTCCTCGGTTGTCGGCCAGGGGCAGGAACTGATAGTAAAAGGTTGCGCGGTTGGACACCAGCGTGCTTTTAATATCCAGGGGGAATTGAAGGGTTGTGCCTCCGTATTGAACCTTTTCCATCACATTGTCCGCTTTTCCGGTATATTGGCTCCAGAGATACGACCCCATAAACCGGTTTCTTTTGGTAGGCCTGGCCCAAAATTCAACCTCGTAGCATGAGGCCGGGTTATGAACCTTGAGATCATCCACCAAATTCAACTTGTTGCCAACCAGAGCAGTGATCCCGCTGGATTTCACCTCCTCCAAAGATGTGACATCGCCAGTATAAGCCGCGCTCCAATAATTAAAGCGAAGGGTTCCGTGCCAGAAATCCGTGCCCCAGGCCATTGGCCCGGCTGAGGCCGCGGCTGGCTTGGTCTGGCTATCTTTGCCCCTGGCCGGTCCTTTTTTCGTTTCCGTGGTTTTTGGCCGCACCGGCTGCGGCTTGGGTTTTATGGTGGAAGGAGGCAGAGTCACAATCGGCGGGGGCAAAGTCAATTTTGCGGTAGAGCCCGGCTGAACCCTAACCACGGGGTTTTGCGCGGCTGTAGCTCCGGCCTGAACGCCTGGCTGAGCGTTTTGCTGCTGAGCCGTGGTCCCGGTCTGAGGAGCGGGACCGGGTTCTTGCGCCTGCGTTGTCGTGCCCGAAGCGGGATTTTGTTGCTGCCTATTTTGGGTTGCGGTTTGCGCCCCAAGCGTGAAACTTACAAGGAATGCAAGGGGAAGAGCCACCCAACGCTTTTTCATCGCATTACCTCCTTCAGCTTTTTAGACCGCGATCTCCAGCTTTCACCATTGTATTCGATGTTATTAAAATTAGCAAAATTAGATTTTGCCGAGGAGGGCGATGACCGGTTTTCAAAAATAATCCGCCAACCAGAAATGGATTTCTTCCGGCGCAAGTTTTAAAACCACGCGGCCTCTTTCGTTCAGGGCTGTAAACATCAAAACCGTCTTTGTCCGGAGACGCTTTTCCTTGAGCTTAAAAAAAGAATAATAGTCGAATTCATCCGGCAGCCACCCGGCCACCTCTCGAAAATTGAATCGGGCCTGGAGCGCGGACAGAATTCGGGCGAGTGCTTCTTTTGGATTTTCAGACGCAGAGGCAAAGTCGCGGATGATAAGCCTCCACCTGGTCAGGTCGGCCCAGACATAGCCCTGATCCTCATGGGACACGATCACCCTTTGCTCCCGAAAGCCCATATATTTCCGGTGCCAATCGATGCGGTCGCTTAGAAGCTGGAAATATTTTCCGGTCCTAACCAGGGAGAATTTTTGTCTCTCCGCATAAGCCAGGTGCCAGTTCAGGAGTTCCTCGGGCAGGTATTCAAAAACAGCTATTTCAGCCGGCTTGATCTTGGGATTTAGAAAAGCGTAAACCGGATCGTATTTCCTGACCTGCTCCAACCCCAGCCTGGCGTAAAACTCGATGCCGATGTCGGAGAAGAGCATCACCAGGTCAAAACCCTGGCCGCTGACTTCATCGAGGATATGCTCAAGCATCTGGGTCGCATATCCCCGCGAGCGGTGCTCAGGCATAGTGAAAACCGCGGCCAGGCCGACCAGGCGGAAAATATCGGAGCCTAGCTTAAGCTCGTGGTAATAAATTTTGCAGGACGAGACGATTTCCCCCAGGTCGTCCACCAGGACCAGGTGCCGGAAATTTTCGTCCGACCAGGGATGGCTGCGAATGAGCCGGTGAAACTCGATGTAATCCTCCGCGCTGATCCCGCGGCCCCAGACCTGCCGGGATGCGGCCAGCACGGTCAAAAGCTCGTGTTCGGTGCCGGGCCTGAGCAGCATCCTTCTGCCAACCACGGCCTCCATAACTCTTAACCTAATCCAGGCCGTAACTTTGTCAAACTGTTTTTCCAGCCTCATCACCTGCGGATGACAGGGCAGACGCGGCCGCGAAACAGCGAGACCAGCTGACGCGTACAATTTACCGGGATGCTGATTATGTTATAATGGCAGGAAATTTGGAAAGGGAAACTGTGACGCGGGTCAGGCGGCCGCAGCTTCGGCGCCAGCCGAGCCGGACCATGGGGGCTCGCCGCAAATCCCGGATTGGTGATTAAAGGTGATAGAGGACATTGAATTTCGGCCTGTGCTGGCAAAGGCTTCCTCGCGCGGGGGACAGCTCGCGGAGCTTTTTGTCGAGGATCGGGTCCAGACTGAGATCGTTCTGGAGGACGGGATTTTGGAGCGCGCGAGCTTCGGGATTTTGCGCGGCGCGGGCTTAAGGCTGATCTCGGATTATCGAACGAGGTATGCTTATACCAACTCGCTGCTCAAAGAAGACCTGATGATGCTTGCCTCCAAAGTCGCGGAGTCGGTGGACAAAGACGACAGGGTTGTGGAGATTCCGCTTGAGTTCAAGCCGGCTGATGCGCGGCAAATCAGCCCCATAAAAGAGCCGCCGGATCAAATCCCGATCAAAACCAAGGTTGACCTGATCCGAAAAGCCGAGGCCGCGGCGAGAAGCTATGACAAGGCAATAGTCCAGGTGAGGGTGCGATACTTTGACTTGGCGCGCAAAATCGGGATTGCAAACAGCGACGGCGTTATAGTTTCTGACCAGGCCACGCATACACTTTTTATGGTTCAGGTGATCGCGGCCAGGGAGCGCGAGCTTCAGGTCGGTTATGAGCCGGTGGGCGGCACCTTGGGCTTTGAGCTTTTCAAGGATGAGCCCCCGGAAGAGGTCGCGCTCCGCGCGGCTAAAAAGGCGGTGATGATGCTGAATGCGAGAAAGGCTCCGGGCGGGAAAATGACCGCGGTCATCTCGTCCTCCGCAGGAGGCACCATGATCCACGAGGCGGTCGGCCACGGACTTGAGGCTGACCTCGCAGAGCAGGGCTTGAGCATATATCAGAACAAGATCGGCCAGGAGGTCGCGAGCAGGCTGGTTTCGGTCGTGGACGACAAAACTATCCCGGGCAAAAGAGGCAGCTACAGGGTTGATGACGAGGGCACCCGCGCCGAACGCACCATCCTGATCCAAAACGGCGTGCTCAAGAATTTTATGTATAACCGGCTTGAGGCCATTCGCGCAAACAAAGCTTCAACCGCGAACGGCCGCCGGGAATCGTACCGCTATCGGCCGATTGTGCGGATGAGCAACACGATGATCCTGCCGGGCCGCACCGAGCCCGAGGAAATAATCAGGAGCGTTACCAAAGGCCTGTTCGTGAAAAAAATGGGCGGCGGCCAGGTGGAGACCGTGAGCGGGGATTTTGTCTTTGAGGTAAGCGAGGGATATTTGATTGAACGGGGGCAGGTGGGCGAGCCGGTCAGGGGAGCGACTCTGGTCGGGAACGGCCCGACCGTTCTCAAACATATTGATATGGTTGGCGCGGACCTGGGGTTCGGCATCGGCACCTGCGGCAAGGACGGCCAGGGCGTGCCGGTTGCGGACGCGCAGCCTACGCTCAGGATACCCGAGATCATTGTCGGAGGCGCGCTCGATTGAGCGGGACCGGCCAGCCATCGCAGGAAATCTCGAAGCCCTTGCTGCGGGTTTTTCTGGTCCGGCACGGCGAAGTCGAGAATGCGCACGAGATGAGACTCGACGGCCACAAGGATGTAGCGCTTAGCCAAAAGGGGGAAGAGCAGATGGCTTTTGTCGCCTCCGAGCTTGCCCAAAGGCCGCTCAACGCGGTTTATGCAAGCGACCTGTACCGGTCAAGGAGAGGCGCGGAGCTTACCGCGCAGAAACTCGGGCTTACGGTCAAGACCGATCCTGCTTTCCGGGAGATTGACTTCGGAGACCTCGCGGGATTGAACTGGAAAATGGTGATGGAGAAGCTGGGCGGAAAGCAGGAGCGCTTGCTCAACTTGATCGAGAACCGCTTTCCCGGCGGCGAAAACCTGATTGATTTCCAAAACCGGGTGATGCCCGCATACCGGCAAATCGCGGCGCAGGAAAAAGGGGAGGTTGCGCTTTTCGCGCACGGAGGCACCAACCGGATGATCCTTTACCAGGAGCTCGGAATCGGCCTGAACAATTTTCTTAGGTTTGAGCAGTCCTATGCTTGTGTGAATGTGATTGACTACTTCGCTCTGGATACGAAAGTGCTCAAGCTTTTGAACGCAGACGCCAGGTGCCTAAGAAATTTTGAGCCGGTTTGACTTTTAGCCCTCCGCCAATTAAAGTGAGCAGAAAGAGCAAGAGCCTTAAGGTGGGATAATGAAAAAAATTCTGCTCGCTCTGGTCTTATTCGGTTTTGCCGCAGAACTTGCCGCGCTTGAGACAATCAAGATCAGCGAAATCAAGCCTGGAATGAAAGGCTACGGCCTGACCGTTTTCAAAGGATTTGAGATCGAAAAATTCGATGTGGAAGTGATCGATATTATGCCCCGGGCGCTTCCGGATGTGGATATGATCCTGGTTCGCTGTTCGGGCGCGGGATTGGAGAAAAGTAAACTTATCGCCGGCATGAGCGGCAGCCCGATTTATCTGGAGGACAAGCTCGCGGGAGCAATCGCGTATACCTGGAGTTTCCAGCAAGAGCCGGTCGCGGGAGTGACGCCCATCCAGAATATGATTGAGGCAACGACAAAAAACCTTAAGCCCGGACTTGCCGCAAGCGCGGACTCATCAAAAGACCTGGGCCTCAACCCCGCGCTTAAACCGGTTGGCTGCCCGATTCTCGTCTCCGGCCTGGAGCCTTCTCTATTCCCTGAGGCCAGGAAAATCCTCGAGCAGTTCAACCTTGGTCCGGTTACTACCGGTGGCGGAAGAGCAAAAGACCTCGGCGCTCCTCAAAAGCTGGAGCCGGGCTCGGCCGTAGGGGTGGAGCTTATCACCGGCGACCTGGACATAGCCGCGGTGGGCACGGCGACAATGGTGGAAGGAAACACGGTCCTTGCCTTTGGCCACGGATTTTTCAACGGAGGAGCGGTATCGCTTCCGCTGGCGCTGGCCAAGGTTAACACCGTGATTGCAAGCAGTCTGCTCTCATTCAAGCTCGCGTCCACGGTTAGAGAAGTGGGCACGCTTTTCGGCGATTTTCCCGCGGCCGTGTCCGGGAGGCTCGGGCAAAAAGCAGAGATGATCCCGGTTCAGGTCTCGGTAAAAAACCTGGCGACCTTGAACGAGAAAAGTTACCGCTACCAAATCGCGGACCACCCGGTTTTAACCTTGAACATGCTTCAGCTTGCTTTGCTGCAGTCGGTGTTACGGGCCGGAGCAATCAGCGAGAACGCAACCGTCAACCTGGATATGAATTTATCGCTTCAGGGATATCCGGAAAAGATTCACTACCAAGACAAGTTTGCCCTGAGCCGCGGAAGCTTCTCCGGAGAATACCTCATTCCCGCGGTTATTTTTGCCAACAACCCGTATAAAAAAATAAAATTCAGCGGGTTTGAATTTAACCTGGAGGTCAAGCCTGGATGGGAGCTTGCCGAGATTAAGTCGGTCTGGGCCAACAAGATGGAGCTCAGTCCCGGGGATAGCGTGACCATCGGCGTCCGGCTGCGGAAATATCAGGGCGAAGAATTCGAGAAGGTGATCAACTTTAAAATTCCCATGGATGCGCAGGGAGGCATAAGCCTGAATATTATGGGCGGGTCGCAGATGCCTTTGGACATCGCGGCGCCGGAGTCCATCGATGACCTGATCAATGTTTTCAAAAAGGTTCCCAGCCCGACCTGGCTTGTCGTCCAGTACCAGCAGCCGGGCGTGATCGTGGACTACCAGGGCGAAAGGATGCGCGGTTTGCCGCCCAGCGCCCAGGCCCTGTTTTCCGGCTGGGCAAACACCGAAGCCCGGCGCTCGCCCGATTTCGCGTATCTTACTTTTGATATGCCCTACATAATAAAAGGAGCTGGAGCGCTCCGCTTTCTGATCAAGCCTGAGACCGAGAGGGGGAAGAAGTGAGAATTTCGAAGAGCTTTGCGGTTGTTCTTTTGGCGGTTATGCTGGTTTCCGCCCGGACCGGAAAAATAGTCATAAGTCAGCCTGAAGATTTTCAGGCTGGAAAGTTCAAAGCGGCTGAGCTCTCTTCGCTTGGAAAAGTCACAAGCGGCAAGGCGGTGAAGGAAATCCCGGTGGATGCGGTTATGGTTTCCGCGCTTTTCGAACTCGGACCGGATTCAGCGCTTGTTGGCACTGGCGGCAAAGCCGCGCTTTATAGATATTCCGGGGGGAAGCTTGAGCTGATTTTCAGGGACCCGGAGAAGGAGCGCCTGGCAGTCACTGACATCGCGGCCGGCAAGGACGATTTGGTTTATTTTTCCCTCATCCCCAAGCCCGCGATTTACAAGATGCAGGGAACGGAGGTAAAAAAATTCTCCGAGCCTGATGCGCCCTATATCTGGACTTTGCTCCCGCTTGTGAACGGCAACCTGCTGGCCGGCGGCGGACCAAAGGCATCGGTTTTCCTGGTCAAGGCCGACGGCAAGGCCGACAAAATAGTGTCTTTTGACGCGGAACAAGTGATGGAAATAATTGACGCGGGCAAGGGCGAATACATCGCGGCGACATCAAGGCCGGGATTGGCCGTCAGCTTCAAGCTCGACGGAACCTATCGGGTTCTTCACGCGTTTCAGCAGGAAGAAGTTATTGCGGTCCGGAAACTTTCGGATCAAAGCCTGCTCATAGCTGTTAATCAGGGCGCCGCGCCTCCGTCTCCGGTTATGGCTCAGCCCCAGGAGCAAGCGGCTCCGGGTCCGCCTCCCAGGATGGAGATCAAGGAAAGTCAGGACCCCGAGCTCGAACAAATGGACGAAGAAGTCGGACCGCCTCCTTCGATGCCGGCCAAGCCGCCCTCGGGACGCGCAACTGTTTTCCAGCTTTTCCCGGACAAGGGGCTCAAGCAGATTTTAACGCTCAAGCAGGCGGTGATTTTTTCCGCGGCCGGGGATGAGGAAAACGGCTTTTATCTCGGCACCGATGACCAGGGCCGGGTCTATCGGATTTTTCCGGGCGGGGAAGAAGTTCGGCTCAGCTTTGATCTGCAGAGCGGAAGGGTGGTGAGCTTTGGCGAGCGCGACGGCGAGGTGGATTTCATCGGCGCGGCTCAACCGGGTCGGCTCTATAAGATCGAAAAGACATCGGTCAAGGCCGGCTACGAGAGCGATGTTCTTGACGCTCAGTTCGCGGCGAACTGGGGCAAGCTGGAATGGGCCGGCAAGGGCAAGGTTAAATTTGAAACCAGGAGCGGCAATGTCCCAAAGCCGGATGATTCCTGGTCCAGGTGGCAGGAGGTCGCCTCTGGGAATCCCGGCCCAATCCAGAGCCCGAGAGCAAGATTTATTCAGTTCCGGGCCGAATGGACAGCAGCTGATGTTGAGATAAACCGGGTTGAAATAAATTACCGCGCTCTCAACCAGGCTGAATACATCACTCAGATGACAGTGACTCCCGCTGTCCAGCCGAGGGGGCAGGACCAGGGGCAGCCGGGAGCAAAAAATCAAAAGCCTCCCGCCAGCCCGATCCGCCGCGGACAGATCAACTGGCGGATTGAAAATCCGGACCAGGACGACCTTTTTCTGCAGCTCTACTACAAGGAAAGCAAAGAGCGGCTCTGGACATTGATCGCGGAAGGTGAAGATGTGAAAGGCAACTCTTATCAGTTTGACGCGGCCCAGCTTCCGGACGGGCTCTACCGGGTGAAACTCGCGGTCTCTGATTGGCCTGCTAATCCCGAAAATGAAGTTTTCCAGGCGGAAAAGATATCCGAGCCTTTCTTGGTTGATTCCACCAAGCCCTCGCTGACCCTCAAGGTCAGCGACAAGGGCGTGGTCTCCGGCCAGGTTGAGGATGCGACAAGCGCCATTTCGAGCATGGAATATTTTGTGGACGACGGGGACGCAAAGCCGGTGCTGAGCCTGGATGGGGTGCTGGACGAGAAGGTTGAGGGTTTCAGCTTCACCCTTAAGAATCTTGACCAGGGCTGGCACAAGATTACGATGCGGGCCTGCGACCAGGCGGACAATTGCCAGTTGAGCTCGCAGGAATTTCAAATCAAATAAAGATGCTCTCCCGTTTTCCCGCCCCTCAGCTCCGGCGCCAAAGCGCGGTCCCCAAAATCAGGCTATGAAAAGCAAGAACCGCCCGCTGGCGCTTGATAAGCTTCTGGAAAAATTTTTCCGGGAGAGGGGTGAAGAGCAGAGATTTCGGGAGCTTGGGGTTTTTGACGCCTGGGAAGCGAAAATGGGGGAAGAGATTAAAAGGAATGCGCATCCGGTTTCAATCAATCAGGGCCGGCTTGTGGTAGTGGTGAGAAACTCGGTCTGGCTGACTGAGCTTGGTTTTGCCCGGCAAAAAATAAAAAGCAAATTGAACCGGGAACTGGGCAAAGGCACGATCAAGGACATAACCTTCCGGATCGGTCAAATTCCGGAACCGCTCGTTGAAAAATCAGAGGCTGAGCAAAACGCGCAAACCGCGGCTGCCAGGCTGGGCGAGAGGTTTGAACAGCTGCTCGCGTCCATTGACGACCAAAACCTGAGAGCGCTTCTTAAAGGCTGGCTTGCTGCGCTGGCCGGCAAGTAAATGATTGACAGCCGGTCAAATCAACCCGGCCTGCTTTAGAAGTTCAGGCACATATCTTTCCCAGCCGATGGGCATAATATGGAACCCCTGGCACATCGGCTTCATCTCTATCATCAGCCGGGCCATAAGCTCAATCGAAATTTTTGGCCGGTCCTCCTTGCTCGCCTCCGCCAGCCGCTGAACCATATTATCCGGTATGTGCACTCCGCCGAAAGTTTCATTCATATGCTTTGCCATCTGCGGACTTTTGACGATGACAATCCCCGCGATAATCGGCATTTTGAACTGGTCAGCTTTCCGGACAAAGCTCTCGAACTTTTTCGGCTCATAAACAGCCTGGGTCTGGAAGAAGCGCGCGCCGGCTTCAACCTTTTTGGCCATTTTTGAAATCTGGATATCCTGGGGCTCAAACCCGGGGCTGACCGTCGCGCCCGGAAACAAATCCACAGGCGCACCCTTGAGCTCGTTTCCTGCCAGGTCTTTTCCGGACCTGAGTTTGTCCAGGGTCTGGAGCAAGCTAACCGCGTCCAGGTCAAAGACCGGCTTGGCCTCCGGATGGTCGCCGGCGCTGGGAGGGTCGCCGGTGATTGCCAGGATATTCCTTATCCCGAGCAGGTATGCGCCCAGGATTTCGGACTGGAGCGCGAGCCGGTTCCGGTCCCGGCAGGTCACATGTAAAATCGGCTCGTATCCGGATTCCACCAGCTTCGCGCACAGAGCGATCGGGCTCATCCGCATCACCGCGCTCGGGTTGTCCGTGACATTGATCGCGGTGACAAAGCCTTTTAGAAATTTTTCCAGCCGTTCCATCTCGCCCGAAATGTCCACGCCCTTGGGCGCAGTGATTTCCTCGGTGAGCACGAATTTCCCCCGGACAAGAGCCTCTCTTAGCCGGCCCATCATAAACCTCCATTCACTGATTCGGACCCGCGAATCTCTCTTCGGATCCTGGAAATCAAGGACTCCATTTTTTCTTCTATGACCGGGCTTAAGCTGGTTCCCGGGCTTATGCTGGCCGGCTCCATTCCAATGAAGACAATCTGGCGCGGGAGCTTGGTCACCAGCTTTTCCAGCGCAATCATCCCGGGCACATCCAGTTCGTGGAGCGAGAGGCTTATTCTCGCCTTTTTCTTTTGGCCGCGCTCGATCTCTTCAAGGGTGAAACGGTGAATGGTTCCGGGCTTTTTTCCGGCCTTGATGGCATCGATTATAACCATTTTGTCAAAGCCTTGCGCAAGGGGCAGGGTCCTTGGCAGCGAAACCCCCGCGTCAAAGAGTCTGACATTTTGGGGCAGATTAGTCTTTTCCAGCCGCTCAACAGCCTTTACACCCAGGCCTTCATCCGAAAGCAAAGTGTTTCCAACCCCGATCACTATTACTCTTTTTGCCCCCGCCAAATAAGCCTCCGGCCGCGATGGTTCCTGATCAGACCCGCAAGTTAAGGTTCCAATGATTCACTCTTATAATTGATAATCGGCCGGAAAGCAAATGAGGGGCTTTACCTCTGACCGAGCAAAATCCTGAACTCGCAAATTATGGGCACCTGGTTGTTGTCATCCAGGAGCTCATCAGGCACGCCGAAAACCGGTGTCGCGTTTTTTATGGCTGCGAGCGCGGCGCGGTCAACCGACTGGTACTGGGAGGACGACAAAACTTCCATATCAGCCAGGGCTCCGTCCTGGCGCAGGATAAATCTGACCCTGGTGGCGAGCTCGCCGCTTGCGGCCGGGACCAGGTATAAAGCGGGCTCAGGGTTCCAGTAAAAAGCAATTGAGCGCTTGAGCTGGTTAAAGAACCCCGCGTATTTGTATTTGTAGGCATTGGCGATGGTTACATCGCCGATTGCGGCTCCGGCCAGAAAATCAATTCCTCCTCCGTGGCCGCGGCCGGGAGAGGGGTAACCTGCCCCGGGATTATTTCCAAAAAGCTCCGCGGCTTCGATCGGGGTGAGTTTGAGCCGCTCGCGCATCCCTGCTTCTTTCCCATTCTTGCTTTCTCCGGATGACGGCTGTGATCCCGGCGAAGACCCGGCCTGGAACAAATCCTGGCTGGGCACTGGAGGCGCGGCATGGCCGGCAAAGCTCGCGCCCGGCCTTGCCATTATGTCGCGCGCCGCTTTCATTGCCCGTTCTGCGAGGTATTTTGCGTGCTCGGGCTGCTGCTCGGGTCCGGGAGGAACCTCGATGACCTGGCGGGCTTCAAGCTCCGCGATCTCCGCGGGAGTCAGGGTCTGGACTTTGAGCGGTATCACCTGGCTTTGATTCGGGCTAAGCTCAGCCGCATTCAACGCGGGAGTGTCAAACCTGGCGAACAACAAGATCAATATGTGCGCCATCAGGGAGAGGGCGAAGAACACAAAAACTGTTTCCCGGTTTGACATATATATTATAGTAGCCGCGAGCCCAGGCTTATTCCAGAAGCAAGGTCAGGCTCTTGAACCAAGAGGCGCCCGCTTTAAGGTTAGACATTCTTTTTGGTTTTCAGTTCGTTCTCGAATGCGAGAATTTCTTTCACCAGGATTTCCTTGAGCGAGCGCCGGGAAAAATACTGGTCAAACTCGGACTTTAGGTTTTCAAAAAAGTTGAGCAGGAACTGATTTTTAGCCCCGGCTTGAGCGTCTTTGGCCGGAAGCATTTCAATGTGCTCCAGTTTCCAGTCCGGGTCCGTAGCGCTTATAAGCTGGCCGACAAAAATTTGGTCCAGTTCCCGGGCCGGCTGGAACTGCTCCTCGCCCGGCCTCTGGCTCTGCTGACCGGTTCGTGTGACCAGATGTTCCTTCTCCAGAGATGTCAGCACTGATTTCAGTTCGGGCAGGCCCACGGAAAAGCGCTGCGCCAGGTCTTTCACGCACGCGGGGTTTTCTCCTCGCAGGAACCTGGCTCCCAGCTCGAGCATAATTTCAAATGCAAGCCAGAGCCGGTTGAGGGGTTTCTTCTTCAAAGGCTCGGCCTGAAGTTCATAGCGATAATACTGGTAAACATACGCGAGCACAGCTCCCAGCAAGATTACGGTCCATGCAAGGTACATCCATATGAGAAAGACGAGCAAAACCGCGAAGGAGGTGTATAAATAGATATTAATTCGGGCGCTGACCATCCCGGATGCGAAGTATCCAAATCCCCACTTAGACAGCTCGAAAAAGACGGCAGAAAAGCAAGCACCATAGGCGCTGGCCCGGTTTTCGACATAGGTGTTCGGAAAAACTTTATAGAGAAAAAATAGGCTGAAGAAAATAAGGACAAAGCTCAAGAAGTATGTTCCCATATATTCAATGAAAGAAAAGACCGAATTGAACACACCTCCGATCGATATCCGGTAAACTATGGCTGATGTGTGGAGTTTGGCGAGCAGGGGCTGGAATTGAACAGTGGCTGTGAGATAAATGCTCAAGCCGACCAGAAGCGGTCCCCAGACCAGGATGGCTGTGAACAAGACCATTCGCTGGAAGAACCCCCTTCGTTTTTGCGCCTTGAAAGCAAAATTAAGAGAGTCTTCGATGGCGATGAAAAGAAAAATTGAAGTGATGAAAAAGAGCAACAGACCAAGATATGAGGCTTCTTTGGCGTATTTTGCGAGTTTCATAAGCTGTTCCAAGAGTAGTTGCCCCCCTGATGACTGGGAGGGGGTAAACCTGGAGATTATCTGCACGAGCTGGCTTTCCAGATCTACATTCGACATTGATTTCAGAAGTGCAAGGAAGCTGATAATGAAAGCAAGCATGGGCACAATATTGACGAGCGTTCGGTAAGCGAGAGCGTTGGCCTCAAACTGCATTTTGTCGCCCCGGAAAATACCGATCGCGCGGTAAAAGCTACCGACCAGAACCCTGAAGGCCTTTTTGGTCTCAGGCCAGAGCTGTCCCCACTTCGGCATCTTTAATTGCATAGGTATAATTTTGCTTGTTTAGGCAGATAAAGTCAATTTAGTTTGTTGAGCCGAGATTTGTTGTCCGGATTTTGCCGCCCTGCAATCATAATCCCTGCCAGCAGGATAAAGGAGAAAGCGGTTGCGATCGAGCCATAAAGGCCGATTTCAAACCCCAAGGGCTGATAGCGGAACTCAACCGTATGAATCCCCTGGTCCACAAAAACCGCGCGGAAGCAAAAGTCGGCCTTTTCTATTCTCCACTCCCTGCCGTCGACATAAACCCGCCAGCCGGGCAGATACTGGTGATTCAAGAACAGAAATCCGGGCTTCAGGCAATAGGCCTTGAACGCGATATAGTCAGGCCGGTCTATGGTTTTCTGGACCGGCTCTTGGAGTTGGTGGAAGTCAATCCCCTGGGCTTTCAAATTTTCCGCGGTCGCCCTGACCGCTCGGGCGGAGCCGGAGTCTTCCCCCAATATAATTTGCTTTTCCAAATCCCAGCGCGAGAGCTTCTTCAGTTCGGCGAGAATTTTCTCCGGAGCCTGGATGGTTCTGCAATCGTGGACGATGAAAGCCTCCGGGAACGCTTCCCGGTTCTGGTAGATTTCAATCTCTCCTTTGAAAAGGCGCTGGAGCGGCCTGGAGGGATTTTCAATGCGGGGGTCAAGCAGAACCATCCCCTGGCTTTGATCCAAGACCTGCGTTGTCGCCAGCTTCAGCTGACCGGAGCGGCCGGCCAGAGCCTTCAGCGCATAACTGATTTCCGCAGGTGCCTGCCGTCCCATCGCCCTGGAGTAAGCCAAGTGTTTTCCGGACTGGTCTTCAAAGAAAAGAGAAAGAAAGACCGGGCTGTCGATGCCGGCTTTTTCAATCCCGGTTTTGAACAGGTCCTCGCCGGCGATATAAATCTGGTAAAGACGAGCCTCGTTTCCGGCCATCCTCATCAGGTTCGGCGTTATCTCCGCATCGGCTTCCCCCGAACTCAGCAGACGGCTCCAGGAATCGTTTGCCAGCGAGTAAGGAGAGGCCAATTTGATCGTTTTGTAGTTGACCAGAAAGTATCGGAGCGAGAGCAAATCCATAAGCGGGAAATTTTCCGCCTGGATGAACTTGCCGTCACGGAAAACGAAGTTGTAGCCGGTGGCGACAAACTTTCCCTCCTTGAAAAACACCGAGCGGGGCTCGATCAGGTTGAGGAGCCGTGCGTAGTTTAAAGGAGGCACCGAAATCCAGCCGTCAATCGTGCCGACCCGGGTGATCATTCCCAGATGGTGGGTCAGGCGGGTATTGCCCACGCCCAGGTATGCGACGGCCACGGACCTGGCGCCGTTTTGCCCCGCTGATTTTCCAAACCGCAGCAATTCTTCCGGAGTTTTATAAAGATCGGGAGAATGCTTGGGCAAAATGGTAAAAGCCAGCCAGTAAACATCGATGAAAAAAACTATGGCGAGAAAGACCGGCGCGATCTTTCGGGCAAGCCGGGGCCTTCCTCTCCTGTCCAGGATCAACAGGCAGACCAAAGCCGATCCGCAAAACACGGCGAGCGCGGTCCAATGCTCCAGGCTTCCCCAAAAAATCCGGCTCAACAGAGTTAGCGTGAGTGAAAAGGCAAAAAACCAAATCAGGCCCGCCCGGTTTTTGTTCAGCGCATGATCGATGCCGTAGCCGGCAAGAAGAGCCCAGAAGATCTGGAAAAGGTAACTGGCACGAATCCTTACATTCAGCTGACTCAACAAAGGGATGTGATAAACCAGGGAATGAAGGGCATGGATGCCGGAGATGGAAAAAACCATCACAGCTATTGCCAGCAGAAACAGCCAGCTATTTTTCCGGTTGGAGCCCAGCGCGTAAAAAGGAAAGAAAATGCCGATGACGCCAAAATAAAAATACGGCGCAGGGCTGACACACATGGGTAAAGGCGTTGTTCTGACCGGCAGTGCCGCGGTCGCCATCATTTCGTAAGATCGAATTCCTATTTCAAAACTCGACGCCGCGAACCCCGCCTTTCGCAGGAAAAACGCGCTGTATTCGGCCAGAGGCAGGAGTTGGATCAGGGCCAGGGAAATTCCCAGCAAAACCGAGCATGCCAGGACAAGCCAGGCCGGGCTGGAAATCTCTTTTTTCTGTCCGAGCAGGATCAAAAACAGGAAAGGAGCGAAAAGTAGTTGATAGGCCACAGCTTCAACATTCCCGCCCAGGATTCCGAGGGTCAGCATGAGGCCAAGCCCAAGCAGATTCCATCCGTTTTGCTTGCGAGCGGTTTTGACCATAAAGTAAAAAAACCACACGCTCCAGAAGTCGGTTCCGCTTATGGGAAGGTAATGGATGAAGTAAAAAAAATTGCCGGTCAACATTGTTCCCAGCCCGACGATAAAAGAGCTGAACCTGGAAATGCCCAGGTTGGTCGCAAGCAGGTAAAGACCGATGAAGCCGATTGAAAGGTGGATCGGGTAATAGAAGTTAACCGCGCGCGCGTAGTCGGCAAAAACCAGCATCCACCCCAGCGGGTAAAGCACCTGGGTGTGGCTGAACGCGAGAAAAGGCATTCCCGCAAAAAGGTATGGGCACCATAACGGGAAATAGCCGAGAGAAAAAGCCCAGCGGCTGTATTCCTTGAACGGAATCCACTGGAAACCGACATCTTGGTCGAGCGGCAGGGGGAGTGAGCTTTGGCCGGTGAAAATTCGGGGAAGAAATATAGCCCAGATTAAAACCAGTCCTGAAAGCAGATAGAATCCGGAAACTCGAAAATCGCGCATTTTGCCGCTCAAGGCCATCATTTCCATTTTAGCAAAAGTCAGCCAATCTGATAACGCCCATGGTCATCTCCGTGGTCCGGCGCGCCTTCTCCATTTTGAGGTGGTCTTGCTTAATGCCATAAAGTCAATTATCCTGCCGGGCGGGAATTTTTGCGGCCCCTTTTTCGTCTTTTTGCGGTCATGATTCCGGCGAGCAGGACAAAGGAAAAAGCGGTTGCGATCGAGCCATAAAGGCCGATTTCAAACCCCAAGGGCTGATAGCGGAACTCAACCGTATGAATCCCCTGGTCCACAAAAACCGCGCGGAAGCAAAAGTCGGCCTTTTCTATTCTCCACTCCCTGCCGTCGACATAAACCCGCCAGCCGGGCAGATACTGGTGATTCAAGAACAGAAATCCGGGCTTCAGGCAATAGGCCTTGAACGCGATATAGTCAGGCCGGTCTATGGTTTTCTGGACCGGCTCTTGGAGTTGGTGGAAGTCAATCCCCTGGGCTTTCAAATTTTCCGCGGTCGCCCTGACCGCTCGGGCGGAGCCGGAGTCTTCCCCCAATATAATTTGCTTTTCCAAATCCCAGCGCGAGAGCTTCTTCAGTTCGGCGAGAATTTTCTCCGGAGCCTGGATGGTTCTGCAATCGTGGACGATGAAAGCCTCCGGGAACGCTTCCCGGTTCTGGTAGATTTCAATCTCTCCTTTGAAAAGGCGCTGGAGCGGCCTGGAGGGATTTTCAATGCGGGGGTCAAGCAGAACCATCCCCTGGCTTTGATCCAAGACCTGCGTTGTCGCCAGCTTCAGCTGACCGGAGCGGCCGGCCAGAGCCTTCAGCGCATAACTGATTTCCGCAGGTGCCTGCCGTCCCATCGCCCTGGAGTAAGCCAAGTGTTTTCCGGACTGGTCTTCAAAGACCAGCGAGACAAAGACCGGGCTGTTGATGCCGGCCTGTTCAATCCCGGTTTTGAACAGGTCCTCGCCGGCGATATAAATCTGGTAGAGACGAGCCTCGTTTCCGGCCATCCTCATCAGGTTAGCTGTTATCTCCGCATCGGCTTCCCCCGAACTCAGCAGACGGCTCCAGGAGTCGTTTGCCAGCGAGTAAGGAGAGGCCAATTTGATCGTTTTGTAGTTGACCAGAAAGTATCGGAGCGAGAGCAAATCCATAAGCGGGAAATTTTCCGCCTGGATGAACTTGCCGTCCCGGAAATGAACATTGAAACCGAAATAATTGATCTTTCCATTCTTGAACTCAACCGAGCGGGGCTCGATCAGGTTGAGGAACTGGGCGTAGTTTAAAGGCGGCACCGTGATCCAGCCGTCAATTGTCCCGCACAGAGTTCTGAGACCAAGATGAAAGGGCAGAAGCTGATCATTTACTCCCCGGTGAGAAATGACAACGCATCTTGCCCCGCTTTGGCCCGCGCTTTTTTTGAACTGCTGGAGCTCAAACGGGAGCTTGTAAAGTTCTGGGGAGTTCCTGGGCAGGGTGCTGAATGCGAACCAGTAGCTATCGATCAGCAGGAAGATAAACAAAAGAGCAGGAGCTATCTGGGGGACAAGCTGGGGCCGGCGGCTGAACCTGAGAACCAGGAATGCCGTTAGAGCCATTCCGCTGTACGCCGCGAGTGCGTTTCTCAATCCTATGGTTTGGGTTAAAAGCCGGCCGAGAATAACAGCCAGGGCCGAGCAGGCAAAGAACCAGATGAGCGCCTCCGGTTGTCTGCGCAAAGCCCGGTCAATCCCGAAGCCGGCTAGGATGGCACAGAAGATCTGGAACAGAAAAAGGGAATGCTCGTGTGCCCCGAACCGGTTGAGGACGGGGATGTGAAGGATCAGCCGGCTCAAAGGCTGGATGCTCCCGAAAGAAAAAACCAGCACGAGCGCAGAAAGCAAAAACAGCCAGAGATTTTTGCGCTCGGAAAACGCCGCGTAGAGCGCAAAGAAAACAAGGATCAATCCCAGGTAAAACACAGGCGTGCTCGGGGAGGTGCCGGGAATGGAAACATTAGCGAGCGGCAGAATCAACGCAGCCAGGATTCCAGCCGGCAGCGTTTTGGCCTGGAAACCCGGGAGGGTGAACCCTGCGCTGCGTATAAAAAATTTGCTGTATTCGCCGAGAGGCAGCAGCTGAACCAGCGCCAGCAATGTTCCGAGCAAAATAAATATCGCCAAAAGAATCCAGACCGGGCTTATGATTTTCCGCCTCGGCCCGAGCACGATGAGCAGAAAAAAAGGCGTAAAAAAAAGCTGATAACTAACGGCCTCGATGTTGCCTCCAACTATCTCCAGAAACAGCGACGCGGAAATGCCGAGCAGGGGAAACAGCCTTGCCCGGCAGCTGAATTTAACCAGGAAATAGAAAAACCAGATTGCCCAGAAATTGGAACTTGCGATGGGCAGAAAATTGATGAAATAAAAAAACATGCAGCTCACTATCGTCGCCAGCCCGGCAAGGAAAGAGCCGAACCTGGAAATGCCCAGCTCCCGCATCAGAAAGTACAGTCCGGTGAAACCTATTGAAAGATGGACCGGGTAATAAAAGTTGGCGGCCTTGGGGTAATCAAAAAAAGTCAAAAACCATCCGAGCGGGTAAAGCACCTGGGTGTGGCTGAACGCGAGAAAAGGCATTCCCGCAAAAACATAGGGGCACCAGAGCGGGAACTGCCCGAGCGAAAAAGCCCAGCGGTTATATGCCTTGAACGGAATCCACTGGAATCCAACATCATGCTCCAGAAGGCCGGCAAGCGAGCTTTGTCCCGCAAATATCCCGGGCAGAAATATGGCCCAGATCAAAACCAGCCCCAGTAGCAAATAGGATGTACAGAGCAAATAACCGCGACTTTCGGTCCCTGATTCCATAAGTTTACATTTTAGCAAAAGTTAGCTAATCTGATAACGACCCGGTTTGCCCGGTCAGTTCAGAGCATTTTTTCCATCTGCAAAGCATCGGTGCCGTCGGGATAAAATTTTTTCCTGAGTCGGACATAATTGTAGCCCAGCTGCTGATAAAGCCTGATCGCAGCCCGGTTCCCGGCTTGAACCTCCAGCAGCATTTTCCTGAATCCCCGCTCTTTTAAATAATTATGCGCGTGCTCCAAAAGCCTGGTGCCGAGCCCACGCGCCCGGTATCGCTGCGAGATGTCAAGCGTGATGAGCCGCGCCTTGTGGACATTCACGGCTTGAACAATTATAAACCCGGCCAGCTTGTTCCCGTCTTTGATCCCCGCGCAAAGACAATCCGCGGATCTGAGAAGATAAGCGAAAAGATGTTTCGGAAAAGCCACCTGTTCGGAGAAACACTGCTGGTCAAGTTCATAAACCGCATCAAGGTCGGACATTGCAAGCGGGACTATTTCCGAAAAGGCCTCAGTCTCTTCCAAGCTTCTTCCTGACCTCAGCCGCGGACAGAGTGATCCGCTTGCCTGACATTTCCGGAGCCTCGAACATTATGTCCCGCATCACTTCCTCAAAAATCGTCCTTAAACCTCTCGCGCCCAGCTTTCTTTTCTTGGCCTCGTGAACGATCTCTTTCAACCCCGACGGCGAAACCTCAAGCTCGATTCCGTCCAGGGACAGAAGCTCGGTGTATTCGCGCAGCACCGAGTCCGGCGGCTCGGTAACGATCCGTATCATCTCTTCATCAGTCAGCTCATCAAGTTCAACGATGACCGGTATCCTGCCCAAAAACTCCGCAAGCATTCCGTAGCGGAGCAAGTCTTCAACCATAACCCGCTCCTCAACCGGCTTGACCGCATCCGGTTCCTTTCTCTCGCGCTTGAAACCGGCAATCCTGGCCCGGCCTCCCCGGTATATGTCAGTGAAGGTGCCGGCGCAGATGAAAAGGATGTTGGTGGTGTCCATCTGCACGAAATCGTGCTTGTTCCAGTGCTGGGTTATATTGTAGGGCACGAAGATTTTCGAGCCCTCAAGCATCTTGAGCAGCGCCTGCTGCACGCCTTCCCCCCGGATGTCCCTACCTCCCGAGCCGTCTTTCATGCCGTTGGATCGCCGCGCGATTTTGTCAATCTCGTCAACGAACACTATTCCCTTTTCCGCCCGCTCAACCTCCATATTGGCCGCGTACAAAAGCTCCGCAACCATAACCTCGACATCCTTGCCGTAATAGCCGGCCTCGGTGTACTCGGTCGCGTCAACCACCACGAACGGGACTTGGAGAATCTCCGACAAATTGCGCGCGATATGGGTTTTGCCGCACCCGGTCGGGCCGATCATAAGAATGTTCGACTTCTTCAAAAGCGGCAGCCGGTAGCCTTTTTTGCCCGCATTGCGCACGGCAAAAATCCGCTTGAAATGGTTATAAGCCGCGGTGGCAACCGTTCGCTTGGCGCGCTCCTGGCCTATGACATACTGGTCAAGGTATTCATAAATTTCCCGGGGCGTAAGCCAGAAACCCTCGTTCCGCTCGATGATCCTGGTCGGCATTGTCTCCTCTCAGATAAGGTATTTGCCGTTTTTCTGGACCAGTTTCCCATCCAGATAAAGCGCCCCTCCCTTTCGCAGGTCCTTGATCATATCCCAGTGAATCGCACTCTGGTTCCTGCCCCCGGTCTCAGGGTAAGACCTCCCGAGCGCAAGATGAATGCTTCCCCCGATCTTCTCGTCAAGCAAAATATCCTTGAAAAACCTCTGGATCTGGTAGTTCAGGCCGATCCCCAGCTCGCCGATCCTCTTCGCTCCTGCATCGCTTTCCAGCATCGAAAACAGATAGCCCTGGTTTTTCTCGGCCGAGGCCTTGACAACTTTCCCCCCCTCAAACCTGAGCCTCACCCCGCTGACCTCGCGGCTGCCGTGGATTGCGGGGAACTCATAATAAATTTTGCCCTCCGCGGAGGTTTCTATCGGCCCGGTGAAAATCTCTCCGTCCGGCATATTGAAATCTCCCCGGCCCACTATGAACTTCCGGCCCTTGATCCTCATCTTCAAGTCCGTCTCTTTGCCCTGGATGGTGATGGCGTCCGCCCGCTCAAAAATACCAGCAATCCTTTTCATCTCCTTCTCCCGCCTGGGCCAGTCCTGGAGACAGGCGCGGTACAAAAAATTTTCATACTCCGAAAGGCTCATCTCAGCTTCCTGCGCCAGCGCCGCAGTCGGGTAATTGACCAGCGCCCACCTGACTTTGGTCGTGATCCACTCGTTGATCGGCTTCAAGACCCGCGCTCTGGTGACCAGCCGGGAAGGGTCAACATTGCTCAGCGACTTGACATTGGACGGCGCAATAATCGAGATCAGGCAGTCAGCATTTTTTGCCTCAAAGTAAGAAATATGCGGGAAATTTTCCATCTGAGCCTTGCTCGCATTCCGGTAGAAAATCTCGTTGCTCTCGTCAAAGCTGACCGAAAGACGGGGGTGCGCGCCGGCCTTGAGCGCGGCCTTAAAGCACGCCACCATCAGCGGCTTGGCCAGGTCATTGCCCCGGATCAATACCGTCTCCCCCGGCCTTGCCCGCACCGAATAGTTGATCAGAAGTTCGGCAAGTTTCTCGGTTCTTTTGTCAGCCACGATTTCAATACTAGCCACTTTCGCCTTGATAATCAATCTTGCAGGAATGAGGATCAGCTTGGCTGGAATAGCGTTCCCATAAAACTTCCTCGGCTGCTTTTGCTCTCCTCCCGCCGCAGCCTCTCCTCGCTTGAACTTTCCTGGGGCGAAGGCAGGATGGCAACGGATAAGGTCAGCAGGGCAGTGCCCTGCACCTCTCTTCTGAAATCACTAGCCCCCAGCCCCTAGCCCCCGGCCCCTGCTTTTGGGCAGACGAATAACGCGGATTTTCTTAACTCCTAAAAAGCAAAGCAAAAAGAATCGTCAAAATTGAAGGGGCACAGCCCCCAAAACCTTCCCGCGAATCAGCACGCTTTTTCCCGTGCCTTGCAACAATATCAACATCTTAACCTGCAAATTTATAGGAAACACAGGTAGCGTGTGATTTTCGGGCAGAAGTTTAGCGAAGATGAACAATTCTTGGTCTCCGCAACGGAAAGCTAGCAAGGCTTTCCTTTGCGGGCAGGACAAGTCCTGCACCAAATGGTCTTCACCGTGCACGACATAAATGCAAGCACGATGGTAACGGGTTTGGTGAAGGGCTATGCCCTTCCAGATGTTGGCCGGGAAATCGCGATTCCCCGCCGTTTAGTCGCGATGAAAAAACGCGGCCAGCCAGATCATCCGGGCATCACGATGTCTGCTCGCGCAAACACCATTATCCCGGTGTAGGGGCGAGGCTTGCCTCGCCCCCGGGCAGGGCAAGCCCTGCCCCTACAAACGCGCCAATCCCGGGAGCCCGGATTTTCGTTGGCCCACCGCGTCGTAACAATGCGCTTTCAAAGAGCAGCAGGGCCGAAGCCTTTGCTCAAAGAGGCAAGCCTGTCCAAACTGTCATCGTCGTGCCCAATGCAACATCGAGCTCGATGGTAAATAATTTGGTTAAGGGCTATGCCCTTATCAAGGCCCTTGGCCCTGCGATCCCACCGGATCAAGTCAAGGACTATGTCCTTGCGATGTCATCCGAGAGCAGTGTTGCAGCTGTGAGCACGCCGCCGATCTTTGCTGATTGAGGGGAGCGGACACTCTTGTCCGCTCACAATGCGATCAGTGTGTGGCTAATCGACCTTGCCGTTATTTCAGACAAGGGACTTCGTCCATCGCCCACTGGCGGATGATGCGTTTTCGCGCATACTCTCACAGCCTCTATATATAGGAAAAATTGGCCACGAAAAAAACATATAATTTGAAGCGCAACTCTCGGTTTTTAAAGGATAATATCGATCTTTCCTCGACCCACACCTTGTTTCAGTCCGGCTAAACACTTTTTACTTTCCACTTATTTTTCAGGAAGTTGCCGCTGCCGAAAAATGACCCCAAAACGACCCTATTTTTGTGACAAAAATTGTCACTGTGCGAGCGACTTTAGTCGCGATTCATTTGAAAAACATTTTTTCACCGCAGAGACGCAGAGTTCGCAGAGAATCTGTCTGTGAGATATGAGATATGCAATTTGTGATTCAGCGCTACGCGCTGATTCATCCATGTTTAGCGGAATTGAACAGATTTGAACACTCATTCCTCGGCTTGCGGCGAGATAAGCCGAGCAGGACTGTAGAAGTGACCACGCCGTCACATCAAAAGTGTGTGATTCGCAGACATCGTCACCAATTAAAGAACTAATGACAAGACGGTTTGGGGTCCGGCGGGGTATGCCGCAGCACTTCCTCCAGAGAGGTCAGGCCATCCATCATTTTCTTAAGGGCGCTCCTTCGCAGAGACTGCATTCCTTTCTGAATCGCTATTTCTTTCAACGCCGGAGCCGACTTTCCGTTCAAAACGACATCCTTAAAGTCATCGCTAAGAGCCAGGGTCTCGCAAGCCATCACCCTGCCATGATAACCGGTGTTATGACAAGAGGGACAGCCTTTTGCCTGATAAATAGTTGCGGACGAGATCTCATCCAAAGTGAGTCCCGCGTCCACCAGGACTTTTTCCTTGATTTCAATTTTTTTGCGGCATTCGGGGCAAAGCTTTCGGAGGAGCCGCTGGGCGTTGATGAGAAGGACGCCGCTGGTAATGAGCCAAGGGTCAATGCCCATATTGACCAATCGAATGATGGTGCTTGCAGTGTCAACGGTGTGCAGCGCGATGAAGATCAGTTTATTATTAAGCGCGGCCCTGAAAACCATTTCCGCGGTCTCATAATCGGTCACTTCCCGGACAAAGATGATATCCGCGTCGGTTTGCAGGAAAGTCCGGGTTGCCGAGGCGAAGTTCAATCCGATATCCCATTGGATCAGGGTTTGATTCACCCCGGGCAATTGCCAGCGGTCAGTCCATTCCGCGGTGGCAATGCACAACTCCGGCCTGTTCAATTCCCAGAGCGCGGAATAAATAGTGGTGTTTTTCCCGCTTCCGCTGGGCCCCGCGACAATTATCAAACCACAGGTCTGATTGATCGCGTGCCGGAACTGTTCCAGCTGCTTGTTCTCAAAACCAAGCTTACCCAGCTCCAGCTCAATTGCCTGATCTCCTTTTTTAAGAATCTCCATAACCATTCTCTCGCCAAAGATAGTGGGGATGGAGTTCACGATCATTGCAATTTCCCGGTCTCGAATTTTAATCCGCAATTGGCCCTGCTGCGGGAGCCGGCGCTCCGCCAGATTGAGCTCGCTCATCATTTTGATTCTGCCGACAATCGCATCCTTCATTTCCCGGGCCGGCTCCAGAACTTGATGAAGCGCTCCGTCCATCCGGTATCTGACCCGCAAGCTATTTTTATAAGGCTCAATATGAATGCCGCTGGCGCCCGAATTTACTGCATTGGCAAGGATCTGGTTCACCAGCTTAACCACCGGCTCCGATTGACACTCCTTCTCCAGAGACTCAAGAGAGATGACCTCCTCTTCCGCTCTGACGATTTCTAGGTCTCCATCTTTTTCCGCCATCTTCAGGCCTCCTTAGATTATTGCTTCTGAATCCACGGAAGAATATTTAAGCATATTTGACCTGCCCCCAATACTTGTACTACTCCTTAAGTTAGTGTCAACCACCCTTGCAACGAGCGGAGCCGAGGGAGCGGATGCAAGTGGACTCCGGCCCGGCAATCGGATGGCCTAATTGTGTCTCGGACTGACTTTAACCTAGCTGGCAGCTGACCTGCTCCGCCTTTCTTACCTAGTTTAACTTAAACACCAACCTTGGCCTTGGTCCAGTTTTTGGGGAGCAGGTCAGCAGGTCACTCGTAAGGCTTTTTGGCTAATTCTGGATTAAGCTCAACCGCCTTTTTATAATCAGCCTGTGCCTGCTTGCGATTTCCTTTTTTGTGATAGAGCAAACCTCGCTGGTAGTAAGCCCAGTCAAAATCCGGGGCCAGTTCAATGGCTTTGCTGTATTCCTTGATTGCCAGGTCGAGAGCGCCTTTTTGCCAATGGATCCAAGCCATATTGTAGTAGACTTCAATATACCCCGGTTTGAACTCAAGCGCTTGGGCATAGTCTTTAAGCGCGAGTTCCAACTTGCCCTGTTCCTTGAAAACCATCCCTCGGTTCAGGAGGGCTTCAGGACTTTCCGGGTCAATTCTTAAAGCCTGGTTGAGGTCGCTCAATGCCAGCTCAAATTTGTTCTGGTCCATATAAGCCACTGAGCGATTGATATAGGCATTAAGTTCTTTGGGGTTAAGTTCCAGAGCCTTTTGGTAATCTTTAATCGCCAGATCGGTTTGGCCTTTTAAATCATAGGCCTTTCCCCGCTGGGGATAGATTTCCGCATAAGTTGGATTCATCTGCAGAGCTTTTGAATAATCAGCGATGGCGGCATCATACTGGCCGGTCTTGTCATAGGTCAAGCCCCGGGCATAGTAGGCATCAGTGTATTGCGGGTCGGCTGCGATAGCTTTGGCATAATTCTGGATCGCGAGTTGCCATTGGCTTTTTTTATAATAAACCGAGCCCAAACCGTAAAAGGCCTGTGCATCTTTTGGGTTAAGATCGGCTGCCCTGTTAAAGGAAGCGAGGGCCTGGTTAAGGTCCTTATTTTCCAGAAAAATGACGCCTTGTTGGTAGGCGCTCCCGGCTTCTTCATAATTAACAGGAGCAGGAGCAGGTGTTGAGGCACGCTCGCATTCCCTCTGAAGCGACCAGATAACGGCCCCCACAACTACAATGAAAGTTGTTATTTCGGACCTAGAAATTTTCATTTATGCCTCCTTGTCGTATCCTCGGGCTTGAAATTTTTTACTCTGCCGCGATCTTATCCTCAAATGAAGGGAGTGCCCCCCCAATACTTCTACCACTCTTTGAGTTAGCGTCAACTCCCTTGCAACGAGCGGAGGCCAAGACTAAACCAGCTAAAAAAGCAGGTGTGGCAAGGCAAAGCGCGACAGCCAGACCCTGCCCCTTGGATCAAGGCCCGAATCCCGAAACAGTAACCGGGGTGGTTTCGCTGTTAGCCCTTGTGCCATTCCCGAGTTGGCCTTGCCCATTATTTCCCCAGCATTTGACCGCTCCGGAAGAAGTCAAAGCGCAGGTATGCCACAACAAGCTGGCAGAAATCTCGTGAATCCCGGAACTAAGACCTGAGACATTGACAGGAACATTGCTGGCAGCATTTGTTCCATTCCCGAGTTCGCCGTCCGTATTCTCACCCCAGCATTTAGCTGCCCCGGAAGAAGTCAGCGCACAGGTATGAGCGCCGGCAGAAATAGTTTTAATCCCGGAGCCAAGTCCGGAGACATTGACAGGAACATTACTGCCAGTATTTGTCCCATTCCCGAGTTGGCCGTCCCCATTATTTCCCCAGCATTTGACCGCTCCGGAAGAGGTCAGAGCGCAGGTATGAAAATTGCCTGCGGAAATTGCGCTTATCCCGGAACTAAGACCGGAGACATTGACAGGAACATTGCTGTCAGTATTTGTCCCATTCCCGAGTCTGCCATTTTCATTACTTCCCCAGCATTTGACCGCTCCGGAAGAGGTCAGAGCGCAGGTATGCATGCCGCCGGCAGAAATCGCGCGTATGCCCGTCCCAAGTCCAGAGACGTTGACTGGAACATTGCTGTCAGTATTTGTCCCATTTCCGAGTTCACCCTTTTCATTATCTCCCCAGCATTTGACTGCTCCGGAAGAAGCAAGCGCGCAGGTATGCCTACCGCCGGCGGAAATCGCGCTTATCCCGGAGCCAAGACCGGAGACATTGACAGGAACATTGCTGCTAGTATTTGTCCCATTCCCGAGTCCACCCTTTTCATTATTTCCCCAGCATTTGACCGCTCCGGAAGAGGTCAGAGCGCAGGTATGACTCAGACCGGCAGAAATAGTTTTAATCCCGGAGCCAAGACCGGAGGTATTGACAGGAACATTGCTGTCAGTATTTGTCCCATTTCCGAGTTCACCCTTTTCATTATCTCCCCAGCATTTGACTGCTCCGGAAGAAGTCAAAGCGCAGGTATGAAACATGCCGGTGGAAATCGACCCTACCTCAGAGCCAGAGATGGTTGCAGGAACAATGACGACAAGACAGCAAACCAGGAACCGACCAAAAAAGCAGGCAAAGGACTTTTTGTTCCGTTTCATTTTCCCCTCCGTTTAAAGAAATCTATTTGCCGTTCGGGCTTTGATCCTGCGGAAACGCAAGGTCATTAGAAGTGCCACCAATTTCATATTATCTGATTTTCCTATAAGTCTCTTCTTGGGACTTTTCATCGACCTGGTAGTGAAAGTAAATCTCATCAAAATTCTCGTTCACCATTCCTGTGACCTTACCCCAGGCAGGTTCATATCCTACGATTCGCCGGCCATTTCGGAGGCTGAAGCTAATATTCTCTCTTTCTTCACCCTTCATTCTACCCACCCCAGGGCAATCCTGGTCAAAAACTATGACCATTACTATCTCTTGTCCTCGTAATTCAGCGCGGTCATGAGATGGGCAGGAAGGGAACAGTCCATAAACACGGCAGAAGCTGTCCCCTGGAGGGCAGACTTTCAGGCGTTCCCAATCACCTACCAATTTCTTCAAATTTGCCAAATCTTCAGGGGAGATTGAATAATTGCTCCGCGTCTGCACTGATGGCTGCTGATTTCCCGCACAACCAACTAAAATCGCCAATGCGGCCACCAGAATAATCCACTTGTTCATTTTTTCCTCCTTTCAAAAAAAATTTATTTGCCGTTCGGGATTTAATCCCGCGGAAACGCAAGAGTACAGAAATGCCGCCAATACCTCAGTTTCCCGCAGTAACATCTGCAGCCGACTATTTTCCCTGCTCCTTTCCACCCCCCACCCTCAGCATTTCAACTGCCTCCACGCGGTAACGATCTTCATCACGTTTTGTGGCAGTTCCTACTAATTTGGTCCCGTCGGAGGACAAAGTCAGATTGTAATGCCAAGTATTTAACTCAGCCTCGCATTTCTTGCAGGTTTTGGTAAACGATACGCTCCTGCCATTTACTATCACCTCGAAGGCATAAAAGCCCCATCCCTGATCTGGCACATCTACGCTCCATTCACCATTATCTTTTTTATATATTCTCATACTGTAGTTCGGCTCATCAGAAATCTCCCATGTGCCCTCAACGCTCTGTAGCTTGGCTTCCTCCGCGGCCTTTGTGGCTGCCTCTGCTTCTGCTTTTGCCTTGGCCGCGATTTTTTGCTTGGCTTCTATATTATAGATTTCATCCTGCGCGGCACGAGTTTTTTCAGTTCCTGGATTCGTTAAGATATAAAGCTTGAGCGCGTTTATTGCCTCATCATATTTTTGGGCCGCCTCCAGGGTCATGCCCAGGTCTCGATTCGCCTCCGGCCACCAGGGGGCAATCAGGAGAGCGCTTTTGAATTCCTCCGCGGCTTGGCTGAAATCCTCAATCTTCTTGGCATCCTTGAACATCGTTGAGCCCATGATGTAGTGACGCCTCGCTTCTTCAGGGATCGCGGGCGCGGGCTTCATCACCCGCACTAAATTGATTATTTTCTCCCGAAGGGCATAGTTGTTGGGGTTTTTCTGGAGGTCCGCAATGTATTGTTTGAGCGTGTCCTGCTGAGTAGCTCCAAAAACAATTCCAGGAACAATGGCATGCAAAAAGCAGACTAAAACAAGGGGCAAAAATCCTGCAAAAGGCTTTTTGTCAAGTTTCATTTCCCCTCCGTTTAAAGAAATTTATTTGCCGTTCGGGATTTAATCCCGCGGAAACGCAAGACTATAGAAATGCCCCCCTATCAATGCGACCGGAAACCTAAAAATTTACAACCCTGCGAGAACTCTCTTTTGATGGTTTGCGCCTCCCAGCGGGGAGGATCATTTTTTTCCGCCCGGCCGCAACCTTTCCAAAAGCAAATTACTATTTACAGTCGACTCTGGAACACCTTTTACCGCAGCACTCTTCACAATATGTCTTGCCGTTAGAATCAACGCATAGCCTAAAGTAGCAGCCATTAGACTGCCGCTCCCAAGGCCCGCAACTGTCTTCGCTTAAGCGGCTCGCGGGCGGCGTCGGCTGAACCAGTTGCGCTTGTGACCCCGCGCACACGGCTGTCGCGGCAAGAGCGGAATCCGGAAGCGTCGGCGGAACCGAGTATTTGATGGCGAAAATCAAAACTATTACCGCGGCAATGCCCAGCACCTTTCCTGAAATCTTAGCTCTCATGGCCTCCTCCTTTTATTGGTATTGATTTTATCCCTATCAATGATTTTTAGGGTCAAAGCTTCAATTTTCAACAAAGCTCCTCAACGCTCGTTTTCGCCTCGTCTTCGGCTCTAGGTCTCGGTAGCATTGTTGGCTCCGCCACGACCTGATGGATGATTCCAAATCGGATCTTTCTTTTCATCCTCGCAAATTTCTTTTAACTTATAGCCAAAAATGATAGGCAACAATAGTCCTATGAGAAAGCTCACGCTTCCAAATGGGATCACGGTCGCGAGAACCTTTGCTCCATGATTAGATAAACTGGCAGTTAATGTTACCCCAATAATACCCAAGATAAAGGCCATCCAGAAAAACTTGATTATTTCGGGTGGCGTGCACCAAGGTATGTGACAACAACATTTATATCGGTTAATGAATTCTTCAGGAGTCCGGGGCCAGCGTTTCAGCGTAGCATGTGTAATCCCCATGCACTTCTCCAGTTTCGCTTGTTGGAGGGTGATAACACGAAAGTTGTATCCCAAAGCCAAAGAATAAACTGCACCGAGCAGTAGCAATAATAAAATGCCAATGGTTCCCGCAGGGAAGATTACAAAATTGCTTGGACAAGCTTGGCGGCAGTCTAAGCGAAGGAGCCAGCCAAAGCCACCGAGAGCGGGAACCAAAATTGCGAGGAATTGGAGAATTTCTTGTTCCCTATGCCGCAATGCTTCCAGGAATAATTTATGATTATCTTGCAGCCCGGTGTTACTTAGATTAGTTAGGGAATTTTTTTGTTTCCCATCGTTGCTATTATTCGTCATTGCAACGCCCTCTCCTTCACTTTTTTATTTCCGCCCGACTTCGGCTGGGATTAACTGCAGAAAAAATTATATAGAGAAATTATGGCAGAAGCTATGATGCCTGTCAAGTGGGCGAGCCACGCGTCCCGCGTGGCTCGCCCGTACACCGCGGACAGGTCGGCTGACCCGTATCCCGCCTGGCTTGGCTCCGCGGGACTCGCTTCGCTCGCAAGAAGGCCGCGTTGCGGGCTTTGTTGTGTGCGGGCAAGAGTGCCCGCACCCCGAATGACTTTGCGAACTTTGCGTCTTTGCGGTGCAAGGCCAGAGACCTTGACCACTTTTCTGCATTTTGCGCATCACTGGCTCGCCGGGGGCCAGGAGTTGGGGGCTAGGGGCTTGGGGCTGGGGACCAGGAGTCGCTCGCGCGAGTCAGCGCGTTGCGCTGAATATCAAATTGCATATCTCATCTCTCACATTAGAGGAAGAAAGAGTCGGGACCAAGGTCCCTCGCACATTAGCGGCTCTTGGGCAAAAGCGTGATTAGATTTAAGTGGTTGGATAGTTTGAGGGATATTGGCTAGAATGGGCCTGTTATGGGGAAAAAAAATTTCTAAATCCTCTCCCTTGACGGGAGAGGGGAGGGTGAGGGTGGTTTCAGTCTTTTGCTGCAAGGTTCTTGGGCTTTTGGGCTTGAGCAATGTTTTGCTGAAAACAAGCGACCCCCGCCTTTATCCTCCCCCGTCCCAGGGAGAGGATTTTTATATAATTTCCCAGCGCGGGGAATTAATTGCTAATGTCATTCGGGCGAGGAGTCCGAATTAACTGACAAAGGAGTTTTGATGAAGCGGGGAAAAGGGAAGGGGGATGAGCCGGGCGTATGGCTGGACTTGGCCAAGCGCGCGGCTCGCAAGGCGGGTCTGATTCAGGCCGAGCATCTGGGCCATCTCAAGGGATACAAGCTAAAGGGAGTTGCGAACATAGTCACCGAGGTTGACTTGAGGTGCGAGGCCGCGGTTCTGGGGCTTATTCGTGAGGAAGCGCCTGAGCATCATCGGATATTAAGCGAGGAGCAGGGGGGAGATTCTCTCCAGTCGGAATATATCTGGGTGGTTGACCCTCTTGACGGCACCACCAACTACGCGCACTGCTACCAGAAATTTTGCGTGTCCATCGCGTTAGTCAGCAAAGGCAGGCCTCTGCTCGGGGTGATCCTTGACCCGATGACCAACGAGATGTTTTACGCGGTCCGAGGGCAGGGCGCGTTTTTGAACGGCAAGAGAATCCGGGTGAGCGATGTCTCCAAAATAAATGACTCTTTGCTTGCAACCGGGTTTGCGTATGACCGGGGCAAGAGGCTTTCCGAGAATATGGTTTTGCTGGAAAAAATTATCACGCACCCGCATGCGACCCGTGTGGACGGCTCAGCCGCGCTTGACCTCTGCTATGTGGCTGACGGCAGGGTGGATGGGTTCTGGGAAAGAAACCTGAGCGCGTGGGATGTCGCGGCTGGGACGCTTATAGTTGAAGAGGCGGGCGGAAAGGTTTCTGATTTCAGCGGGAACATTCTGGCGCTGGACAAACAGGAGCTGCTTGCGACCAACGGCAAAATTCACGAGGAATTCCTGATCATTATTAACAAGTGACAGGCCAAAGGAGGGCGGATATGAGAACTAAGGTTTTGAAAATCCTGGCGGCCGCTCTTTTGCAGGGAAAGAGCTTCTGGACTGGCTCTAGGCAGGCGTGGTAAAATTAAACAAGGAAACTTACGCGGGAATGGATGACATAACCCGGCTCTGGACCGACGCTCGCGGTAGGAATGGCGGAGTCAGGTCTGGTCAAACTGGCAATGACCAGGAATTTGGATAAAGATGGAGAGAAACTATTCTTGAGTCCAGTGATAGTTATAAAATAGAAGGAAAAATAAGAAACGGTCGTGTCTATTATGTCTGGAAGATGGCGATCTCTGCATTTGGAAAAGGAGAAGAGATGGAAAGAGACGAAGTTAGCGGGGATGAGGTCGGGAAGGTTTTGAACAGACCGGTAGCGGAAGGAGCATTGTTGAACCCTGGCTTCAGCAGGGGATAACGGTCCGCAGCCGGCAAGAGGCAGAAGGGTTTGATTGAATCAGCTTATGGGTGGGGAGGTTAAGATGTCTCTTTTATTTAAAAGCTTATGGTTTTGGCTGGCTTTTATTTTCGGGGCCATAATCTTGCTTCCCACTCTGTGGTTTGCTAACGGAGGAGATCATGGGATTTATAGCTATGTAGCCTGGGCGTGGATTAAATACCATCTTCCCCTTTTTAAGTCGGGTTTTGAGCATAATTTCCCTGGCATATATTTCATCACTTATTTCGCCTTTCGATTGTTTGGCGACAGTGAACTGTCAATTCGCATTGTTGATTTTATCTTTCAAATGATCAATCTCGCGCTGATTTTTTATTTAACCGCATTAAGCAGCAAGAAAGAACACGAATATGTCGCCGGCTTTATTGCTTCTCTTTTATATGCACTTTTTTACATCAATCTGGATTTTTATTATACCGCTCAAAAAGACGGGTTTGCTCTCACATTTTTGCTTGTGGCCGCGGCGGCCTATCTAGGCTTTAATATAGAGAATGGCCGGAATTGGACAGGAATTATTATTACCGGGCTTATTGGCCTCCCCCCATTTTTAATACCACTCATAATGTTAGGGTTTCCCCTTTTTCCTGGTTCTGGAAGCGGAGCGAAGGGCCAATCAAGCCCGCAGCGGAGCTTCCAGAACTTGCCGCTCGGCTGAACT